>Ga0185299_10001473_pt1 | contig 44986 bp, 47 predicted proteins | sample PaiPotPPA55metaG_FD_128002 | JGI IMG/M metagenome (GOLD analysis project Ga0185299, IMG submission 128002) | Iron sulfur acid spring bacterial and archeal communities from Banff, Canada, to study Microbial Dark Matter (Phase II) - Paint Pots PPA... ... | reverse complement strand
ATTCGCGACGGGAAACGTGCCGGTGAAATCGTCGGTCGAATTCGCGCTCTTGCCAAAAAGGCGCCGCCACAGAAGGACTGGCTCGACCTGAACCAGGCGATAGGTGAAGTCATTGCTATAGCGCGTAGCGAATTGCAACGACATCGAGTGTCATTACAGACTCAGCTCGCATATGACTTGCCGCTCATAATGGGAGACAGAATTCAATTGCAACAAGTGGTTCTCAATCTGCTCGTCAACGCCATCGAAGCAATGAGCGGAGGGAGCAAGGGTCCGCGAGATCTGTGGGTAAGCTCGCAGAAAGTTACTGAGATTCCCGATGAAGCGAACGAAGGCAAGTTCGTCAGTGGAAGCTCGGTTGGGGCTGCAGGAACCCATGTATTGATTGCAATACGAGATTCGGGTCCAGGCCTGGATCCGAGCGCTCTCAACCGTCTTTTCGATGCCTTCTATACGACGAAACCTCAGGGCCTTGGAATGGGACTGCCGATCAGCCGTTCGATTGTCGAAGCTCACGGAGGACGGCTGTGGGCGAAGGCAAATGCGCCCCGAGGCGCCGTCTTTCAGTTCACGTTGCCAGCTTAGATTGATTCCGTCCAAATTTTATGGTCATCAAAGATAACGAATTCATCGACATCCCAACGCCGGTTGGGCCAATGCGTACCCACCTTCTTTATCCGGTCGCTGAAGGCCGTTACCCAGGAATCGTCTTGTTCTCAGAAATTTTTCAGGTGACCGGACCGATTCGGCGTAGTGCTGCTGTGCTGGCCGGACATGGATTCGTGGTCGCCATCCCGGAAATATTTCATGAGCTCGAAGAACCGGGTACTGTGCTCCCGTACGACCAAGCGGGGGCGGATCGGGGCAACGCGGATAAAATCAACAAAGAACTCTCCAGCTACGATGCCGACGCAAAGGCTGCGCTGAGCTATTTGAAATCGCATCCTAAATGTACCGGCAAGATCGGCTCTATGGGCTTCTGTATCGGTGGGCACCTTGCTTTCCGCTCTGCGACCAACCCCGAAGTGCTGGCGGCGACCTGTTGTTATCCGACCGACATCCACAAGAGGAGTCTGGGCAAAGGCTTAAACGATGACACGCTCGATCGGATCCCTGAGATCAAGGGCGAACTCCTGGTCGTGTTTGGCCGGCAAGACCCGCACGTTCCCCGCGAAGGCCGGACAACGATTTACAATGCGCTGGCCGACGCTGGAACAAATTTCAGCTGGCACGAGTTCAACGGCGCCCATGCCTTCATGCGGGACGAAGGGGCTCGATACGATGCCGCCGCCGCGCGGATGGTCTATGCAATGGCGCTGGACCTGTTCCACCGCAAGCTTAGCGAGGGCGACCTCATGCAAATTCAAGGCTCCGCCGAGACCCGTCATTAAGCGTACCGCCGCCTCTAAGTTTTCCGCCCAGAAATCGGCGCAGTATTACCCGGCTTTTGAATTTGAGCTTTTAAAACACGGATATCCATCAGTCGGTTGGCGCTCCTCCACAGCAACGCCGGGGTCAGGACGAGCAGGAACAAATAGACGAGCGCCGATATTACTAAGACAACCATGGGTGTGGGGAATACATCCATTTGAACGCCCGCTTGTAAAACCCCTAGCGCAGAATTGGTGATTCTTAAATCTAGCACTTATGCTAGAAATGGTCAGTTCGTAGAATTATAGGACACCAATCCGCAAAAAGTTACAGAATTGTAATTATGTGAGTTATTTACTCCGATCGAATTCGAAATCAACGGAAATCTCGTGAATCTCGAAAAGTTGTCTCGCGGTAAGCCGGTAAGCGATCCGGTTGGCTACCATGGTCACAGCAACGGTAATACTGATAATATCAGGTGGCGAGGACGGACGGTAAACAGTAGGGTCGCGTCTATAGGGCGGGTTGCCCAATGAATAACCCTTATAGTGTCGCTTGGAGGGTTACCGATTTGGTAGTGTATGGTTCCCGCGACATAGAGTAATAGTCGCCAAACTTATTCCCGACCGCCGCGAAAAACGGCCATTCAATTCTTAGAGATCGAGTCGCTATGGCAGCTATAATAAAAAACGGCGATTCGGGCAGAAATAGTTTGTGCCGATACGCAGAGTAAGGTTCTCTTCTTGCTATATTGTGATCGGTCACGGGGCTAGGTCTAATTAGATAAAACTATACCCATTTTCTGAAGCGAAGAGCTAAGGAAATGAAAAATGAAGATCGGCATCGGTTTCCAAAAACTGCTCATGTCCCTGGGCTTGCCTGTTAGCAACGACCGGGTCGCAGATCGCTTTAGCGGAAGCTCCGAGGAGCGGCTGGTGGGGCGGGTAGAGCTGATGACCGTGATGGATTTATCCACCATCACTCCGAGCGGCTGGGCTCACTTAGCTAACGGTGCCGCGCCGGTGGTTAGGGCCAGCGGGTCTTTCTCAGGGCCGCTTCTCAGTGGCGTGGTGCTCAAAAATATTGTGACCGGTCGATATAGCGCCAGTAAGGAAAGTCTAGAGCTGGTAGCCACGGCCGAGTTGTTAACGCATGACGGAGCCAGAATCTACAAGACGGATCATGGCTTCTGGCGTGGAAGGGATGGCGCCATTGAAGCGCTCGTCAATGGCGAGTCGGTAGCAGCCACCCAGTTTTATTTCATCGGTGTGCTGAAGTACGCCGTGACCGACCCGCGTTACGCCTGGCTTAAAGAAGGGAACTATCTAAGCCATGGTGTCAACGACGGCGATACGCTTAAGATCTCACAATATCGAGTATTGGATCCGTGGAATTTGGCGGAATTAGCGGATCAAGTTACGGCCAACCGGCGCGTTGTTCAGGCGTGCTTGGATCCATAAGGGGTCGAGCCGCTAGCCATTGCACGCAGTCTTGGAGTGCGAAAAGTCCGGAACTGCTGACTCCTTTCGTTTCGGCCTAGACTGAATTCCCGTAAGTCCGAAATCTCGTACCGGATCGTCGCCCGGCGCATTTTCCGAATGAAGCGGTCATATCCAGCGAAGTTATGGGAGAACTCGAAGATTGGCACAGATGATGCCTGTGCTACGGGCTTTGGTCTCGGCAAGGCTTGCAAATGGTTGTTCGACAAGAAGAAAATATTGCTAAACGGATTGAGGGCACGCAAAGGTTTGTCCCATTCACCCCGTCTGCAACGAGCTATGGGTTGGAATGGAACGCGCTGCGGGCGGTTCGTTACCTTAAGAGTTCGACCAGCGGCGAATTCAGTATGCCTCCCGCGTCCCGGCATGGGCTGGTCCTGACGATCCAGCCGGCCGAAAGGTTGGACGTACAGTATGCTGGGCTGACGGTGAAGAGGCCTCCGGTCGCGGGTTCGATCAATGTGATACCAGCAGGAAGTTCGGTACAGTGGTCGCGCCAAGGAAGCATGGACGCGCTTTTCATTCATCTAGAGCCGAGCCTCGTCGCGCGGGTCGCGATGGAGTCATTCGACTTCGATTCAAGTCGGACTGTGCTGCCACCGCTGTATGGCTTGAACGTGCCCGAACTACGCTCCGCGATGCTGGCTGTGGATGCTGAATTGAGGGTCGGCGGTGTCGGCGGCTCACTCCTGGCCGAGTCATTCGCCAACGTTTTGGCCGTTCACCTGATCCGTCATATGACGGGTCGCAATCGGGAGCTGGCCGCGGCGGACGGCGTGCTTCCACGCCATAAGCTCCAGACCGTCATCGAGTACATTATTGAAAATCTCATAGGAAGTCCGACGTTGGAGCAAATGGCGGCGGTAGTGCATCTCAGCCCGTATCACTTCGCGCGGCAATTCAAGGCGGCCACCGGGTTAGCGCCGCACCAGTATGTGATCGCACGCCGTATTGAGCGAGCGCAGAGACTCCTGCTGACAGACAGCGAACTCGGCTTGGCCGAGGTTGCGTTCCGCTCCGGCTTCGCGAACCAAAGCCATTTCTGCCTTCATTTTAAGCGGGTCGTCGGCCTCACGCCGAGACAGTTTCGGGGTTCCACAGGAATCCGCTAAAGCAACGCAACTGCGGTAAGAACTCGGATCGCCCGGGTTGCGGTCTCGGCGCCTTAAGCGCGCTGTAGCATGATCAAAACAGAATCCGCAAGCGCACACGAGCCGTTCACCGACTCGAAGGTTAGGCCGGAGAGCTACAGCAAATCCGTGGGCACGGAGCTTGCTCGGTTAGTGCGCCAGTGACCCCGGCAATCCGCGTCGCGCAAAAAGCTCCCAGTCGTCGCCCTCGAGGGATCAAGTGAATCGACGTAGATTATATGGCTATCGATATAGTATGTGCCAATGTAAGTCTATGGAAGCAACTAAAATGCAGATCGCTAGATGATGCGGATGGGCAGGGGCTGGTTCCGCCAACGTTTATTAAGATGATTCGACAGAGCGAAATTATTCTCAAACGAATTGAGGCAACGCAAAGGCTCGCCCCTTTCACACCGTCTGCAAACAGCTACGGGTCCGAATGGAACGCAATGCAGGCGACCCGTTACCGTGAGGCAAAAAGTACGGCCAGCGGTGAATTTAGTGCCTCCCAGGTGTCCCGGCATGGTCTGGTGCTGACGATCCGGCCGGCGGAAAGGTTGGACGTACGGTATGCTGGGATGAGGGTGAACAAGCCTCCGGTTGCGGGTTCGATCAATGTGGTACCAGCAGGGAGTTCTGTGCAATGGGACCGCGAGGGGAGTATGGACCTGCTTTTCATCTATCTAGAACCGAGACTCGTCGCGCGGGTCGCGGCCGAGTCGTTTGAACTCGATTCAAGTCGCACCGTGCTGCCACCGCTCAACGGCTTGAATGTGCCTGAACTCCGCTCCGTGATGCTGGCTGTGGATGCTGAATTAAGGACCGGCGGTGCCGGTGGCTCGCTCTTGGCCGAGTCATTTGCCAACGTTTTGGCCGTCCACCTGATCCGTCATATCACGGGTCATCGCAGGCCCAAGGCGCCAGCGGACAGTGTACTTCCACGCCGCAAGCTCCACACAGTCGTTGAGTACATTATGGAACATCTCGCAGGCCGTCCGACACTGGAGCAAATGGCGGCCGTCGTCCATCTCAGCGCTTATCATTTCGCACGACAATTCAAGGCGGCCACCGGGTTGGCGCCGCACCAGTATGTGATTGCGCGCCGCGTTGAACGGGCGCAGGAACTCTTACGGACAGACGGCGGCCTCGGCCTGGCCGAGGTTGCGTTCAACTCCGGCTTCGCGAACCAAAGCCATTTCTCCCTTCATTTTAGGCGGATCGTCGGTGTCACGCCGTGACAGTTTTGGGGTTCGGCCAGGACACCCTCACTTGGTTAATTTCCTGCGAGTGATTGAGTCTTCTCTTCGCCGCTGGCAGCAAACTCTGCTGCCGAAGAGGCTAATGCCTCGCGGATCCAGCGGAAGCCTGGGTCGCGCGCGAGTCGATCGTGCCAGACAATTTCGAGTTCGAGCGTGATGGGTTTGTAAGGCAATTTTAGTACGACTATCGAATTACGCTCAGCCAGCCAAACAGCGAATCTACGTGGCAACGTGGCGACCATGTCAGTCATCTCCAACATGGGAACGACGGCAGCAAAATACGGCACACAAACGGCGGCACGACCCACTAGGCTGACATTCTTGTCTTGAAATTCCAGCAGAGCCCGCTCCATCCAAACGCGCCGGGAAACTCCCTCGTCATCCATAAAGCCGTCCTGCTCGTTCTCCTCGGTACCCGTCACTTCGACGACCACATGGGGGAACTGGAAAAGCCTCCGTTTTGTTAGTCTGGCTTTAGTTAGTGGATGGCCTGCCCGCACAACCATGACTTCTTGCTCTTTGTACAATGACGATCGATGCAACGTATCAGGTAACCTTCCAAACCAACCGATAAGCATGTCCAATCGATCGCCTTCAAGCTGACTGACCGCGTCCAGGCGACTCAGGGGGAAAATACGAAGATCGATATTCGGTGCAGTTTCTACCAATCGTTGGATCAATCGTGGCAAGACAAGGATGGAAACCTGGTCGCTGGCCGCGATTCGGAACATCCGTATCGCGTGCGCCGGCACAAATGGCCTAGTTACTAATGCAGCATGAAAATTCTGCAAGCCTTTCCGGATATCCGAGGCCAACTCAACTGCCCGTGGGGTTGGCTGCATGCCAGAAACGCTTGGAACAAAAAGGTCGTCATCGATTGCTGCCCTTAGGCGGCTCAGCGAATGACTAATCGCGGATGGTGTAACCGACAGCGCCTTTGCTGCTCTGCTGACGCTTCGTTGCTGCATGACTGCATCGAAAACCCGAAACAGATTGAGATCGATTTTCCGAATCTGGACGTTTTCGCTCAACGAGCCGCCGCGTTTTTTTGGCTTCCTAGAATTGGTTTTCATCGCCGGTAGCCTCTGTCTGAGAGCAGAATGAATCGTTGTTAATCGCCATTTGAATAAGTTTCACTTTCCCAAGTTAGCTATCTTAGTACGCTGCTCCGAACTTTGGAAAATGCGTCTAACCAATTCTTACCAAAACCTTCATCGGTTTCGGATTTCCGCAAGAATCTGTCAAACCTCCGCAAGATCATGAAAGACATTGGTAAACAGCCCCTGTAGCCTACCAGGTAGCACGCAGGTTAACCCGATGGCACCGCTTAAAACAAGAATTTGTCAGAGTTATGTTAACATCCAGGCTGTCCCAGAAGCAAAAGAAAGGCTTTAGCGGAATTGTGCTACCACTTGCGAATTCACACTTTTACGAAGCCAAAAACGTTCTCACGACAATCAGCTGCAGCACCACAGCTAAAGCCGCCGACAGCAAGGAAGTCTCTTTGATGACAAAGTCAGGCCGCAATGATGATATCGAAGCGAGCTCGCCACCAAATACCTCGCTTGAACAAATCCGGGTTGTCATCGCCGACGATCACCCGGTCGCCCGGCAAGGCTTGTCGGCAATACTCAGATCTCTGGATGATGTTAAAGTCGTAGCGGAAGCCGCAGATGGAGAGGAGGCCTGCAAACTTTATCACCAACATTCTCCCGACGTCCTCATTGTCGATCTCCGGATGCCAAAAAAAGATGGGCTACAGGTGGTCGAAGAACTGATGTCGGGCGGCCCGCCCAAACCACGGATCATTGTGATTACAACTTATGAGGACGAAGAAGATATCCGCCGCGCGCTGACGGCTGGAGCTAAGGGGTACGTCGTCAAGGCGGCAGATGCCGAGGAGATTGAAGAAACGCTTCGGGCAGTTGCCGCGGGTGGCAGCTTTTTCCCCCCGGCGATCACGTTGAAACTGGTGGAAGCGGTGGCGCGCCCGGAACTCAGTAGGCGTGAACGTCAGGTTCTAGAATATCTTGCCAATGGCAAAAGCAACAAGGAGATCGGTGCCATCCTTTACGTCAGCGAGTTGACCATCAAAGGTCACGTGAGATCGATCCTCGAAAAGCTGGACGCGAAGGGCCGTTCTCAAGCCATCGCCATCGCGCTTGAACGCGGGCTGATCCGGGCGAACGGCTAGCTTTTCTATGGAGCAGAAATTGTCAGGCCTCGCAGACCCACCCTTGGTAACTCTTCCCAACTCGATGGGAGCGCCTGTTGATCAGCTGGATCTACAGACAGTAGTGAAGATATCTCAGGCCGTTTCCAGTGAGATCGAGTTAGACAAGCTCATGCAAACGCTCATGAGAATTACGGTTGAGCACGCTGGCGCGGAGCGTGGTCTGCTCATACTGCAGCAAGGTGAAGAATATCGGGTTGAAGCCGAGGCTAAGGTCGGTCCGAGCGGAGTTGAAGTTCAATTACGTCACGCCGCGACGTCTCCCAGTGAGCTGCCCGAGTCGCTTCTCCGCTACGTGGTCCGCTCGCAGGAGAGTTTGATTCTCGACGACGCCTGCAGCCAAACTCTTTTTTCTCAAGATCCTTACGTGCTGCAAAAGCGGCCCCGGTCAGTGCTCTGTTTACCGCTCATAAAGCGGACTGATTTGATTGGCGCACTTTACCTCGAGAACAACCTGGCGCCTCGGATTTTCACACCGAAGCGGCTTGCGCTGCTGCAGCTGTTGACGTCTCAAGCCGCCATTTCTTTAGATCATGCTCGCTTGTACGCGGAAGCAAAACGGGCAGAAAAACTGCAAGCCGCGATGGCACGCGAGCGGGAAACCTTTGCCCAACGGCGCGTTGCTCAATTGGCGAAAGCAAACGTCGCCTTGCGTGGTTTGCTCGATGAGCTCGCTTCGGTGCCGCAGCTCGATGAGTTCATTGGTCAGGTCATGGCAGCGATCACTGGACAGTTGGGGGCGGTTTCTTCCACGCTGTCTCTGTTCGGGCCGGATGACCAGACGATGACGCTCGGGTTAATCTACCAGGACGGACGTGTCAGGTCGCTGGATGAAATAGGATATCCGAAACACATACGCAGTATCAAACGGGACGAGCTTATTGAGTCCGGTTTGGTCCAGTCTGTCCGTCTGTTGCCTCTCGATCGTCCAACGTCTCTGCCGGAAGGGGTCCGCACCTACCTGCTCGAGCAAGGCATCAAGTCGGTCTTAATCATTCCGTTGTGCTCCAAGCGTAAGGTCAACGGTATGTTGAGTTTTCGGTTTAAAGATGATCGTCAGTTTCAAGAGGAGGAGCTGGAGATTGCCGGAGCTTTAGCAAAGCAGGCGAGCCTGGCCATTCAGCTGACGCGATTGGCCAGAACAGCCAGGGAGTCTGCTGTGCTCGAGGAGCGAAACCGGTTGGCAGGTGAGATCCATGATTCTTTGGCCCAAAGTTTCGCCGGTATTTCTATGCAGCTTTCAGCTGCGGGACGGGAAATGGCCCGAAAGAGTAAAGATGCATGGGGCCACGTAGAACGGGCCAACGAACTGGCCCGCTTCGGGCTCTCGGAAGCGCGCCGGTCTGCGCTGAGCTTGCGCTCGAACATTATCGAGGAATCGGGCCTAATTGAAGCGCTACGCAAGTTGACGGAGCGCTCGAATATTCCGGGTCTTATCAGCTGTTCATTTCACGCTAGCCGGGTAGACGAACAAGCCCTGTCGCCCCAGGTTCAACAGGATCTCTTACGAATTGGTCAGGAAGCGATTAGTAATGCGCTTCGCCATGCGCAGCCCAGTGAAATCAAGGTTAGTCTGCGGGGAAATCAGTCAAACCTTATACTTAGGATCACGGATAACGGCTCCGGATTAACCAGGACTCAGCCGCTGAGCGAACGCCAGGGCTTCGGTTTCGCCAATATGCGCGCACGAGCCAAAAATCTAGGAGCATCGTTGGATATTGAAAGTAAGCCGGGTCGCGGCACTAGCGTGATTGTGCGTCTGCGGATGGCCGACTAGTCGATTGAGCGGGGCCGTACCCCCCTCTAACGAGCAGGGTATAACGCCTTTCTCGGACTGTAACAAACGCGTAACCTGAATTGATGGCTTCCCGTTCAGAGTTACCGTTTCATGAAATCCTCTCCAACTAATGTTATTCGGGTTCTGATCGCGGACGATCATCCGGTGGTGAGAGAGGGATTGGCCGCTATCCTGCGCTCCGAACCAGATATTCAAGTTGTCGCAGAAGCCACGGATGGCGCGCAGGCTTGCGCATTGTACGACCAACACCTCCCGGACGTCGTGATTCTGGACCTGCGGATGCCGCGCAAAGACGGCCTCCAGGTGGTTACCGAGCTCATCTCTAGCCGGCGGCCTAAGCCTCGGATAATCGTGATGACCACCTATGAGACCGAAGACGACGTGCGCCGAGCTTTGCAAGCAGGCGCCAAGAGTTACCTGGTGAAAGGGGCGCTCCCAGAACAAATTCTTGAAACTGTTCGTCGAGTTGCCGCCGGGGAAGCGCTGGTGCCATCCAAGATCGCCTCAGTATTCACAGAATCATTGACGCATCCCGAGCTCTCGCCTCGAGAATTACAAGTGTTGCAGCGGTTAGCGGCTGGAGATAGCAACAAAGAAATCGGACAAATGCTCCAGATCACGGAGCACACGGTGAAGGCCCACGTAAAGTCCCTCCTGGTGAAGCTTGACGCAACGGGGCGGACCGAGGCGATTGCTATCGCTATAAAGCGCGGATTAATCCGGAAAGGTTAAAGCGTAGGCGCCTTTTCCTTGCGACCGCTAGGATAGCCTACGTGTCGACGGACACCACAGGGCGACGGTGCGCTGGTAACGCGGGCCTCCTGGCAGAGAATGTTCAGCGGTCGGAATCGGTCCCGGAAGAACTACCGGTTGATATTGCTCGTTCGAGCGACTTCTGGGAACTCCGTTTAGCTCTTAACCAGCCCCTTCATCTGGCGAATAGCAATGGCTTTGGCGAACGTTGAAGTTGCGGAGAAAGGAAAAGGTTTTGCATAACGGAGCAAGGTCCCGGAGACGCCGTCGGACAAAGGACCCATATGGAGACACTTAAATCCCGCTTAGATAGATGCGATAGTATTCCCGTAAGAAATGGGACCAGGCCGAAGACGATTTGTGGCCCACTTCACGTTCAGTGTGGTGGTACTGAAGGTGATAAGTATTTTAGCGAGTTAATTACCGAAGTCCTAGCGTGGCCCCGAGTCGAGTGCACTCCACCAATGGTAAGGTCTCCCGACCTAATATCTATCCATTCAAAACCAGCTGAGCGAGTCATCGCTTCATCATCGACTCGCTGTGTGAGGAGGTTTGCCCATGTCTATTTGTCAGCTCCGACCATTGTTTTGACCTTGCCTTTGGTAGCCGCTCACTGGGCTATCGTCCGCGGGTGGGCTGAACCACACTACCTGGCGTCACACTGTCTGATGCCAGCTGGGACCGTGCTCCTGTATGTGCCGACGGACGAAACCGAGCGAGAAGTATGTCGTTTCCATTTTTCTCGCGCCTACGAATTTTGCACGGACGTGACGGGAGGTGAAACCGGCTTATGCGAAAGAGAACTGCTGATATGAGTTCAAGTTCCTCTCGAAAGGCCGGCAAGGGGGTCAGTAATTGACGTCACTTAGCGAGAGCTAGCCGAGGAAGTCGTGAGCGAGGCAGAAGCGGAATTGACCCAGGTGACACGCGTGATGACGGTAGGCGAGTTGATCGCCTCTATCGCTCATGAAATTAATCAACCGTTGGCCGCCATCGTCACCAATGCCGATGCCGGTTTGCGTTGGTTGTCCGGAGACGAGCCCAATCTTGAGGAGACCGCTCAGGCAATTCGGCGCATTATTCGAGATGGGAAACGAGCTAGCGCCGTGGTTTCTCGGATGCGAGCTCTCTTCAAAAGAACTCCCACGGAGACCGAACTGGTCGATCTAAACGACGTCATCCGAGAAGTTCTCGCCATTGTTCACAGCGAGACGGAGAGAAACTGCATATCGCTGCAAACCGACTTAGCCGATGATTTACCACGGCTGATCGGGGACAGGATTCAGCTACAACAAGTGATTTTGAATTTGCTGGTCAATGCGATTCAAGCCTTGAGTGAAGTGTCTGAAGGGACGCGGGAGCTGTACATTAGTTCACGCCAAGGCAGTCAGATCCACGCCGAACGCCGCGAAGACCAGGGCGAAGGGTTATCTAGGCCCGAAGAGATATTGATCGAGATTCGAGACTCGGGACCGGGGCTCGATCCGAACGATTTTAATCAACTTTTCGAAGCCTTTTATACGACAAGACCCCAGGGTCTCGGCATCGGCCTGACGATTAGCCGGACAATTGTGGAGGCTCATGGAGGACGCCTCTGGGCGAAGCCGAACGAGCCACGAGGAGCGGTCTTTCAGCTCTCGTTGCCAGTTCGGAGTTAGTGTGCCGGTTCAATAAATACGTGGCTTTCGCTGTGACAAATGGGCCGTCGGTCCGGCCGCTGCGGGGGCGCCCCCCCGTGGAGCGTGCCTCGCTTGCGAGGCCGGGGTAAGCAGGGGAACATCGTGATGCACGCCTAACTCCTGTCAGCGCTCTGTGTCAGGACCAGTGCCTCTTCACGCCCAAGAGCGCGGCATAACGGTGAGTCTACCCTATCCGTAGCCTTGCTCACCACGGCCTCGCAAGCGAGGCACGCTCCACGGCTTGCGCCTTACGCTGACTCCTATGGGCCACTGCAGGGCGAACGCCACGTTATTATTGGGACAGGACACCAGGTCCCATCTTAACCAGCAGTCGTATCTCTTCGGAGAGCAATTCAAAACAGTCCGAAAGAGGAATACCAAGGCAGCCCGGCAAAAGGTATCTAGAGCCGTCGATGAGGAGCCTTAATGTCGCATTTTTAGCGAGGCCAAGCGATCCAAGAAAGAGTAATGCGACTGCTTGCCGGAGCGAAGTGCGGAGGGCTGAAAATCGCTTCTATTGAGAATTATTGAAGCTCGTTTTTTCGGGACAAACTCAGCGGCCAGAGATAATAAACTAATGCTATGTCCGGACTCGCATTACAACTAAGAGGAAGCTGGATACTGGCCATATTAATTTTCGCAAGCAGCCTGCAGGGCACGTTATATGCCCAACGAGCCGCCAAACTAAGTCCTAAGGTGATGGCGGTTATAAATGGGCCGCTGTTGGAAGTCAAAGACGATGACACGCCACTCCTTCGCCTTAAGAAGGAGCGGTTCAACGCGGCGCTGAAGGAAGCAAAGGCGCGCTTTGACCTTTATGACCGCGGACTAACGCGGATACCCGAGTTAATCGATGTCGGTGAGAGGCTATTTGCTGCGCAAGCAGATCTATACGACCAACCGGGACAGATTATTGAGGTTCTGCAGCGCCAACTGGACGTCTATATTGAGGCTGAAGCAAATCTCGAGAAGCAGGTGAAGCAAGGTCTGGCAACGGAAGCCGATCTCGAACGGTTGCGGTATAACAAACTGACGGTTCAGATCGAGCTGCTGAAAGCCAAAAACCCATAGGATGACCGCCAATCCAAGCCCCGCCCCACGTCGCAATCAAACGCCTTTCTGGATTGGAATTGCGTGCGTGCTGGTTGGGTGTTTTTTGATAGGCTTGACGACGGCTGGAGCCAAGGACAGCGCTCCGCCTTCGCCAAACCGGCCCTGGTCGCCGCCTGACCTGCCGGCACACCAGGCCCAGTTGCAGAGCCATCACGTAGAGGCTGCGACCGACGCGGAGGTTGATCATCATAAGGTTTATCATCTGCCGGAATTGATTGATCTCGCTCAACGGCTGAATCCCGATACCAGGGTCGCCTGGCAGCGAGCAAAGCAAGCGCTGGCAGCGGTGGGTCTCAAAGAGGTGAATTATTACCCGATTTTGTCGGCGGCGGCTGCCTCCGGCTACACGCGGCTATTTGCTCCGCTACCTTCGCTGAATATTAATCGCGCAGCATTAGTCCGAGCAATCGAAACCGGCGGATCAGCATCCTCGGCTATCAGCCTCCAGAGTGATGGGGTGGCGCACCTCGACCTCCTGGGAAATGCGACGCTTTCTATGAAATGGCTGCTCTTCGATTTTGGAGAAAGAGCAGCTGCGGTCCAGGTCGCCCGTGAAGGACTATTAGTCGCGAATCTTGGTTTTAATGCAACTCATCAAAAGCTGGCTTTCGAGGTTAGCAAGAATTACTACGCTTACAACAATCAGCGTGATGCCGTGCGGGTTACCCAATCCTCGCTAGATACGGCCACTTCGGTCAACGATGCGGTGGAGGCGCGGTTCAAGGCCGGTTTGGCGACGCAGCCCGAAGTATTGCAGGCGAAGCAACAGCTGGCCCAGTCGCGATTCGACCTACAAAAAGCGCTGGGCGCCCAGACCGATGCTTTGGTCGATCTATTGATCGGTATTGGCCTTTCCGCCTCCGTCAAGATTCAAATCGCGGATGATTTTACCGGCTCGCTGCCGACCGATGTCGAGACTCCTCTCAATGAATTAGTGGAGCATGCATTCGGTAACCGGCCAGACATGGTGGCTGCGGTTGCTAATATCCGGGCGAAGGAGGCGGCGATCAGCGGGATCAAAGCAAGTTACTATCCAAAGGTCAGTTCGGTAGCCAGCGTCGGCTACGGTGAAGAACGGTTGAGCCTGAGTCATACCAATACTTTTGACGCGGGAGCACCCACCTTCGGAGGCGGGTTAGCCGTGGAAGTTCCGATCTTCGACGGCTTCCTGCGCCGTCGTCAGTTAGACGCTGCCGAATCGGCCTTGAGTGAGGCAAATAGCCAGTTGAAACAGAGCAGCGACCGAACCGAGCGCGAAGTTTGGCAAGCCTATACCGATCTGCATACGGCCATCAGCAGTGAAAAGGCGGCTGATGCCTTAGTAAAAGCTTCGCAGGAGGCCTATGACAGTGTGATCAGTTCTTATAAACAAGGCTTTTCTACCTACACCGAGTTAGTGACCAACGAGACCAGATCAACCAGCGCTCGAAACGCTCTCTTCCAAAGCCGGTCAGCGATCCACATCGCGGCGACGGCTCTGGCGTTAGCCTTAGGCGATTTAGCGCAGCCTGACTCTAGTCCAACCATGACGCGAATCCGTCGCTAAGAAGATCTGATGATAAATCAAACGATCTGCTATTTGCTATCTGCTGTTGGCTATTCTGGAAGGGCGCTGATCGCCTCCTACGCGCCTAGCCTTGATGTCTATGGTTCGTACTTTCCGGCGTGGCTGATCTGCTTAATCATCGGAATAATACTGACGATACTCGCCAGTCAGATTGGCCGCCTCTTCGATGTGGGCGCGCTCCGGAAGTTCGGCCCGTTAATTCCAGTCAGTCTGATCCTGATTTTTAGCATCGCGACCTGGTTTTTGTTTTTTGCTTCCTGAGGCCAACCAGCCTCGTGGCTCTTGGATTCTAGCTCGCAACTCCTAACTCATGAGCGTTAATCAATCGACGAAAAAGCCGGACTTCGAAGCCAAGCGCGAAAAAGGATCGAAGAAGTTTAAACGACTGTTCACTCTAACTCTAGGGATCGGCATCCTGGTTCTGGCATTCGTATTGAGTTTGGCCGCCTGGAATTTTAATGAGCAACATCCGAGGACTGATGATGGAGTCGCGCGAGCGAATGTGATCGGAATCGCACCACGAGTTTCGGGCCCGATTATCAAGGTTAATGTAAGTGACAATCAGCAGGTCAAGAACGGAGAGCTCCTGTTTCAAATTGATCCGGCAGATTTTCAGTTAGCAGTTGACCGGGCGCAAGCGGCTTTGGCTGCCTTAGATGAAGAGATCGAAACCGGCAAAGCCCAGGACGCTCAATTAAAGTATCAGGTGAAAGGGGCGGAAGCCGCCGTCCAACAAGTAACGGCGGAGCGTGATCAAGCAGCGGACACACTGCACCGGATGGAACCGCTGCTGCCCAAGGGCTACACTACCAAGGAACAAGTTGACGAAGCACGCACGAAGGTTTCCGCCTGGGAAGCACAAGTTGCCCAAGCGAACGAGAAGCTGAACCAGGCCCGCGCAGCAGTCAGCTCCTTGGGAACAGAGCAAGCGCAGCGGCCCGGTGCAGTGGCTACGCTGGGCACGGCTCAACTGCAACTAGCTTACACCAAAGTGTTCGCGCCATTCGACGGACAAGTCGTGGGTCTGAACATATCCGAGGGAGCTTATGCTCATGCCGGGGTCGAGGTTTTCTCGTTTCTGGATTCCCGCAAGTGGTACGTGCTAGCGAACTTTCGCGAGCGCGAACTGAAGAGCATCCAACCCGGTATGACTGCTGATATCTATCTTTTGTCTAACCCTGATCACCTCTTCGAAGGAACCGTCGAAGGAATATCACCGGCAGTACAGTCTCAGGAAGACAACGTGGAAGTTAAAGGAATGCCATTTGTGAAGCGCGATCTAAATTGGGTAAGGATCGCTCAACGGTTTCCGGTTCGTATCGAGATCAAGAATCCGGACCCTGATATTTTTCGAATGGGTACAACCGCGGTTACTACCATTAAGGGTTTCACACGATCAGCCAACAAAAAGTAACCTCGCTGAAGTCCAGGTACGGAGTGCCTGGCTCCGTAGGAGCTAAATCTTTATAGATACGAAGATAAAATACGCGATCAGCTCCGTTAGGAGCGACATAGAAAGCTGATTTTCGCCGAGCTAATGCACCTTCAGGCCCAGATATCGCTCCTAAAGGAGCTAGCCGCGCTTTTATGATCATGGCTATAAAGATTTTGCTCCTACGGAGCCAGGACCTGCAAACGGGTCCAAATTCCAGCTCGAGGTACCTGAAACTCCTTATTTCCTGTCACGTTGATGTCAGAGGGAATCGTTGACTACCCAGCTAGTGTCGAGCGCCCAACCCAGGGGCTGTTCGGCATCCTTTGGAATGAGCTTAAGCCATTCCCCGGACGCGACCTGGCCGCGCTCCGGATGGCAATCGCCTGCACGGCGATCGTTCTGATTTCGAACACTTTCAGACTACCCCTGCAGGACGTCCTTCCTTTCTTGATATTGTTCACTTCAAAAGAAGAGACGATAACTACCGCCATCACCGCGGTTCTGGCGCTATTTTCGATCACAATTGCGGTGGGTGCGACCCTCTTGGTCTTCAAATGTACCGGTAATCGCCCCGAATTTAGAATCCCCGGAATGGCGGTCGAGATTTTTGTCGGTATGTACCTGTTCCGCATCCTGTCGATGGGGCCGGTTGGATTCATTCTGGCATTCATCGTGTCCGTGTCCCAGAGCATCGTTGACCTGTATCCTACTCCCGAGGCGGCCGTCCACGAGTTCCTTTGGGTGTGGGTCGCTGTTGCGCTCGGCGCCGGATTTGGCTGGCTTGCGAATCTAGTGTTGTTTCCCATGCGGGCCCGCCGGGTCTTGCAGCGAGAGTTTGTTGATAGCTGGCAGAAAGTCGCTAGCGCTCTCACGCGGCTAATGGATGGCTCGCCCGCAGCCGCCAGGCGTTTTTTGCGTCCGCTGGTGAAGCGAGGTCCAGCGCGCTTACTCAAATTGCTTAAGCTCTCTTTGCTTGAGGCTCCCGACTTACGGCCAAAGCAAACGGAACTGACGCGTCTGATCCTGGCGCTCGATAAAACTGCTCGTCTGATCTTTTCTCATTCTGCCCGTCTGTCGACGCATGAGTCGATTTCTCTAGCAGAGAAAGCGATTCTCGGCCGCCTAAAGGAAAAAGCGGACTATTTTGAGCGGGAATTCCTCAACGGTTTTCTGCCGTCTGGTCCCAGCTCCGGACGGAACGAGCGGGAACGAGCGAGAACGAGCGAGAACGGTTCAGCCGCGCTGCCGCTGATCGAAGCCGAGCGAACACTCGAGGACTTGGCGACGCAGTCTGAGGAGGGTCACGAGACAAAACCGCCGCCGCGCGGAAAGAAATCGTTTTTTGTGGCAGACGCCTTCACTAATCCCAAGCATGCGCAATTCGCTCTGAAGGTCACCTTAGCCGGAATGATCGGTTACATCTTCTACACTGCCAGCGACTATTTCGGCATTCACACGGTCTATTATACGCCGTTGATTATCGCGCTCGGCAGTGCCGGGGCGACTATCCATAAAGGTGTGCTCCGAATTGTGGGCTGCGTGATCGGAGGCGCCTTAGGCCTGATCTGTACTATCTGGCTGATCCCAAGATTTGAAACCTTAGGGATGTATCTCGGAATCGTGTTCTGTTTGCACGGATTGGCGGCTTGGGTCGCTTTCGGCAGCGAACGAATCTCGTATATGGGGCTGCAAATTGCGCTAGCGTTCGACCTCGGCGTGCTGCAGGACTATGGCCCTCCCACCAAGATCGACCCAATTCGGGATCGGTTCATCGGCATCGTTCTCGGCCTTTGCATCATCAGCATTGTCTTTGCTCTGGTATGGCCAGAAAGCGCGCAATCGTTTCTACGCGAGAAACTAGCTGGGTGTCTCAGATCTATGGCTCGTCTCTTAGGCTTAGAGCGTAGCCCGGACTCAAAGGGGCAGCGCCAGCAACTGGAGCTGGAAATTTCTTCGCGTCTTTCTGAAGCCAATGCTTACGAAGAACAAGCCGCCTTCGAGACGCTGCTTTACGGAACGGAGGGAAGGGATCTAAATGATGTGACCTCCGCGATTGAAGAAGTTTATGCGGCATCCCTGCCTTGGGTTCGGGAGCAAGCAAGCACGGAAGCCCCAGATCGGGAAACGAATAGCCGTGCACCGGATACCGTTAAACCACTGGTGGGCGCGGTGGAAGCAAGCGCTGCGATAGTCGAAGGCTCATCCGGTCCGAGCATTACTGAAGGCGAACTAACGTTAGGTAACTCCCTCGACGAAAGAGATTCGGTAAGCAATAGCGGCGGTTCCGAAAGCTTTGAACAACTGGTCGCTGCCGTGAAAGAGTTGCAAGCGATCATGCACCGTTCTTGATTAATCAGACATGGCGTGATCCTCGCCCGACCGCTTTTGGATGGGTCTTCAAACCTAGAAACGCATGTTTAGCCGGCCGTCCGGACGCCAGCCAAAGCTTCATGATCTCGAAAAAGATGGCCGTGGTATAAGTAACGGCGATCCAGACGCAGACCGCCTCGATCGGCAGCCGGGACCAGGCTCCAATTCGGATTCCCAGCATCTGGTTATCCTGATAACCCCACCATCGATAGGGGACTGCTAGCGTCGCTTCCCAGAGCATGCTCAGAAGCAATACGAAGAAAAGGGTGAAGCTTAACGCTCGCCAGTTGACAAAGGGTTGCGCAGCCCGGAAGAACCTCGCCGAAGGGACAAATCCAACCAAGAGGTCTTTCGTACGATCGCTGCTGCGGTGGCGAAGCATAAAGGCATGCAGCTAGTTCTTTCCATTGGTGAGCAACTCGAACCGCAACAGATCGGCCCGGTTCCTACCAATGCGATCATCGTCAAGCGGGCGCCTCAACTCGAACTATTAAAGCTGGCCTCGGTTTGTATAACGCATTCTGGGTTGAACACGGTGCTGGAGTCGCTGGCGCAGGGTGTCCCGCAAGTGGCTATCCCGGTGACCTTTGATCAGCCCGGTATCGCTGCCAGAGTCGGTCACCACAAAACTGGTGTAGTCACGTCGCTAGATAAGCTAACCGCGTCCCGCGGCCGCGGGATCGCTCATCGGTCAAAGACCACAGCGGGTATTCTCCCTCTTCGCTTCGCGCATCCAGCCAAAATACACAGCAGCGCCACTACCCCAGTCACTGACTTGGTGCACTAGGTCTTGAAGCCGGGTAAGCTGCGACTATGGATGTGGCGCGTGTGCTGGCCCAATATGACGCGGAAGTGAGGGCTAACCCCAAAGCGGCGCCGGGGCTGGTGGTTGAGCGAGCGGACAGCGTTGTCTGTCTAACGGGTTATTTCAACTTCATTTCTTGGTGGGAGCTAACTTCCAGCACGGTGCGCCAAGCAGTGGCTAGCTACGCTGCCCGCTTTAGATCACGAGGTGAGAAGTTAATGTGGAGAGTCTACGAGCATGATTCTCCAGCCGAGATTTCCGGTTGCCTTGCCGAGGAAGGATTCGTGCCGGACGCTGCGGGGACATTGATGATCTTTGATTTGGCGAATGAGCTGCAGGCAGCGACCGCGGGCAATGTCGATATCCGCAGGGTCAAGACAGAGAAACAACTGGAAGATTTTGTGAAGGCATCGGAGCAAGCGTTCGGCGGACCGGACACTTGGCAGCGTACAGCCTATTCGGTTCGGCTCAGCGACCCGGACCTGGCCCTCTACGTCGCTTATGTTTCCGCTGAGATCGCCGCTTCGGCCCGCCTGGAAATTGCGTCACCGAGACGCCGCGATCTTCGTTACCTGAGCACCGAAGCGCGCGAGACCAGTAAACCGATTCTACAAAATCTCGGTTTTGTTAGTGCCGCAAAGGAAGTTACTTGGGTGCTCAACCCCTCCTAGATTGGGCGACGCGGACGAGCGAGAGCCACTCTGTCTTAGTGTCCTTTGTGCCACTCCGCTGCTAAAATCGATGAATTTCGCGAGGGTTTTTGTCGTCCCCGTTCTCGTCGTCGCCATCGTCCTCGACTTGGCGGGCTGATCTGGCGCCGAATTCGTGGAGAGGTGTTAAGTGTCTTTGTCCCGTAGGGACGTTATGAAGGTAGCCAGGCAACTTATTGCCTGGTATCCGTGCGAAAACCGGAACCGTCCCGTAGGGTACGGTATGATTGGGTCCGATAGGCGTGCCACGATTGGGACTATTAATCAACCCGGGGTAGGGATCAGACCGTGCCCTACGGGACGGATTCTCGATTGGACCTATGACAATGCGGCTATCGAAAGCTTCTGGGTCACCTTAAAACCGAGCGCTTCCACCTAATAGCCTGCCTTGTAAACAGCCCAGGGTAGAACTATCGGTATAGCGTGGAGAACCTATTTGCACGGATCTTCCTACTAATCGGAGCCGTACTTTTGATCGCAAGCTGTGCCGGGTACAACGAATCAACGATGCGAGAGTTGCAGCGCGAAGGAGAAATTCAATATCAACAGACCGGACAATCATCAATGCTCCCGGACTGGCGACCACAATACGACGGAGCTAATTGAGTTACGCCGTTACGCTTCTCTTAGCTCCTAGATATTCTCTTTTGACAACCTCGAGAAAGGCTCGAACCGTCGAGGCGCGACTGTCACGCTGCCAAACCAAGGCGAGGTCGCTGGTTCGACATCGTCCTTTAATCGGTCGATAACTCACTCCGGGTAAACGTAAATTGCTGAGAGAAGCAGGTACCAGGGCGACCCCGAACCCGCCTGCCACCAACGTGACCACAGACAAAGCCCCAGTCGCTTCCCGGGCGCTGCGAGGTACGATTCCATAGTCTCGGAAGATCTGGAAAATTGAGTCTGCGTATCCCCATCCTGGCTGAAGAGGAGGAACGATCAAAGGCTCGCTCGCTAAAGTCTTGATTCGGACGCTCTTTTGCTTGGCTAAGGGATGTGAATCGGGCAATGCGACTACGAAACGTTCGCGTTGGATGGTTTCGAAACAAAATAGTTCATGACTTAAGAATGTCGGCGATCGAATCACGGCAACACTCATCGCATTCTGGAGTAACAATTCGGTGTTTTTGACTGTCGTGATTTCCAAGAGCTCGACTACGACGTCGGGAAACAAGCCATGATATTTTCGAAGTATCCTGGGAAGAACCTCCGGAGCCGCCGACGTGCTAAAGCCGATCAACAAACGGCCGCTTTGGCCGGCGTGTGTCCTTTGCGTGCTCTGGATCGCCTTCTCTGCCTGGTGCAACAACCGCTGCGCTTCGTCGAGCAACACATGACCAGTGTCCAAGAGTTCAACCTTTTTCTTGGTGCGGTAAAACAACGGAAATCCTAACTCCTGTTCGAGTTGTTGAATTTGCTTGGTTAACGAGGGTTGAGCGATATGGACGCGGCGAGCGGCTCGCGCAAAATTCAATTCCTCGGCCACCGCAACGAAGTATTTCAGATGCCGGAGCTCCATAAAGTACAATAGCTGTTAGCTATCAATGTTGAAGCTTTAATATATTGGAATACCGAGGAGCTGGCACAGACAATACTATTAGACAACGGTGACCAGCGGTCCGGGTGGGTCTAGGAAATGGTGCGCTGGCACCGTTGAGAAGAGGATTTATGCAAACGCTCGCTTTCCTTTGGTATGAGCTGAAAGCAGCAAAATGCCACGTTAAGGAAGTTGTTACCGAGTCTCAGCTATGTGGTAAAGCGGATTTCAGTCTCCTAAAGCGTCCGCCAGACTCGCCCGTGATCGATGAACGCCCGCAGCACCGGCGGCTTCTGTCGTTGCGTTGGATAGCAAAGAAAGAACCCGGGGTAGGGAGCGGACCATGTTTGCAGGGGCGACACTAGTGTCCTGTCCCATAAATAAATTGGCTTTCGTTGCGATCAAAATGGGCCGTCGGTCCGGCAGCTGCCGGAAGGGAGCCATGCGCAGTAGAATTGCTGAAAAATTGTGACTTAACTCACTTCTAATCTGCGGGTCCTAAATTCGGTTTTTGAGTTGGACGCTTACCGTCGAATTCAGATGCTTTCGCACCTGGCAGGAGACGCTACGTTGTTCATCGGAGGATTTCGCGATGTCTGAAGTTATTCTGAAGCGATTTGAAACTCCCGACGAGGTGATCTCTTTCGAAAAAGGTCGATTCGAGAAAATTACGCTGGGCGGTGTTACGATTGGCCGGGCGGTGTACGAACCCGGCTGGAAATGGTCCACTCACATCGGATCGAAAACCGGCGCTACCCTTTGCCAGGTCGAACATGTTGGCCTGGTAGTTAGCGGGCGGGCGAAGGCGGCGATGGAGGTCGGAAAGGTAATCGAAATGAGAGCCGGCGATTTATTTTACATTCCACCGGGCCATGACAGCTGGGTCGTCGGGGACGAAGAATACGTTTCCCTTCATTTCCTCGGCGCTGAAAAATACGCGCATTGAAAAACCGGAGACGGCAGCAGATTCCGCCAGCTAACCAAAGTTCCCAACTAGATTTCGCTCCTACGGAGCTGACTCCGCTTTTTTGCGTCGGTGAAATCGTGCTCGATTTTAACCGCGCGCGAAAGGACTGGAGTGGTTTCGATTTTGCGGACAGGTATCACGGTGGTTTTTGTCCCGAAGGGACTACAGGACTCAGCCCGGGGTTTTAACCCCGGGGACCCCGAAAGGACCGACTAGTCTTCAACTTCTACTCGTAAGAACCGTGCGGTTCACCACCAATTCTGGATCCAGCGTTCCGTCTAGTCCAGCGAGTGCATTCTTTGCTGTCATTACGGACATGGCGGCTAGAGATGTTTCGGTCATGGCGGCGGTGTGAGGGCTAAGAACAATTCGCGGCTCTGAGAACAACGGCGAGTCCGGAGGAGGCGGTTCGAGCTCAAACGTGTCTAGACCAGCGCCGTGAAGGTGTCCCGATTTCACCGCGGCCAGCAAGGCAGCTTCATCAACCACGCCGCCACGGCAAGCGTTGATGACAATCGCGTCTCTGGGGAGCAACGAAAGTTCGCGCGCACCCAGCATACCTCTGGTTTCGTCGGTGAGCGGCGTATGCAGAGTGACGACATTTGCCTCCGGCAGCGCCTTCTCGAGCGAAGCAAATACACGAATATCCTTCGGCAGATCGCTGTTCAAGTAAGGATCGAACACCAGAATGTTCATTCCGAATGCGAGCGCCCGGGCTGCTACTTGTTTTCCGATCCTGCCGAACCCGACGATCAGGAGATTGCGTCCGCTGAGTTCAATCCCGGTCACGCGATTTCTGATACCGAAATCTCCGCGCCTGGTTGCCGTGTCGAGTTCTATACCAGCTCGCGCAGCCGCCAGCATCAGAAAGAATGTGTGTTCGGCTACAGAAACCGCGTTGACTGAGCCGACGATGGTCACCGGAATACCTCGGGCGGTGCATTCGCTCACCGGAATGTTGTCGTAGCCGACACCATGGCGTGAGATGACCTTAAGTCGCGGAGCAGCCTCCAACAGGCGTCTCGTTATGGCCGCCGTGCGGATCGTGATAGCATCCGCGTCTCCTACTTTGGCCAGAAGGCTTTGTTCGGAGAAATCAGTTACCAGCTCGTAGGCGATGTCTTTTCGGGCGTCGAAGATCTTGAGTGCGTCAGGGCGAAGGGATTGAATGACTAATATCTTTTTCATCAACAAGACTCCAAACCAGGCATAAAGACCTTAGGGTAAAGTCGTGATAAAACAACCGATCCCGGCGACACGGCGACACGGCGACACGGCGACACGGCGACACGCCGACACGCCCATCAGGAACTGGAGGTTGTGCCGGTTCGCTGTACCGTTGGCTCAAACACATGAGTACACTGTCACCGTTTGGTCAGCTGCGTAAGGGGCTTGATGCCGGCAAGAAATTTGTTAACGGCTTTTGCTCAGCTCCCAGTCCAATCATGGCTGAGTTCCTTGCCCGCCAAGGATTCGATTCGATCACGATCGATTTGCAGCATGGCCTGATTGATTACCAGACCGCTTTGACCATGCTGCAAGCTATGGCTGGTGCCGGAGTCCCGGCCATCTGTCGGGTCCCTTGGAATGATCCGATCCCGGTGATGAAAGCGCTGGATGCTGGCTTCGAAGCGATCATCTGCCCGATGATAAACAATCGCGACGAAGCGGAGAAGTTCAGCTCGTATGCTCGATACGCCCCGAGAGGCGTGCGATCCTTCGGACCAACCCGATCCCTGAATGTTTTCGGTCCAAGCTACAGCCAAGTCGCTAACGATCAGATCGTAACCTTCGCCATGATCGAGACGGAAGCAGCGGTTAACAACCTCGATGACATTCTGGCGGTGCCTGAAATCGATGGGATCTATATCGGGCCGGCGGACTTGACCCTCTCAATGGGTTTTACGCCTTCGATCGTTGTGACGGAGCCGAAAGTAATTAAGGCGATCGAACATGTCCGGTCGGCCACGAAGCAGAAGAATAAATTTGTTGGTATCCATTGTGGCAGTGGAGCCGCGGTATCCGAGATGCTGGGTCAGGGCTTTGACCTAGCCACGATATCAACCGATATCCGAATTTTTGTTGCCGCCGTCCAACAAGAAATAAAAGCCGCCCGAACTACTCCCCGGCAGCAGGCGGTTGATACTGCCTCGGCCTACTGAGAACTCTCTTCGTGCCCTTTGTGGCCGGCCTGGGTTAAGTCCTTCTCGTACAGCAAGGATGCCAACACAGATCTTTTCAACAGAAGTTAGCAAAGGAAGCAAAGGTAAGGACGCTACAAACTGAGTAATCGAGTCGAAATCGTCGCCAAAACTTAGGTCTTCATGGCTGCAGCGAACCCAGGAGCCATTGGAAACCGCCAAGGGCGAACGCCGAGGTCAGCCCAATAAAGACCCAGGTACCCACAGCCGTTAAATGGCCAAGCAACACACATAAACCGTCTTTCTCCATCATGCCGACAGCTAGCAGCACGACCGCCCAGGCCGGGATGCTGTTCGAGAAAGGAATGGGTAATGGCAACATCAATCCGACACCGGCAATAACTATGCCGAAGCCGATCAACCGCAACATACCAGGTCCGGCGTGCAGGAAAGATAAGCGTGGTCGAACAAATTTTTCTAGCCGGCGCGCTACTTTGATAGCGCCAGCTAGGAGTTGATCCGATCGAGCGCTCGAGAGCCGCCGATTCATAATGAAGCGGGGCAGCCAAGGCTCACGCCCGATCACCAGACAGGCGCCGATCAAGCTAATAGCGATACCAAAAGGCATCGATAGACCCGGGATCGCGACAAAGCAAAATGGCAACGCTAACAGTATCAGCAACACGGCGGAGCCACGGCCTTCGAGGGCGTGCTTAAACTCGCCGAGTGTGAGTGCCTTGTCTTTCACCCGGGCGTGCAGCGTTGCTAAGTCGGTCGACAAGTGCGATCGGGAGAGGTCGGGTGTCATCGTAAAATAGAAATAGGTAGTGAATTTTGGTCAGCTTTGGTTGTTGGCTCTGCCGTGGCTTGACGTCGACGCTTTGTGAATAAAGAAAGACCGACCGCGATCACCAGAATCAAGCCAATAACCGTGAGCGAGGCTGCCGCTGGGAGGTGGTAAACATCAACCAGCAGCATCTTAGCTCCGATAAAGAAGAGGATCAGTGCCAGGGCCGGCTTGAGATAGGCAAACTTGTGAATGATGCCGGCGAGCAGGAAATACAGCGAGCGCAATCCGAGGATAGCGCAGACGTTTGAAGTGTAGACGATAAACGGGTCGCGGGTTATGCCAAAGATTGCCGGAATCGAATCGATAGCAAAGAGAAGGTCGGCCGCCTCGACCATAATTAGGGCCATGGCCAAGGGCGTCAGTACCCATCGACCGCCGCGCTGAATGGCGAAGCGCGCACCATGGTAGGTATCGCTCACTGGCAACAGCCCGCGCACGAGGCGGAGCAGGGGACTCCCACCGACAGCTTTCCTTCTGCTAAACAACATCTTGATCCCCATGAAGACCAAAAAGGCGCCGAAGAGATAAAGCACCCAGTGGAACGATGAAACCAGCGCGACCCCAATGCCGATCATAAGACCGCGTAGAATTAGCGCACTCAATATACCCCAAAAGAGCACGCGGTGCTGGTAAGCCGCCGGCACGACGAAATAGGAAAAGACTAAAACGAAAACGAAGATGTTGTCGATGCTAAGAGAATATTCGACCAGGTAACCGGTCAGAAACTCCAACGCCTTCGCCTGTCCCTCCCAATGCCAGATCAGTGCATTGAACCCGAGCGAAAGCGCTACCCATACGGCAGTCCAGATGGCCGCTTCCTTCGTGCTAGGCGCGTGCGCCTTGCGTTGGAACCCAAACAGATCGATCGCAAGCACGGAGAGCACGCCGGCGTTAAAGGCAATCCAGAGCCAGAGATTCGTCTGCATCTAAATCTAATCTAAAAAAGGTTGCGCTCCGGCGATTACTAGGTTAGCGCCCCGGGGTCCGCCGGCGCCAACTTACCCGGCTGTTCTCGTTGCCGCTAGCGACCGGGCAGGGTCTTGACCGACGCGTAATACGAATCCAGCCGAAGCGGCGAGACGACTGAGAGCAGTTGATCAATATCAAAGACGGGAAGCGGCCAGCGTAACTTATGCGCGTGGAAACTATGCTTAAACGCCGCCTCGTGCCGGCGGACCACCAGGCTGGCGATCATCGCATCATCTAATAAACCCATCCCGGGAATAGAATCGGGAATCAGATCATTGGTGCGCGCAAAATAAAGCAGCGCGAACGCCGCTTCACTCACTATCGGCCGGACTGGACAGCCGCTCCATCCGGTAACCTGCTCTTTGAACACGAGAAAAAGGAATTCGAGGTGACCTAACAGGTACGGGTATGTCTGCAATGGAATCGTGGCAAAGCGTTCACCTAACGCAGGCAAATCGCGAATCAGCCTGCGGATATCGGCAACCGATAGCGCGCCGGCCTGGGTTTGAATAAAGCCGATTAGTTCCCTGGTCATCTTTTCCCTAAACTCGACATATTTTGCATTCATGGTCTGTAAATTAATTAGTCTCGGGACGGCGTAGAACGATGACGAAATAACGTCTAGCCAGTTCTACTAGTCGGCGCCTTTAACCCAGCGTGCATGCCATTTGGCTGTCACTTGCCATCAGGTTTGATACCGTCCGTCAACAGGTATTGGTTCCGTTCATTCACGCGTTGAATTATAAGAGAATCATCAGTAAGACCAATTTCCGGTAAGTGATCCGGTATTAAATCGAATCTTTTCAGGAAATAGCTGGCAGCAAAGCCAGTTTCTGCCAACCAACGAGGCAATGGATCTTTTACCTGTAGCGCCGTCGCCTCTTCCAAACACCGTACAATGGCGTAGACCGCTTCATGCATTCCAGGATACTCATCAGGGTTGGTTTCCTTGACTTTGTCCAGTAGGCGACCCCTAAAGTTGTTGAGCACACGGAGGTCGCTTGAGTTCACTTGTTCCGCTTGATTCTCGATAAACTCGTCAATGGACATCGCCTTTCCCGATACTTTCCACTCGATGGCGGAACCTGGCCCAGAAACAAAGATTACCGGCTTAGTCGCACTAGGAAGCGGTTCGGTTGCTTTTGACTTGGTTTTCATAAACAGCTCGCAAAGACCGCTCACACTAAAGTAACGTCCGAACCTTCCACCAATACGAATAATCGAAGCTATCCTTCGCTTTTTGCTAAACTTAAGTGGAGCCATCGGCGTGGCAGGACCATCCGTCGCGTTAGTCGCTTGGCACCGGTAAACCAGGGGAGCATTCGTAGTGAAAACGACCGAGACTTCCCGGGCCAGAGAGACCTCTTGGAAGGCGGAGTTATCGAGCAAACCGGAAAAGAGAAGTCGAACTCCGTGAAAGAAGCGATCACCCCTGGCACCCACCCAGTGTCTGATGGACGGTGGAGCGCCCTCAGGTGGGAGAACATTGGATCTAACTGTCGACGTACAAATGGAATTTGGAGGAGGGATTAAAGCTGGTTTCATTGAAAACTGTCCTCTCTGAGCGCTGTCATTTTACTTCGGGTTCAATCGAATATTTTGATCCGAGCATAGAAGAACGGATCGGCTCCAAAGCAGTTGCCTAAAAAGATACGGCGAAGGCTAGGTCGGCGTTCCTTGACTGCAAAATACGAATAATAGAAGCAAGTGTTCGCTTTTGCCTAACAAACGAATTTTGACAAACTCGATAACTGAAAGCTATTCTTCGTTACTCTCTAACGAACAATGAATTGGTTGAATTATCATCATCTTCTTTATTTCTGGGCGGTGGCGAAGGAAGGCAGTTTAAGACGGGCGGGCGAAAAGCTACACATCTCCCAGCCCACCATCAGCGCACAGATACGCCAACTCGAAGAAGTCCTGGGAGAGCAGCTTTTTTCTCGCAGTACGCGGCATCTGACTTTGACCGAACCTGGCCAGCTTGTCTTAGGGTACGCGGAAGAAATTTTCGCCCTCGGCCAGGAGTTAGTAACTAGCCTGGGGCACGAGCCGAGTGAACGCCCAGTCCGTTTACAGGTCGGAATCTCCGACTCCGTCCCGAAGGTAATCGCTCGGAAGATATTAGCACCGGTGTTTCGTCTGCCGCGACCGGTTCGCGTGGTGTGCCGCGAGGGGAATCTTAGCGATTTGGTGACGCAGTTAGCAGCCCACCAACTTGATGTAGTCCTGGCTCACGAGCCGTCGACGAGCGCTTTTCGATTGAAGACACTAAATTATCGCCTGGAGAAATCTGGCGTCGTGCTATGCGCTTCGCCGCGGTTGGCGGCGAAGCTACGTCGTACATTTCCTCGCTCCTTGAACGGGGCCCCGGCCGTCCTGCCGACCGTGGAAATGCCATTGCGACGATCATTGGAAAAGTGGTTCCACGCGATTCACGTCCAGCCAAACGTGGTTGCAGAAGTTGAAGACGCCGCGTTGATGAACCACTTCGGAGCCGAGGGTTTAGGGTTCATTCCTGTCTACTCGGCAGTTCTTCCAGAACTAACAGAAATGTACGGTCTCCGTAAGTTTGGCGTGGTTAAAGGCGCAGAGATAGACCTCTACGCAATTACCGTCGAAAGAAAAATCCGGCATATTGCGGTGGAGGCTATCACCGCCAAAGGGTTGCCCTGAAAGGGAAGAGCGGTCCAGGAGGGGTCACGTCTTGACGGGCTGCTGCCCATTGGAGTAGCCCGGGGCGGCCACAGGAATCGCTATAAAGTAAAGCGGCATTGCGAACAGGTTCAACAGCACGGCAAGAAGCGACCATTTTGGGTTAGGGCAATCTCCTGCAATTAGTTAGCTCTGTTAGGCAAATGTTCTTGAGACACGCCAGGATCCTCCTCATCGCCGCTGCCTCCGCTATCTTCGCACAAGATACGATGTAGATCACATTCGTTGCGTGCGATGACGCGTAGAAGGATGAGGAGATCATCTGCCAGTCCAATATCTTGCAGGTGATCGGGTATCAGATCGTATCGTTCGAGGAAGTAGCCAGCGGCAAACCCGACCTCAGCTAACCAGTTCGGCAACGGATCCTCTGGGTGATGGACGCCTGTCGATTCCAGTATCCGGACTAATAAGTGGACCGTTTCACGGAGCTCAGGATATTCACTACGGTTCACCTCATTTACTTTGTCCAGCAAACGATTCGTGAAGGCCTGAAGCACACAAATTTCAGTTGCGTTCACATCTCGCCGTCGATCTTCAATGTACTCATCGATGGTTATCATCCTTCCATCTATTTTCCAAAGATTGGGCGACAGTAGGCCAAAGTGAGCCATGTTCAGTTTGTTTGACCTCAAACGTGGCTCCGTTGGTTTTGCTTTGGGTCTCATGGATGCGGATTTTTCTCTTTGGTACGCCTGCTGTGGTCTATGCTTTAGTGGTAGGCTAACGGGGAGCGACCATCAAGGTAGGACATATGGCCTCTCGGCAAATCAGCGTATCCCTGTTTTGATAGTCCACCAATAAGGAAGAATGGAACGGACAGTTAGATTATTGCTAACAAGGGTCTGACCTAAATCGAAAGGCCAATGAGCCTTTCTCTAATCTATTCTTCGATTCTTTGTATTGGAAGGATGTACATTTCTTACAGACTATTTCTTATCCTTACGGAACGCTGGAGAGCTGCGAGTGTAACTCTCTGCGCTACACTTGAAAGGTTCTTTATGAAGATTTTGTTGCCTATCGAGCGGTTTCGCTCTGATAGCGCTATTCGGAATTGGATGGCTATCGCTGTGGCTGTGGGTATCAGCTGCTTCCCGGTGGCTTCCGCCCTTGCTGACGGCCACAAGGGTGGTGGACACGCGGGCGGCGGTGGCCACGCTGGCGGCGGTGGACACATGGCTGGTGGAGGTGGGCACGGAGGAGGCGGTGGACGTGGGGGCGGCGCCGCACACTTCGTTAGTGGTGGTGGACACCGGGACGGAGGTGGACATTCTAACGCCTCCAGACAGGCGCCAACCGGACATTCCGGAGGGGGTGGCCATTTGAGCGCCAACCGACACGGCGGCGGACCGTCACAACAAGGCGGCGGACATCAGAATGGCGCCTTTTCCTCAAACAAAGGAAACAATTTCGCTGCACATAGTCAATCGAACCGGACTGCTCAACACCGGGCAATAAACCAGGAAAAACGCCAGAACAACCGGGTCACGAATCAGACCGTCGTACACCGGAACAATTCTCGGACAAATTCCTTTGCGGAAACGCGAAAGATTATCCACCAGAACAACGGTGAGCGGCTGAAAAGTCGAGCGCTTATCATGAATCGCGCCGGTTCGTTCGATCGTTCGATCACGAGAGGACGAGCTCAGGGCTTGATGAACAAGCAGCTAAACAAAATAGCCAACCGCACATGGACGAGTCGCGGACAATTTTGTGCGAATCGCTTTGATGCCAGTAATCACTGCTGGTTCCGACGTGGAGGTTTTTGGTGGAGATGCAACTTTTGGGGTGCACATGCGTTTTGCAACCGCTTGATTGTGCTCGGATTCGCGCCTGGGCTTTGCTGGGGCTGGTATGACAATCGCTCTTCACTAAAGTGTTAAAGGCGCGAGCTACAATGGTAAGCGTCTTTGGTTTGGTGACGGTAAATGCCGGCTCAAGGTTGTTATTGATAATAATGTAAAGTTGGCTGCCGCGATGCTCTGAAACTTGTCTCGTTGCCGCCACCAGTCTCACCGGGATGGCAAACAGAGGATAGGCGGTGCCGCCATCGACATGCATCTCTTTGGAATGGTGTCCGTTCGCTTCGGCATCGATAAAGACCGGATCGAACGCTCCCGGGACACTGGCCGACGCAACCAGGACTTGGCGGAACAATTCCAAAGCTTGCGGACGGCCACTGGCCGCGATTGCGCCCATGTTCCAGAGCACGGGGCGCTGAGCATCCAGGTTAGTGGTAACAACAAAAAGCCTCCTGCCGTTCCGATAGGCAGTAGCAACATCAGCCAGCATCTTCGGGTCGACTTGGCTGGCGACAATGTGTTGCATCGGTCGGGTGCTGTACAACCCTTCACCGAACAAGCCGAAGATAGGGTTGCCCGATAGCACAGTGTGGAACGACATCTGGGTGTAAACCGCTTTGAGACGATCGTCGTAAGCCGTTCCGAGAAAAGCAAACGGAGCCATCAGCGCTCCGGTCGAAACACCAGACACGATGTCGAACGTTGGCCGTTGTCCACTCTCGCTCCAGCCCGCGAGTAAGCCTGCTCCGAAGGCGCCATGCTCTCCTCCTCCGGAAAGCGCTAGGATTGAAATCGGATGGCCGCTGGTCAAAGGAGCCAAGCAAATGAGCGCAGAAAGCTACGTCGGACAGGACTTTGGCGAGCTCAGTCGAGTCGCGGTCCTCGAATCCTTGCGAGCGGAATGTGCTCCAAAAACTTTGACTTTCGCCATGTGACAAGAAATTCAGCCAAGCTATGCGATTTTGCAGGATTCAGGACCACATTGCGGCGCATCCTTCCCCGATGCTTGCCGAAAAACTTCGAGAAATGTCTCCGGCATTTGTGCGCCCGAGAGCGCTGGCGAGCCATTAACGACGAAGAAGGGAACTCCCTGCAGGCCTAACTTGAGTCCCTTCTGTTCCTCCTCATCCACTTCTTTTCTGCCTGCTTCGCTGTCCAGAAATGCCCGCGCATCGGCTCGAGGAAAGCCCACTTCCGCGGCGATTTCAGCTAAAACGTCGTGTCGACCAACGTCACGACCTTCGGTGAAATAGGCCCTGAAGAGTGCTTCTGATAGATCATCCTGATGATTCTGTTGTTCGGCCCACCATAACAGCCGATGCCCGGCCACTGTATTGGGCGTGATGAGAACCTTGTCGTAGTTAAATTCGATTCCGAGACTCTTGCCGATCGCAGCCACTTCAGCATCCATGGCCATGGACTTTTCCCAATTGCCGAATTTCTTAGTCCGATAGTTTCTGCGATTCATGCCCTCAATCGGCATATCGGGATTGAGTTGGAAGGGTCGCCATACAATTTTGGGCGTGAACTCCTGGCCGAGAAGTTTAAGACCCGCCTGCATCCGACGCTTACCGATGTAGCACCAGGGGCAAATGAGTTCCGAGTAGATTTCGATTTTCATGGTTAGAGAATCCTCCTGTCCGCTGCATCCGATTGGATCGGACTAGCGGTCGAGGTGCTTGTCGAAGAACTTAGCCCACTCTGTAAATAGTTCTCTCGATTCCGGGGCGAGAGGATTGAGAACATAGTGAATATGCGACATCCCCTCGAATACATGTAATTCCACCTCCACGTTAGCTCTACGCAGTTTACGGTGAGTCAATACCGTCAGGCTTCGAAGGAGGTCGCGTGTGCCGCTTGCAAGAACTGTCGGTGGAAAGTGGTTGAAGTCGCCGTAAATGGGAGAGAGATACGGATGCTTTAAATCGCGCCCATTCGCATAGAGGGGAGCGGCCCGGCTTAGGTATCCGTCGTAACTCACGAGCACATTGTCCAGCCACTCGTTCGTCTTAAAGGTGTCGCCAGTCTCGGTCAGATCCGCCCATGGCGTTCCAATAGCGAGCGCAGCCGGTAACGGTAGGCCTTCGTCTTTGGCCCGCAAGATCATTGCCAGCGCCATGCCTGCACCGGCGGAGCTGCCGAAGAGCCCCAGCTTTTTCGGATCGTTTATCTCGGCAGTCGCCTTCCACACTTTCTGTTTTCCTTCGCGGTTAACCTTTTGTTTGCTTTGGCCCGGGCCGCCGTTCACACTCGGCGGCGGTGAGTAATCGAGTGATCGGCAGGATCATACGGATCGTTGTCGCTTTTGTGGGCGGCGTTGTGTTCGCTTGGCTTTGCTCCTGCGAAGCGGTCTTCGGCGGGGCTTACCTCATGAATTGGCTACATAGTTGGATCGTGGCCGTCCCTGACCAACAGAGCGATTTCATCTATCGAGGCAAGCTCGGTGATCTCTACGTGCAATTCGCCTGGCTAGGACTTCTCCTCGCGGCCGGTGTTTCGTTTGCCTTGTTTACTTTTGAGCCGGTTGGGAAACGCAAGCTTTCTGTAATCTTCTATGGAATACTGTTAATCTTGCTATTACCGCTCTCCGTCGCGAACTATTACACCATCGATTTCTGGACTGAACGAGTTCGGCAAGCGATCTTTGATGCGTTCCTGGTTTTGCTCGGGCTAGTCGCAATACAACGTTTGTTAACTTACCAGGTTACCTCGGTTCTCGGCGGGATCACCCGTGGGTTAGCCATTTTTTTGTTAGGTGTTGGCGCCGTCATGATCCCTGCAATTTACTCCGTTATTTGGTTTCTTAACGCTTCCGAAGTCGCTAAGAACGCCGCGCAAGCAGAAGGGTTTCAACCGAGCTGGATCAGCGGCGTGGCCGCGATACCTCGGCAGCGTTTGCCCTACTAACCTGTCGATACCGCCGCCACTCTGATGTTCAATGACCGACCATCGGACCGCCGAAGGTTCGCTGAGACAGACCTCCCGGCTTTCTCTAAGGCGATGAGCAACGCTTGATGGGCTTGCGCGAAAATGGGGAAGGATAAGGGACAGGTCAATTAGTGAACTGAAGCAATCCCCCGACATCACCGTTGACCCGGCGCTTGATGGACCTATGATCCTACTCCAGGCGTTATAGAGGTACGGCACAGGGTCGGTGCCGACGGTCTTCCTCCAGACCGCCAAGGCTGTCATGCCTACGCGCCAAACACAGTTAACGCGAGTGTCCAGCTGGAAGGCGTCGTGATCGATCTTTCAAGATATGTCTTTGAGACTCTGCGGCAGGACGCGGAATTCGCATTTTGCCGTGGCCGGAGGGACGAGTGCGAACGACGCACGATTCTCACGGTGGCTCCTGTCTCAGAGGATCCCGTTCCGGGAGTCTTAGAGCGGCTTGAGCACGAATACTCCCTTCGGGATGAGCTTGATTCAGACTGGGCGGTTCGACCTCTTGCCCTGGTTCGTCGTGAGGGTCGGCTAATGCTGGTACTTGAAGACGCTGGCGGCGAGCCCCTGGATCGTCTCCTCGGCCGCCCGATGGAGTTAAGCCGTTTCCTGCGCTTGGCGGTCGGCCTTTCAACTGCACTTGGTAACCTCCACCAGCAAGGTCTGATCCACAAGGATATCAAACCGGCCAACGTTCTAGTAGACTCTGCCAGCGGTGCAGTCTGGTTGACTGGTTTCGGTATTGCGTCACGTCTTCCGCGCGAACGCCAATCGGCGGAACCACCTGAGATGATCAATGGCACACTTGCCTACATGGCGCCCGAACAGACCGGACGAATGAATCGGTCCATCGATTCTCGGAGCGATCTTTACTCCCTGGGTATTACCTTCTACGAGATGCTAACGGGCGTGCTGCCCTTTACTGCTTCGGATCCGATGGAATGGGTCCATTGCCACATCGCAAGGCAGCCCGTCGCGCCCAATCAGCAGGCGAAGGAAATTCCGGCGCCGCTCTCAGCGATCGTGATGAAGTTGCTGGCGAAGACCGCCGAGGAGCGATACCAGACCGCCTCCGGCGTCGAAGCTGATCTTAAAAAGTGCCTGGCCGCATGGGAATCATTTCGACGGATCGACCCGTTCCCGCTCGGTGCTCACGATGTATCGGACCGGCTGCTGATCCCGGAGAAGCTTTACGGTCGAGAGCGTGAGATCGAGGCATTGCTCGCGACGTTCGACCGCGTCGTGACTAACGGCGCCCCGGAACTGGTGCTTGTATCCGGCTATTCCGGCATTGGCAAATCCACGGTGGTGTACGAACTGCACAAGGTGCTAGTCCTGCCGCGGGGTCTATTCGCGTCCGGCAAGTTCGACCAGTACAACCGGGACATCCCGTACGCTACCTTGGCCCAAGCTTTCCAGAGCCTGGTACGCCCGCTTCTCGGTCAGAGCGAGGCGGAACTTTGCCGGTGGCGGGACGCCTTGAGGGAGGCGCTGGGTCCGAACGGTCAGCTCATTGTCAACCTCGTTCCCGCGCTCGAGCTTGTGATCGGAAGGCAGCCACCGGTCCCGGACCTTCCGGCGCACGAAGCGCAGAACCGCTTTCAAATGGTATTCCGGCGGTTTCTCGGCGTATTCGCACGGAAGGAGCACCCGCTCACGCTGTTCCTCGACGATTTGCAATGGCTGGATAGAGCGACGCTCGACCTCCTTGAGCATTTGGTCACGCACTCTGAGGTGCGGCACCTGCTTCTGATCGGCGCCTACCGGGATAACGAGGTCGGACCTACGCACCCGCTTCTGCGGACTCTTGAAGCGATTCGCATTGCCGGAGCGCGAGTCCAGGAGATCGTGCTGGTACCTCTCCGGATCGACGATGTCGGAAGGCTTGTGGCCGATGCTCTGCATTGCGACCTGGAGCGCGCGCGGCCCTTAGCGCAACTGGTGCAGGAGAAGACCGGCGGAAATCCGTTCTTCGCGATCCAGTTCTTCACCGCGCTGGCCGAAGAGGAGCTGCTAGCGTTCGACCCAGTCGCGCCGGCTTGGCAATGGGACGTAGATCGCATCCGCGCCAAGAGCTACACCGACAACGTCGTGGATCTGATGGCCGGGAAGCTGAGGCGGTTCTCCGCCACCACCCAGGAGGCCCTGAAACAGCTCGCCTGCCTGGGCAATGTCGCCGAGATCGCCACCCTAACCCTGGTCCATGGAGAAACAGAGGAGGCGATGCACGCGGCACTTTGGGAAGCCGTCCATGCCGGGGTCGTCTTTCGCGAGGAAAGCGCTTACAAGTTCCTGCACGACCGGATCCAGCAGGCGGCTTATACACTGATCCCAGAAGAGCACCGTGCCAAAGTCCACCTGCGCATCGGCCGGGTGCTGCTGGCCAGCATGACGGCGGACGAGCTCGCCGAGCATCTGTTCGATGTGGCGAACCAGTTCAGTCGGGGCGCCGCACGGCTGTTGGACCGGGACGAGAAAGCGCAGGTGGCAACGATCGATCTGCGTTCTGGGCGAAAGGCCAAGGCGTCAGCAGCCTATGCGTCGGCGTGCACGTATCTAGCCGCCGGTATGGTACTGCTCGACGAAAGAGACTGGAGCAGCCAGTACGACTTAATGTTCAGCCTGCAACTCGAACGTGCGGAGTGCGAGTTTCTGACCGGTAACTTCGAGAAAGCCGAGCAACTGATTGAGGAGCTGTTGCAGCGCGGGGCGTCGAAAGTCGACCAGGCGGCAGCCTACCACCTGAAGGTCCTGCTCCATACCGTGAAGTCGGAAATCGCACAAGCCGTCGCCATCGCGCTCAGGTGCCTGCGCCTGTTCGGCATTGACATCTCGGCACACCCCACTTGGGAACAGGTCCAGGCCGAATACGAAACGGTCTGGCAGACTCTCAATGGGCGCCCGATCGAGAGCCTGATCGATCTGCCGCTGATGACCGATCCGGAGCTGCAGGCCGCCATGCAGGTGCTCTCGGTCTGCCAGACCCCCGCCTATATTACCGACTTTCATTTAGTGTGCTTGCTCGTGTGCCGAATGGTGAACGTCAGCATGCAGCATGGAACGAGCGGCGCGTCCGCGCACGGCTGTGCCTGGCTCGGGTATATCCTCGGGCCGGCCTTTCACCGTTACAGCGAGGGGTATCGATTCGCCAAACTCGCCTGCGACCTGGTCGAGAAGCACGGCTTTATCGCCTATCAGGCGAAGGTCTACCATGCGATGGGAACGGTTGCCCTCTGGACACAGCCAATCGCGACCGCCATCGATTTCATGCGGGCGACCTTTCGCACCGCGATTGAGGCGGGTGATCTGACCTTCGCTTGCTACAGCATGAACCAATCCGTCACAGACCTTCTCCTGCGGAATGATCCACTCGACGCGGTGTGGCGCGAGTCGGAGATGGCGTTGGACTTCGTGCGCAAAACTAAATTCCGTGACGTCGCGGACATCATCGTGAGCCAACAACGCTTCATCGCGACCATGCAGGGACGGACCGCGACCTTCTCCACCTTCAGCGATGCGCAGTTCGACGAGGCGGCATTTGAGGCCCAACTGACGGCAGATCGGACGGCCACGATGGTCTGCTTGTATTGGATCTTCAAACTGAAGACGCGCTTCCTGTCAGGGGATTACCCCGAGGCGCTCGCGGCAGCCGACAAGGCGAAGGCGCTGCTTTGGGCCTCAACCGGCCGGATCCAGTTACTCGACTACTTCTATTACACCGCGCTGACGGTAGCGGCGCTCTATGAGAAAGCTTCTGCCGACGAGCAGAACAAGTGGCGCGAACTCCTGACGGCGCACCGGGAACAACTGCGCGAGTGGGCCGAAAACTATCCACCGACTTTCGCCGACAAACACACATTGGTGTCAGCCGAGCTTGCTCGCCTCGAAGGCCGGGATCTTGATGCGATGCGGTTGTACGAGGAGGCGATCCGGGCGGCGCGCGAGAATGGGTTTGTCCAGAACGAGGGCCTGGCCAACGAGCTGGCCGCTCAGTTCTATCTAAAGCGTGGCATCGAAAAAGTGGCGCATTCCTACCTCCGTGACGCGCGCTACTGTTATCTGCGTTGGGGCGCACTGGGCAAGGTAAAGCAACTCGATGAGCGCTACCCTGCGATGGAAGAGCAGGCCGCTGGGCGCTCTACCGCCACGATCGGCACGTCGGTTGAGCAGCTGGACTTGGGGACGGTAATGAAGGCGTCGCAGACGGTTGCTGGGCAGATTGTGCTGGAGAAGTTGATCAAAACGCTAATGATGATTGCGGTCGAACACGCTGGCGCTGATCGCGGCCTTCTGATTCTGCCGCATGGCGAAGAACTCCGGGTCGCTGCCGAAGCCAGCACCGGCCGCAGCGGGGTCGAGATCGAACTGCAAGATGCGTCGGTGACGCCAACCGTCTTACCCGGCTCGCTCCTTCACTACGTGATTCGAACTCAGGAGAGCGTGATTCTGGATGACGCCACGACCCAGAACCTGTTTTCTGACGACGACTATGTTCGTCAGAGGCGTCCCAGGTCAGTGCTCTGTTTGCCTCTGGTGAAGCAGGTCAACCTGGTAGGCATCCTCTATCTGGAGAACAACCTGGCGCCCCGCGTATTCACGGTTAAGCGGTTGGCCATGCTGGAGATGCTGGCCTCGCAGGCTGCGATCTCTTTGGACCACGCACGACTCTATGCCGACCTCAATCGATTGAACGCGCAGCTGACGCAAGAAAACCTGGATCGCAAAGAGGCGGAAGAGGCTCTACGAGAAAGCGAACAGCGACTGCAGGACATACTAGATAACACGGCGGCGATCGTTTTCGTTAAGGATCTGGAACGTTGTTACATTTTAATTAACCGCGAATTCGAACGTCGCTTTCAAGTTCAACGTGATCAAATACGCGGAAAAACGGATTTCGACTTGATGCCTTATCATGTCGCCGAATTGGTACGGGGGCATGACCGACAAGTCATCGAGGCTGATGTACCCCTTCAGTTTGAGGAAATCATTCCCTCGCATGAGGGCGATCAATATTATGTCATTGTCAAATTCCTGTTGCGAGGCCGCACGGGTAAACCCTACGCGATTTGCGGCATTGCGACGGACATAACCGAGCGCAAGCAGGCCGAGGAGACTTTGCGCCAAGCGCAGGCCGAACTGGCGCGTGTGAGCCGGGTGACAACCATGGAACAATTGGCGGCTTCGATTGCCCACGAAGTCAACCAACCACTCGCCGCCATTGTCACGAGCGGCAATGCCTGTCTGAATTGGCTCTCGTCCAGCCCGCCAAATCTGCGCAAAGCACGCAATACCGTCGAACGCATCGTGCGCGATGGCAATCGGGCCAGTGATGTTTTGAAGCATGTTCGCGCCTTAGTAAAGGGGGCGCCTCTGACGAAGTCGCTGGTCGACGTCAACGAAGTCATTCAGGAGGTGCTGGCCCTGGTTAGCGGCGAATTGCGCCGACACCGCGTAGAGACATCGACAGAATTAGATTTTAACCTTCCGTCCGTAATGGCAGATTTTGTGCAACTGCAGCAGGTACTCCTGAATCTGGTGATGAACGCGATTGAATCGATGGCGACTATCACTGATCGACCCAGAGTCTTGTCGATCCAATCCGTTCCGTACGGTCTCGATGGACGCTCCGCCATTCTGGTTGCGGTACGTGATTCAGGGGTGGGGCTCAGCCCAGAGGGAACCGCACGAGTCTTTGAGGCATTCTACACGACGAAATCGGAAGGCATGGGCATGGGTTTGTGGATCTGTCGTTCGATTATTGAAGCGCATGGCGGCCAGTTATCGATCCAACCAAACGACGGTCCGGGCGCGACGTTCCAATTTGTTCTGCCAGCTGGAGCTGAGCGCACCGCATGAAGCTGGGGGATTCTATCGTGTTCGTGGTTGATGATGATTCATCCGTGCGTGAAGCCTTGGCCGATCTGGGTGCTTCCGTTGGACTTCTGGTTGAGCCATTCAAGTCTGCCAGGGAATTTTTGAACTATAAGAGACCCGATGCTCCAGCCTGCCTTGTGCTCGACGTGCGCCTGCCGGACCTGAGTGGGCTCGATTTGCAGCGCGAGTTAGTCCGTACGGAAGCGCCGATTCCCATTGTCTTCATTACCGGCCACGGGGATATTCCAATGTCGGTACGAGCTATTAAGGAAGGAGCAGTGGAGTTCCTGACCAAGCCTTTTCGCGATCAGGATCTGCTCGATGCAGTTCAACACGCTATAGAAAATGATCGAGCCGCACGCCAGGAACGAGCGATGGTGGCGGAATTGCGTTGTCGTTACGCGACGCTGACCAAGCGGGAGAAGGAAGTGCTGAAGTTACTAGTGTCGGGTTTGCTCAACAAACAAATTGCTGCCGACTTGGGGAGCAGTGAGGTCACCATAAAAGTTCATCGCGGACAGGTCATGCGCAAAATGAAAGCTAAATCCGTTGTCGAGCTCGCCCGCATGGGGGAAAAGATCGGAATTAGTGGTGCACCAAGTCATACGCAATACTGAAGTATAATACCGGGATACTAAAGTATTATAGAACTAAACCGCGCCATCGTGCTAGCTATTGGGCCAAAAGCAGATCCAGGAGGGAACGCCCTTGGCCAAAAGAGTTCAGCTCACAAAAAATCCCCTGATCTCGATCGTGGACGACGATCGATCGATGGTGGAATCGATTGTTAGTCTCATACAATCGGTAGGCTACAAAGCGAAAGGATTCTATTCGGCTGACGACTTCTTAAAGTCGAACCAATTGATCAAAACGTCCTGTCTGATTCTGGATGTGTGTATGCCAGAAATAGACGGGCTCGAGTTACAGCGGCGGCTGGCTGCTACGACGCACAGGATTCCGATTGTCTTCATCACAGCGTATGACAGTGACGATCTTCGGGCTCGAGCTTTAGAAGCTGGTGCTGCGGGATTTCTGTACAAACCGTTCAGCGAGGAATCGCTACTTCAAGCTGTCCGCTCTGCTCTGAGTGAGCAACCAGGAGAAACCTAATGTTAGGACTTCCCACACAAGAGCCTGAGACGCCACCCGAAGGTAGCATCAGACAATTGGCGAGAACGAACGAAGTGATGCGAAAATGTTTCGGCGGACTTACCTCAGTCGCCGGTCTGGATGACTTTCTTGGGCAGATGATGGCTGCAATGACCCGACAACTGGGTGCAGTCGTCTCTACATTGCGAATGCGTGACTTCGAGCAAAACAGCCTGGCGTTGGAGTTTGTCTTTCAGGACGGCCGAGTCATGCCGCCGGGTGAGGCGAAATACCCCGAATGCTGGCAGTCTGTCTCGCTGGAGCAATTCGACCCTAATTTCCTATGCCACTCTGCCTGCAAGCAAACTAGACGCGAACAACGGGTCGCGACTTTCTTGGACCAACCAGCCGGCATCGTTCGCATTCCTGATCCGGGTTCGCCAATGCCTAAGGAGCAGCGTTCCTATCTGCGTGCGCTTGGTGTAAAAACAGTGTTGATCGTTCCGTTGGTTTTACGTGGCGAGGTGAACGGGCGATTGACTTTTCGTTTTACAGAAGAGCGTGATTTTCATCCCGAAGAGCTCGAAATTGCGCAAGCCTTGGCCACCCAAGCTAGCGTGGCGGTTGACCTTTCTCGATTGGCCTGGGCTGCCCGGCAAGCCGGTATTCTAGAAGAGCGAGATCGGTTGGCTCGAGAGATTCACGATTCATTGGCCCAGAGTTTTGCCGGGATCGCGTTGCATTTGTCAGCTGCTGAGGAGGAAATGGCTGCAGGAAAGGGTTCCCCGCGACGCCGGGTCCGGTTCGTGAAAAGACTGGCCGAGTTGGGTCTAGAGGAATCCCGCCGTTCCGCGTTGAGCTTGCGATCGACTGTCATAGAGGAGTCCGGATTAGTCGAAGGGCTCCGGATGTTGGTCGAGCGATGGAACGTCGGGGACCGGGTGCGTTGTTACTTTCGCACCGGCCACATTCCTGAGGAACTGCTGCCAGTAAGAATCCAGCACGACCTGTTACGCATTGCCCAAGAAGCGATCAGCAACGCGGTTCGGCACGGCAAACCGACCGTTGTTACCGTAACTCTTCGCTGGCAGGCATCTCGTCTGACTTTGCAAATCAAAGACAACGGGTCTGGGATTCCCAAATCTCTTCCTAGGAAAAATAAGGGTATGGGATTGCGCAGCATGCGAGAAAGAGCTGCCCAGATCGGTGCAAAACTAGCTATCCAGGCCGGTCTAGGCGGTGGAACAAGAATATTGGTCACGGTGCCGACCTCAGCATGAAAAACTCATCTGATTCTTTAGCCCAACAGATACGTGTTCTCCTGGCTGATGATCACCCGGTTGTCAGGCAGGGATTGGCTACGATTCTTAAATCGGAAAAGGATCTCAAAGTCGTAGCCGAGGCCGCTGATGGCGAGGAAACGTGTGAACTTTATGATCAGCTTTCTCCGGATGTCCTCTTGCTTGATCTTCGCATGCCGAAGAAGGATGGGCTGCAAGTTGTCAGCGAATTGATGGCGCGCTGCGCCCCAAGACCGCGGATTATAGTAATGACTTCTTATGAGAGCGAACAAGACATTCGGCAGGTGGTAAAAGCCGGGGCGAAAGCTTTTCTGGTCAAAGGGGCATGCCCTCAACAAATCAGAGACGCTGTGAGGAAGGTTGGTAGAGGAGAGTGCTTCTTTCCGCCGGAAATCGGGCTTAAAATCGCGGAATCAATGTCCCATCCCGAACTGTCGCGCCGAGAAGCTCAGGTTCTGGAGTATCTGGCTCATGGCAGAAGTAACAAAGAGATTGGACGAGTGCTCTATATCAGCGAAGGCACCGTAAAGCATCATGTGAAGTCCATTTTGAGTAAATTAGATGCCATCGGGCGAACTGAAGCCAGTATGATCGCGGCCAGACGTGGACTAGTACGAGCGAGTTAACTTTAGCCTGAATATCTTACCCGCTGGGTTCAATCATAGAGCAAACCTATCGTGAGAATTTGGGTTTATTATTAGGCAACGTTTCCGTCCAAAGGCAGATTTCGGAGACTTAGCGTATGACTTCGATTGCGATAGAAAATTGCCGATCCGCCCAATGGAAGGCGCGCCCTGCTTCAACCGAAGCCGACCGTCACCTTGCCGCTCTTACTAGCAGGTCGTCACCTCCCGAGAGAGCAAAGAAAATTAGTGTCTTAATAGCTGATGGTCATCCGGTCGTTCGGCTTGGATTGGCTGCGATTCTCAACTCGCAAAACGACATGGAAATCGTAGCTGAAGCCGCTGATGGCGAGGAAACATGCCAGCTCTATAATCAGCATTCCCCAGATGTCCTTATGCTCGATCTTCGGATGCCGAAGAAAGACGGCCTGGAAATAGTCGCCGAATTGATGTCGCAGCGAGTTTCCAAACCGCGTATTGTGGTGATGACTTCTTTCGATCAAGAGCAAAATATCCGGCGGGCACTTAGCGCGGGAGTCAAAGGTTTCCTGGCGAAACGTTCACACCCCCAACAGATCCGAGAGGCTATACGTCGAGCCGCCCAGGGAGAGACCTTCCTCCCGCAAGAGATCGGGCTAAAGCTCGCCGAATCGATGTCTCGTTCTGAGCTCTCAAAGCGAGAAGCTCAGGTTCTGCATTACTTGGCTGTTGGCAGAAGCAACAAAGAGATTGGACGAGCCCTCTACATTGGTGAAGGCACCGTAAAGCATCATGTGAAGTCCATCCTCAGTAAGTTAGATGCCATGGGACGGGTCGAGGCTATTGCCATCGCGGTTGAGCGCGGGCTAATACATCTGGAGCGTGTCTGAGGCACGGTAGTTCTGTCGTTCCGGATCGCCAGCTGCTAACACCAGCGGTGTTTGATCGTCAACGAGTTGCTGGATGATTAAAGGCGCGGTCAGCCGCAGGATCGAACCGAAAGCGATTACCACGCGATCGGTACAATCGGGGCGCCAATCCAACAAGTATTCGGCATCTGCTAATTCGGGAAGTAGCGAAGGAGGTAACACATTGACGCCATTCGGGATCATGCCGACCCCGAACACCGCTACTCCTAGGCCCGCTAGAACCGCCGCCCGCAGGCTAGCGATGCTTGCGCTCTCGAATCGGATGGACCAGCGAAACCCGTGTTCTCGAAGGGTGCGCAAGATGATTTCGCGCGAAATACTTGGGGAAGGAAATAAAACCAGGGGAACTATGTCATTACCCGGTTCAATTACGCCCGGCTGACCCACCCATACCAGTTTTTGGCGGCAGAGAGGCGTCCCTTGGTTGTGGCCGGCGGCCCGTTTGGTTAGGACCAGGTCCACGCTACCGGCAGCCAGACGCTGGAGCAGGTCAGGGCCCAAACCTATTTCGATGGCTAGTTCAAAATGCGGATGCTCACGACGCAAACGAGCCAATATAAAGGGAAGAGCGGTGATGCCGAGTTCTTCCACCATGCCGAATCGCACCGATCCTTCTAACGGCGGTTGAACAAATTGCCGCCGAGCGCGTCCGAGCACCTCCAACAATTCACGTGCATAGCCGAGCATTGATTCTCCATCCGGGGTCAGTCGCACAAACTGAGCGTTCCTCTCAAATAACGGCCGTCCAATGTTCTCTTCTAAGCGTCGAACCTGCATACTAACCGTGGGTTGCGTTAGATAAAGCCGTTCCGCTGCTCGGGTGAAATTACCGGTCTCCGCGACCGCCACGAATGCACGAAGCCGTTCGGGTTCAAGAAAGTCGTGATCCATCATAGGAAAAGCTCATTTTCAGAATTTACACATTTTATACCCTAAAATGAGATCCGTACGTTCTAAATCAGCGGCCCATCGATGTGCGAGGTGCACCAAGTCTGAGGCTCGTATAGCAGCAGTCAGTAATTGGTGATTGGTGGGCAGTCGCGGGTTTTTGACCATGAAATGCTCACACAGCGTAGCCCAGGGCTTTAGTCCTGGGTGGAGAAGTCCGAAGACCGCCCTGAAAGCATCCCCAACCCCGCGGACGCGGGGTGCAATTCTGTCTTGGCGCAGTACTCCAACACTCCAATACTCCCGCCCGCAACGCTTCGCGTAGCGATGCGGGCGGGCCATCACTCCGCTCACCAGAAATCGAGGACGAGGTCGACGACGAGGACGAGAACGAAGCGCCTCACGAGTGGCGACCGAGTGGGGCCGTTTCTTCCAGCACGACCATCCCAAACTGTTACACCGTTCAAAACATCCAGCCTTGACTCAACATCACACGATCGGTCGCCGCTTTCAGGGCGATCTTGGGGTGTTGCTCCACCCAGGGCTAAAGATGACATGAGCCGACAACTAGCAGCACCCGCTGCTAAATTGTCGGCTCTTATGAATAAAAAACTAACAGGAAAAAGTATCGAACAAGAAAGCGGAGAAGGAAAGTGCAATCGG
>Ga0185299_10001472_pt1 | contig 45048 bp, 46 predicted proteins | sample PaiPotPPA55metaG_FD_128002 | JGI IMG/M metagenome (GOLD analysis project Ga0185299, IMG submission 128002) | Iron sulfur acid spring bacterial and archeal communities from Banff, Canada, to study Microbial Dark Matter (Phase II) - Paint Pots PPA... ... | reverse complement strand
ACCCTCGGCCATGGAGGTTTTTTCCGCCGAACAGGCTACGCATTATCCCGTGTCGTCCTTACCAAGACCGATTCCGGAGGCACGAGCTTTAACTACTCTGAGATTGTTGGGAATGGAATGGAAGCAGGTTTGTCCAACTTGTACTACCCACCGGAGGAGCGTAGCTTGCGGAACACGGCAGTGAACTGGGCATCACAGCTGGAAGGTGCAACCATCAATAACATCGTCAGGGAGTTCTGGCCGGATATCCGCCATAAGATGTTTCGACAAAAATAATCAGCCTTCGGCCAAAAGCACATGTCCCGTAGCGCGACGGTTTGGATACAGAAATGGCCGCCGTCCCCTCCGGCGGCCACTTCCATCTTTGTTGCTTACATTTTGATTGGCGACTGATGACTCGCAACACACTGCCACTTTCCACTTGGCATCTTTACCCACGTATCGGTCCAACGCTCATTAACATCGAGCGGCTTACCCGACGGATCAGTCCCCTTCAATTTCTCGCCCCCGGTCGCGATGGCGGTATCGCCAAAAACACTCACCTTCAAATCGCTGTACTCAGCACTGCTGTATTTGGTAGATTTCGCGAGCGTTAACGACTCGGCTTTGCTGGTGACTTTGCCTTCGTTTGACGTGCTCACGAAATTGTCGGCCAACAGCGGGGCGAGCAGATCAGGATTATTTGTCTTTTGCGCTTGAAGCCATTGTTCTTCTAATGCAGCTACCGCCTTCTCGGTCCCGCTGGTCATCTGGGCTTGCGACCATGCGGTACTCACCAATAGAACGAAACCGACTAAACACCATGTCAAGGTTCTCTTCATAGATCTCTCCTTGGATGCTTTGAGATTCTCGGGGGGGGAAATGGCCGGTGTGCGATGTCATTGGATACCCGAGGGGCGGAGATGTCAATTGAGTCCCAAGATTAGCAAGCTGAATCGGGCACTGACGGCGACCAACTCCTGGTAATCGGGCCACTTCGGTCGAGGTGATCGGACGGCAGCGGAAATTGCTGCTCATCAGCCCCCTCTCCTCCTCGCCTCGGCGCCCTATTTCGAGTTATAATTGTATCGTAGCAAGAAGTCGTCGAGCCCTCAGATCGCCGCTGTTTCCGCACCTTTCCGCAGCATCGCACCTCCTCAAGGAACACCGAAAAGAACCGATCCACGTCCTCCGGAGACCTCAATGGCGCCCCCCGCAGATCAAAAATCGATTGACCTCCCTGAGCTCCAGCGCGCGACCCTCCAACAAGCGCGCAGCGAAGCCGCGATCCCCATGAAAAACGAGCCCGGAATCTTCGCCCGGCTGGGAGATGCTGACCGTCAGCAGGCGGCGGCCATTTCAGCGAATATTCCAGACTGGACGACCCCGGGAATGATGAGGCCATTCGCTACGGATTCTCAGAAAGACGCCGAGAACGAAAATTCTCCCTTGATGAGGATACTCACGAGGGACGCCCGTATCGCGCTGAACGTTCCACAGGCATTTCTCGTTGGTTCCTCCCTCGCTGGGGGCGTGCCAGGGTGGATAAACGCGGCGAGATCGAGCGGCGCGCCGGCTGCCGCAAGCACTAACCGTGCCTTCAGCGGGATTGGCCGACAACCAGCTGATGGGACGCAACCTTCCCCGACCCTCGACACGCTGTATCCCTGGCCAGCGCCCATCTCTCAGCCGAGTCAGCCGACGTCCCTCTTCCCTCCGCCGACGGCCGGAAGCGGGATTCCGCGGCTCTCGCCCTTCGCCGCGACGGATTCAACGCAGCCCGCGACGACGCCATCCGGAGCCGCGAATCGCCGGCGCACATTGTTCCCTCCGGCGGGCGGATCCCAATGACCGTCTCCCGGCCTAGCGATTCTCTTTCCGTAGCTCTTGCGCTATTTGAAGCAAGGAAGCGATCTTGGGACCCAGCTGAGTGGCTGATTGCAACTTACCTGCGAAGATCTTCTCGATCCTTTTGTATTCAGACTCGAATCGCGCAGAAGGGGCGCAGCTCTGTGCGGTTTCCTTCAAAACCGCGAGTGAAAAGGTCAGGTCGTTCACCTTCGCCTCTGAAGCAGCGAGTTCGTCGATAACATCTGCCAGCAAGAGCTTGATTTTCTTCAGTTCCGTTCCGTCCACGGAAACCTCCTCTTCTCGTCGCCGCGATGTCATTGTAAAAAACCATGAATAATAACTCTTCGATTTCTTTCAGTTTAAAGGCTTCGCGCGAAGATTCTCCAAGAGATTCAGCTCGTCAATCGTTTCTTCAATCTCTTTGGCAACACCTTGGTGCCAGTCATGGTCTGGACCGCCCTCACGGGCAGCTAGAAGACTCTCTTGAAAACGCTTCTCGAATTCTTCGTAAGGCACGCCGGCCCGCTCCTCGCTTTGACGTAGAAGATCGCCCAAGGCGATATTTAACTCTTTCAATCCTCGGCGTTTGCTTGTTTCTGTAGAATGCTTAACAAAGAAGTGAAAATTTTGTCGTTCATGTTGAGACACTGACTCCTCTAACTTCCAAAGACCCGACTGCCATCGCAGGCGTCATCGTCAGACTCGAACGCCCTCGGCAGAGGTTATAGCGCGCGAAGTGTAGCGCAAGAGCGCCCTTCGGATTGACTTTCTTAATAAACACATAGCGGTGTAAACTCCTGTCTAACTTATAGGCCGGGGTACTCGTGTCGCTTCGAAACCAACTCCCGCGCGGTGCGTTCTTGCTCGTCACGCTCTCCTTGCTGACGGCGCGAATTCTCTTCGCCGGTCAAGTAGCCGAGACGTGGATCTTCCTCGCTCCCGTCGCACTCGGGACCTGCCAATCCTTCCAAGGGCCGACCGCCCAAGGCGCCTCAACGATAGGAATAGTTGAGGGTACTTCGCAATCCGGCGAGCCGTTGAGAGTGATCGAGGTGGTGCCGGGCGGCCCCGCATCGATCGCGGGAATCCTGCCAGGTGATTCGCTCTGGGGCGGCGATTCGAATGATCTGCCAGCGCTAATCGATTCGTGCGAACTTCTCCGGCGCGAACTCTCCGGCACGAGCGATTTAGTTCTCTTCAGCCAGCGGACGGGACAGCAAGAACCGACCCGAATTGTCATCCACCCTAAGCTCCGTCGTGACGTCTATCCCGACGAAGGGCGGACGCAGTGGAGGATGGTGTCTGAGTTCCTTGACGGCGGGCGATTTCGCCTCACAGGCGCGCTGGCCCGCGGATCGCAGGGTGATTTCGAGCTGAGGCTGGGGATCCACAATCTACAGACGGCGAGCCTCCTCCAACTCGACGAGAGCAAAATCTTCCTCCTCGACGAGCAGGGAGCAGAATTCGCACATCAGCCTTTCACGCAGTGGAAGCAGGAGCTGGAGAGTCTCATTGCTCAGGCGAACGCACTCGCTCAAGGGATGGACTACGTTCATTACGCCGCTCCCCAGACGCCCCCACCGACGCACTATCACATTTCCAGCTCGGCCGACGGCAGCTACGTCCTGATGCCGATCGGAGGCGGTGCGTACCAGGTGAACGGACAGACGCAGGTGGAATCGACTGTGAGCCCTGAATACACGCCGAACGAACAGATGGCCCAGGCAGCTCGCGGCATCGCGTCCCTCGTCGAAGCCATTCGGACGGCTCGGGCAAATAAGGAGATTGCGCGGCTACGTCAACGGGCCGCTGCTAATGCGGAGGGGCTCAAGAGTCTTCTTGCGGCTGGAGTGGCCTCCCATCTCGAAACCGCCGCTCCCATCGCACCGGGCGCGCGACGAACAGGCGCCGTCGCCTTCGTTCAGCCGACGAGTCTCAACTCAACGATCGTGAACGCTGTGGTTGTCGTGAGCGATTCCGCGGCGAAGCACGATTACTTCATCAAGCTTCAGTTCCACTTGTAGACTTTGCCGGTCCGCACTCCGCAATTGACTTCCCCATCCCCAGCGCTACATTCCCCTCCCCAGCCGGAAGGAGCCGACGATGACAAAGGTTCTGAAGGGTGGTGACGTGGTTCCAGGATGCGACTTCGAGATGAAGGGTAGCTCGGAGGAGGAAGTGTTGCAGCGTGCGGCCGAACATGCCAAGACGGACCACGGGATGGACAACGTCCCGCCCGAGATCCTCGCCAAGGTCCGCGGGGCGATCCACGATGAGGGTGAGTCGCGAGCGAAGGGCGCCGGGGCGAACGAATTCAATCGGCAACAAGGGGCTGCCTTAGGTGGCCCCTCTTTTTTGCCCATCGAGCCTAGTTTCCGCGCGAACGCCGCCCCTAGAAAACCCCGTTAAAACTTGATTCGCGGCGGGTTACCGGCCCTCCCGTGATTCAAAAAGTGGCTCCTTTCGTCCATTCCTCGCAAAATCCACCCTCACCTCGTACGAAAAGCCGCTAACCAACCTCCCGGGACTCTGCGCCTCCACCGTGTCTCCAACTGCCACTGAGTGCCCGCGAGTGATTCTTGCCGATTTGTCGAGGAGTCTCTAACTGGGCCGGTAGTGCATGATTTTTTGGGAGAGGTGGCACTTCCGCGGAAAATGTTGTCACGGGAGGATATAACGATCCGATAAGCATTTCTGTGTCCAATAAGCTAACACCCTCTTTTATCTATCCTCAGAACCTTATGATTATAAAGACCTTATGGCTGCGTCCCGAAAGGCGGAAACCCGGCATCACCTTTCCTAGATTTGGCAATTTCTGTACTGTGGAAGATGAAGGAAGGTTATGGCGTTCACTCAGATATCGCGGAGGGAAGAAGGAATGACTACAGGGATGACTGCTCTTTCAGATAGACCGATCGCTGTCTCAGTCGGGCGCGCTGCTGTGCTGGTTGGAGTTTCAAAGGCGACGATTCGATCGTTTGCGAAATCGAGTCGGCTGCGTGTCGCGCGGATGGGGCGAAGGGTCGTGGTTCCAATGGACTCTCTCGAACAACTCGTTCCGCGAGGCGACTTCGTAGAAACAAAACGACCGGAGGGTCATCACCCCTCCGGCCGCTGAATGCTTAACAAAATGGACAATTCGACTGTACCTCTGCATACCAGTAGTGTCAATCCCGAAGTAGTTAAATCCCCTATCCCCGCACGCGCAGTAATCCTCGCAATAAACCTACAGGAGACCTCGAATGATACGCACCAAGAAGTCGTTGCCCGCTCAGTTTGCTGCTGTCTATTTCAAATCCAAACGAAGCGACCGCGAGGAGTTGCGTTTCCTTCCCCTCTGTGCCGGCTGCCAGAAAATAATCTTCGACATCGATCAGGCGAATTTGAGCGTCGTCACCGGCTCTCCAGGCGGGCTGAGGCGCGTGAAAGGTGCTGGAGCAGAGAATGATGAGTTTGAAATCTACCGCGAGCCCGGCACGGGTGTCCTGTTGTGTTGGGACTGCGATGAGAAATACGGAAAACTCCCGTGGCAATACGCCCGGTCAATACTTCGAGGACTGGACGAGCCGATGCGCGGTCCAAAGCCGGCGTCCGAGTGGTCATGATGAGTACCTCAACCATGAAGCGACTTCGATGTGGCGTATGCGGAACGAAGTCGGAATTGTCCGGAGAGTTCACTCAGGAGCAGGCGACCGAATGGTGCAAGGTGTGCCGGTTCCATTGGCACCACTCACAGGTCATCGACTTCCACGACAGATGCGCGATCTGCATCGGCCGCTTCTGGAAGGCACGGTTCAACGCACTCCGTATCTTGGTCCTTCATCCCTCAGCATTGCGATCGGAGGAGCGATGAGCACAGCCGCGTTCCAAATCGCTCCGAACGTGCGCGTCTTCAACAAGCGCTCAGAGTCATTCGTCCAATCCGGCCCGGGTTCCACATGGCATCGCCTCACCGCCGAGGACGAAGCGAAGCGCGCGACCGGCTGCCATCGCGAAACCAAGGCGCCCAGCATCGGCGTCTACGTCATCCGCACCAATGGTGGCCGCGTGAAGGTGGGCTGCGACCTCTGGCGGCTCTCGGCGAACCTCACGTCGTCTGTCTTGAGTCGGCTTGAGAACCGCTGGCGCTCCGACGATGCCCCGTTGTTCTCGAAGACCGCCCTCCGCGCGCTCGATCGCAAGGTGCACTTCTCGGCGTCATTCGTGACGGTCGTAACGTTGCCCGAGCGCGTCGCCTTCACAAACCTTCCTTAGGCAACAAATGAGTGGAATCACCGAAAATTTGAAAAATGGAGAATCCTCGAATGAGCACACCCGCCCCCGTCCTCGCAACTAGTCCCCTCCCTGACAATCCGGCTGCCCCCCCAAACGTCGTTGACCGAGTCTCAGCGTTCGTGAAGCGATTCGTCTTCCTGAAAGACCCCTCTCTCTATCGCTTGCTCGCGCTTTGGATTATCCACACCTACGTCGTGGATGAGTTTGAATACACGGGCTATATCTTCGCCCATTCTCCGGAGCCGGAAAGCGGAAAGACCCGGCTCCTTGAGGTTCTGGAGGTGCTCATCGAGAATTCCAGCGGCATTCTCGTTTCACCATCAGAGTCCGTCCTATTCCGAACGGCGCAGGGACACACTCAGTTCCTAGACGAAGTCGATACGTGGACCAACAAGGATCAGCTAAGAAGCGTATTGAATGCGGGCTACCAACATAGCGGGCAGGTCCAGCGTATGACGGAGAAGAAAGGAAATCACAAAGGCTACGAGGTCCAGAAGTTTTCCGTCTTCGCCCCACGCGCTTTGTCGGGAATCGGGGTTCACATCCTGCCTCCTGCAACACGGAGCAGAACGTTCCCGGTTGAAATGGTTCGTCAAACACCCGCGGAGCGCCGTGAGAAGTTCCGCAAGCGAAAGATACGCCCTGAGGCTCAACAACTCATCAATGAAATCAAGACATGGGCCACGGAACACAAAGCCGCGGTAGCTGCGCGCTATGAGGGCGAGTTCTCCTATCTGGATCGATTCGGAGATCGTACAGCGGACGTTTCAGAGCCCCTCGCGGCGATCTTGGAAGTCGCATACGCATCGTCACCTCTCCGCGAAGCTGCTCTCCTAGATTTAATCGAGAGCATCGCAAGGTGCCGCAAGGAGAAGGGCGAGTCGGTTAAGGCTCACCGTATCTTGTCGGCGCTCAATCGACTCGCAGGAGCCGAGAATCCGGTGGTAGGCAGTCCGCCTGAACTGGCTGAAAGATGTGGTAAGTACGATGTCGAGTGCTCGGAATATGAGGTCTCGCAGGTCCTCAGGGAGTACGGATTTGAGGCGAAGAGTATTCGGCGCGAAGGTGAGTCCAGGAAGCGATATACGCTCTCGCATGATGAACTTACCGGCATAACGGCTCGATATCTCGGTGGTAACGAAGAGTGCGAGTCGTTGGCTGCTTCAATTGGACTCGCCACAGCTTAACCCGCGTGAGATGAGGAGGTTAGCATGTGTGTGGTAAGTGTAGTAGGTAGTAGGGGGAGAAGTGTCCAGGGAGCGTCTCAGCGGCGAGCGGTACCTACCTACCGCTGGGAAGTTACCACACCTACCACGCCCGCAAGAGCTCCGCGCTGTCTCGCCGAGGAGCCAATAACGCCAAGAAGAATTTGGGCCCTCTACAAGGATTCGAAGACCGCGGTGCAGGCGCAGCTTCAGGCGCAGACTCCGTGGTTGATGTAGCAGCGCGTCCCGGACCAACCGGACGCGAAGAAAGGGGGGGTTGCAGCAACCATTCACCGACGTGGATGGCATAAGGAATCTGAATGAGCACGATCAATCACGCTGACCTCCTAACGCCGGCGGAACTCGCCGAACGTCTGAAGGTCCCGAAGTCGTGGGTCTTCGAGCAGACGCGGCGACGCGCCAAGACACGCAACGCGAATCCGCTTCCTTGCATTCGTCTCGGCAAGTATCTAAGGTTCTCGTGGCCAAGGGTGTGCGAGTGGATGAATGGGGAGGAAACGCTATGAGCGGCCAGAAGGGATGCATCTACAAGAGCAAGAATGGGAAGCGATGGTTTGCGCGCTACAGAATCGCCGGGAAGATGGTCTTCTGCGATCTGGCGCCTGTAGACGACGCGTACCGTACGAAGAAGGACGTCCAGCCGTTACTTAACGAGATTCTTCTCCCCGTGAACGCAGGGAGGGTCAAGCCGGAGAGCGCCATGACCGTCGCCGACTACGGTGACAACTATTGGCTTCCTTGGGTACGCGAGAAGTGCAAGCCTTCAACAGTGTCGGGATATAAGTTCGTTTGGGAATCGTATCTCGCCCCACGTTTGCAGACGATACGCCTCCGGGACTTCCGCACTCACGACGCAGCAAACATCCTAGCTGACCTTCACCGAAGTAAAGGATCGGGACGGAACACCCTGAAACACGCCAAAGGGATCCTAAGCGGGATCTTCACACTCGCGCGAAATCAGGGGGTGCTTGATGCACCGAATCCGGTACAAGGGACCATGCTTCCGAAGAAAGCCTCAGCTCCAAGCCAGACTCACGCGACGTCGCTCCAAGAGGTGGTAGATCTTCTAGACGCGATCGAGACTGCACAGGTAAAGAATAAGACGATTGCCCCAGTAATTCGCCGGAAAGCTCGGGCGGCGCTTGCGCTGCAATTCTTCGCCGGCCTGAGACCAGGAGAAGCCAGGGGCGCACGTTGGGAGGACTACGACGGTAAGTCGCTGACCATCGCTCAGTCGATCTGGCAGACACACGCGACCTTGCCAAAGACCGAGGCATCCGCCGTGTCGGTTCCTATTATCGAGCCTCTGAGGCTGATGCTCGCGGAGTTGAGGGAGAGTGACGGTAAACCCACTTCGGGACCCATCCTGCGGGGACCAACAGGCGCGCCATTAAATCTGGATAACTTGGCGAGGCGGGTGATCCGGCCTTTACTCGAAGCCGCGAAAATTGAATGGCATGGGTGGTACGCGTGCCGCCGCGGAGTGGCCACGACTCTCACCTCGCTTCAGAGAGATTCCTGTCAATCCTCGAAGGGTCTGTTACGCCACACAAGCCTTGCGACAACGCAGCGGCACTACATCAAGGATGTGCCGGAAAACACGCTTCAGGCGATGATTCAACTCGAAGCATTGTTCAGCCAATGTTCAACGACAAAGCAGTGAGCGCTGCGTAAGTTGTTGAAAATATGGTGGGGCTGGGGAGGCTCGAACTCCCGACCTAAGGTTCAGGAAACACGCTGTCAAGTAAAAACAGGCATCAAATCCCCTTTATCCATGCGTTTTTACTGAAAGCTGTACCCATTCTGTACCCAAGCCGGGTACAATGGGTACAGTTGAGGAGGATGCGATGCAACGAGGCTCGATCAAGCGGCATGGCAAATGGTGGGTTCTGAAGTATCGCGCAGACGTGCTGGAGAACGGCTCGAAAGTGCGCCGGGACTTGTACAAGAAGCTCGCGCCCTTCGACCGCGACCACCAGCCAAAGGCGGATGGCAGTGCGCCACAGAAGGTACAAGCGCTGGCGGAATTGGAACTCGCGCCACTGAATGCTGGGCAGCATCAAGCGTACTCCGGTGACTCGGTGCGGTCGTTCTTGGAGACGTTTTTGACAACGGGGCAAGGTGGACGGGGAAGGGAATTGAATCCTACGACGAAGAGAAGCTACAAGGCGATGTACGCGATCCTGAAAGACTTCATCCCTGAAATCGAACTTCGGCAGATGCGCACTCCACATATCGACAAGATGCTCCGAGACATTGCAATTGCCGACGTGGCTGAGGGCGGCGAGCGCCGAGCGCAGACGACATACGCGAACCTCAAGGCGTTCCTGAGCAGCGCGTTTCGTTATGCCGTGCGCCACGGCCTCGTGGACACGAACCCCGTGCGAGACGCAGCGATCCCCGAAGGTAATCCCTCGGACACGCATGCGTACACGCTCAAAGAGGTTCACAGGTTCATGCACGTTCTTTCCGAACCTGTGTCGCGGGCGTTGGTCATGGTGGCGATGTTCACGGGGCTGCGGTCGGAAGAGCTGAAAGGTTTGCGATGGGAGGACTACGACAAAGAGGCGGGGGTGTTGAACGTGAAGCGCGCGGTTGTTCACGGGCATCTCGTCAGCGTCAAAACGGACGCCAGCCAAGCGCCGGTGGCGGTTGTCGGGATGGTGGGAAACGTTCTCGCTGAACACTTGAAGCATAACTCGGGCGACGGTTACATTTTCCACGGCGATACTGGGAAACCATTGGTGATCGAGAATCTCGTGCGCCGGTCGATCATCCCTACACTATCTGCCGCGAACGTCGAGTGGCACGGCTTCCACGCATTTCGTCGTGGCATCGGCACCTACCTCGAAACTGAACTAGCCATACCGCGCGAAGCCGTCAAGAGAATTCTACGACACTCCGTTAACGATGTGACCGGCAAGTCGTACATCAAGTCAAACGTGGAAGAGAGCCGCAAGGCACTAAAGCGCGTTGAGAAAGAATTTCTGAAGCTTAAGCCGAAGTTGAAACTGTGAGCGTAACTCACTCATGTTTTACCTTTCTTACCCCTTGAGGCTGTAACGCGGGCTGATTGTTTCTTGCTTCGTGCCTTTTTTGCTGTCTTCTTTAATTTGGCTCTCCACTGTTTTCCGTTGCGTCTCCATGCCTCGCGCTTTGTGGCTCGACGGGATTCCTCGAAGCAGCTTTGCTTGTCGCACCTCGTGCTCCGCGCTGTGGCGGCGACGACTCTTTCTCCACACGTCGGACAAAAACGAGCTCGCCAGGGGTTGACGGCCATGAACATAATGGCCCGCTGCGCAGGACAGACCCAATCTTCGCCGACTGGTGGCTTCTTCTCGACAGAGTAAGTAAGGTCGCGATAGCGATCGATTCTGATAATCAGCTTAACGGCTTCTGCCTGCGGAAACGGTGGTCGCGCGGACCATAAATCCCGTAGGAACCGTTGTGCATCCTGCCAGGCTAATGACCCGCCCCAGTTTCTTGTCTCCCAAAAGTCAGGCAGGAAGTTCGGACCGACGCTGTTCCGAAACCTTTCCACTTCTGTTGGTTTCAAGTTCGCAAACTGTGCGAGCGTAAACGCTTCGACCAAAATAGGGTCCATCTTCAATCCTTCCTTGCTAGACATTTCATGATTCGACGTGTTGACAGCATTCTGTCTTACACATACATTCGCTGTCAAGCCAATTGTCGGAAATGGCTGGAGGGTGTTGGACATGACGAAGGCACAACGGCGCGGGTCGGTTGCCGAGGCAGTGGAAAATCCATCCCGTTGTGCGCGATGTGGCACACACTTCGTGCTTGTGTGCCGGATTGGCAACAAATTATTTTTTCTAAAAACGCATCTAAAAATCAACTTCATCATCTAGAACAACAAACGTCGGGCATGACGGAGATGAGAAGGACGCGGCGGCAAAGTTCGGCGGGGTCGGGGATAAAAGTAAAGCAAGTAAAAAAACACCGGGGATGCCCCATCCAAAACGGAAGGGCGGGATACGGAGATTGCTGCTGTCTCTAGCTGGGGGATAGGTCTGACTGGAAAGGAGTTGGGGGGTAAAGCAAATGCGAAAAAAACAGGGGTCAGGTTCGGAGGGGGTCGGGGGTCTCGGAGTGCCAAGACAATCACCCGAGGAAATCTTGACGTTGGAAGAGGCGGCTCGGTGGCTGAAATTAAAGCCAACGCAAGTTTACGAGCTGTGCAGACGACGTTGTCGGCATCCTCTGCCGGCCCTGAAGGCCGGGAAAGTGCTGCGGTTTCGTCTGAGCGAAATCGATGCGTGGCTCATACAAAAAACAGCGTCTCCGCGAAAACCATGAACCGAGATCGAGATTTCCTCGCAGCGGCTGGACCGGTTTCAGTAAATGAAAACTTCAAGGAGCGCACATGGATTACGCGGGCAAAATGGCGGGCGTGGAGCGGAGAACCGACGAAGAACGTGAGTATTTCAGCTTCACGCTAGGCGGAAAATATTTCGTCTCGAGCGGCGGCGGCGTCACGCGGACATTGTCGGAACTCGTCGACAAAGAAATTACCCTCACGGTTCGATCTACCGGAAATGAGGATACCGATTGGTTGATCACCAATGGGGATCACCGCTTCATCGAGGAGATCCGCGAGATCGCTACTGGTCGGTACGAAGTCTGGCTCGGATCGTGACGTCGGTAAATGGACCTATGACCGACACCGACAGTCGTGAAATTCCGTTGAAACTCCGAATGGCCGCAGCCGGCTATCGCCAAAAGAGGCGGACGCGCGCGGAGGCGAAGACGTTGTCGGAGATCAAAATCAGGGCGATTCAAGAAGCGCTAAGTGCGTTTGGAAATCATCGTCGGAAAGCAGCAGAGCGATTAGGCATCAGCGAGGCGACCCTGTACAGGTACTTGAAGAAGATGAAGGCGTCCGAAACAGACACACATACAGAGACGGCGACGTAACAAGACGATTTCTAGATTCACGAGGGAGAAAACCCAAATTGAGCATTCTCCAGTACTTCAACCCTGCGTTAGAGGCGCGAATAGATCAGTGCACGGCGCTGTCTGCGATCGAAAAGGCTTTCGACAGTGGGGTGCGTGTTTTCCGTGCTGATTTGCCTACTGGAATTGGCAAAACAGAAATCGGGATGGCTACAGCGAGATGGAAACGCCAGGGCGTGATCTGCACGGTGCAAAACACTCTCCTCGAGGCCTATAGAGACCTCGGCGCGTATCCGCTAAAGGGCAAAAAAAATTACGACTGCGACTTCTTTCAAGTCAAAAGCAAGGAAGCTGGTGGCTGTGAGACCGCCGCCCGAGTGTGGGACACAGGTTCCAACCAGCCTGACAAAGACGATTGGAAGCTTATCGACGAGATTCGGGATTCGTCCGTTGCCGATACACATACACATGAAATCTGTCTGTACCTAGCCAACAAACAGATTTACGTTCACTCGCTTCTTTGTCGAAACTATTGTGTCTATCGGCGGATGGCCGAAAAAGCACCCATTGTAGTCACAAACTACGATTATCAGATCGTCCGTCCGTTTGTTCGTCCACTCTTAATACTCGACGAAGGGCATCATGCAGGAGAGAAAATCCTTGATCACGTGAGCATCACGGTTACGCGCAACGACTGCGAGGAGTGCAAAGTTACGTGGCCAGATTTCTTAGCGAAACCCAAGAAAGAAATCAATATCCACAAGGCATTGCACTGGGTAAGAAATGATTCTCACAACGCAGCTCATCGTCATCTCAGCATCTTCCAAGATAACCTCAGTACCTTGGACCTGAACCAAAGGGGACGTCTCATAAAGCTCCTGAATCGCCTGCAAGAGCAGCTTGAAAAAATAAAGCCGCTCGACGAGAACTTTTTTGCCAGTACTACGGACGGGGGCAACTTGCAGTTCCGTCCATTTGACCCTTCCCTTTATGCCAACAAGATCCTCGGCGAGAGTGCTTCCGTGCTGGTGATGTCAGGCACCCTCAACCTAGAACGTGTGCGTTGGGAATTAGGGCTTCCCGAAGAAGACGGCGAACTGAGCGAAATTCGATTGGAATCGCCCTTCCCGAAGGAGAATCGGCCCATTGAGCCTCAATACATCTCTTGCAGCATGAGTCGACCCAAAAATATTAGTAACTCGACATTCGAAACTATTAAACAGGAGCGCATGACGGAGCATATTGTCCCCAAGGTTCGTGAACTTCTTGAGCGACACCGGTATCACAAGGGCATCATTTTTACGCAGAGTTACGGAAACGCAGAAAAACTCATTAAAGGCCTTCGCGATCCGAGACTTTTGCTTCATGAATCCGACGGTGAGAGTCGTAAGGACGTAATAAAACAGCATTGTGAGAGCCGCGAACCAACCGTAATCGTTACACCCAGCATGACCGAAGGTCTCGATCTTAAGGATGATCTGGGGCGATTTTGCATCATCTTAAAAATCCCTTTCGGTGATTTGGGTAACGCATACGTCAAGGCTCGATCGAATTACAAAAAAGGTCACGATCGTGGGCGATATCTCGACGACATGGCGTGCACCCTGATGCAACAGAGCGGCAGGTGTGTGCGACACGATCGGGATTGGGCACACACCTACATTCTTGATCCAGGTCTCAGGGGCCACTTCGCTGAGAGGCAGATCAGACAGTTACTGCGGAAATGGTGGTTGAATGCCTGGGTGAGCCTACCAACGATCGCAATAATCCCCGAATGTGATTGCAGGAGTTGTTTAAACCAGAGAGCAGAAATGGCGAGCTAAAACGATGGAAAAGCCCACACTGCAACGGTTAGAAGAGATATTGAACGAATTTAAATCGGGTTGTCACTGGGGATCCGTCGAGATCGAGTTTCGACAGGGACACCCCGTCATCATCCGAAAAATTATCACGGAACGAAAAGAGGAAAAAACCTACTATGAACGCAGCAGCACAATGCCCCGTGGCTGATAACATTCCCACCGAACTGCGAACGCAAAAGAGATGGTGTGCGTACAAGCTTGTTCGAAATGAAGAGAAGAATAAGTTTGACAAGCCGCCTTACAGCCCCGTCAGTGGTTCGGCGATCGGTGCAACTGAAAGGTATCTCGAACACTTTGTGACATTTGAAGAAGCCCTTGCCGGCGTCTCGAAGTACGCACTCAGTGGCCCGAGCTTCGTTTTCCTCGAGGGTTCTGGCTATGTCGGGATCGATTTCGACGACGCCATTCGTGACGGTGTCGTTCACCCTGCGGTGAAACTCTGGATCGACAATTGGTTCCGCAGCGCGTATGTCGAAACGTCCGTGTCGGGTACCGGCGTCCATATCATTTGCAGGGGTGAACTCGCAAACACAGTCACTAAGACCCCGCTGCCGGATGCCGAAGGGGTGACGGTCGAAATTTACGCTCGCTCGCGCCATTTTGCGACAACGGGTAAGGCCCTTGGTGGCGTCGTTGGTGATAGCCTTCCGAACTGCTCGACCAGCATTCAAAAACTTCTGCAGTCTATTGGCGCGGATCAAACACAAGACAGCGCAGAGTTCGGCAAGGCAAAAGATACTAAATACGGTCCGATGACGGCCAAATGGGCTGTGTCCACCTACAGCACTCTTTTGAAACGACTGCGGGAGCCACAGACGGAGGAGGAAAAACAGCAGCCGCGTCACAATCGTATGCACGCGGCTACGTGGTTCGCGGCTCGGGCTTTTGTGTCTGGAGTCTTTGGAGAAAAATCCGAGGCCGAAATAAAGAATGAGGTCCGCGAAGCCGCAGAGGCAGTGGGTTTGCCCGTGGATCGTATTCGAAACGAGGCCGGCCAGAGCTGGCAGCAAGGTCTGGATTTCGGGAAGCTTCAAATCATTGACGCAACGACCGACATTGACATCTGGTTGAAGGGTGAACTTGAACTAAATAGCGAGGAAGTCTGCAGACGCTTCGTTATGCTCGACGATCTGCAAGCGCAGGATCGACGAAAAAGCGTCTACAAGAAGCTACAGTGGAAAGCAGATTTCTTTGACCAGAAGATCGCGGAACTGAAACAAGCGCATACAACCGAACACCAAACCGATCCGGCAACCTCCACTATCGACGAGGTTCGGGCGCTTGTTGACGAACTCGTGAAGACGGGGAGTGAGGCGGACAAGTCCCTAGCTGAGCAAATCATTTGGGGTTGGATCAAAACACACGCCCAAGTGTTTTACTGCGGTGGACGCGGGTACCTTCTGATGAACGGCGGAAATGGGGTGCCGTTACTCGTGTCCGACAAAGACGATCAGGATTTCAATCTTCTCCTCATCTCTTTTGGGATACACCCTGGTGCCGACATGCGTCACCGAGTCGGCAAATTCATAGGAACGATGTGCTACCACCACGGGATACAAACCGAAACACAGTTGGCTTTTCACTACGATCCCAAGACCTTTACGCTTTATGCCGCCTTGCGTCGCGGTTTTCTCTTGCGTATCCGCAAAACACGCACGTCGTGGGACGCCGATTCGCTTGCTTCGCCGATGCCGATCGAAGAAGTTCCGAACGGGACCGACGGCAAACTCTTTCTGTTTCCTATGAACTTCGCGCCGCTGCTCTCAAAGCCTTTGGCTGAGGTCACTGCGATCAAGGAGCTAGGCCAACACTTTTTCCATCGCACCTTCCACAATGAAAAATTGCTGGCCACTCCACATCCGTCCCCTGGCCCTAGCGGTGATGCAACACATTCGGTCTGCAAAGGGCGCGCCCTCTATCCCGACGACTACCTCTGGTGGCATTTGTTCAAGGACACCACATTTCAGGTAAAGGGCTTTAGTCAACAGCAGGTGCAGGTGCTGCTAATCGTCGCGGAAATGCTTTTAATGATGCCTGGTGTGACACGCGAACGCATGCTGCTCGAGTGCCTTGGAGAGTCGGGATCCGGCAAAACCTTCTTCGCTGAACTGCTCGGACTCATCTTGATCGGACCGCAATTTCTCTGTCGCCCGCTCACGGATGATACATTCCCTGCGTCTCATACAACAGCGACGTCAGGTGCCCCTCACGTTCGGCTTCCGACAAGCACTTCAATGCGTCGCGCAGCCGCCGCAATTTGCTCAGCGTGACTCCCCGAAAGAACCAAGCCACGCCTAGGTGCGGATCGAGCTGGCAAGCGCGTTCAAACAGTGCCAGCGCCTCTTCCAAATTCCCGAAATTGTCGAGCTCCACCAATCCCAGTTCCAGGTGCGCCTGCGCGTTCTCTGGCATCTCGATCAGCTTCTCGCGCCCCAGCCGGCGATAGAAATGGTTCTTGCGTGCCCGCGTCTCGGCATTCACCACCAGCCCAAAGTGATGAATCAAAAAGTCAGCGTGGCCAAGCTTCCGATGTGTTTCCACCACCCGCGGGCCAACACTTTCGTGCACGCGCCCCACGAAGTAGATCTCAGGCACCCGCCGGAACAACCGCACATTTTCATGATCCACGTAAGCCGGATAGCTTCGGGCGGCAGCGAATTCGGATTCGTTGGGTTTGGCGGCGCGATCCCAAATCCGATCTTCCAGGCTCAGTACGTAGTTACGAATAGTTACCTGGTAGGCGTCCGTTGATTGGTCCGCAATCAGAGAACGTATCGCGCCGCCCGCCGATGAATCCAGCTGCTCGTCCGCATCCAACACCAGCACCCAATCGCTTTTCACCGCCGCCAGCGCTTTGTTCCGCGATGCCGCGAAATCATCGGTCCACGTAACCGGAATGACTCGTGCGCCGAACCCCATCGAGATCTCAATGGTTGCGTCCGTCGAACCCGTATCCGCAATGACCATTTCATCGACGATTCCCCGCACGCTCTCCAAGCACGCCGCCAGTGAACCCGCCGCATCCCGCACAATCATCGAAAGTGCCAGTGTGGTCACGCTCGGCCCTATTGCATCGCCATTACTGGTTCCCCCAGCGGCTCCACACGCATCACGTCCTGCGCCGCCAAAATCAGCTCTACTGCTTCATATAGGTTGCAAGCCACGCTGGGCGGCTCGTCGTGCGCGCAACGCTCTTCCAGAAAGGACGTCCGCCGAATCAAGATCATAGGACAACCCACCACGTCGGCCGCCCGGCAGTCTCCGGGGTAATCCCCGACAAAGAACGTCGTCGCCGGCGCAAATCCGTGCTCCAATTGTGCACGCCGCAGCAAACCCGCCCGTGGTTTGCGGCAGCCGCACTCGTCTTCAGCACGGTGACGGCAGTAGTAGACCTGCGTGATGTTTCCTCCCGAAAGCGCCACCTCCAGCAGGAACCTCTGCGTGATGGCATCCAGGTCGTTCGAAGTCAGCAATCCTTCGCCGACACACGCTTGGTTCGACACGATGATCGTCGTGTAACCGTTGTCGGCCAGCAGCCGCAGCGCCTCCAGTGCTCGCGGCAAAAACTCAAATTGACTCCACCTGGTGACGTAGCCCCCCGGCATCCGTCGGTTGACGACCCCGTCTCGGTCCAGCAATACGTAGCGTTTCTCACTCGCGCTCATGATCCATGCTCCATTCCCGCGCAACTCATCGCCTCCGCAATCCCGCTTCCACAAATTCCGAAATCGCGTGCCCCAGCAAAAGATGTGCTTCCTGTACGCGCAGGACTTCGCTGGTCGGCGCGCACAGGCACAAGTCCACGGCATTTTTCAGCTTTCCACCCGTCCGCCCTGTCCACGCGATGGTTTTCACCCGTAGTGCGCTGGCCATCAGCACCGCTCGCAGAACGTTGCGCGAGTCCCCGCTGGCCGAAATGGCAATCAGCACGTCACCTGGCCGCGCGAACGCCTCGATTTGCCGCGCGAACACATGATCGAATCCCTGGTTGTTGCCGATCGAGGTCACCGCCGAAGTGTTGGCGGCTAGCGCCAGCGCGGGAATTGCACGCCGCTTGATCTGATTCTGCCCCAGAAATTTCGCCGCGATGTGTTGCGCGCACGCCGCGCTCCCACCGTTCCCCGCCAGATATATGCGGCCATCTTTGCGGATCGCCTCCAGGATCATTTCCGCGGCCTCTTCGATTCCGCGCAGAATCTCCCGGTCGGCGAGCATGGTCTGTAGCACCGCTACACTCGCCTCGATATTTTCTTGAATCACGCTTCCGGTGGTGGCCGTGGTCAACATCCCTTGATCTCCCGGTGGGAAGCACGCGCAACTTGACTTGAATCTTGGTCGATGCCTTACGGTGCCTTATGGCGAGGTCGCACCGTCTGCGACCTTACGCAGCTCGCATTCCCGAAACGAACCAATGTTTCAATTCGGTACGCGCTATTGCAGTGCATCATCCCCGACGGTTGGTGGCGCCGCGCTCACATACAAAGACTTGCTCCAACCCGCTGCCGAAAAATCGCACTCCGCAGGCATCCATCTAACGAAATCTGCACGCACTTGGCCAATAAGCATCTTCCAATGTGTCTTGGCACGATCGGTAAAACGCGCCTTTACCGCGGCCCCTGACCTGCTGACTTCTATGCGCCACGGGTTTGACCCGCTATGATCCAGCTCACCCGCCTCAACAATCACCCGTTGATGGTCAATTCCGACCTCATCAAATTCGTCGAGAAAGCTCCGGACACCGTTCTCACTCTCGTAAGCGGCGAAAAAATTGTGGTGCTCGAAAGCTCTCAACAGGTTCTGGATAGAATCGTTGAATTTCGCAGGACCATTCTCACTATTCCTCATTTGCATTCTCCGAACGCTGCCACCCGCTCTTCGGACGACACGCTCCCCAGCGAGCAACCGGGGATCGGCTGAGGAGTCCCCGGATGGACAAAAGCAGCTTCGCTGGCGTTTTCATCGCTGTAGGTGGAATTCTTCTGGGCTTGACGCTGGAGGGCGGAAAGCTCGTGCAGATTCTTCAACCCACCGCCGCGCTCATCGTCTTTGGCGGCACTCTCGGCGCCGTCATGTTGCAATTTCCTCTCCGTGTCGTCATCGCCGCATTCCTCCGCCTCGGCCATGTCTTTTTCGATCGATCGAAGAATCCCCAGTCCTTGATCGCCGAAATCGTCGAGTATGCCCACGCCGCCCGTAAGGACGGCATTGTGTCCCTCGACAAGATCCTCGAAAACCTGGGAGACCCCTTCCTCAAGAAAAGCCTGATGCTGGCCATCGACGGCACCGAACCCGGCGAGATTCGCACCATGATGGAGCTCGAGATGGGCAATCAAGCCGAGCACGAAGAGCACATCCCCGCAGTCTTCGAATCCGCCGGTGGATTCTCGCCCACTATCGGCATCATCGGCGCGGTCCTCGGCCTGATCCAGGTCATGCAGCATTTGGATGACATCGGAGAAGTGGGGCGAGGGATCGCTGTCGCCTTCGTGGCTACTATCTACGGTGTTGGCGCGGCCAATCTCTTTTTTCTGCCCGTGGCCGGAAAAATCAAGCTCCGCGTGCGCCAGGAACAGATTCGCCGCGAGATGATGCTCGAGGGCGTCATCTCCATCCTCGAAGGCATGAATCCCCGCATGATTGAAACCAAGCTGCTCGCTTTCTTTTCCGAATCCTACCAGGCCGCCGCCGTGGCCAGGTCCGCATGAACCGCCGCAAGAAACCCGTACAACGGATTAGCCATGACCGCTGGTTGGTTTCCTACGCGGACTTCATCACCCTGCTCTTTGCTTTTTTCGTTGTGCTGTACTCCTCCTCGCAAGTCGACAAACGCAAAATGGGAAAGCTCGCCTTATCCATCCAGGTCGCCTTCCAACAAATGGGTGTCTTTGACACCTCCAACACGCTCATCCCCCTGAACGATTCCGAGGCCATCCCTTTTTCCCAAATCCAGGTAGTCGAAAACACCGAGCGCACATCGGACCTCACCCATTTCGTTCAACCCATGAAGGGCAAACTCACCCCCTCGCCCGCGAGCGAGCCATTGAAGGATATTGAAGCGCTACTGCGCAAGTTTCTCGCTCCGGAAATTCAGCAGCGTGTCGTGGAGTTGAAAGTGCGCCGCGAAGGCCTCATCGTCAGTCTTCGCGAGGTTGGATTTTATTTGAGCGGCTCGGCGACCCTGATGCCATCCTCAAAAGACGCCATCGACCGTCTCGTAGCGGTCCTCAAGGCCCGCAGCGAATCTCTGCGCATCGAAGGCCACACCGATAACGTTCCCATCCACACCGGACGATTTGAATCCAACTGGGAACTCTCCACCGCGCGCGCCTCCGAACTCATCAAGGTCTTCGTTGAGCGCTACGGCGTAGAACCTCGTCGTCTCTCCGCTGCGGGCTACGCCGAATTCCATCCAGTAGCCTCCAACAATAGCCAAGAAGGCCGCGCCAAGAACCGCCGCGTAGATATCGTCGTGTTAAACCCGTCAGCGCTAGACGCCTTCTCAGCCCCCTCAGAAGACTCGCCCGCACCGAAAATTCCAACTCCGCGACAGTAACTCTCTGCAAATAGCATAAGCGCTCCCGCCTGTGCTCCGACGATCTCCCAATCAAGTTCCTGCAAAACGATTCCCGGACCACGCACGCGAGTTCGAACTTCGAAAAAGAGTCCTACCCAAAACGTCCGAAAGACAGCTAACGTTTCCGCTATCATCCAAAACACCCGCCTTGACACCCCCACCCCCATCCCCGACACTGTCCCTACCCCCTTCCAAATCTAGCTCCTAAAGTGTGTGCTCATGCGTATTCTTGTCGCAGAAGACGACGCGCCGCTGGCCGAATTTCTTCATCAGCGTCTCGTTCAGGAACAATTTACCGTGCAAGTGGCGTCCAACGGAATCGAGGCCGAGCGCCTCGCCTCCGAACAATCCTACGACTTGGTTCTTTTGGATCTTAGTCGTCCCGAAGCGACCAGCGGCCTCGACGTTCTTCGCAACATTCGCGCGAAGAAGCCCGATTTGCCCGTTCTGATCATCACCGCCGCATCCATGGTCGAGGAGCGCGTGCGCGGCTTGGACGCCGGCGCCGACGACTACCTTGCAAAGCCCTTCGCCTTCGCGGAGCTCGCCGCCCGTATTCGAGCGGTCCTTCGCCGCGGCAGCCGCCCTGGGAACGCCGTTCTCGCCATCGATGATCTCACCGTCGATCGCGTATCCCACTCGGTAAACCGCGGCGGCCATGAAATCGAACTAAGCCCCAAGGAGTTCGCACTACTCGAATTCCTGATGCGTCACGTCGGCCAGCCAGTAACCCGATCGGCCATCGTCGAACAAGTCTGGAAGCTGAATTTCGACACCATGACCAACGTGGTCGACGTCTACATCAATTATCTCCGCCGCAAAGTGGACACCGGTCACGACCACGCGCTGATCCGTACAATCCGAGGCGTAGGCTACCAAATCGGCGGAAGCGTAGCCGCCCGCATGGCAACCGCCGCCTCCTCCACCCCATCCTCCGCCTTAGTGTAGGCAGAGGCGCACGCAGTCACGGCCCAAGTTCATCCGATGGCTTCACGCACGATGCCCGGGCACGGCCTCACAAGCTGCGGGAAAGTTTTTTCTGTAGGAGGTCGGGGCTTCGGCCCCGACGTTATGTGCTCGCTCTCAATGGGCTTTAGCCCCTGAAGAAAGCTTTTTCTTCGTTTCGCTGTTGTACCGAAACAAAAGCGTTTGCTGTCACACTAAGCAAACGCCGTCATCCTGAGGGCATCCGATAAGGATGCCTGAAGGATCTCACGTAAAAATCACAGCCAAAACTAAACTTCCCCGGCCCCACTCCCAACCGCATCCCGCACCACCGCCCGAATACCCGCAATATTTTTCACCAGCTCGCCAGGAATTCCATGACGCGCCGCCAAATATTCCGGCGTGTTGTAACTAAGCGACACCTTCCCGTCCCCACCCTCCGAAATCAAAACCTTCAACGGCAAATCCAGAGCAGAACTCGGCGCAGCCACCATGATCGGCGTCCCGCCCTTCGGGTTCCCGAATAAGATCAACAGCGTCCGCGGCATCTCTAACCCGGCCTTCCTCGCGTCCGAAGTGAAATCGATCTTCGCGAACACCGTCATTCCGCGAGCCGCCAGCGCCTTCTCAAAATGCTCCACCGCTTCGTCGAATCCCAGACCACTGTCGACCCTTTCAATTCCACGCTCGCTGTCAACACCCATAGCCGGCGTGCTCATGTCGTTTCTCCTTTCGATGCCAACAGGCCGTCCACCGAGAACGCGCCGGCCCCGCGGATCATAATCGGAATCGCCAACGCCAATACCAGCAAGTGATACTCATAACCCTCGCCCTTCTGATTGCCGTACCAATTCATGAACGGCCCGTTGGCGAAGTGCACCATCAGGACAGCCACGATCATGTTCACTGCAATGCCAAACGCCGCAACCCTGGCCAGCAATCCCAGGATCAATCCAAGCCCTCCAAAAAATTCCGCGCAAATCGCCAGAAACGCCAAGGGTGCCGGAATGTGCATCATTCCGGTAAACGCCTTCATCGTCCCCGAAAAACCAAAACCGCCAAACCAGCCCAACATCTTTTGTGAGCCGTGCAGAAAGAAGACCACACCCAGGACGAGCCGCATCAGTGTCAGCGTGTTGTCATTGACCGTAGCCAGCAGCTTCCTCATGAAAGCCTCCTGATCGATCGAGTTATCGACGCACGGGCGCCGGGCAGCCCACTCTTTACCTCTTTCTACCCGCTAGATGCAAGCCAGACGAGGAAAGACACAGTCTTTCGTCGCACCAGAGCCTGGATCTTCAGACTCTGTGTGGCAACATTCAGATTCGTCAGGGCATGGCTTCAGCCATGCCGCAAGTGCTTGCATTTCAATTCGGCTTCAGCCGCTGAGGGCTGATTTTCAGGTTGCCACACAGACTCTTCAGCTCCTGTAGCCGCAGTCTCCGAGGGGTTTAGATTGAGCAAGGCGCCTTTTGTTCCGAAGAGCAGGAAAACGCGTACGCTGGGTTAAAGCAAGGCATTGCCACCTACGCAGCACGCTGCTGAGCGTAAAAGAAAAGGGCGTTCCGGATTGCGCCGGAACGCCCTGAGTTTGTGCTTCTGAGTTGAGACTACTGTTTCGGCTTTTGCCCTGATCCCGCCGCCGGTGTCAGCGACGAAACTCCGACGCTGCCATCCGCCGCGTGGGCCGCCTCCGGCTCGTAAGCCAGAAGCCCCTCGGTTGCCGATGCCGCCACCACCGTGCCGTCACGCCGCGCGTGCACGACCGGGACATAGCCTTCGGCAAACGCGCTGTTCACGTGCTGCCAAGACTTGCCCGCGTCCGACGATGCGAGCAGTCCGTGTCTCTGCAACGACACGACCAGCGCATTGCCCGAGCCAGCTACGTCCTGGAACTGCAGGTCCCGAACATCCGCGCGGTTCCAGTTGCGTCCGGCGTCCTTCGAGGCATACAGGCCCATGTTGGAAGTAATGAACAGGTTGGTATCATCGATCCGGTGCAGCCGCAGATTACCCGAAGACGCAAACGGGAGTTCACGTGCATCCCAATGCGCGCCGCCATCCGCGGAGTACAGCAGGTTACGCTGCGCGATCGCCCAGACTTGCGAGCTATCCGACGAAACTTCCAGCGATTGTGCCGGCTGCTTCACCAATTCGTCCTTAGCCGCCGACCTCCACAACTTACCGCCGTCGCGCGAGATCATCACGCCGCCAGTCGTTGCCGCAAACCAGCCGCTCTCGGCGAACACCACATCGTTTACCTGGAAGGCCAACAGTTGTGGAGCCTTTGTTGTCTTCGGCGCCGGCTTCTTGACCAACACCGTCGTCTTCTTTCCGTTGATGATCTTGGTCACCTTGGTCGGTGCCGCGGCTTCGGCCGCACCTGGCGCGTACAATCCAGCCTTCACCCATTTCCCGCTGGTCTCTTCGTATTTCATCAAGCCGCCGTTATTGAGCGACGCCCACCATCCCGTTGGCGCTGCATAGACGTGCTTCAGGTCCGTGCGCTTCAGGCCCGCTCCGAGCGGCGCCCAAGTCGTGCCGCCATCCTTGGTGGCAAGAAACGCGTTGGTATCAAACGTCAGCACCACCAAAGCGCGTTCCGGATGCGCGTTGTCGATCGCGACGTCCAGAATGTGCTGGTGATGGAATCCAACGTTCGCGGCGGTATACGTCTGGCCGCCATTTTCGCTGATCTGCACGCCTTCGCGCTCAGTGCCCAGAATCACGCGCTGCGGATTCTTCTGATCGATAACGATCGCGTTGATCACCCAGTCGCCCGGTGTCAGACGCTTCCATTCGCCGCCTTCATTGGTCGTCTTCCACAACCCGCTGGTCGTTCCGGCATACAGCGTGTCCGGATGCTGCGGATCCTGCTTGATCAGCTGCGTGCGGCGAAACACGAAAGGAATGCCGTTGTAGCGCGTCCATTGCTGCGCGCCATTCGTGCTGTGGTAAATCCCTGAGCACGCGGTTGCATGCACGTTCTCCGGATTGGCCGGGTCAACCACCACGCTCATCACGTCGGAGTCGTCGATCATGCCCTTGTTGATCGGGAACCAGTCTTTGCCGCCGTTCGTCGTCTTCCACGGCAGGTGATACGTTCCGGCGTAAATAATATTTTCGTCGCGCGGGTCGAATGCCACGGAGTCAAAGTTGCGCAGATCGTCGTGCTTCGCGGGAGTGATGCGCTCCCAAGTATTGCCGTCATCCACGGAGCGATACACGCCCGTAAGTGTCCCGGCCACAAAAATGTTTTGCCTCGTCGGCGACTGAGCAATCGCGCGCACCGTTTCATGCGCCAACCCGATCACCTGCCACGTGCGCCCCGCATCCTTGCTGCGATAAACGCCGCCGCCACCCGAATAAAGTGTCCACGTGCTCGCATACAGCCGGTTCGAGTTTCGCGGGTCCACCAAAATATGTGTAACGACGTCGTCCTGGCCGGTGCCGATGCGGCTCAGCAGTTGCCAGTGGCCGCCCTCATCGGTCGAATTGAAGACGTGCCCATCCGACGTACCCAGGTACAACTTGTTGGTGTCGTGCGGATCCGCTTCCAGCGAAATCACCGTTCCGCCCGGAGGGCCCACTTGCCGCCACGTCTGCGCGGACGCCACGGAAGCAGCCGCCAGAGCGATTGCTCCCACACCAAACCACTTGAGGTTCATGACCATGCATTCTCCCAGAGCGCAGATGCGCCGACAAGGTGCTAGTGTAGGGAACAAAGTTCAGATGCGCGCCTGTTCACGAGGACAGTTTTGGGGAGTGTTAGTTATAGACCACTAGTAACAATCCCGAAGTGCAGGTCCAAACCCGGCTAAAAAATGGCGCGTCATTTTTGAGCTTTCCCGTAACGAACGCAGCGAATGTCTTGAACAACGCGGGCGCTTTCCGCGAACCGTTGGCCGCGGAGCGAGCATGGCGTCGACGCCATCTCACTAGTGTATGCTGATGCCCCCCGGCCTTTTTTCGTAAGTGTTCATTCTAAACCGGGTTAAAGTCATTTGTTTTGTTACACTTTTGCAAGTGTTGATTGTAAATGACTTAAGCTCACTGGTAGACTGGCTTTGACTGAGGCCCAGCAGCGACGAGCAGGTCCGAACCCGCCCGCAACTTCCTTTCCACTCCCGGGTTTCACTCTATTGGGAGCATATAAGGATAGCGGCATCCAGGTTGTAAATGCCGAGCTCTCGCAGCCCGCATCTAATCCGTTGGGCCTAGACAGGGGACCTCATATTATGAAGACCACATTCGCTTGGTTGAGCAGCTCTAAATTGCTATTGGGGCTCGCCGGTCTTCTCTGCTTTGCGTTTGTGGCGCCAGTGGCGCATGCCGAGGAAGGCGACCCCCCGTCGCGCGTAGCGCGCATCAGTTTTCTGGACGGTACCGTCTCGTTCCAGCCCGGAGGCGAAGGTGACTGGGGCAGCGCAGCCAGGAATCGCCCGGTGACCGTCGGCGACAAGCTCTGGACCGATAAAGACTCGCGTGCTGAGCTGCAAGCCGGTCAAGCCTCCATCCACATGGGCAGCATGACCGCGCTCTCCTTCTTAAATCTCGACGAAAGCATCATGCAAGTACGGATCGCCGAAGGCGCGATCCATTTTCGTGTCCGCGAGTTCCGCGAGGGCGATGTCTACGAGGTTGACACGCCCAATCTGGCCTTCACAGTGAAGCAAGCCGGCGCATTTCGCGTGGACGTAAGCGAAAACGGCGACGCCACCACCATCACCGCGATCCGAGGCGAAGGCGAAGTTACCGCCAATGGTCAGACCTACGCGGTGCACCCCGGCGACCGGGCCGAATTCAACGGTGTGGACAATCCCGAATACAAAGTCTCCGCTGCGCCGCCCGAACCCGATGATCTCGATCGCTGGTCCGAGGACCGCGACCTGCACGAAGACAACTCCGCATCCTCACGATACGTTTCTCCAGAGGTCCCGGGCCGGGGCGATTTGGACGATAACGGCACCTGGAACGAAGAACCTGAATACGGCCCCGTCTGGTATCCCAGCACGGTAGCAGTGGGCTGGGCTCCCTATAGCTACGGCTACTGGAACTGGGTTGGCCCCTGGGGTTGGACATGGGTCGGCTATGAGCCTTGGGGCTTCGCACCCTATCACTATGGCCGCTGGGCGTTCATCGGCAGCCGATGGGGCTGGTGCCCGGGTCCGATCTACGCGCGTCCGTTCTATGGCCCTGCCTTCGTCGGCTTTCTGGGAGGCGCGCACTGGGGAGTAGGATTTGGCTTCGGTGCGGGATTCGGCGTGGGCGTGGGCTGGTTCCCACTCGGCTTTCATGAGCCGTTCTACCCTGGTTTCCATGCCAGCCGCACATACATCAACAACATCAATATTCACAACACGACCATCCGCAACGTGAACGTGTTGAACGGAGGCGCCGGCCGCTTTAATTACGCTTACGCCCACAACACCAACGCGGTCACGGTGGCCTCGCACAACGCCTTCGTCGGCGGCCAGGCCATCAATCGCAACTCCGTGCACGTTACGCAGGCTGCACTGCGGGGCGCTCAAGTGAGCAACGGCGTCTCGGCAACGCCAACTCGCCAGAGTTCGTTCGGCGCGGCCAACATGACGGCGCGTTCGACGCCGCCCGCCGCGGTGCAAAACCGCACGGTGATGGCGCGCACAGCGCCCGCATCGGCGGCTTCCCGCATGCCGGTGCGTACGATGAATACCGCTAACCTGTCCGCGGCTCGGCCGGTCAACAACACGGCCAACCGCACGCTTCAATCTGGTAGCCGCCCGATGCAGCAGAGCAATACGCCGAACAATACAGCGGCGGCCAATCGCCAGGGCCAGCTTTCACAAAGCCGGCCGCCTTCAGCAGCGGGCGCCGCGGCGAACAGCCGCGGAGTCACCAACAGCCCTAGTAACACACGGACCTGGGCGGCCCAAGGCAATGCCACCGATCGAGGACGCGCACCGCAAGGCTTCGGGAGCAACACCAACCGCCCGGCAAGCACGGCCGCTGGCTCGGGCAACAACTCCGCGCAACCCGCGCGTATGAATCGCTCCGATCGTCCGCCCTGGGCGGGTGGTTCCGGTTCGAACGGCAGCACCTCGCGTCCGGCCTATTCAAATTCGAACTCCAACTCCAACAGCCGGTCATACCAGCCGCCTTCCGGCACGAACTCGGCTCCGAGCCGCAATTATGCGTCGCCGCGATCGAGCTACCCATCATCGCGGTCTTACTCGCCGCCGCAATCTTACTCCGCGCCATCGCGATCGTATTCACCTCCGACTCGCTCGTACTCGCCGCCGTCCTACTCGGCTCCGTCACGGTCATATTCACCTCCGTCGCGGTCGTATTCGGCGCCGAGCCACGGCTCTTCCGCACCGTCCGGTGGTGGCTCGCGGGGCGTTGGCGGGGGCAGTCCACACGGCGTTGGCGGGGGCAGTCCACACGGCGGTGGCGGCGGCAGTCCGCACGGCGGTGGCGGCGGGCATCGCTAAAACTTGAAAACTTGTATTGAGCGGCCCGCGCTCCCTGGAGCGCGGGCTTCTCTTTTCTGCAGCAAGAAGTATTCTCGTCCGTGCCGCGACCCTAACGAAGCACCACAGAATCTATTTCGATAAATTCTTGCCGCACCCTGACGTTTTAACTCGCGGACTCGCAAAGGCAGCGTCGCCTTCGGACCACAACTCTTTTCCTTCCCGGGTGTTAAACAAATAAGTCCGGCCTTTCCTGTTTCGACATACGGAATATGCGGGATAGGCCACTAAGTAGGACCCGGTGATACTGTGGGTATATCAGCTCTTCGCAGCTCGAGGATTCAGGCCCCAAACAGATCCGCGGTGCATCCCAACGTCGCCGCGCAGTAATCTCAGGAGAGAATCGATGAGGAAACTCGCGCCTAAGCTCGTCACACTGGTCAGCCTAGCGTTGGTCATTGCCTTTCTTACACCGGTTCGCGCGGTGGCAGACGAAGAAGATCCGCCAACTCGCGTCGCCCGCTTGAGCCACACCGATGGCAACGTCTCTTTCAATCCCGCCGGCACCGACGATTGGGTCGGCGCGGTCGTCAATCGCCCGATGACCACCGGCGACAAACTGTGGTCCGACAATGGTGGTCGCGCCGAGCTCCACATTGGTTCGGCGTCCCTGCGCATTGGCAGCACCACCGGATTTAGCTTTCTGAATCTCACCGACAACGTCACGCAGATCCAGGTCACCGAAGGCACCGTGCGTGTCCGCGTGAAGCGCCTGCAACAGGACGAAACCTTTGAGATCGATACGCCCAACCTTGCCTTCTCCGTTCTGCGTCCCGGCACTTACCGCATCACCGTCAACGAAGCCGGCGACACCACCGTTGTATCGGTGCTCGGCGGCGAGGGCGAAGTCACCGGCGGCGGTCAAGCCTACTCCGTGCACGCCAATCAGACCGCTACGTTCACGGGCACCGACCAACTCGATGCGGATGTCCAGGACTTTGGCGGATATGACGATTTCGATCACTGGTGCTCCGACCGCGATCGCCGCGAAGATCGCTCCTCCTCGGCGCGCTACGTTTCGCCCGACGTGATCGGTTATGAAGATCTCGACGATTACGGTGGTTGGCGGCCGACGCCCGAGTACGGCACGGTGTGGTTCCCGCACACGACGGTCGTAGGCTGGGTGCCGTATCGCTACGGGCACTGGGTTTACATCGCGCCGTGGGGTTACACCTGGGTCGAGGATGAACCCTGGGGCTTCGCTCCATTCCACTATGGCCGCTGGGTCACCGTTGGCGGCGTCTGGGGATGGGTGCCTGCGCCGGTGCCGGTGGTTGGCGTTGTGTACGTGCGACCCGTTTACGCGCCCGCGCTCGTCGCCTGGGTCGGTGGGCCGCACTTCGGAATCGGCGTCGGGGTCAACGTGGGATGGTTCCCGCTGGGACCGCGTGAAGTTTACGTGCCCTCGTATCCCGTCAGCCGCGCGTACGTCAACAACGTAAACATCACCAATACCCGCGTCGAAACCACCGTCGTCAACAACTACTACAACAACGTGGTGGTCAATAAGCAGGTGAACGTCACCAACGTGACCTACGTCAACCAGCACGTCAACGGCGCCGTCACCGCCACCTCCGGCGCGGCATTTACTTCCGGACAATCAGTTTCGCGCAACGTGGTTCGCGTGGATCAGCGCGAGGTCGTCAGCGCCCAGGTACGGGCGCCGGCGATTGCCCCGACGCGCCAAGCGGTTGTGGGCGCGGCTCCCCCGGCCAACGTGCGGCCGCCTTCCACCTTCGTAAATCGTGCCGTGGTGGCCAAGACCGCGCCGCCTCCGCCACTTCCGACGTTTGAACGGCAGCAGGCCGCCATCCGGGAAAACGGCGGAAGGCCGCTAGCCGTCGCGCAAATGCATCAATTGCAGCCCGCAACTACGCAAGCTTCGGCTCAGCCCAATGTGCGAGTCGCAGCGCCCGTGCGCACGGCTACGCCGATTCAGCCACGGAGCAACGCGGCCGTGCAACCGGGCCAGCCAAATAACCCAAATAACCGAAATAACGACGTAAATACCAATCGGCCCAATACCCCAGCCAATGTTCCTGCGAACGCAAACAACCGGCCAGGGAACGTTCCTCCGAATGCGAACAACCGCCCCGTGAACGCTCCGCCGAACGCAAACGATAATCGCCCCGCTAACGTGGCTCCGAACACCAACAGCCGCCCCGTGAACGTTCCTCCGAACGCGAATGATCGGCCAGCGAATGTGCCTCCGAATGGAAACAATCGGCCCGGCAGCGTGCCCACGAATCCGAACAACCCGCCTGCCAACGAACGGCCTGCGAACGTGCCTCCGAGCACCAACAATCGGCCACCCAATGCGCCCAACAATGTTCCATCAAATGTTCCCCAGAACAACAATCAGCGCCCTTACAACGACCGGCCAGCGGCTTCGCGTCCACCAACGGCGCCTCCGCCAGATAACTCCAGGCTCGACCAGCAACATCAGCAGCAACTCGAAAATCTGCGCAGCCAGCAGGATCTGGAGCGCCAGCGAGTCGAGCAGCAACAAATCAAGGAGCAGCAAAGAGTCCAGTCGCAAGCCAACGCGCAAAAGCAGCAGGAGATTCAGCAAAGACAGCAACAGCAGCTCGAACAGATGGAAAGAAAGCACGACACCCAGCAGCAGCAAATGCAGCAGAGACAAGACGCCCAGCGGCAACAACAGCAACAACAACAGCGACAGCCGCCGCCGCAACGGCAATCGAACGACAGGCCACCCCAGGGCAAACCCGATAACAGTAAGCCAAAGAACGAACACCCGAATCGCTGACACTGGCCTCGGTTCTGTACCATCACGGCACGACGTGAGTCGTGCCGTGATTTTTTTTCACCATCTTCCACCGCGCCGTGAGGTAGCACAGGCACTCTTGCCTGTGCTTTCGCACCGACACGGCTTAACAGGCTGCGGAAAAAGATTGCTTTTCGGGGAAGATTGCTTTTCGGGGGTCGGAGCTTTTAGAGTCTGTGTGAGAACTAGGCACCGAAGCCCTCAGCGGCTAAAGCCTTTTTTGATTCGGCGTCACTTACGGCACGGCTGAAGCCGTGCCCTGACGAAAACAGGAGTTCTCACACAGACTCTTTTAGCTCCGACATAACGCCCCGCTATCAATGGGCTTCAGCCAGCGAGGAAACGCTTTTGGCATTTTTCCGCAGCCTGTTTCGACTGAGTCTCGAAGGGTGTGGGATCTTGCCCGGACCGAGCCACGAAGTACCTCCCCGCCCAAATGCAATCCCACCCCAATTCGCATAAACTTCCCTCCGCCTGCATATGCGGAAAAAAATCCCAGCTCGCCCCGCCCCCAAGAAATCACCTGTTGCCCCAACCCCAATCTGCCTCCTCCCGTTAACCGGCCTACCAGAAATTCACCAAGGCGACGATCTAGCACGGGAGATCTTCGCAACGGCTCAAAGGTCGCGCCAAGGCTTCGAAAACAACGACATCCTGGTAATCGCCCAAAAAGTTGTTTCCAAAGCCGAAGGGCGGCTCACGCGACTCATCGAAGTAGTTCCGTCAACGCCGGCTCTAGACTTAGCCGCCAAACTCAAAAAAGATCCCCGCCTGATCGAGGTCATCCTGCGCGAGTCCCGCCGCATCGTTCGCAGCGATCCAGTACTGATCGTGGAAACGCATCACGGCTTGGTGTGCGCGAATGCAGGCGTCGATCAATCGAATATTCCAGGCGACGACGTCGTCTCGCTGCTGCCGCGCGATCCCGACGCCACCGCGCGTAGGCTCGCCGCCGCACTGCACAAGCTCCTGCGCAAGCGCATCGCGCTGATCATCAGCGACACCTTCGGACGACCCTGGCGCCTGGGCCTCACCAACGTGGCCATCGGTGCCGCTGGTGTCCCCGCGCTGCTCGATCTACGCGGAACCCGCGATCTCCACGGCAAGCCGCTGAACGCCACCATCCTCGCCGTCGCTGACGAACTGGCCGCCGCCGCCGGACTGCTCATGGCCAAATCTGGCGGCATCCCCGCGGTCATCATCCGCGGCTACCGTTATCGGCCGCTGCTCGATCCCGCCGCGCGCATCATTCGCCCTGCAAATGAGGATCTGTTCCGCTGAGCGAGTAGCAAACGCCGCGAGAAGCTGGCATCCTGAATCCGTCAGGCAAAGATGCAGTCAGGAATCGACTAAGATGCACGCAGAATCGTCATCGCCAAGCTCAATCGCCGCGGAGAGAAAGCAGTCGGTTGTTGACGAAGCGTTGAACGGCCAACTGCTCGCTCGCGACACCGCGCTCCACCTCGCCTTCAATGCTCCTTTGCAATATCTGCTCGCCGCCGCGACTTCGCTACGCGCCCAGGGGAAGGGAACTACCGTTACCTTTTCGAAGAAAGTTTTCATCCCGCTGACAACGCTCTGCCGCGATTATTGCGGCTATTGCACCTTCCGCAAGGATCCCGGCGAGCCAGGCGCGCATTTCATGACTCCGGAAGAGGTTCTGGCTCTCGCCGAGCAGGGCCGCCTCGCGGGATGCAAGGAAGCGCTATTCAGCCTCGGGGATCAGCCGGAACGCATTTTCCCCGAAGCACGGGAATTTCTGCGCCAGCAGGGTTTTACCCGCACGCTGGACTACCTCGCCGCCATGTGCGAACTCGTGCTCGACCGCACCGGACTACTGCCTCACGCAAATCCTGGCGTGATGGAACGCGCCGTGCTTGAGCGGCTGAAAAATTCAAATGCCAGCGTCGGCTTAATGCTGGAAAACGTGAGCGTACGCCTCATGCGCGGCGATCTGCCGCACGCGAAAGCCCCCGACAAAGTGCCCGCGCTGCGGTTGCGCACGATCGAAGAAGCCGGCAAGCTCTCGATCGCTTTCACGACCGGCATCCTGATCGGCATCGGCGAAACGATGGAGGAACGCATCGACTCGCTCTTTGCCATCCGCGCGCTCCAGGAAAAGTATGGCCACATTCAGGAAGTGATCGTACAAAATTTCCGCGCCAAGGCTGAGATCCCGATGGCCCACCATCCTGAGCCCTCGCTCGACGACATGCTGCGCACCATCGCCTTAGCGCGCCTCATTCTCGGCCCGCACATGAACATTCAAGCCCCGCCCAATCTCAGCTACGCGGATTTCCCGCGCCTCCTCGAAGCCGGCATCAACGACTGGGGCGGCATTTCTCCGGTCACCAAAGATTTCATCAATCCCGAAGCCGCCTGGCCCCAAATCAGCAAGCTCGATGCCGAAACCGCCGCCCGCGGCTTCACCCTGCGCGAGCGTCTAGCCATCTACCCCGAATTCCTCAAGCGCCAAAATTTCCTCTCCCCCGACGTCCGGCGTCACCTCATCCCCCTTGCAAGCCCCGAAGGCTTCGCCCGCTAAATTTCCCTTGACCGTAAGGTAACAATTACGTATAGTGTACGGTAGGTAATACTGTCTTCCGTCTATCTTTCCTGCTTTTCCCTAGCATAAACCAGCCTTTAGGATTCACGGGATCTTGTGCGCGAGATCCGCTAAGCTAAGTCACTTGAACTGAATAGTTTGCAGGCTCTTCGCGAAAGTCTCTGTCGGAAATCCTCGATCAATCTCTGTCGTTTCAGCAGATTACCGCGACTTGAGAAAACAACGGAGGGTGTGTCCGTTTCAAACTCCGAAAAAAGGGAGGCCCGGTCTAAGACATGTGTTTTCATAAAGGCAGCCAAATGACCTCCAGTCCAACCATCACCGCTCTAGCCGGCGGCGTAGGCGCCTCCAAGCTCCTGCTAGGCCTCTACGACGTCGCCGACCCCGCGCGCCTCAACGCCATCGTCAACACCGGCGACGACATCGTCCTCCATGGGCTGAAAATTTCGCCGGACCTCGACATCGTGACCTACACCCTGGCCGGCGTCATCGACCCGGCAAAAGGCTGGGGATTTCGCGGCGAGACCTTTCACACGTTGAAGCGGCTCGCCGTCTTCGGCCGCGTCAACTGGTTCAATCTCGGCGACCGCGATCTAGCCACGCACATTCATCGCACCGCCATGCTCGCCGAAGGCAAGTCGCTCACCGAAGCCGCCGAATCCATCCGGACAGCGCTCGGTGTGAAGTCGCGCATCCTTCCCATGTCCGACCAGCCGGTGCCGACCATCATCGACTCCGACGAGGGCGCGCTCCATTTTCAGGAATACTTAGTGAAGCGCCGCGCCGAGCCCGTCGTGCGTGGCATTCGATTCGATGGCGTGGAGTCCGCGAGTCCCGCCCCCGGTGTTCTCGAAGCAATCCGCGACGCCGACCGCATCATCATTTGCCCTAGCAATCCGCTCATCAGCATCGGCCCGATCCTGGCCGTAAGCGGCATCCGCGAAGCCCTTCGCGCCCGGCGCAACGATGTGATTGCGGTTTGCCCCATCGTCGGAGGGAAATCCCTCAAAGGCCCATCCGACAAAATGCTGACACAACTCGGCTACGAATCGTCGGCGCAAGGCGTAGCCAAACTCTACGCCGATTTCACCGGCACATTTGTGGTGGATCCAGCAGACCAAGCTCAAGTGGAAGGCATCGAGAAGCTAGACATGATAACAGCAGTCATTCCGACAGTGATGAAGACCCGCACCGACAAACGCAAACTTGCCCGCGCGCTACTGCGACTGTAGGGGCACAGCACTGCTGTGCCCGACTCGGCTAGCGTTGCATGGGTCAAAGGTATGCGTCAGTTCTAGTGTACTGCCGCATGAAGCACGTTTAGACGCTGCTTCCGCCCGCAAAGGTTTACAAAAATAACCCAGTAAACCGCACTCCTGCGCTGTGCACCTTGTAACGAATATTTAGACCAATCAACAACGCCGTGACCGACTCCACGATCCGCGCATTCTCGAGCTTGCCGCCGTTGAGGGCGCGCACTCCTGGAATTTTCTCCGCGAGCTCGGTGGCCACCTGTTTGGCTTTGTCATCATCACTGCAGACCAGCACGTCGCACTCGACCGCCGCATCGCCCGCCAACAGCGCCGCGCCAAGATTGTGAAACGCTGCTGCAATGCTCACGCCCTGCGGCAAAAGCTCCCTGGCAGCCTCTGCGGCCGATCCTTGCCAAACCCCTAACATCCGCGTTGGCGCACCGCCCACAGAAGCAGCCAGCGGTACGGTGGTATCGATCACGATCGTGCCTGGTTTCCACGCGGTCTTCAATTGTTTGAGCAGCGGCGTTAAGCCGGAGAAGGGAACGGTCAGCACCGCGACCTCGCACTGCGACGCGGCGGAAACATTGTCGGTGCCGCCGATCTGCGCCGACCCGCCGATCTGCTCACGCAACTGCTTCGCCGCCTCCTGCGCCCGCTGTGCCTCGCGCGAACCAATCACGATGTGCTCGCCCGCCCGCGCCAGCCGATTCGCCAACCCCGTTCCTTCAGGTCCCGTGCCACCCAAAATCGCCACCGTCCGCGCCATCAATTTTCTCCATTTCGTTCGGCTGATCGCGCCGTACTACACGCGTTCCGCGAATGACGTGCCCGCCGCGTACAGGACAAGTCGCGGACGTATTCGCGGCAGTGAGACAGGCGCCGGCAAAAATCGCGGCGCGACCTGCAAAAACATCTGCCCCTCTCGAGGTGGCATCACTCGTGCGACGCTGCCGGAATACGCACTAAGCCGCCGGATCTTGCTCCGTTCGTGCGTCCGTCATCCAGTATGATATCTTCGAAAATCCTCAATATGCCGACGAAAACTCCTAGCCCAGCCGAATTTCGCTTAGCCTGCGGAAATTTTGCTACAGGGGTTACCGTGGTGACCGCCGAGCGTGCCCCCGGCCGGGTCCACGGGATGACTGCGAATTCCGTCACTTCGGTCTCGATCGAGCCTTTGCTGCTCCTGATTTGTGTGGACCAGCGGGCGCAGCTGCTGCCTATGGTGAAAGAACAAGGGCGCTTCGGGGTCAGCATCCTGAAGGAAAATCAGGTCGCTATTTCCAGATATTTCGCGCAAACGGAAGAGAACCTGGAAACTGAAGCCAAGCTCGGCATTCGCTACCGCTGGACGCCCTCCGGCATCCCGCTCCTTGAAGAGGCTCTCGTCCACATTGGTTGCAATGTTGCCGGGTCGTACGTTGCTGGGGACCATACAGTTTTCATCGGCGAGGTCGAAAGCACCGAAGTGTTCGATGGCGAGCCGCTGCTATTCTTTCGCGGGGCTTACCGCCGCATCGCGCCGTGATCGGCGCCACACGGGCGGTAGTCGCTGGACTTAGGAGCGATGGTCGCCGGTTTGGAAAAAAGCAGATCCCTCGCTCCGCTCGGGATGACCGTGGTGTCTTGCGGTTGACCGGTGATGCTTGTGGAGCGGTGATGTGCGTGCGGCGGGCGGCGATGTACTTGTGGGGCTAGTGGTGGCCGCCCAGGGGATCGCGCCTGGTGCCGTACTGGGCGCCCCAGCGGTCGGTCATTTCGCCGCGGATTTCCCACAGTTCGGGGAAGAACTTGTGGCGCATGCCTTCTTCCAGGATTTCGACTGGACGGCCTTTAAGGGATTTTGAGCCGAATCCGATCGTGCGGTGAATTAGCTGCATGTGCTCGTAGCGGAATTTCTGAAATAACTCATCGAACTCTGCCAGGGCTTCCGCTACTACATAGGCGTCACCGTGGGAATATTCTGAGTCGTAGATTTTCTCTAGCGTCAGGCCGTGCTTGTCCAGGTAGTGTTCCTTGAAGGAGGCCCACAGCGGCTGGTACATCTTCAGCAGTACGCGGAATCCCGGCGATTCCTGTCCGCTGCCGTTGCCTAAACGCTTGCGAATTTCCTGATATTCCTTCGGTGACATAATCTCCAGCAGTGCGATCTGCTGGGTCATCAATCGCTGCGCGGTATGTACTCGGCGGAACAAGGTGATCACGCGGTTGGTATTTTCCTGCTGCAGGTAGTCATCGATGTCCAGCAGCGTGTAGGCGATCAATTTCATCCAGAGCTCTTCGACCTGGTGGACCACCTGGAACTGCAATTCGTCCGGGTTGCAGAGCTCGGTAAATTTTGTTTGGCAGGAGAGCAGGGCTTTGGTGTTCAGGTACAGCTCGTAATCGAGCGTGCCTTCTCCGCCCATCAGCGCGTAGAACTGTTCGCGGTTCACGCTGACTCCTCTCCGTTTACGACGTTGCGTAGACTGTCCTTGGATTTCACCGGGACACAGACAAGAGTGTCTGTGTTACTTCGAATGCGTCCACAAGTTGTGCAAGAGAATACGCAAGTCAGAAACAGAAGGGAATTAATCACGCTAGCGTTCGGAATTGCCGGAGGGGCGGGCTTGCTCGGCGTCGCCCATTTCTTTGCGGTGGCTTTTTACTTCACGGAGGGCATAGATGGGCTTGTTTTGGGATTCGTAGTAGGTGCGCGCGATGATTTCGCCCAGCAGGCCCATGGAAATAAACTGCACGCCGCTCACAAAAAGCGCCATTCCCGCGAGCATCAGCGGCCCGTGTTGGATCATGATGCTTACGCCATGGGCGAATTTCTCATACAAGAGATAGGCCGCGTCCAGTGACCCCAGCAAAACTCCGGCGACGCCAAGCAAACCAAAGAATTGCAGGGGTCGCGTCGAATAGTCCTGCAAGAACTTAACGATGATCAAATCCAGAAAAACGCGTAGCGTCCTGCCGATCCCGTAGTTGCTCTTTCCGTTTTTTCGGGCCAGATCGGTGATCGGTACTTCGGTGATGCGCGCTCCGGTCGAGCCCGCTAACGCCGGAATGAAGCGGTGCAATTCGCCGTAGAGTTGGATTTCCTGAATGATTTCGCGGCGATAGGCCTTGAAGGTTGTGCCGAAATCATGCAGATCGATCCCGGATAGTTTCGCCATCATCCAGTTGGCCACGCGGCTGGGAAACTGGCGCATCAGCCAGTGGTCGCGCCTTGCGTAGCGCCACCCACTCACCAGATCGAAGCCCTCTTCGATTTTCTCGAGAAAGCGTGGGATTTCTTCAGGATCGTGCTGCAGATCGCCGTCCATGGAAATAATGATCTCGCCGCGAGCGAAATCGAATCCCGCCTTCAGTCCGGCGGTCTGTCCGAAATTCCGCCGCAAGCGCACGATATTGACGCGATGATCGTGCTCGTAAATATCCGACAGCACCTTGAAGGTATTGTCGCGGCTGCCGTCGTCCACAAACACCAGTTCGTAGGGCTCGCCCAGTGCGTCCATAACTTCGGTGATCTTCATGTACAGCGGCGGGATATTTTCCTGCTCGTTGAAGAAGGGCACTACCACCGAGTAGCGAATTGTGGAGTCGTTTCTCATATTTCGCTGGCTACGAGTCCATAGTCTATCAGGCGAATCCCCTGTGAGGCGACAAGATTTCTGATCTCGGGGTCGGTCAAAATCTCCAGCTCGGTTTGCCGGGAACGCTGCAATCGAGTGGGGGTATGCTGCAGGGCTTCGTCCGCGTATCCGGGGTGGCACATCAATTCGGTGGTGCCGTCCGGCAAGTTTCGCAGGAGGTGCGCGATCCCTTCCTTGGTCAGCTCGCCGGTTTGCGCGATGCCGCAGAAATAGTCCGCGGTGGAGATGCCCACGTGTTCGGCTTGCTCGCGGGCATCGCGCGCCAGCAATTTCAATCCACGCGCCTGCACTCCTTGCTTCAGGACCGCCGCGGTGTGCGGTTGATCGCCCGTTGAAAGGGCCGCGCGCAGGCTGGAGGCCTCATGCGAAACGCGAATTGCGGCGATGGCGTAACGCTTCGCCAGCCGCAAAGCAATCTCAAACAATCCGGGCAGCATGTGTACGTGCTTGTGTCCATCCAGGTGTGTCGGATGGATTCCGGCGTCGCGCACTTTTTCGATCTGCGCTTCCCATTCCTGCTCGACCTCGTGCAAGGCCAGCGCGCGGCTGGCAATGCGCAGCAACAGGTTCTCCGGGCCGCCGGCGAACTCCGCCGCATTGTTGACCAACGTGGTGACCAGTTGCGGCTCGGCCACCGGCGAGCCGTCACTGAGGTTCAAATGCACGCCCACGCCCAGCCCCGGCGTCGCTCGCGCCACATCCACGCCAGACTCGAACGCGACGCCATTGGCCAGCAACGACGCGCTGGTGACAATGCCGTGGCGATGCGCCTCGGCAATGCCCCGATTTACGCCCTCGGTCCAGCCAAGGTCATCCGCATTGACGATCAGACTCTTCACGACATTTTACCGGCCGTACGGACCAACCTGTCCCTCGGGCCAGCTACACTCAGACGCACAATAGTACGAGATCGTGCGCGCGTACCATTGACCGTTTCTCTGACCAACTTTAGCATGGGCTCGAGAGGGATCGATGCCCGTAAAGCACCGTGAATTCCAGCACGTGGTGCCGCGCCACAGCGAGAACCGTCGCGGCCGGCGAATGAACTCCCGTGTTCCGATCCGCCTGGAGTGGGACGATTCGACGGGGCGGCGGTGCAGCACCGAGGCGCATACCCGCGTCGTGAATCCCTACGGCTGCATGCTTGTGCTGGAACACGATTTGAAACTGGAACACCGCGTGGCGCTTATCAATGTTGCCACGAAGACCAGCAATTCCGCCGTGATTGTTTGGAAGGGGACGCCACGTCCCGAAGGTGGTTGGGAATACGGCGTGGAACTGGTGGCGCCGGAGATGGACTTTTGGGGTCTGGAGCTATGAAGCCGTTGACGACTGTGAAACCTCCCGTGGTGACTTCGCGCCCAGGGCTTACACGTCCGCCGACCGCGGAAGAGCGGCGCCGCGCGCAACGCGTGCTGCTGCGCATTGCGGTGGTGATCCACGTGGTAGGCAGGAAGCCGATCGAGGGACACACGCACACCTGCAGCGCCAATGGCGCGTTGATCTTGCTGCCGGAGCCTCTGGCTGAGGGCACGAAGGTAATGATCGAAAATACCAAGTCGCAACAAACGGTTGAAGCCAAAGTGTTGCGGCCGCCGCAGACGAATGGTGAAGGTTCGCTGGTACCTGTGGAGTTCGCGACGCCTGCGCCGGTGTTTTGGAATGTGTTCTTCCCGCCCTTTGCTAATTAGGCTTTCCCCCCACGTTGCGAGGGTCCGTTGGCCCTGGCTTGAGGCTAGTCCGGGATCAAGAAGCAGATCCCTACCCCGCGAAAAAGCCGCCGGGACTCGGGATGACAGGTGGGGAGCGACATTCTCCACTACAACTTGCCGCCTCGATCGAAATACAAGTGCGGAGATTCGGAAGACAACCTGCGGAAAGTCGCAAGGCATGGGTGACAAGCGCCCGACTAAAGTCGGGCGCTTACACGGGCTGCTTCCATGGTGGATCTAGCTAGTGGATCGAGATGGTGACTGCTGCTGATGTTGATGCGGCGTAGGTGCCGTCTCCGCTGTATACGGCTGTGATGGTGTCGGTGTGCGGCGTTGGGGGAGGTGGCGTTGTTGTGCTGCCACCGCCGCCGCATCCTGCTATCCCTGCCGCGAGGCACGCCAAGAGTAGGCCGCCCGCGCAGGCGTATGCGAGTTTCTGCGTTAACGGCGCGACGCGCAGTCGCCCTAGGCTGAGCAGCAGGGCTGCTAACAGCAAGCCTGCAAAAATACTGATTGGTGCAGTGGGGACGACTGGTCCGAAGGGTGGACGGCGCGAAATGGTGGGGCTGGTTGGCGGCGTCAAAAGCGCCAAGGTGGTCGTGAGCATCGCAGTGCATGTTCCGGGAGTTGACGCGGTGCCTGCTGTGGGCGTGCAGCTTGCCGCTGTTCCCAAAGCCGTGGTCCCATTCATGAATTGCACGCTGCCCGTGGGGCCCGCGGCGTTGTTGGCCGTGCCGGTCACTTTAGCCGTAAAGGTTACGCTGCCGCCCGATGCGATCGAAGTGGCGCTCGGTGTCACTACCGTGGTGGTGACCTGGCTCCCGGTGGTTGCGGTGACGGTGATGGCGGCGGAGGTGGAACCTGCGTAGTTGGTATCGCCGGAGTACACGGCGGTGACGCTCTGGGCACCGGCTGACGGGAAGGAAACGCTCGCGGTCGCGGTGCCGCTTGCATTCGGTGTGCTGCTCCCCGCGGTGCCCGTTACTGTGCCGCTGCCGATGGACTTGCCGCCGGCCATGAAGGAAACGGTGCCGGTGGGCGCTACACCGCTGCTCTGCGTGGCAATCGTGGCTGTTAAGGTAATCGACTGACCGATGGGAACCGTAGCGGCGCTGCTGGCGGCTGTCGTCGCTGTGGTAGCTTGCGTAACGGTGACGGCGACTGCTGGCGAAGAAGTGCTGGCTGTGAAGCTATTGTCTCCCGAGTAGGCGGCGGTAAGGCTGTGGGCCCCGATAGCAAGTTGGACGGGCTGGTCCTCGGCGATTCCCTGACTATTTAGCGTTACCGTGCTCTGGCCGTTAAAATCGTTCACCGGCGAGGTGCCATCTTTGAGCGTTACGGTTCCGGTCGGGCAGGCCACAACCACTTTGGCGCATTGTTGTTTCGTACTGTCGGACACAGCGATTTGCAGGATGTATGACGAGCCATACTGCAACGAAATATTGCCGGTATTGATGACGGGATTGTTCTGGGCGTTGAAGGTGACAACGTTCACGGCGGTGTTGCTCGCTTCTGCCGTCACGGTCACCAGCACCGGTGCAGACGTTCCCGCCGCAAATGTGCCATCACCGGAATAATTGGCGACTACCGGGTACGCGGTGCCGCCTGGCAGCTCATTGGTAGCAATGGTGGCGGTGCCGCCGCTCAGGGTAAAGGTCTGGTTTGACTGCGAGAACGAGCCAATGCCCACCTGCGCTTTGCCTGGAGGAGACGCAACGAGGGATACCGCTCCCCCGGCGGGTATCGGCGTTACCTTGACCGTGAAGTTGGCGGTGGCTCCGTGCGTGATCATTATGCTGCCTGCCGTAGGAGCGGACACCGTGGGACTTGTGATCGCCACGGTGTTCGGGGTGAACGACGCGCTCGACCAATTCGTTAGCAGGTTTCCGACGTTGAGCGAGCCAAGACCGGTTGCGAGGTCGTAGCCGGGAGTTGTTTCCCAAGCAGGATTGTTGGTGTGCGCAGGATCGACCATGATCCCGTACTGATTTGCGGCGGTGCTGGTATTGCTGCAATTTGGCTTTCCGCCTTGGCAGGCGACCGAATTGTTACCGGTGACGGTATCGTAGAAAATGCAGCCTGTGGCGGTCACAGCGGCGGTGTTCGAGGCGCAAATCGTGCCCGCCGTATTTTTCTTGTAGAGCTGGTACAGAACAAAGTTGGCGTTGCCCTGACGCTGGCCAGTCTTCTGGTTTACGAGGGCCATGACGCCGGCGAAGGCGGGAGCGCCGGCGGAGGTGCCTCCAACACCTTGAAAATCGTTGAATGGGGAGTTCAGGTCACAGGAGCTTGTACTGCTGCCGGTGCCGGTGTTGGCATCCTGCTGGCAGATGATGTAGAAGCTGCCGTTGAAGCCGTTGCCCGCGAAAAACGAAACATCCGGGATGTCGCGGAATCCGTCGGCGGGGTTGCCATTCACCATTTGTTGCCAGACCGGTTTGGGATTGACGGGGCCGGCACCGGTGCCTGTCGTCACAAGACTGCTCGGTCCGCCGCCACCGGCGACGACATCGATTCCAAAGTTGGGAGCACCGGAAGTGTTGTTTGCGTTGATGATCGTGGCGGTGCAAGTGGCCAGGCTAAGATTTCCGGCGATGGCCATGGCGGCGCAGGAATCATTCCATGTGGATTCCGGGATGTACGATTTCGCGGAGACCTGCGTCGTCGCGGCGTTGGAGGTGTTCCAGAAAGGTGAGGGCACCGTGCCGTTCTGGAAGTCGGTCCCGCCGATCGCGACGTTATATGGCGTGGAGGCGAGGCCGCTCACGTTGAGTCCCTGCGTAGCGACGTCCTGATTGGCGGGCGCGGCCGCTGGATCGCACGCTGCCGAGCCGCTGTCACCCGAGGAGAGAATCACGGTGATACCTTGCGCGGAGGCTTGTTGCCACAGCGCTTGATAAAACTGTTCGCCGGCGACTCCTAGGCCCGCTTCGCAGGCGCCAAAGCTTTCGCTCATGATTGGCGCGATGTTGTTGTCGATGATGTAGATCGCGGAAAGGTCGATGCCGAATGTTCCGATACTTTGGGAATCTTGAGAAACCACGACGTCGATCGTCGCGCCTGGCGCTACCGCACCCGCCCATTGGGCGTCGAGGTCTGCCTCCACTTCGTCGCCGCTGACGCTGGTGGGACCTTGGATGCCGGGATCGGGGCCGTTCACAATAATGTTGTTGTTGGTGAAGTTGGCGGGGAGTCCAAACAGGGTGCGGAATTGGGTGACGTCGGCGACGTTGAGGTTGGAATCTTGCACGATGGCGATGGTTACGCCGGTGCCGTCGATGGTTCCTGGCGTGTATGGGACGTTGTAAATTTTTGCGAAATCACCGGGGCCGACGGCGTAACAGGGTACCGGGGCATTACCGGTGCCGCAGCCTGCGAAAGTGAACAGAGGCTTGACCTCGCCCGTGGCTTTGGTTTTGCGGAAGGTCCCGAGCCCATGCACTTGCGCTCTTGGCTTGAAATCGTGGAGAGAGAGGACGCCAGCCACAACGGGGGCGAGCGCTGCCGGAATTTGCGGATCGGACACGTTTGCGACGTGCATCTTGCCGTCGACGAAAAAGTGATGGATCTGGCTCTGAAACGCGCTGCTCACCTGACCTACATTGCCGGAAAACTCAACGGTGGTGCGGCCGGCGCCGACCTTAATTCCGGTGAAGCCGCGCGAGGTGAGCCAGTCGGTGACCGCTTGAATATCGGTGTCGGCGGGGCCGTACTGCTTGCCGAACTGATCGGGGGCGAGCCACTTGTGGAAGTTCGGGGAGGACTTGTCCTGCTGTTGCTGGAGGAGTTGGCGGAGGGCGGTCTCTTGGTCCTGGCTGCGCTGCAACAACAGCGTCATGCGAGAGGCGGGTTGAGAGTCCGCAACCGCGCCTTGGTCGAATTCCGCGCGTGCCATGGGATGCACGTTCCCGTGCAGCATCACGCGGTTTCCTTCGTCCACGGTTTGCGTGACGCGGGCGGGAACCCGGGCCGCTTGCGTGGCGGTCGCCGCCTGGGCGTCCGGCGTTTGGCCGGATGCGCTGACCCAGGGAATCGCGCTGAATGCCAGTAGGGAAGCGCCGAGGATCACGTGTCGACCCAATCTGAACCCATTGATCTTCATGAACCCGCCCGTGTGTGAAATTTTGCTGCAACGTCCCGCCCGCAGTCACCGGGCCGCCCGAAATTAGGCCGTGAAAAGAAGCATGATTAGAAGATAGATTGTACTGGGGAATGGTTGCCCGATGCTGGGATTGGTGCTGTAAATGTGCCCCATTCGCATCGCGATCGCTGGGCCTTGCGCGCACACGTCCACGTTTTTGCGATCGAGCATGTTCGGGAGGTGTCGCGCCTCTCTCTTCAGCTTTTCCCTAACGCCGAGGGGTTGGTTCCCGGCCAGTCGAAGGAACTTCCTGAAATTTTATCAAAAGTTGGGCTCGATCATCATAAACGATTCTGGGTGGCAAGGCTCGACTTTACTGACACGCCGGGGAAGGCCCCTCGCGTTACCAGGCGCCTTCTTTGCCGCCCCACCACCAGATTAGGCCTAGGGTTGCGGTGTTTTGTTTTTTGCTGAGGACGCCTTGGGTGCTGGTTAGGAATGAGGGTTGATTTGAAAAATCGCGGCGCCATTCGTAGCGCATCAAAAATCCTTCGCTCAATTTGTAGTCGAAGGTGGCGGTGGTTTCCTTGAGGGTCTGGTTCAGTCCGCTGAACAGGCCGCCGCGGTCGGACAGATACTCGGCGCGAGCGGCTGCGGCGAAGCGTTTGGAAAATTCGTAACGGGCATAGCCCGCGGCGCCATCGACGTGGGATGGGGCGGAGGAGCGGCCTGGAGCCTGATTACGCCAGAGGCGCTGAATGACATAGTCGCCTTCGAGCGCGAAGCTGAGTTTTGGCGTGGCCTGCCACGTCACGTAACTGTCGAGGATGTGGAGGAGGCCGTCCGGCGCTGGCGTAATGGCGGTA
>Ga0185299_10001471_pt1 | contig 45116 bp, 39 predicted proteins | sample PaiPotPPA55metaG_FD_128002 | JGI IMG/M metagenome (GOLD analysis project Ga0185299, IMG submission 128002) | Iron sulfur acid spring bacterial and archeal communities from Banff, Canada, to study Microbial Dark Matter (Phase II) - Paint Pots PPA... ... | reverse complement strand
CAGCGCGTCGGCTCAACTCACCACCGAAGCCGTCGCCCGGGGACTTTACGTGCATCAGATGGCTGGCCTCGACCCGAACAAGGCGCGGCAAGTCTTTCACATCCCGGACGACTGGGACGCGGTCGCCGCGATGGCCATTGGCTATCCCGGCGACCCTGCTTCGCTGCCTGACAAGCTACGCGAGCGCGAGTTGGCTCCCCGAACACGGAAACCGCTCTCCGAATTTGTCATGACGGGCGGCTGGGGGCATACTGCTTCTTTCGTCTCGAATTAACGAATCCAAAGTAACGAGCGAGTGAGGGATCCCAGCCCGACGCCATGCACAGCACCCTGGATTTTCTTCTACGCCACGGATACGTAGTTCTGCTGGGCTGGGTATTTGCGGAGCAGATCGGTTTGCCGGTCCCTTCCCTGCCGCTGTTGCTGGCGGCCGGAGCGCTGGCGGGCACGCACCGCTTGAACTTCTTTTTCTCGCTCTTCCTGTGTGTTCTTGCCGCGGTGGCCGCGGACTCCATCTGGTATTCGTTAGGACGTATTAAAGGAATCAAAGTCCTTCAGCTCTTGTGCAAGATTTCGATGGAGCCGGATTCCTGCGTTCGTCGCACCGAAGGGGTTTTCTCGAGACAAGGGGCGCGCTCGCTGCTGGTGGCAAAATTTCTTCCCGGTCTAAGCACCGTCGCTCCGCCGCTGGCCGGAATTTTCCATATGCGAACGCGCCGGTTTCTGCTTTTCGACGGATTCGGTTCCTTACTTTGGGCCGGCACTTTCCTGGGGATCGGCTTCGCCTTCGCCGGAGAAATTGAACTCATTGCCGAACACGCGATGAGCCTGGGCGGATGGCTGCTGGTGCTGCTGATCGCCGCGCTCGTTTCTTACATTTCGTACAAATTCATTGCGCGGCAACGGTTCATGCACCAATTGCGCATCGGCCGCATCACGCCGGAAGAACTGAAAATAAAAATCGACGCTCGCGAAGACCTGATTATCGTGGATCTGCGACACGAACTGGATTTTGAAGCGGACCCCGAAACCATCCCGGGTGCTTTTCGAATGGATGCCAAGGAACTGGAGGAGAACGACCGGTTGCCGCACGACCGCGAAGTCATCCTCTATTGCACTTGACCAAACGAAGCTACGAGCGCCCGTGCAGCGCTCCTCTTACGAAATCGAGGGATACGTAGGATCCGGCCGCTGCAGGGTGGGCTGGATGCGTGGCGCGAACTCGGGTATCCGGTTCACAACGCGACGCTCACTCAAATCAGCGCCACCACCGCATCCATCGTTTCATAGCCCTTGTAGGGGCGGAGCTTGCTCCGCCCGGCGTACAAGATATGCACCACTCGGCCGCGAACACTAAACAACACGACGGGAGCTGCGCCAGCCGCACGGACAGGCAAGCCTTTTGGGGCAACTGTAGGCTCGTGTTTCGGCAACCCTTAAGAGTGCCTATAGCCTCGGCAAAACGATGCCGCCCTGCGCTTGATACTTTCCCTTTTTGTCTTTGTAGCTGACCTCGCATTCTTCGTCGGACTCGAAGAACAGTACCTGGCACAGCCCCTCGTTCGCGTAAATCTTGGCGGGCAGCGGCGTGGTGTTGCTGATTTCCAGCGTGACAAAGCCTTCCCACTCCGGCTCGAACGGTGTCACGTTCACGATGATCCCGCACCGCGCGTAGGTGGACTTGCCCAGGCATATCGTCAGCACGTTGCGCGGAATCCGGAAATATTCCACCGACCGCGCCAGCGCAAAGGAGTTCGGGGGAATCAGGCACGCGTCGCCTTTGTACGACACCAGCGAGCGCGGATCGAAATGCTTGGGGTCCACGATTGTCGAATTCACGTTCGTGAAGATCTGAAACTCGTCCGCCACTCGGATGTCGTAGCCATACGACGAGACTCCGTAGCTGATCACCCCTTCGCGCACCTGGCGGTCCGTGAACGGTTCGATCATCTTATGTTCCAGCGACATACGCCGGATCCACTTGTCGGGCTTAACGGACATCCACGCCTCCTCAGTTTTTTGCGTTCCTCATCACCACTACTGCTAGCGCCGGCTTGTCCTGAGCCTCGAAGGGCGTCCTGCCGGCTCCCCAACTTGCATCGTTGCTTACTTCGTTGCCTCTCGCGCGTCTTCTCCCACTAAAAAGCAAGCCAGTGTAGATTACCCGCCACATCTTGACAACCTGCGGCCTACCCTCTAGCATCTGCCAACGGATAAAGCTGGAGGCTTGTGTGATCAAGTTAGACATCGTGAATGCGGTCGTGAACGCCACGTCGCCGAACATCAGCCGCACCAAGGCGGAGCAGGCCGTCGAGACCGTCTTTGAGTCGTTGAAGAATGCCCTGGGCCGCGGGCAGCGCATTGAATTGCGGCGTTTCGGCGTGTTCAGCGTTAAGCCCCGCAAGACCGGTATAGGGCGCAACCCGCGAACCGGTGAAGAAGTTAACATCCCGCCAGGGAAAGCCGTGCGCTTCAAGCCCGGCAAGGAACTCCAAGGCTTGGAAGCCCCGGCAAAAGCCGCGGAATAGCTTTTCCGCTTGAGTTGAAGTAGCAGCCGAACGTCTCGAATCCGAACTAACCCTTTCATCGAACGCGTTCGTCGAACCCGTTATCAATCATCTTGAGTGGCCACCCTTCAGTTCTGCTCGCTTAGCACTTCCGCTCACCTTCCCGCGCAACGCAGCTTGAAGGGCAATACGACTTCGCTTTTGCACAAACCATGGGGTTGTGCTGTACTTAATCGAGACAATTTCTCGCATTTGTTTCGATTCTCCGGACCTTGTGACCAACTCACTTCCAGATAGCAGCGCGGTTCTCCCACCAGATCCCGTCGATTGGCGCGCCGCCCCAATTCCGCCGTCTTATTATTCTCTCGTACCGCGGCATCCGCCGGTGAAAACGCTCATTGTGGCGTGCGCGCTGTTTTTCCTCACGCTCTGTACCTGTCTCGTCGCCGGCACGCACTTCGCCGCGGCCTACGCACAAAATCAAGCCGTCTCCTGGGACGAATTCATCCGCGCGCTTACATTGCTCTATCGCCAGCCGGTAGCGCTGGTTAGTGGCCTGCCTTTCGCCCTTACGCTGCTCGCTATACTGCTCACGCATGAGCTCGGTCACTATTTCGCGTGCCGCCACCACCACATTCATTCCAGCTATCCCTACTTCATCCCCTTTCCCACTTTGATCGGCACGCTTGGCGCTTTCATTCTGATCCGCTCGCCCATTCGGACCACTCGCGCTCTGTTCGACGTCGGTGCATCGGGACCTTTAGTTGGCTTCATCGTGGCTGTGCCCGCGCTGATTTTTGGCATACTACACGCCAAGTTTGTTCCCGGCCTCGGCGATCCTGCTCATGCGGGTGTTGTGCTTGGCACGCCGCTAATTCTGCGCCTTCTCGCGGCGCTGCTTCATCCTGGGGTGCCCGCGAGCAGCCTACTGCTCCATCCCGTTGGGCGCGCCGCGTGGGTAGGGCTGTTCGCCACCTCACTCAATCTTCTTCCCGCCGCACAGCTCGACGGCGGCCACATCCTTCGCTCGCTGAGCGCCCGCGCTCATCGCTATTCCTCGATCATGCTTCCCTTGCTGCTGGTGGGCCTCGCGCTGCTCCATTTCTGGGCCGGCTGGTATGTTTGGGGTGCGCTGCTCCTGATCATTCGCTTCTTTCGCTTCATTCCTATTTACAATCCCGTTCCACTCGACGACGGCCGCCGCTTCGCCGCCGCATTTACGCTGCTCATTTTCATACTCTGCTTCATGCCGGCCCCGTTCATCGAGTGACTACTTGGCCCGATTAACCCAGCTTGGTTACCCGGCTTGTTTACAGGGCTCGATAAAGTCTCCGCTTGCCCCGCCCGAAACACCCGCTACAATCGACCGCGACAAATGACTGCTCTCGTCCGCACGCTGCGCCAGAGCGATCTGCTCTTGCTATTCATCGGCTCGGTCATTGGCTCCGGCATTTTTCTCACTCCAGGCCTAATCCTCCGCCAACTCAATGGTTCGGTCGGCTTCTCGCTTCTGGTGTGGGTCCTTGGAGGAGCTCTTTCGCTGCTTGGCGCGCTAACGTACGCGGAACTGTCGGCCACGAACCCGGAGGCTGGCGGCCTATACTGCTTCATTCGCGACGGTTTCGGCCGGATGGCCGCGTTTCTCTACGGCTGGTCGCTGTTCCTGGTGATCGCCAGCGGCACAATTGCCGCTCTCGCGCGGGCCTTTACCCGCTATCTAGCCGAAATCATTCCGCTCTCCGCCTCGGGTGCGACCCTCGTTTCTGTCCTGATGATCGCCGTGGTCACCGCCGTCAACGTTTGGGGTACCCGCAAAAGCTCCGACCTCCAGAACTGGACCACGCTGGTCAAAACCCTACTGATCGTTGTGCTCAGCGGTTTCCTGCTCTCTCTCGGTCATCATGGCGGTGAACTCGCGTCAGCCATGGGCACCACGCAAGGAGGCTCCGCGCTGCTCTCGAGTTTTGGCCTCGCGATGATCGCGGTACTTTGGGCCTATGAAGGCTGGCAATTTGGCACCTACAGTGCCGGCGAAGTAATCGATCCCCAGAAATCGTTCCCACGCGCATTTCTTCTTGGCTCGCTGATTCTGGTGGGACTCTACCTAGTCGCGAACGTCGCGTATCTCGTCGCGCTCGGTCCCGTTGCCTCCACCGCCAGCGACGCCATCGCGGCGACCGCTGCCACGGCGGTCATGGGTCCCTGGGCTGGCAAAATCATCGCACTCACCATCCTGATCTCGACCTTTAGCTCCACAAATTCCGTAATCCTCACTGCGCCACGCGTGTTCTATGCCATGGCCAACGACAAGCTGTTCTTCAGGAGTCTCGCCGAAGTCCACCCACGCTTCCGCACTCCGGCTGCGGCAATCATCGCGCTCGGCATCTGGTCCGCTGTCCTGGCCTGCGCCGGGAAATTTGCCGAACTTATCGGTGGCGTCATTTTCATCGGCTGGATTTTCTACGGCTTGGGCGCCGCCGCGATCTTCCCGCTACGCCGCGCTTCGCAAGGCCAGCCGATTCCCTATCGCGTTCCCGGCTACCCGTTCACACCGTTCATTTTCGTCCTGGCTGCCGCCGCCATCGTCGGAAACGCGATCTATCTGGCCTTCCGTGACCCGGTCCAGTTTCGCAATCTCGCGGTTGCTATCGTCCTGTTCCTTCTCGGCCTGCCCGCCTATTATTTCTGGCGCCGCCGGGCTGCCTAAGATTTGGGCTGCCTTGGTTAACAGGTGGTACCCTCCCCCCGCCATTTTTTGTAAGTGCGGATTCTAAAGGACTTTAAGTCTAATGAATTTGGAAGTGCGGATTCTAAACGAGTTATGGGTGCGTTTTGCGGAAGTGCGGATTCTAAGGGACTTAGCTTTCTGGGCTTGGTTAATAGAAGGAGATGGGGGAGGCGCAGTTTACAGGTGGATGAAAGCATTGGGCGTTCGCTGCGGGCGTCTGCTAGGGCCGCGAAAGGGGGCATACTTTGGAAGGCTGCGCTTCAGAATACGTACCCGATGATACTATGAAAGTTATCTCTTGTCAACTGATATCTTTATATACATCCTTCGAAGCGGATCGAAGCGGTGAGCGAGGAACCCGGGGGATAGTGACCTACGCCCTGACTCATAAATTTCGAAATAGAAGCGGGGAATGTCCTCAGGGGCTGAAGAGTCTGTGTGAGAACTGAGAGAAGAAGCCCTCAGCGGCTACAGCCTTGTTGATTCGGCTACGGTTGCGGCACGGCTGAACAGGCTGCGGAAAAATGCCGGGAGCAGATCTGCTCCGTTTAGAGCGTGCCTGGGTTGACGCCGGGCGGGGCAAGCCCGGCCCCTACAAGGGATTAGGAGGCTGACGAGTGGCGCGGCCCTTGGTACCTCTGGGTAAACTGAAGCTGTGCCCTGACGAAAATCGGAGTTCTCACACAGACTCTGAAGCCCGGTTTTTCTTGGCTCTAATGTCGGAGCTTAAAGCTCCGACCCCCAAAGCGGCAGCAACCTCCGACCACAAAAGCAGCGCCAACCTCCGAACACTAAAGCGGCAGTAGAGTCTAGGTTCGCGGCAATGTTGCGCCGGCGTTGCCCGGCGCCTAGAAACTTTCCAACGTAGTATGGTGTCCAAAGAACACTGGCGTTTCGCAGAGGTTTGTCTGGACGCTGAAAGGACGGCCAATGCTCGAAGCAAGGGGGCTCTCCAAGTACTACGGCTCGGTGCCAGCGGTTCAGAACGTCGCGTTTCGCCTCGAACCCGGCGAGGTACTTGGCTATCTGGGGCCAAACGGATCCGGCAAGAGCACCACGGTCAAAATGCTCACGGGACTGCTGCAACCGAGCCATGGCCAGGTCACGCAAGACGGCGAAGACATCCACGAGAATCTGGCCGGGTATCGAAAGCGGTTGGGATATGTTCCCGAGGAAGCCAACCTTTACCCCTACTTGACCGGCGAGGAATACCTGGAAATGGTTGGCACACTGCGCTCGATGCCCGGAGCTCGCAGAAAATCGCGCATCGACTCACTTTTGCAACTTTTCGCGCTGGGGCCCCATCGTCAGGTGTCCCTCGGTTCGTACTCCAAAGGTATGCGCCAACGCATCCTCTTGATCAGCGCGCTCATGGACAATCCCGACGTCCTCATACTTGACGAACCCATGTCCGGCCTCGATGTCACGTCCTCGCTGGTCCTGAAAAATCTTATTCAAGAATTGAGCGGGCGAGGCAAAGCCATTTTTTTCTGTTCGCACGTCCTGGAGGTCGTGGAAAAAATTTGTTCCCAGCTGATCATTCTCCGAAAAGGACAGGTCATCGCTTATGGGCGCACCACGGAAGTTTTGCAAAGTATCGGCCAGTCCACACTGGAAGGCACTTTCCTGCAACTGACGGAAGGCCGGGACGTCGCGCAAATTGCGAATGACATTGTCGATGTAGTGGTTGCGTGATGCCCTCCTGGAAAGAACCGCTGCAGAATCGCTGGAATGCATTTTCCCGCACTCCGTTCGGATGTCTGCTGCGCCTCTTCGCCGGCCGAATGTTTCACGGCGGCGACGAGACTGGCGCGGAAGAATTGGGGCTCGGCGTCGGCGCCATCCTCACGCTGCTGGCCATGCCCGGCTTGCTCGTCTCGCTACTGATGTTTGAGAAGTACGGATCGCTTATCCGCTTCTTGCGCGGCGACGGTGTTTTCGATCCCTTCACCGCGACGATCCCCGACGAATATTTCTTCATCGTCCTGTCCATGACGGTCACCGGAGCCGCCGCGCTGTGGCGCTGGGACTCCTTGTTTCTCGACCGACGCGATCACACCAATCTCATTCCCCTGCCGATCTCTTTGCGCACCATCTTTTTCGCGAATTTTGCGGCCATACTCGTACTCGCGGTGCTGTTCACCGTGGTGGTGAACGCGGCCTCGATGGTGTTGTTTCCGGTCGCGGTCGTCGGCAGTAATGGTTCCTTCGCGAGGTTCTGGCACTTCTCCGCCGGCCATGGCGTCGCCGTCCTCACTGCGAGCGCGTTCAGCTTTTTCGCCGTATTTGCGCTGGCCGGGAGCCTCATGGTCGTTGTGCCCGCCTCGGCGTTCCGGCGAGTCTCGGTATTCGTGCGCTTCGCGATCGCCGTCATTCTTCTGGCGCTGCTCGCGAGCGTATTCACCGTGCCTACAGCGCTTCTTCGAACCTCGATTGCGAGAGCTCATAAGATGGCCATGCTGCCCCCGGTTTCATTTCTGGGTTTGGCGCGAACCGTGTGGGGCATTCGCGGTGATCCCTTCGTCGACGCCATGACCAAGGCGGCTGCCTTCGCGTTTGTGCTGGCAGTCCTGGTTGTGGTCATCACCTACGCGCTCAGCTTTCGCCGATCGTTTCTTCGCATTCCGGAAACCGCCGACGCCGGACCTCTTCCCCGTATGCGAGCGTCATTTTCTCCGCTGGCGCTGGTCCATAAGGCGACCTTGCGCGCAAGTCCTCACCGTGCCTGCTATCACTTCATCGTCAGAACGCTGCTGCGAAGCGACGCGCACTTGCAGGTGGTGTCCGCCTTTGCGGCATTGGGGCTCGTCGCCGCTGCGGAAGCCCTAACCTCTGTACGGTCCGACCAATTTTTCCGGGCCCGTCACTCCCCTTCCGCGGATTTTCTTGCGATCCCTTTCATCCTGAGCTACTGCATCATCGTCGGCATCCGGTTCGCGTTCGAAATCCCATCCGATCTGCGGGCCAACTGGATCTTCAAACTGTGGTTGCGGCCAGACGGCCAGCAGGCGCGGCCAATCGCGCGGCGGGTACTCCTAGCCTTGAGTCTGCCGTGGCTAATCCCCGCGTGCTTTGTGCCGACTTTAATTTTTTTCGGGTGGACCAATGCCCTTCTGCACACTGCAATCCTGGTTGTGTCGAGCGCGGCGCTCACCGAAATTCTCCTGGTAAAATTCCGGAAAATCCCGTTTACCTGTTCGTATCCAACATTCGAGAGCAATTCTGGAGTTATTCTGGTGGCGTATCTGTTCGGCTTCTTTGTGTTTACCGACTACCTGCCGGAGATGGAACATTGGTCCCTGGACGAGCCGCTGCGCGCTGTTTCTTTCATCGCTCTGTTTGCGATCGCGTTCGCCAGCGTTTACGGCTATCAAAGGCAACTGCTCGACATGGACAAGCAACTCGTTTTCGAAGAAACGCCCTATTCGACGTTTTAGGCCAAGGAAAGAGCGGTTGCAGCCGATCTCTTCAGACGGCAGCCGAGGACTCGCAATCAAGTCACAGGTCGAGGGGCCTTGCGATCGCTATAGGATCTACAACAGACTCAACGGATCCATGTCCACTAACACCGCTGTCTGCGGGATACTCCTGGTGTCGCAGTACGCCATGGCTCCACTCAACAACCTGGTGAGCAGGGATCGCTTCGGCGATTTCAGCAAAAACTGAAAGCGGTGCTCCTTCTTCAAGCGCGCCAGGGGTGCCGTAGCAGGTCCCAGGATTCGGGCGCCTTTTCCGTCGTGCGGTGCGAAATATTCCGAAAGCTGCCGGGACCACACGATTGCTTTTTCCAAACTCGTGTCGCGCACGATCACGTTTGCGAGGGACGTAAATGGCGGGTATTGCATCATTCGCCGGAAGTGCATCTCGCGCTCGAAAAACGCCGAGTAGTCCTGGCGCACCGCGTCCTGAATTGCGTAGTGCTCCGGATAATACGTTTGGATCAGCACGCGGCCAGGCAACTCGCCGCGACCTGCGCGCCCGGCCACCTGTGTGAGCAATTGAAACGTGCGTTCGGCGGCGCGAAAATCCGGTAAGTGCAGCGAGGAGTCCGCGCTGATCACGCCGACCAGTGTCACCCGTTGGAAATCGTGGCCCTTCGCGAGCATCTGGGTCCCGACCAGAATATCGAGTGCGCCCGCAGCGAATGCACCCAGTGTTTCCTGATATTGCTGTTTTGTTCGCGCCGTGTCGCGATCGAGCCGCGCGATGCGCGCACCGGGAAATTCCTTGCGCAGGCGTTCTTCCAGATGTTCGGAGCCTTCACCGAAGAAATAAACATACTTCGATTGACACTTCGGGCATTCCTTGGGAACCGCCTGGATCGATCCGCAGTAGTGGCATTCCAAACGGTTGCGGTGCTTGTGATGGGTCATGGAGATGCTGCAATTCACACATTGAACGGAAGCGCCGCAACTGCGGCACAGCACCGACCACGAATAGCCGCGCCGGTTGATGAGCACCAGGGCCTGGGTTCCGTGCGTGAGGCACTCTTGAATTCCGGCATGCAGCGCTGAACTGATAGGGCTGGCCTGATGCGTGCGCTGAAAGTCTTCACGCAGATCGACGATCTCCACGCTGGCCATCGACCGGTTCGCCACTCGCGAAGCCAGCGTCAGCAACTCGTACTTTCCGTTGCGCGCATGATGATAGGTCTCCAGGGAAGGCGTCGCCGATCCCAGCAGTGCCACCGCGTTTTCCATTTTCGCGCGAACGATGGCCACGTCGCGCCCGTGATACCGCGGCGTTTCCTCCTGCTTGAAACTGCTTTCCTGCTCCTCGTCGACGATGATGAGCCCGAGATTGTTGAGTGGCGCAAAAACCGCCGAGCGCGTGCCGACGACTACACGCGCCTCGCCGTGCCGCACTCGCCACCATTCGCGCGCGCGCTCGATGTCGCTTAGTGCGGAGTGCAGCACCGCTACGCCTTCGAAGCGCGCGCCAAACCATGCGCGGCATTGCCGACCGACCCACAGTGTCAGCGCAATCTCCGGCACCAGGACGATCGCGGTCTTGCCGCGCGCCAGCGTCTCCTGCACGCTGCGCATGTAGACTTCGGTCTTTCCGCTGCCGGTCACGCCGTGGAGCAGCAGCACGCCGAACTCTCCCAGCTCAAATCGCGCGCGAATGGCACCGAATGCGCTCTCCTGCTCGGCGTTCAATTCATGGGCCGGAGCCTCGTACCCCACGTCGAACGGATCCTCCGCGGGGTCGACGCGCTCTTCCCAGCTCTCCAGCATGCCATCGCGCAACATGCGCTCGACCAATGCTCGCGATACACTGGCCAATTTCAACAACAGCGGCATTGGCAACGGCCCGCGCTCCGCGAGCATCGATCGCACGCGCAAGGATTTTTCATCCAGGTCGCTGCCTGCTATTTGTGCGCTGCTCTTCGCTGCGATGACGCGCTGCGTCTTTGCTTTTCGTCCGAGCATCGTCTCGCGAATCTCGATCAAGCCGTTGCGGCGGAGGCGATCAAGCGCGTCTGCGTTCACGCCAAGCTTTGCCGCCGATCCGAACGGCAAAGACTCTTTTTTCGTAGTGAGTTTCACGAGGAATTCGACTTCGTTGCGGCTGAGTCCATGCGTCAGCTCACCGCCGCTCAAACTTGCGACCGCGGCGCGTCCCGCTTCGGTAAGCACGATCAACCGCTGTGTGCGCATTTCGATCACCGGCGGCAGCATCGCGCGAAACACTTCACCGACGGGCGCCAGATAGTAGTTCGCTATCCAATGGCCGAGTTCGATGAGTTTCGGTGTCAGTGCCGGCACGCGATCGAGCGCCTTCGTGATTTCGCGGATCTTCGTGTCTTCGGGCGCGCGGTCCGTGAGGTCTACGACCACGCCGACCATGGCTTTCTTGCGAAACGGGACGATCACGCGCGCGCCCGGCTGCACGATTTCGCGCAGGGATTCCGGAACGGCGTAGGTAAACGTCGTGCGCAGCGGCACCGGCAACGCAACATTGCAGAAAGAGAAGCTCATCCCGGCGTGTAGTGTACCAGCACGGTTCCGACTGGCCTTACGATGCGGGCGCTGGTCGGCACTTCGCAGCTCGAGCGAACAAATTTGAGGAGGCATCCGTGCACACCGGTGAGACTTGTACCCGACAGTAGTCTAAATCCCGCGGTCTCGGAGACCGCGGCTACAGTTGCTGAGGCATGGACCGTGACGATGGGCTAGCGGCTGACTAGTGCGATGCCGGCGAAGATTGCGACGATGCCGAGCCATTGCCAGCGCGACATTTTCTCGCGCAGAACGACTGCCGAGAGAAGGACCGTTACGGCGCCATAGAGGGACGCAAGTACACTCACAACCGACACTTGCTCGAGTTGCATGCCCAGATTATTCAAGACGAACGCACCGGTGTCGAGCACGCCCATGCCCAACAGCCAGATGGAGATGGATTTTCCCCGCGGCAACGAAATCGGCTGCTTGATCGCCAGGAGCACAAGCGCGGTGAGCGCGGACGACGTCAGCCGAATCATCCAGACCGTGGAGGCGAATCCTACGCGCGGCACGACGCGACTGCCGAGCAGCCAGAAGAGCACGCCGAATCCGACTGCTGACGTCATCGCGGCACCGATTCCGCTTGCCGGTTTCTTCTTTGGTGTGGGTTGCGATGTTGGGGCGACACTTTCCGACTCCGCTTCGCCTCGTACCACGACGATGACCCCAACAAGGATCAACACAATTCCAGCGGCACGCGTGGCCGTCAGATGCTCTCCGGTAAAAGCCGAGATAGCCACGGTGAGCGCGGGATAGCTGGCGGATAGCGGCGCGACGACCGACAATTTTCCGACTTCAAAGGAGCGATACAGCGAGAGCGTCGAGATCGCGTTAAGCGCGCCTGCGAGGGCTCCCCAAGCCCACGGCCGCCAGCCGGAACCATCGAACAAATGACCCCAACCGCCGATCCACCGGAGAACAATTGTCAGCAGAACGAGCCCGGTCAGTTGCATGTATAGAGTCGTGCGGAGGGAACCGATGCGGCGCGAGGCGAAGCGCGCGAGGAAATCGGAACTGCCCCAGGAGAGAGCGGTGAGCAGGCCTAGTAAAATTCCCATGAGGGATTATGAGGGGTTTTGCGTTCCGGCGGACTTGCCCTTCTTTACTTCCAGACCGAGAACGGCCATGACCTTTTGAAGATCTTTCCAGACGTCGGCCTTGGCGGCCGGATTCCGCAACAAGTAGGCAGGATGATAGGTGGCCATCAATTTTCGACCGCGAAAATCGAGCCACTGGCCGCGGAAATGGGAAATGCCGCGATTGGTTTCCAGCAACGTCTGCGCCGAGCACGCGCCGAGGCACACGATCACCTTGGGATCGATGGCGTCGAGCTGACGCAGCAAAAACGGGGAACATGTTTTGATTTCGTCGGGTTCGGGCAAGCGGTTTTCCGGTGGACGGCACTTGACGACGTTGCAGATGTATACTTCTTTGCGCTGCAACCCCATCGCTTCGATCATCTGCGTCAGCAATTTCCCGGCACGGCCGACAAAGGGAAGTCCCTGGGCATCTTCGTCGCGGCCTGGCCCTTCGCCTACGAACACCAGGTCGGCTTTGGCGCTGCCATCTCCAAAGACGATTTTGTTTCTGGTGGTGTGGAGTTTGCAGCGGGTGCACTCCCCGAGATCGTCGTGAATCTTGAGCAGCGAGTCGTCCGCAACTTTGTTCAGGGCGTCGAACAAGGAAATTTTAGGCGCCATCGGTAAAACACTGACTTTCGGAGTCACTGGAACGGTGATGGATGCAGCCGGCGGCAAGATAGGCTTCGGCGAAGTCTTGGGCAAAGGTTCCTCTTGAGGATTCGGAATGGATACGGGAGCTGGTTCGAGCGCCGGGGCGGCATGCGCGAAAAAACGATCTCGATAGAACGATCGGATGCCGATGTCGTCGTAGTAGCTGAGGCGTTTCGAGAGTTTGTCTTGGAGCGCGGTGGAGAGTCGATCGGGCATGATCAAGTAGCGGAGCGCTGCGGGGAGTGTAGCACGGCGCGGAGGCGCACGACTTCGTCGAGAATGCGCTGCGCCACTTCACTTTTGCTCATACGGGGCAGCGGCAAGTCTCGTCCGTCGCGAGCAAACAGGGTCACGATGTTGGTATCGTGGTCGAAACCCGCGCCTTCGGCAGTCACGTCATTGGCGACGATCATATCGGCGTTCTTTGCGACAAGTTTCTTGCGCGCATTTTCGGCAACGGCTTGGGTTTCAGCAGCGAAGCCCACGACGAGACGCTCGCCCTTGTTCTTCGCCACGCTGGCCAGGATATCCGTCGTGGGTTGCAGGGATAGAGTGACCGGTTCTTTGTCGCGCTTGATTTTCTGTTCTAATTTCGCGACGGGACGATAGTCCGCAACCGCGGCGGCAAAAATGGCGATCGAACATTCCGGGAACTTCTCCGCTACCGCGCGATGCATTTCGTCCGCAGTGCGCACGTCAATGCGATGTACTCCCGCGGGAGCGTCGAGAGACGTCGGGCCGCTGACAAGAATCACGCGAGCGCCGCGGCGGGCGGCCGCTTCAGCAACCGCGTAACCCATCTTTCCGGACGAGCGATTCGTTAAATAGCGCACGGGATCGAGATCTTCGCAGGTGGGGCCGGCAGTGATCAAAACTGTTTGGCCATCCAGGTCGCGCTTGAAATGCAGCGTCTCGCGCACGGCGGCGACGATCTGCTCCTGGCCCGCGAGACGACCGGCACCGGTCATTCCACACGCGAGATAGCCTTCGTCGGGATCGACGATCTTCACGCCGCGCGCGCGCAGCATCTCGATATTTTCCTGCGTCGCGGCGTGGTTCCACATGTTTACGTTCATCGCCGGAGCGACCACAACAGGCGCCGTCGTTGCGAGATAGAGCGTGGTCAGGAAATCGTCGGCGATGCCGCGTGCGAATTTGGCGAGGATGTCGGCCGTGGCGGGCGCGACCAGCAGCAGATCCGTGCGCTGGGCTACGGCGATGTGTTCGATGGCGCTTTCCAGATTGGCTTCGCCGCCGGATTCGGCGAAGAGATCGGTGATGACTTTCTGGCCGCTGAGAGCGGCGAACGTCAGCGGGGCGATGAATTCGCGGGCGCCGCGGGTCATGACCACCTGGATGGCGAAGGAATCTTGTTGGAGGCGGCGGACGAGTTCCGCGGCTTTATAGGCCGCCACTCCGCCAGTTACGCCTAAAGTGATTCGGAGTTGGGTCATGGTCGTCTTGCGCGCTGCGAGGTTGATCGGACCTCAGCGGCTAAAACCGATTTTTTAGCCGGGTCTAACGGCACGACTAAAGTCGTGCCCTCCCAAAACCTGGGACGCGCTAAAGCGCGCCCTACACGCTACAGGCCTCAGATACTTGGATGCCTGGGCCGCGCCGGGTGCTACTTGCGGCGCTTGTTGCCGTCTTTGTCTGTATCGATCGAGTCCGGTTCGGTGAAGTCGTACTCGATGTAGCCGTGATCCAGCTCTTCGCACGCGATACGTGTAGCCTTCAGGGTTCTTGGGTTTTCGACCATTGGCGGAGCGCCGGCCATGATCTGCCGCGCGCGCCTCGCCGCAAGCACCACATACGCGAACTGGCTCTCCGGAGCTTTCGTCAGCACATTCATTTCAGTCTTTCCCTCCAAACGATGCCAGAAGTTGTTCGACCCGCTTACGGCGCCGCGCGCTCTGGCAACGCAGCGCGACTACGATGGCTTGCGCTTCTTTGCCAGCACGTTCTACATCCTCGTTCACAACACAATAGTCGTAATACTTGCTGAACGCCAAAATCTCGTCTCGGGCCTTCGCCAAGCGACGCGCAATTTCCTCGTCCGAATCCTGGCCGCGGCTGCGCAAACGCCGCTCGAGTTCCTCGCGGGACGGCGGCAAAATAAAAATAGCCACCGATTCCGGGAGTTTCTGTTTTACCTGGGCGGCACCCTGCACGTCGATCTCAAGGACCAGATCGAGATTCTTAGCACGTGCTTCCTCGAGCCACTTTTTCGGCGAACCGTACGAATGCTTGCCGAAGACGCGCGCGTATTCCAGAAATTCCCCGCGCGCGACCATGGCATCGAATTCCTCTACCGTAACGTAAGCATAACACTTCCCGCTGGCCTCGGTCGCGCGACGCGGCCTGGTAGTACACGAGACCGAAGGCATGGTGCCGGGCAGCTCCAGGATGCGCTGCACCAGCGTCGATTTCCCCGAACCTGACGGACCCGAGACGATCAGCACCAGCGGATCGATATCTGGCGCAGTGCTCATTCGATGTTCTGCACCTGTTCGCGCAGCTTTTCGATCTCCGCTCGAATTTCCAGCGACAGCGCGGTGATGGTGAGCGCCTCGTTCTCGACGCCTGGCGTTTTCGAGAGCATGGTGTTGGCTTCGCGGTGCATTTCCTGAAGAAGGAAGTCGAGTTTCTTTCCGAGTTCTCCCGCGCCGTCGAGCAATTTTCCAAATTGCTGGAGGTGGCTGCGGAGCCGGTCCAATTCTTCGCTGATATCGCTACGCTCAGCGAGGAGCGCGGCTTCCTGCGCGAGGCGCGCGGGCTCGATGCCCGTGCCGCCGAGCAATTCCTTTAGCCGCGTTTCCAGCCGACGCGCGAAAGCGGGCGTAAGCGCAATCGCCAGCTCGCGCACTTTTTCCGTTTGTTCGGCGATGCGCGCCAAACGCATGCGCAATTCTTCGGCGAGGTGACGGCCTTCGGCATGGCGCATTTCGTCGAGCTTGGTGAGCGCTTCGTGCAGACACGTATCGAGCGCGTGGCCGAGCTGATCCTGCTGTTCATCTGTTTCCGGGAGCGGCGGCGCCAGACCGCCAATGACGCCGGGAAGGCGAAGCAGGGAGACCACGTCCAATTCGCTGGAAGCGTTCATCTGGCGGCGGAGTTCTTCGGCGGCATGAAGATAGGTTTGCAGCAGGTCACGATTTACCTGCACAGGCGCGGCCGTGCCTGGCTGAACGTTGAGGTTCACATCCAAATGGCCACGATGGATTTTTTCGCGCACGATCTGGCGCAAGCGGAGTTCGTAGACATCGAAACCCTCGGGCAAGCGGAATTTGATATCGAGAAATCGGTGGTTGACGCTCTTGACGCTGATGCGAATGGACCAGCCGTTGGCTTCGGCGCGGGCCTGCGCGTAGCCGGTCATGGAAACGACTTCGGCTTTTTTCGTTGGGGTCTGTTTGGTTTGAACGGAAGAGTTTTGGGTCATAGGGTAGTACCCGGGCTAGCTAGATTTGGCGCCGCTTGCGCGGGAGCCAGCATATCGTCGTCGGTAAACTGCAGGCTGTGCAGACGGGCGTAGGTGCCACCGCGAACCATGAGTTCCGCGTGGGTGCCGCTTTCGCGAATCTGACCGTCTTCGAGAACGAGGATCTTATCCGCTCGGCGGATGGTGGCGAGGCGATGCGCGATGACAAAAGTCGTGCGGCCGACCATCAGGTTGGCAAGCGCTTTTTGGACGTACATCTCGGATTCGGCGTCAAGTTCGGAAGTGGCCTCATCGAGAATCAAAATCGGGGAATCTTTCAGGATGGCACGGGCGATGGCGATGCGCTGGCGCTGGCCGCCGCTCAGACGCGTACCACGTTCGCCGATCACGGTGTTGTAGGCCTGTGGAAGTTCCATGATGAAATCAGCGGCGAGTGCCGCCTTCGCGGCGGCTTCTACTCTTTTTTTCGCGACGTTGTTCAGGCCGTAGCAAATATTGTTCCAGACGGTGTCGTGGAACAGGATGTTCTCTTGCGCGACCATGGCGATTTGTTCGCGGAGGGAGCGGATGGTGACGGAGCGGATGTCGACACCGTCGATGCAAATTTGTCCGGAGGTCAGCTCGTAGAATCGCGGAATCAGATTGACCAGGGTGGTCTTGCCCGCGCCGCTGGAGCCGACGAGGGCGATGACTTCTCCGCGCCGCGCTTTCAGGCGAATATTCTGGAGGACAGCGGCGGAGTTAGCGTAAGAGAAACAGACCTCGTCGAAAGTGATCTCCTGGGAGAAGGGCGGCAGAGATTTTGCGCCGGGCTCTTCGGTGTGCTCTTCGTCCAGATCCAGATAAGCGAAGACCTGGGTGCTGGCGCCCTGAGCGGCCTGGAACTGTTGATAGACAGTGCCCATGCGTTTGAGCGGAGTGTAGGCCTTGAGGAGCGCGAAGATGAAGGCGAAGAAGACGCCGAGAGTCATCACGCCATGGTGAATTTGATCGCGCGCGAAAAGAATCAGCACCGGGATCACGATGGCGCCAAGCAGATCCATCAAGGGAGAAGTGATGACGGCGGCACGGACCCAGCGCATGTTTTCGCGAAGCAGCCGGCGAGAGGTTTCGCGAAACTTGGCAATCTCAAAGTCTTCCATGCCGAAGGCCTTCACCACGCGATTTCCGGTGACTGTTTCCTGAAGAATCTGGCCAAGATCGCCGAGCCGGGACTGGCTGTTCTCCGCAGAGCGGCGGATTTTGCGGCCGAATTTATTTACCGGCAAAATGACCAAGGGCAGGAGCACGATCGAGCCCAGCGCCATTCTCCAGTTGAGGCAGAACACGACGGTTACGAAAACTAAAAGGGTGAATCCTTCTCGAAAGAGATCAGCCAGATATTCGGAAAGCGCGATGCGAGTGCGTTCGACATCGTTGATCGCTACCGAAAGAAGGCGCCCTGTTGGATGGTGCTGAAAAAAACCGATCGGTTGGCGGATGAGCTTGGCGTACACGGCGTTACGTAAATTCGTCACCGCAGCGTGCCCAACGTATTGGATCTGCGTGGTGCCCAGATATTCGGCAATCGCTTTGACACCGAAAATCATCAGGAAGGTGAGCGCGAAAATCGTCTTGACGTTGTGAAAGCCGGAGGGAAGGAAGGTGTTCAGATAAACGACGTGTTCGGTAAAAGGAATTTTGCCCAAAGGGAGGCTCGAGCCGACAACCGAGGGATCGAGCACGTAGTCGACCGCGGGCTTGATCATCAGCGCGGTGAGGCCTTCGGCGAGCGCGACCACGGCAACCAAAATTACGCCGATCACCAGCCGGAATGCATAGGGCCGGACGTAACCTAACAGCCGCTTCAATTGTGGTGAGAACAGCGAGGCCACCCGTCAGGCTCCCGTGCGTAGTGCACTTGGTACGCTATTCGCCGTATGGCGGTGTGTCAAGTTTCGGCGGGCATGGTGACGTCGATGGAGCATGACCGGGAGATTCCTATTTCTCAATGTCGCGATGAACGACCTTGGTGGAATAGCCGCGCTTGGCCAACGCGTCACTGACGGACTCGGCTAGCATCACCGAGCGGTGCCTTCCACCCGTGCAGCCGAACGCAATGGTCAGATAGCTTTTTCCTTCACCGATGTAGTGGGGCATTAAATAGACAAGCAGGCCCTCGATTCGGCGGAGAAATTCGCCAGTTTGCGGAAACGAACGGATATAACGGCGGACCTTGGGATCCTGGCCCGTGTTTTTCCGCAGGCGCGGAACGAAATGAGGATTCGGCAGAAAGCGGACGTCGAACACAAGATCGGCATCGCTGGGCACGCCATAGCGATAGCCAAAACTAACGAGGGAAACGAGCATCGGGCGTTTCTCGGGATTCTTGAAGCGTTCGGTGACGAAATGGCGGAGTTCGTGAACGTTGAACTTGGAGGTATCAATGACCACGTCGGCGAGTTTACGGATGGGCTCCATGAGCTTGCGCTCGTGGATAAGGCTTTCGCGCACCGAAAGATGCTTGCCAAAAGGATGGGGACGCCGCGTTTCGCTGTACCGGCGCAGCAGGGCGTCTTCGCCGGCGTCGATGAACACGAGCGCGATGGGATGCTGGCGGCGCAAATGTTTGAGCAAGGCCGGGAGTTTCGCGAGTTGCGCGCCTTCGCGAGCGTCCACGAGCAAGGCCGCGCGAGAGAAATCGGCTTCACCGGCGGCGTGCAGCTCCGCAAAAATGGGAATGAGCTCGACGGGGAGGTTGTCGACACAGTAGAAGCCCATATCTTCAAAGGCGCGAAGAACGGTGCTTTTTCCGGAGCCGGAAAGACCGGTGAGGATGACGAGTTGACGTGAGCCGGTTCTGGACCGCTGTTTCACGGAGCCGGCCGGGTCGCTCAGCTTTTTACCCTGCGCTGGTGCGTGCTGGGGATGCGCATGTCTTCGCGGTATTTCGCGACGGTGCGGCGCGTCACGTGGATGCCGTTGTCGTCGAGCTTCTTGGCGATTTGATCGTCGGTGAGCGGCTTGGTGGAGTCCTCTTCCTCGATCATTTTCTTGACCAGGCGCTTGAGCGTGAGCAGCGACATGCCACCGCCCTCGGGTCCGTTTACCGACTCGCTGAAGAACGAGCGCAACTCCAGTACACCCTGCGGCGTGTGCGCGTACTTGCTGGCGACAGCGCGGCTCACGGTCGAGGGGTGCACGCCGACCTCCTCGGCGACTTCCTTGATCATCATAGGCTTGAGCGCGTCGGGTCCGTGAATGAAGAAATCGCCCTGGCGCGCGATGATCGACTGGCAGACCCGCAAGATGGTGTGCTTGCGCTGCTCGATGTTCTTCATCAGCTGGATCGCGGCGGTGAAGCGTTCTTTCACGTAGTTGCGGACGTCGCGGTCGGAAGCATCCTTCACCAGCAGGCGGCGATACGTGGGACTTAGACGGAGCTGCGGCATGTCGTCTTCGTTGAGGAAGGCTTGCCACTGGTCGTCCACTTTGCGGAAGTAAACGTCGGGCTCGACGAGCCGCGGCTCGGTTTTGTTGTAGCGCAGCCCGGGGCGGGGGTCGAGCTTCTTGATGACGTCAAGAGCGCGCTTGACGACGTCGAGCGGACGATTGAGTGCGCGGGCGACGTCCTTAAGCTGATTGGATTGCACTTGCTTCAGATAGTCGGAAACGATCTGCTGGGCCAGCGTGTTTTGCGGATCGAAAGCTTTGAGTTGCAGCAGCAGGCATTCACGCAGGTCACGAGCGCCGACTCCGATGGGATCGAAGTCTTGCACGACGGCGAGCGCGTCGTCCAGGTCATCCTGCGAATACTTGCCTTGCTGCGCAAGTTCTTCGGTGGAGGCAGTCAAGTAGCCGTTCTCGTCCAGGTTGCCGATAATGCTCTCGGCGATTTCCTTCACGGTGTCGGAACAAATGGTGACACTCAACTGCCAAGTAAGGTGGTCGGTGAGGCCGGTGGCCGAAGACAAAAATTTCTCGAAGGAGGGCCGCTCGGAAACTTCGCGCTCCTGAGATTGCCCGCCGTCGCCGCCGGAATCGAGATATTGATTGAAGAAGCTGCCAACGTCGAACTCGTCAAAGGGATTGGGCTCGGGCTTTTCCGGCACCTTTTCGGTTTCAGCTTTCAGAAAGGTTTCGTCGCTATAGTTGTCGGTTTGCGTGGGCTCTTCACTTTGCTCTTCCAGGACGGGATTGGCGATCATCTCCTGGTTGATCATCTCGCGCAGCTCCAAGCGATTGAGCGCGAGCACGCTGACCATCTGCACCAGACCTGGCGTCAGAATCTGCCGCTGCGACACCTTCAGATTCAGTTTTAGTCCCTGCCAAGCCATAGGTACCTGTTATTCCCTTTTCGACGTCCTTTAGTTCAGCTAGTTCAGCCGGAAGTGGTCGCCCAGGTAAACCCGCCGGACTTCCGGATCGTTGCTCAACTCGTCCGGACGACCCTTCCTGAAGATTTTGCCATTTCTGAGGATATATGCGCGGTCGGTGACGTTCAGTGTTTCCCGCACGTTATGATCCGTAATCAAAACGCCAATACCCGAGCGGCTTAAGTCTCGGATGATCTCCTGAAGGTCTTTGACGGTAAGAGGGTCGATGCCCGAGAAGGGCTCGTCCAGGAGGATGAAGGAGGGCTGGAGGGTCAATGACCGCGCAATCTCCAGACGCCGCCGCTCTCCCCCAGACAGGGTATAGGCCTTGCTTTGCCGAACCGTTTCAAGGCCCATCTGCACCAACAATTCCTCCAGACGGTCGCGTTGCTGCTCTGGCGTCAACGGCAGAGTCTCCAAGACAGCCAGGAGGTTCTGTTCGCTGGTCAATTGACGAAACACCGAGGGTTCCTGGGGAAGGTAGCTGATTCCGCTGCGGGCCCGGAGATACATGGGGAGGTCCGTAATTTCGTCGCCGTTTAAAAGGACGCGGCCAGAATCGGGGCGGGCAAGACCCACGATAATATAGAACGTTGTCGTTTTTCCAGCGCCATTGGGGCCCAATAACCCAACAACTTCACCTTGACCAATCTCCAGCTCGACGTCGTCGACGACCTTGCGTCCTCGATACGACTTGCTCAACTCGACGGCCTGGAGCTTCAGCATACCTCTTCATTCGTGACCGCGGGGTGGTCGATTCATTCGCGACCGCGGGGCGGTCAATTAATTTGCGATCGCGGAGCGGTCGACATCTATTCGTTCACCGGTCAGCGCAAAAACCGTGAGCGATTCCAATTCAGTTCTGCACTCGATGTTTCGTCAACGTCCGCGATCCATTTTCAGAATCGACGATGATCGTATCATCCGCTAAAAAGAAGGTCAATTGACGGCCGACCGTGGTGCCCGCGGAGCCGTCGTAAAGTGTGGGATTACCACCCGTCATGACAAATTTACCGTTTGAGGCGGTGTATTCCCCGCGCTCGGCGATGGCTTTGCGGTCTCCCTCTTCAACGATCACGCCGCCCGTACCCACGGCGCGACTGATTTGCTGAGCGCCCCCCTGAGGAGCTGCGATGCTTCCCGATGGACTGACCGGCTGGCTGCGAGTGAAATAAAGGTCCAAAACTGGACCGCGCATTTTCTGGTCGGCCGACTGTACGACTACGTTTTGCCGCAAGTTCGCACGGCCTTCTTTGTCGTCATACGTTAGCGTCGCACAGGTCGCGTGCCATAACTGCGGTTTCTTGGGTACGACCTGCGACGTGTTGACCGGCGTCGGCGCGACATTGAGGGGATGATCCTTCGCGGATTGCGCGGGCTGGTCGACGGGCGGACTTGCCGCTTGCGGGAAGACCGCCCGCACATTCCCGGAAGCGTTCAGCACGCGGGTATCGCGCAGCAACTCGATGGAATTGGCTTCGAGAACAGAGTCGCCTTGCCACAATCGCGCGTGGCCGGTGTACAAGGCGCGGCCCGTCTTCGAGTTTGCTTCCAGCGAATCCGAGGTGATGTTGGCGGGCACTGGAGCCAGCTGCACCGCGCTGCTTTTTCCCGAGAAGTCCGTGGAACGCACGCCGCCTTCCGCGAGAATCTCTCCGGTGTTCTGGACGAATGTGATATGCGGCGCGTGCGTCTCGGTGGTCGAATCGCGAGCGACGGCCTGCCCCGTTAGCGTGGCCGTCTGGGTGGCTCGCTGGAAGGTCGCACGATCGCCCTGTCCGCTGCGATCGCCTTCTTTCAGCCTGACGTCACCTTGCAGGTCCATTTGCGACCAGCCGCCATCCGCTGACATTTGCGCGAGCCCGTTCCTGGCAGTCGCGGTTTGGACGGCGTGCCCGGTCACCCAGCGTTCCGTTTGCACATTACCGTTCGCCTGAAGCTGCCTGGCTTTGCCGGTGTTCGCGAAGTCCATCACCAGCCGATCGGCCTGAAGCTTAGTTTTCGCCGGAGATGCATTTCCTCCCGACTGCGCGGAAGAGTCCGTCCATTCCATGACACCCGCGGCTAAAGTCTCAGCCTTCTGCGGCTTGCTGGGCTGATGCTCCCCGCCACCACTGAATTGCATCCGGAACGCAGTGGTCTCGAGGACGCGCGAATCTCCCGTCTTCTCAAGCTTGGTCTTCAGCGTGACACTGCCGGACAAATTCAATTCTTTTGGCTCGTTAACCCGCGGCCACAGATCGAGCGTGCCCGCATCGGCTTTCATTTCGTCCGTTTCCACGGCGGCGCTTCGGAAACCATGCACAGCACCTGAGGCATCCAACTTGGCAATCCATCCTTCGGGCGCAAAGTGTGCCGTAAGCGTGTCTGCCTCTAGATTCATTTGGTCCGCGGTACCTGTGGATTTCACCTGGGGGCGGCTCTCCGGACCGGTAGTGGTGGCCACCAGTGTTTCCGCGCGAAATTGCTCATCAAGTTGCAGCGAAATTTCGCCCGCGGTCAGGCGCTCCGTGGCCGTCTCAGCTTCGGCGGGGCCGTGGAGATGCATCAACCTGCTCTCGCGCGCAAAGTCCAGGCTGGTCCCTCTTACACGCACGTCCTGGCTCGGCTTGCTCGCCAGCACCAACGCTGGTTTCTTGGTCGAACTCACGGCAGGCTGCGTCAGTCGCAAGCGCACCTCGTGCAGCAAGTGAAGTGTTCCTTCCTCGGACTTGTACTCCAGACCGATGGCATCCCCACTTCCGTTGGGAAAACCGAAGGTCACGCGCTGGTCGGTTTGCGCTACGCCGGTGGTGCGGTTGAAAGTTACGCCGCGGGTCTCCACGCGCGTGGCATGAGTCTCGGCCAGCGCCGGATCTTGCGCCACGAGTTTGGCGTCGACGGCACTCATAAGGTCAAATCGCACGTCGCCACCACAGATGACGCCGCCGTCCTTCTGATCGTATTGGCAACTATGGGTGTGAATGACGTCGTTGCGGTCGCCGGCTTTGCCGAAGATCGTGATCTGCACTTCTTCGAGCAAGCTGGCGTCCTGTCCTTTGAAATCGGTAGATTTCGACGCAGTTACCTCGAAGATCGCACGGTTCTCTTCGTTAAATTTCTTGAAGGTGATCCCGGAGGATTGACGGGTGACATCAACAGGAGTGGGCGGCGGAGCCTTGGCGCGCTCGATGTGGCGCACCCAGTCACGATTCAGATATACGACCGTGGTTATCCCCGCTAAGAGCAGAGCCACCGCCGCCGACCAGCGCGCATAGCGCGCAGATTCACTTCTCCGCATGATCTCAGTGTAAGCAAACCTGTATCAGGGTGTATAGCCGGAGGTTTATGGAGTCAATGTCAGGACAACCCAAACCAACAGCGCCCGCTTAAGAAAGCGGCCGCTACACCGATTAGAGGAAGCGTGATTTAGCCTGCGGATTCTGCGGCGGTGGATAGCGTGTCCGGCAAGATGCCGACGTTGGCGGCTGCGACGCTGTCGCGGTTGGTGTTCTTGACCAGGTACATGGCTTCGTCGGCAAGATGCAGAAGCCCTTCTTTCGTGCGCGAGTCCACCGGGTAGGAGGCGACTCCGACGCTCGGCGTAACACGGACGCGCAGACCCGCATCGTCCAGCCAGGTCGTGCCGCGAATCAGTTTGTGAAGGCGCCGGGCAACGTTCAGGGCATTCTCTTTGGAGGTCTGCGGCAGCAGGATCACGAACTCATCGCCGCCATAGCGGAATGCGAAATCGATCAAACGGCAATGCGCCTTGAGCGCGTTACCAATTTCGGCCAGCAGCCGCGAACCAACCAGGTGGCCGTGGGTGTCGTTCACCTGCTTGAAGTGGTCGAGGTCGATAAAGACCAGCGAGAATTCGTAATTGTAACGCTGCGAGCGATAGATCTCTGTCTCCAGAATAAAGCCCATGTGGCGAGCGTTGTACAGGCTGGTGCAATCATCAGTGATGGTGAGCTCGTGGATGCGCTTCACGTGGCGGGCGTTTTCGAGCGCAATCGCCGCGAAGTCGGAAAGCGCTTCGAGCAGCTTCAAATCGCGCGGATCGAAACCCTCGGGTCCGATGCAATTGATCAGCTCGATTACCCCGAGGCAGGTGTCGCGAAACTTGACCGGGACGGCGACGATCGACTGCGTTTCCATCTTCGTTTTTTCGTCGACCTTGCCGAAGAAGCGTGTGTCTTTGGAAGTGTCGGTGACCACGACAGCTTCCCCATTTTGCGCGACCCAGCCGGCGATGCCCTGCCCTACTTTGACGCGCACATCTTTCAGCGCTTGCGAAGCCTTGCCAACTGCCAACTCAAAATAGAGCTCTTGCGTAGTCTCATCCAGCAGCAGCAGCGACCAGTTGTCCGGCCGCAGAAACTCGTCGATTTTTTCCATGATGGTGCGGAGAACCTGATCGAGCTGCAGCGAAGACGTGAGCGCCTTGCCAAGTTCCTGAAATACGGCGACTTCGCCCGCTTCGCGGTGCTCGTAGGGAACGGCCGCGTTGCGACGGCGTTCTACGGCGGGAAATTGTTTGACTTCCTCCACGTTCGGTTGAACCTGATCCTTTAAAGGCATAGTTGCATCGGGATTGCCGCCGCTATCGATTCGGCATCCCCGGCGGACGCGATTCGGCGGGGCTAGCGAATCCTCGCCAGTATAGGCGCGAGTCAAAAAGCGGCGCAACACACTCGTGGTACAGGCGTTGCTATGTTGCCACCACCCGGAAGATGTCTCGATTCGGGCCCCGGCGCCAAAGCTCGCCATTGTTTGACAGGCCTTCCGCCCCCTCTTATAGTGCCGTTAGACTTGAGTCGTGCGACCCAGGCGTCAGGTCTGGAAGCGGCTGGGCGCGGGGCTCCGCCGGCGGATTTTCTGATGGTCGACGATCTTTCCTGATGGTTCCCGCCCAACCGTGGCATCTAACTTGCCTTACGGGATATGGACACAGCTTCATGGCCAAGCGGAGTTTCGGCGAAATACTAAAGAGCGAGCGCGAGATACGTGAGGTGACGCTGAATGAGGTCACCGTCGCGACGCGCATCCCTCCGCGTTTTCTGGAGGCCTTTGAGCGGGAAGATTGGGAAAAACTGCCTGGCGGAGTCTTCAACCGGGGCTTTGTGCGTGCGATTGCGCGTTATCTTGGACTGAACGAAGAGAATCTGCTGTCCGAATATGACCTGGCATACGGCGAGCAGCAGACGGCGGCCACCGCTCTGGTTGAGAACCCCATCCCGTCGCCGCCGAAATGGATTGTCGCAGTGGCGGCGTTGGGCGTCCTGATTGTGGTCGGATGTGTACTAGCCGGTGGCGTGTACGGCTGGCGCCGCTATCAAGCGCGCCGTGCCGCGAAGCGCGCCGCGGTTGCGGCGGTGACGGCAGCGCCTCCAACTCTGCCGTCGATCGCGCCGACATCGCCGGGTGCGTCCGCTTCGCCGCCCTCTTCTTTCACGTCAACCCGCCTGGATCTTTCGGTTTCCACTTCGGAGGTCACGCGAATTCGCATTGTGGCCGATGGCAGGGTCCTGCTGGATGCACGGGTGCCGGCATTCGACACCCGTCACTTTTCCGCCCGAAACCAATTCGTGGTGTCCGCGGATCACCCCTCCGCGGTGTTGCTGGAATTGAACGGGCAAGCAATGCCGCAGCTCGGGGCGGGCGGCACCTCCGGTACACTAGTGCTTAGCCAAAAGAATTTGAGGCAGGCACCCAGTGGAAACCCTCAGCCCTGAAATTGTTGAAGATTTGCGCCGCGGCCGCGCCACGCGCGAACGCAAGATCGCCGTGTGCTCCACTGGCGCGCACTTACCAGCCGCGGACCGTGCGGAAATCCTGGCGATCCTGGCCCTTGATGCGGACGAAGTAATTGCGGAGCGCGCCAAGGAAGCGATCCTCGCGCTGCCCATCGAATATTTCGTGGAAGCGCTGCAGCGTCAGCAAGCTCTCGAGCCGCTGTTCGACTACGCTGCGAGAAACCTGGCCGTCAAGCCCGTCGTCTGCAACGCTTTGATCGACAACAAGGCCTGCGATGGCGATCACTTGGCTCCGGCGGCGCGCCATTTCTCGACCTCCAATGTGCAAGCCCTTATGGACGACTTAGGGCGCGTCAGCGAGTCCCCCGCTCTGGCGGTCGCGCTCGTGAATACAACTTCTGTTACCGCCGAGCAAAAACACCTGCTGCACGAACTTCTGAGCGAGGCTCATATCGACGAAGCGGCGCTTGCTGAAGCCGCGGCGGAAGCGGAGCCGGATGCCGTTAAACGGCAAACTTTGTTGCAGCGCCTGGCGAAAATGACCGTTTCTCAAAGAGTTCAGTTCGCGATCAAGGGGGGTTCCGAGGCTCGGCGCACGTTGATTCGCGACTCGAACAAGGTGGTGCAGCGCGCCGTCTTGCAATCGCCTCGGCTGACCGATCAGGAGGTCGAGGGTTTCGCGGCGATGACCTCGCTGACCGACGAGATTTTGCGGCTCATCGCCAATAACCGCAATTTCCGGAAGAACTATGCGGTCGTGCGCAACCTCTTGAACAATCCAAAAACACCGCTGGACGTCAGCCTGCACATGCTGCCGATGATCAACGCCATCGACCTCAAGCGGCTGTGCACCAACAAAAATGTTCCGGAGACCTTGCGGACCACCGCCGTCAAGCTGCAGCGGCAGCGTTCGGAATTCAAGAAGTAGATTTTCTCTCGATTGAATCTACTGAGGCCTGAGCCGTTGGCTGCGTGTGTTCTTGGCGCGAGTACGCCGTCCGTCTTGTAGTTATCCCGTGGATTCCCAGTGGGCGAACTGGCTGATCGCGGAGATTTCTTTCTATCAAACTGTCAGCGGTCCGCTTACAATCGATGCGAAAAGATGGCCTCCCATCAGCGGTACTGGTCCCGTTCCCACCTCTGCGCCCTCATTGTCTGGACCGTGATCGCGCTGGTCGGTGTACGTGCGGAGACGCACCCAGCCGACGCCGATCCATGGACCGCCGCCGACCTCGTCGAACCTGGCCAACTTGCCGGCGAGATGGCCCACAGACAGGGCCACGGGAGTCCCACAATTCTTTACGTTGGCTTCCGAACGCTTTTCGTGGGCGGGCACATCGCTGGCTCTTCGTTCCACGGCACGGCCTCGACCGAACAGGGCTTGGCTGATTTGAAGAAATTTGCCGCAACTCTAGCCCGCGACACAAACCTGGTCATCTACTGCGGATGCTGTCCGTTCGATCATTGCCCCAATATTCGCCCGGCGTTCGTCGCCCTGCACGGCATGGGGTTCACACATTTACGCGTGCTGGTGTTGCCCAAGAGCTTTGCCGAAGATTGGGCGGACAAGGGCTATCCGGTCGAAAAGGGACTCTAAGTTGTCCAGGGGTTGCCACAGGCGCCTTCGACTGTCACCGAATAAATAAGCCGCTCCATCGATTCGACGATGAAGCGGCTCCGAGAGAAACCCAATCCGCGGGAGTTCTACTTGCGACCTGAGGGTCCCCCGGAATTTCCTTTCGTCCGTGTTGGATTCGATGCGGAAACGTTCTGGCGCATCTCTTTGGCTTCTTTCAGGTGATCCTGCAGAGTGGGCAGCGTCTGTGTTGCAAAATCCTTAATGGCCGCGTTCTTTCCGCCGTTGGCTTCTTTGTTGAAGTCGGCGATATCTTCCTCGTGATCCTTTACCATGTCCCGCGCATAGGCTCGGTCGAATGCCGCGCCCGACAGTTTCGACAGCTCATCATAAGTGGCCTTATCCTTAGCGCTGATGGTATCCGGCAGAGTGATATTGTCCTGAGCCGCCGCGCGCTTCAGCTCGTCGCCAGCCTTGGTGTGGTCTTCCACCATCCGCTGTCCGAATTTCTTCACTGTGTCGCTGGTTCCCTTTTCTTGCGCGAGCTGCCCGAGCTTAACTTCGGCCATGCCGCCTTGTGCGGCCTTCTTTGCAAATTGCGTGTCGCTCACCGCGGCGTGTGCCGGCTTCTGCGCATTTTCTTGGTGCGCCAGTACCGCCCAGCATGCCAAAAATGTGCAGAATGTCGTGACTCCGGCCACGTAGGCCACTTTCATCAAGGGGCTGTTCAGATCCTTCATGACCTTCCTCCATCCTATCCACGAGTGTGTAGACACAGTAGGAGGGCGCTGCAACGATCACAATCCGGTCTTACCTGTAGAGTCGCGTAGGGGAGAGTGTGTAGCGAACCGCAGAGGCCGATTTCGTCGCCGTTGTCGCGTGGGCTATCCTTTGCGCAATACCAAACAACTTGCCAGGATGTCGTGAAGGGCCTGCCGCTTCTGCGTAAATCCAGCCATGGCGTACCCAATGCCTAGGGGAATAAAACTCGTTACAATCTTTCCGAAATAGCGGCCCGACGCGCGCGCGAACGTAACCCTGCGGCCCTCCATGTCGGTCACGATCAATCCGAGCGCTTTTTTGCCGGCAGTGCCTTCCCACTCCGAGCTTTCCAGCAGCGCGTGGTACAGCCACGTGCCACCTATTCCGACCAGCACGCAGAACCAAATGAACAGCAGAAACATGGGAGGCAGGCCGTTCATGAATGGATCTCCGTCGCGGGGAATTCTTGAAAGGACTCCACCGATGCCCATGGCCATCGCCGCACCGACCACGATCGGAATCGCGAAAACCCCCAAAATGATCGCATCGATCAAATAGGCGAGAACCCGCAGCCAAAATCCGGCATACGCCACGGAAACCGCAGGGAGTACCGGCATACGCACAGCCACGGTCGTCGGGGCAGTACCTGGCGCCACCATTGGCGCGGGCACCGTGCCCGTCGCCGTCACTGGCACGACTCCGGTGGATTGTCCGCATTGATTGCAGAAGGTAGAGCCATCCGCGATGACGCTTCCACACTTCGAACAGTACACGGCGTTACCTCCGGATTTGCTTGCTAGGAGTTCACGGGCAGCGGCATCGTACGTCGTGCAGTCCTACCGGTCAATACGCAGTCCACGCAACGAATGTTCGGTTTGGCCGATCCGCGCATCGCCTGCTATCCTTCGGCCCCAGTAGAGATCTCGGAGGTTTTCTCGTGCGAAGAAATCTATTCTTTGTGGGCGTACTCCTTGCTGTCGGTGTCGCGGCAATCGCGCAACAGCCGCCGAAGCACTTTGACGGCAGCTCCTGGTGGCAACACGTGCAGTTTCTGGCGGATGACAAACTCGAAGGACGCGAGACTGGCAGCGAGGGTCTGCGCACCGCGGAAGCCTACGTCGTTGATCAACTGACCAAGGCGGGCCTGCAACCAGCGGGTGTCAATGGCTTTTACCAGCCGGTGAAATTTGTCTCTCGAGAAATCGTGGAGAAGGATTCCTCAGTAGCGCTGGTTGCTAACGACAAAGTAGAGCCGCTAGTCCTCGGCGAAGATACGTACTTCAACACGCGCGCCGATCTCGCACCCGAAGACATTTCCGCGCCGCTGGTGTTCATCGGCTACGGCTTGAAAATTCCGGAGATGAACTACGACGATCTCGCCGGCCTCGACCTGAAGGGCAAGATCGTCGTGTATCTTGCCGGGTCCACCGCCGACACTCCTACGGCGCTCTCGGCCCACTACCAGACCATCGGAGAACGCTGGAAAGCTCTGAAGCAGGCCGGGGTTATCGGCACGATCGGAATACCGAATCCCGCTTCGATGGATATCCCGTGGTCGCGTATGTCGGTGAACCGCACGCACCCCTCGATGGATCTGGTCGGCGAAGAGTTCAACGAGACCTCTGGACTCAGGACCGCCTTGACGTTCAATCCTGCGCAAGCCGAAAAGCTCTTCGCGGGATCGGGTCACACGTTCGCCGAAATCGCGGAGCTTGGCAAGGATCGCAAGCCGCTGCCCCGCTTTCCTCTCAGCGTCTCGCTTAAATGCCGTGCGGTCGTCAAATCAACTTCCGTGGAGTCCGCCAACGTGATCGCCAAGCTGCCCGGAAGCGATCCCGCGCTGAAGAATGAATACGTCGTGCTTTCGGCACACGTGGACCACATCGGCATCGGAGCGCCCATAAACGGCGACCGCATTTACAACGGAGCGATGGACAACGCATCAGGTGTCGCTGTTTTGCTCGATATCGCGGCATCCTGGAAAGCCAAGGAAGCGCATCCCCGCCGCTCGCTCCTTTTCGTTTTCGTTACCGCGGAGGAAAAGGGACTGCTGGGGTCGAAGTATTTCGCGGCTCATCCTACTGTGCCGCCGAAATCTATGATCGCCGATGTGAACATCGACATGTTTCTGCCGATCGTGCCACTGAAAGTTCTGAAAGTGCAGGGTATCGCTGAATCCGATCTTGGCGAACACGCGCGAGACGCGGCCCAAGCATTCGGCGTGGGCGTGCAGCCCGATCCGCAGCCTTTGCGCAACGCATTCATCCGCAGCGATCAGTACAATTTCATCCGCCACGGCATTCCCGCGGTAAAGCTCGACGTCGGCTTCGATCCCGGATCACCGGACGAGGCAATCTTCAAGGAATGGCTCACCGTCCGCTACCACGCGCCTTCCGACGATCTCGCCCAGCCCGTAGACCGCTCCACGGCAGCGACCTACGAAGAAATCATTCGCCAACTACTAGTCTCCATAGCCAACGCCGGGGCCCGCCCGCAATGGAAGCCCGACTCCTTCTTCCGCCGCTACGCTACCGGCAACGACTAACCATGCCAAGCCCGGACACAACTGTGCCCCTACATGATCATCCCAGCCATTGCGGGTTATGGCCTGTGCCATCGAAATTGTCCGTCGTCTTATAACCTTCGAACTTGCCGTCGCGGGCGCTGTCGGCGGTCTTTCCAAGGAGTTCCGCGACTTGCGTCTCGTTCATGGGACGAAAGCTTCGGGCCGCCTGCAGCGACGATTCCAGAATTTCCAGCGAATCGCACCCGGTGATCACCACGCTGGTCGGCAGATTCATCGCGTAGTGCAGGCATTCTTCGGATTTCACGACGTTGCTTCGCAGAATCCACCCGGCGCCCATCGGCTTCATTCCCAGGACGCCGATTTCTTTCTTCACCAATACCGGTAGCACCTTCTTTCCAAAGCTGTTGTAGTGCGCGTCCATAACGTTCAACGGCATCTGCACCGCGTCAAAATGGAAATGATGCTGATCCGCCGTCTCCAGCATCGTCAAGTGGATATCAGGACTCTTGTGGCCGGTGAATCCAATGTATCGAACCTTGCCCGCCTTTTGCGCCTCGACGATCGCTTCCATTCCGGCGCCTGGCGCAAAAACCTTCTCGGGATCTCCCATGCGAATGATTTCGTGGAATTGCAGCAGGTCGATGTGATCGGTTTGCAATCGCCGCAACGATTCTTCCAGTTGGTCGGTAGCGGCCTTGCGCGTGCGTCCATCGATTTTGGTCATCAGGAAAACGCGCTGCCGGTAGCCATCGCGCAGCGCTTTGCCCATGCGCACTTCGCTTTCGCCGCCGTTGTAATCCCAGCAGTTGTCCAGAAAAGTGACGCCATTGTCGATCGCCGTGCGAATGATCTTGATGCTCTCCTGCTCGTCCTTCTGACTTCCGATGTGAAACCCACCCAGCCCCATCATGGAGACTTTCTCACCCGTACGTCCCAGCGTCCGATACGTCATCCCTGTTTTTGTATCCACGGCCCAGGCAAGCTTCTCCGCACTCGCCGCGACGCTCGCCGCCACCGCCATTCCCACAAATTCGCGCCTCGATATGCCGCCATCCTTCTGGCTCTTAAAGTTGTCCTCAAACATATTCATCTCCTTCGCTGGCTGAGAGCCTTAGCCTACACCTGGGCTTGTTCCTGTCAAACTACGTCCGCCCGACCTGAACCTGCCGACGAGACATAGAGTTGGTAAGCAACGATTTCCGCGGCTATAATCCGCTTGTTTCCCGAGTTTGTTCAGTTGGCAAGGCAACCGAGGTGCCTGATGCACACCCGTGTTCTGACCGTCATTGCTTCCGTTTCTTTGATCCTGCTTTTTGCAAGCACGCTTGGGCGCTCCCGTCCGGCCTCTCGCGGACTCCTGATCGTCGCGAACCAGTTCGAGCATACCGCTTTGCTCGTTGATCCGGAGACTCGTCGCGAGGTCGCCAAAATCGTCGTCGGTGTCAACGGCCACGAGGTCGCTGTGAGCAAAGATGGCCGCTATGCTTACGTTCCTATCTACGGTAACTCCGGCGTCGGCAAGCCTGGCACCGACGGCGCCAGCATTGATGTAGTTGATATTCGCGAGCGCAAACTCGCCTACACCATCGACCTCGGCAAACCCCTGCGCCCGCACGAGCCAGGCATTGGTCCCGACGGGCAGCTTTACGTGACCGCCGAGCTTTCCCAATCGCTCGATGCCATCGATCCCGCCACTCGCAAAGTGATCGCGGAGAATCCCACCGGCCAGCCGGAATCGCATATGTTCGTCATCACCCCGGATGGAAGTCGCGCGTACACCGCCAACGTGCATGCAGGCACCGTCAGCGTTCTCGACCTCGTGCATCACTCGCTGATCACGACGATTCCCGTTTCCAAGATTGTGCAACGAATCTCGATACAGCCCGACGGACGCTACGTTTTTACGCATGACCAGGACGCGCCGCGGATCGCAATGATCGACACGACTACCAACAAAATATCAGGGTGGATCGATCTTCCAGAGTCAGTCTATAGTTCCGAGCCCACACCCGATGGCCGGTGGCTGGTGGCGGCCGGCTTGAAGGGTCACATTTTCGCGATCGACCTGAAAGCAGGCAAGTTGGCTAAGACCTTCGACGCCCCGACTGCCCTCGGCAAAGTTCTCGTGCGGCCCGACGGTGGCGTCGCGTACATCTCTTTCCTCACGGCGGGAAAGATCGAGGTTCTGGATCTGCACTCGTGGCAATTGCAGCCCTCGATCGATCTGACTCCCGGCGTGGACGGCATGGCCTGGGCCGCAAATTAGCAGGCTGGCAGAGCACGTTGTCATGCATATCGATGAGCTTCGCGAGCTTTGCCTTTCCTTTCCCGGAGCCACGGAACAGACCGTCTGGGAAGGCGACTTGACCTTCAAGGTCGCCAACAAAATGTTCGCCCACACCGTGCTGGAAGTCGCCCCAGTCTGGCTTTCTTTCAAGTGCTCGCCGGAAAATTTCGCGGAATTGACCGAACGCGCTGGAGTTATCCCGGCGCCTTATCTCGCGCGTGCCCAATGGGTCGCGCTGGAAACCAGAGACGCGCTTCCACACCAGGAGCTAAGCGCCCTGCTCCGCGAATCGTACGATTTGGTCGTCGCGAAACTCCCCAGGAAAACCCGCGAACTTCTGGCGCAGGGCATGGCACCGAAGCGAAAACCATCCAAACGGAAACGATCGCAGAAGAAAACGAGCAAACGCAAGAAACGCTAGCTGGACATCGGGGCTTCCCATTCAATTGCTGCTAGGAAGATTGTTTGAGTGAGAAAAACTACGGCCGGTCTTCGTCGTCGTATTCCTTGGGAACGTCATCTTCCAGGACTTCATGCGTCACAACTTCCGACCCCTCCGCGTTCCCCGCTTTTTCCACCCCGCTGACGATGCCTGCTTCGAAAGCCTGGCCTTCTTCCAACAATTCGTCCGCGCTCTCCGAGTCCACATCCTCCACGATGGAAATACCCTGGAGGTCGCCCGCTCCGGTTCCAGCCCGAGCCACGCGCGACTTAGGCTTGAGACGTACCGTCTCGACATCCTGATTTCCCTGGACAATGCGAGCCTGCGAAAAGGCCTGCGTTCCCTTCGGAGCGGTCTTCTTCTTCGCCGCCGAACTCGCTTTCGTTGCGATCTTCGCCTTCGCGAGCGGCTTCTTCTTCGCGCTAGCCGCGAGTTTCGTCTTCTGCGCAACTCTCTTCGCGCTTGCCGCCTTCGCCGCTTTCTTCAGTTTCTTCGGAGCTGCTTTTTTCTTAGCCATAAGCGCAGTCTAGCACTAGCGCGGCTGCACGCAAATACTACGCCCCTCCACTTCGCCTCGTCGCCCTTGGCTGTCTCATCCTAGCTTCTCCAAATCCACAAACTCCAAGACCCATGGCGCCTTCCCCAGGTCCAGCCGCGCCACCGTAATCGGTAACTGAAATCGTCTGGGTCCCGCGCTCCCCGGATTTATGTACAACACGCCCGACCGCTCGCTTCGCCCGAACTTGTGCGAGTGTCCGCTTACCACAACATGAAAACCGGCCGCCGCGGGATTCAAATCGAGGGCCTTCACATCGTGTAGCACGTAAATCTGCACCGCTCCCGCATCGGCAACCGCAGCAACAGGCAACACCCGCGCCCATTCTGTTGTGTCCACATTGCCGCGCACCGCGATGACCGGCGCCAGTTTTCTCAACGTGTCCAGGATCTCCGGCTTCCCGACATCCCCGGCATGAACAATCAATTCCGAACCGCGTAGTGCCCGCAACGCCTCTTCGCGCAGCAGTCCATGCGTGTCGGATATCAGCCCAATGCGCTTCGGATGATGATTTCCCACACCAAGGATTATGGGTGAATTGCAGTACAGGAAGAATCAGGAAATGGAAAGAAGGCCTAACCCAGCGCCGCGACTTTCTCCGCGTATCGCCGGCGCAGCGGCTTTGCTCCCGGAGTCGGGAAAGCCATATGCCAAAAATTGAGGCTGAAATCCGTGAATTCGACCCCCACGTGAACCTTGCCGTCGCGAGAGCGCTTGATGCCAACCACTTTTCCCTCGGCTTGCTCTTCCGTAAGCATGTTTTCGAGCAGCAATACGTCCCCGAGGGCCACGCTGTGCTCAAGTTCGATCGAGGCGCCGTGCAGACTCACCGTGTGCGACTTCGTTTCCACCGCGTAGGTCTCGCCCTCCGACGTAATTCCATGCACTTTAAGCGGCACGCTCAGCATAACCCTCATCGTGCGGCGACGCTCTTTACATCGAAAATGAAGAATGGCCATGGGGACACAAGCCTCTCAGATAAATTCAGACGCCCAACCAGAGGACGCACTCGAACGGTGCTATGCGAAACAAACAGGTCCGCACACCACTGATTCTGCCCGCCACCTCAGAACGGCGCAATGGCATGTCAGTACCACATTGCCGTGCACAAAAACAGTACCGTTGTACCTAGCCTTCGGTAGTGCCAGCCCCAGAAAACCTGTCCGCAAGACCCGTCATTATTGCCCCAAACTTGGCCCTGAGTATTCGCCATTTATTTGCCTATACTGGTGCCCCACCATCACATCGGGTTCTCGACAGTCACAAGCGTTCAGGCCGACGGCTTCAACATCCCAACTACTCACTACCCACTACTCTCTACTCACTTTCTATTCCTTCCCCACAATCGCCAGTGCGTTCACCCGCGCCCGATCGACCGTCAAGCCCCAATGCAGGTGCGGCCCGGTGACGCGCCCCGTCCCCCCAACCTTGCCGATCACCGTGCCCTTATCCACCATGTCGCCGACCTTCGCATCGATCTCCGAAAAGTGGCAATACAGCGTGTACACACCCCAGCCATGGTCCACCACCACCGTATTCCCAGAATAATAGAGCGGCTCGGCCAGCACCACGCGTCCACGTTGGGCGGCGCGGACCGGCGTCCCCGTCGGAGACGGAAAATCCACGCCGGTGTGTGGCGGTCTGGCTTGTCCGTTAAAAACGCGGCGCTTACCGAAATTTCCACCAGTCTTGACACCATCCAGCGGCACTCGAAACCGCCCTGTCCAGAATTTCTCAGCGGTCACCGTCGCGTAAATTGCCTTCAACTTCTTGCTGTCCTCTGCGGCCTGAGCTTCTTGCTCCGGATTCGGCTCCACGAAATTTGGTGCTACCGCCAGTTTTTCGGTCGCGAACTTCCCCGTCCTTACGGTGATGCCTGCCTTGCAACTCACCGCTTCGCTAGCCTCGGCCTTTCCGGAAACGTCGAGCTTATACTCCCCAGCCGCTTGCTCCAGATCCACTCCGAGCAGAGCTTGCCACACAGTGGTTCCCTTCGGCGCCGCGGCACCGGATTGCCAGAACGGAATGTCCTTGTCCGTCCACTTGCCCACAACTTTCGACAGCGGTTTCGCGCTGCGCACTTCCACCAGCAGCAGGCCCCCTTGGCTGGCCGACGCCGCGCTCACGCGAAGTTCGACCCCATCGCCGCAGTCGTACTTACTCCAGGTCGACGGCGCGGTCTTGCGCGGCGCTTGCTTCTTGGTTTGGCCCGCATTCCCCCGCGCTGTCGTGGCGAAAAAGACCATGGTGCAGATCGCCAGGAAGAGCCTGCGGGGCGTGCATCGTGCCTGAGAATTTCGGAATGAATTCGGAAATCGCATTTCGCCCCCTTTGCTGGCACCCCGCGACCACCGGTCGTGCACCCCACGTTTGCCGGACGCGCCACGTTTTACAGTTTTCTTACCCGATCTTCAGGATTTTCTAAGCCTTCGCCTCTTAGTCTTTCGTTCGTGGGGATGCGGCCAGCATCCAGGCCGCTTGCAGGGTTCATCCCGGTCACGGCTGCAAGAGTTCGCGTCCCCCAGTTTCGTATGCCTACCCTGATTTTATCGACGCTTGCTTTGCTTGGCTGTGCCTTCCTGATCTACGTGTTCTTTCACTGGCTGCGCGACGAGCTGAATCCCAAACGCCCGCCGAAACGCATCCAGCGACGCCCGCAGTTCCCGGCACCACAACGCCCCTACGTCATCCGCTATCCGCATCAGCGAAGTATGTAGAGAGCTGCAGCCTCAAATGGAGCAAGCAGAGCCTGTGTGGTAACAGGAGCGCATGGCTTCACAGGCTGCGGCAGAAGTCTTTTTATTCGGGAGGTCGGTGCTTCAGTTCATCCTGAGCCTCGAAGGGCGCCGACGTAAACTGCGTGCTCTCAGCGGGCTTCAGTTTATCCTGCGGAGCGAAGGGCCCCTGAAGGAAGCTCTTTCTTCGTTTTGTCGTATTTTCCCGCAGCCTGTTCAGCCGTGCCGTATTTGCTTTCCGCTGCGGGGACGCCAAGGGCTGCGCAGGGCAGCGCGGGTCTCACACTTTGAGGAGGATTCACATCTCCAGGCCAATGAGGCGCATCAGCGCGATAGCGTTGCTCTTGGTCACCACGCCGTCTCGCAATTTGTAATCGAAGCGCATCTTGCCGTCCTCGACCTGATCCTCGAAATGCACGTTGCGGATGGAATTTCCCAGCGCGGCGGTAATTTCCGTCAGCGCCAGATCGTGCGTCGTCACGATGCCGATCGCGCGGCGCTGCAGCAGTCCGCGAATCAAGCTCTCGGCTCCAATACGGCGATCCTTGGAGTTGGTACCTTCCAGCAGTTCGTCGAACAGGAACAGCAACGCCCTGTTTTCGTTGCCAGACTTGCCCTTCGTGAGGTTTGCTTCGACCTTCGCCAAATCGCCATTAGCCACGTCGGCCTTCGCCACCATTGGAACCGTGAGATCAAAGACGCGCCGGATATGCAGGATCTCGGTATAAAACGTCGAGCGCCCTTCCTGCAGCGAATCCGTGCTGTGAATGCGCGTGCCCACATTGAGCGGCGTCAAGCGCAGCGCCTTGGCGCGAACTGGCGCGCCCGCCATCGCCAGGACCGTGTTGATGCCCACCACGCGCAACAGCGTGCTCTTACCGGACATGTTCGACCCGCTGACCAGCAGCACGCGCGTCTCCTGGTCCAGACGCACCGAATTCCGCACGCACTTTGCCTCCGCGATCAGCGGATGCCCCAGTTCTTGTCCATCGAAAAGCGCCGGCGAGTCTGGCGGCTCCACAATTTCCGGGAAGGGATCGGCAGGATGCTCGTAGGAATACGTCGCCAATGAAATCAGCGCTTCGATCTCTCCCACAATTTCGACGCTCGCGCGCATGCGAGCGCCATAGCGTTGCCGCCAGGATTCCGCTGCGAATGCGACCTGCGCGGTGTACAGCAGCGGCAGCTCGACGAGATGACCCAGCAGACTGTGATGCGCGTCGATCCAATACACGATTCGTGCGAGCTTCCGAATGAACTGCGAAGCCGGTTGGCCGTCGCGACTGAGCTCCGCGGCGAACCTTTGCAGACGCGGCGAAGCGAACGGCTCCCGCTCGAGACGCTGCAAAATATCCGCAAAAAGTAGTAATCCTTCCGCGTTGCAAGAGATTCCTTCGATCACCGCATGCGCCTGTCGCCGCAATGAGCGCCGGAAAAACACTTCGATCATGAGAACGATCAAGATCGGCCAATAGGTGAGCGTCGCCAAATAAAATACGATCGCCGTGACCGCGGCAAGCGCCAGTACGATCGCCACGACGCGCGTAGCAACACCCGGCATCACGCGCCCGGTTTCCGCCCAGCCCGTCAACGACTCCGGGTTCAATCGCGCGCGCAGTTCATCGCCAATCACCGCAAGATCGCGATGCAGGTCCAATTTCTCGCGCAGCTCCACTAACAAACCTTGCCGTTCGAGAATCGCAGCTTTCGATGACGGCGCGCAGAGCCATTTCGCCAACTGGTTTTCGCCCATGGGCAAACGCGCCGTCGAAAGCAGCTCGAACAGACAGCCGCGGCCAAACAGGTCGAGATCGTCGGCGTAAACATGCTGGGGATCGCGAAAACGCTCTCCCGCTTGCCCCGTACCAGCCCAACGGTCTTCGACGCGCGCAATGCCCCGGCGATAAAATGCCGCCGCGGATTCCGCGCGCGACCGCGCGCGAAGAATTCGCTCGTGCGAAAACGCGAGAGCCAGATACAAAACAATCGGCACCGCAACCCAATAGGAAGGTAACGCGTCCTTATGCAGACAGAACCAAGCCAGCACCAGGCCGGCGACAACAACCGCCAGCTTGGCATTGCCGACCTGAATATGGAGACGGTTCTTAGCGGCGACAATTTGTTGATAGTTTTCCAGCCGCTTGGTGTATTCAATCCGAGGATCGGACACGCTACCTCTTCCGAACGCGCTACCCGTGAAAAGACTCTCCGCGCGAGCCTCGAAAGTTTTGGGAGGATTTCACGGACCGCGCGAATCCAGTCTACTCTTCGCCGATGTCTTCGTGCCACACGGCAGGATTCGCGGCAATATAATCAGCGAGCAGTTCGACGCATTCCTGTGAATGCAGATCGATCACTTCGACTCCATTTTCTAGGAGCCAGTCGAGGCCGCCAGGGAAATTCACCGATTCGCCGACGACCAGCGTGCCGATGCCGAATTGCCGCACCAGTCCGCTGCAATACCAGCAGGGCGCCAGCGTGGTCACCATGATTTTGTCGCGATAGGTGCGCTGCCTTCCCGCCTTGCGAAATGCGTCGGTCTCGCCGTGTACCGACGGATCATTTTCCTGTACTCGCCGGTTGTGCCCGCGCCCCAGCAGCTTGCCGTCATGATCGAACATCGCAGCGCCAATGGGAATCCCGCCTTCGGCGAGTCCCGCCCGAGCCTCCTCGATGGCAACGCGCAGCATTTCCGCGCAGCGGTCGGGAGTGAGAGTGGTCTCGGTGACGATTCGCATTCGATGAGCACCCGAGAGTATACCTGTGGGGTGCAGCTTCGCGGAACAATCAGCGTTGCTCCACTCCCCGCACCACCGCTTCCGGGTTCGGCCGCAGACCACACTATGTGTGTCACCACCCACGGCGCCGTCGAGTTGACGTACACTAAGTGTCTTATATTCAATGAATTAGACGTGGACATGGGACTGCATCATGCTATCCCGAGGCTGATGGCGCCGGGAGGCCCCAATGACGCGGTGGCATGCGATCCTGTTTCTAGGCTTGATTGCGAGTGGCGTGGGCTTGGCTGGATGCTCGAGCAAAGCAGCTTTGCCGGCAAGGAGAGCACCGGAGCCGACGGGCCCAAGGCTTACTGCGCCAACTAAGCAGCCGGAACGTGCTGCGAAACCGGCGGCCCGCGAATCAACGCTTTCCATCTATTCGAATCCGGAATATGGAGTCTCTTTTCGGTATCCCCGGAACTTCGCTTTGGAAGAGGCCGGCGATTTGAACGAAAACGCGCCCGAGGATGTCTCGGGGGCGCACACACCGGAACAACTAGCCCAGGAAGAACCTGGCGCGCTGTTGCTGGCTACCGTAGTCGTACCGGACGACACCTACCCGAACACGACGTTCGCGGGCGGCTCGTTGCAGTTGGCGGTGAATCGCTATCTGACGGCCGGGAGTTGCCGGCGCGAGCTGATCTCACGATTGGGCGATTCCAACGGGCGGACCGGTACGGCGACAGTGCAAGGCGTCGAGTTCACGTGGGCTGACACCGACGAAGGTGACGGCAGCACGGAATTTTTCGAGCGTGACTACGCGGGGTTCGCGAATGGAACGTGCTACGAGTTTTTCCTGCGGATTGGCGTCGGCACTACTGACGATGCGGATGGAACGCGGCCGCCGGACGAGAAGAAAATTCTAGCGCACTTGGAGAAGATCGTATCGAGCCTGCAATTCGAATCGAAATCCGTCTCGCTTCTCGACGCGACCCCGTCCGGTCAAGGCAGCGTCAGAAAACGATAGTGCGGGACTCAACGGGACACGCTCCGTGGCTGATAGAATTGGCACCCGATCGTCGAGTAGCCGAGATGGAGCAGGAGATTCGGGATTCCGGCCTACAAGCTGGAGTTGTCGAAAGGCCTTGGAAACAGGTCGCGCATCTGCACGATTTCGATCTTGCCTTTGAGGTTGGCGAGAATTACCGGAACGTCGCCGCAGAACTCCCAGATGAGCTGACGGCAGGCGCCGCAGGGTGGCGTGAGCGTGTCGGTGTCGGTAACAACAGAGATGGCGTCAAACCCGCGCTCCCCTTCGCTGATGGCTTTAAAGAGCGCGGTGCGTTCGGCACAGACGGTCAAGCCGTAGGTTGCGTTCTCGACGTTGCAGCCCCCGAACACGCGGCCGGAGACAGCGCGTAACGCAGCCCCCACGCGGAAGTTCGAATAAGGAGCATGCGCGTTCTCGCGACTTTGTCTGGCGATGACAATAAGATGGTCGTACTCGGACAAAAAGCAATCCTCCACGAATCACCCGTGAGTTTACGACAAAAACCAAGTGTAGGCGCCGGGCTTTAGCCCGGCGCCCGCACAACACCCAGAATCATCCACCACAAGATTCCGCAATCCGAGGGATTACCGCCTTCAGCAAGCCGATGAAATCGTTCTTCACGCGCGCTCCGGTTTCGAAAACTTCTTCGGCTGTCAGCGGAGCGCCGGTAATGCCAGCCGCCATGTTGGTCACGCAAGAGATTCCCATCACGCGGATGTTGCTGTGACGAGCGGCGATGACTTCGAGAACTGTGGACATGCCGACGAGGTCGGCGCCCAGTGTGCGAAAAGCGTGGATTTCCGCGGGCGTTTCGTAGTTCGGTCCGGCTAGGGCTAGATAAACGCCTTCGTGCAGATTGAGCTTTAGTTTTCTTCCCTCTTCCGCGATGAAGCCGCGGAATTCCGGATCGTACGCGCGCGTCATGTCCGGGAACCGAGGACCGAAGCGGTCGTCGTTGGGACCAATGAGCGGATTCGCGCCTTGCAGATTGATGTGGTCGCGCAGCGCCACCAGCGCCCCTTCGGAATAATTCAGATTGATGCCGCCGGCGGCGTTCGTCACGATTACCGCCTGGATGCCCATTCTGCTGAACACGCGAATAGGGAAGGTGACCTGTTTGGCGGTGTACCCTTCGTAGAGATGCACGCGGCCCTGCATCCCCGCTACCGCGACATTTCCAACTTTGCCGATTACCAGTTGGCCCGCGTGACCTATGGCCGTGGATTGCGGGTAGTGCGGAATTTTTTTGTAAGGAATTCTTATGGCGTTCGCGAATTCGTCAGCGAAGGCGCCCAACCCCGAGCCAAGAACCAGGGCGATACGCGGGCGTAGCTTCGTTTTGGACAGAATGAATCTAGCAGCGCGGGTAGCCTGGGAGAATTCGGAATTGGCGATTTTTGGAGGCATGGTCGGTGAGTAATTTAGCCCAAGACCCACGCTCAACTGAAGATGCCGACGATGGAGGCGGAAATCAGGTTGGCCATGGTGCCCGCCAGCATGGCGCGGATGCCGAATTTTGCCAACTGGTGGCGTTGTTCAGGCGCCAGGGCGCCAATACCTCCGATTTGGATGCCGATGGAGCTGAAGTTGGCGAAGCCGCAGAGCGCGAAAGTAGCGATCGTGAAGCTGCGCGGGTCGAGCGAGCCCTTGATGGTGCCGAGCTGCGCAAAGGCCACGAATTCGTTCAGCACCATGCGCGTCCCTAGCAAATTCCCGATGGCCGCGGCATCGTGCCACGGGATGCCAATGAGCCAAGCAACCGGCGAAAAAAGCCAGCCGAGTACTTCCTGCAAATTGTAGGGAAACCAGCCCACATGGATGTGCACCCAGCCCATCACGGCATTAACCAGTGCGAGCAACGCCAGAAAGACGATCAGCATTGCGCCGACGTTGAGGGCCAGATGCAGGCCATCAACCGTTCCGCGAGCAATGGCGCCAAGAACGTTGGACTCTTTTTCCGTAGCGGGCATTTGCACCCGCCCTGCCGTGAGCGGCTGTTCGGTTTCGGGGACCAGCATCTTCGCCATCAGCAGCGTCCCAGGAGCCGTCATAATTACGGCGGTGAGCAGGCTCTTGGCATCCGCGCCGCCGACTCGAATATAGGCGGCCATCATCCCCCCAGAAATGTGGGCCATGCCGCTGGTCATGACGGTCATAAGTTCGGACTTCGTCAGCTTTGGCAAGAACGGACGAATGGTCAGCGGCGCTTCCGTCTGGCCCATGAAAATGCTCGCCGCCACGTTGAGAGATTCGGCGCCGCTCGCGCCCATGACCACGGTCATGACCCAAGCGGCCGCGCGAATGACAATTTGCATAACCCCAATGTGGTAGAGAACCGCGAAGAAAGCGGCGATGAAAATGATCGTGGGTAGAACCTGCAGCGCAAAAATCAACCCGAGCGAAGAGTCGGCCTTGCCGAGCTCTCCAAAGACAAATGTCGAACCCACGTACGAAAAATCGAGCAGGTGTTTGGCATAGTAACCCAGCACGCTGAACAAGGCCTGGCCCCAACGCACGCGGAGAACAAAAAGGCCCAGCGCGAATTGCAGGCCCAGGCCCCAAGCCACGGTCTTTAGCTTGATCGAGCGGCGATCGGTGGAGAACAAATAGGCGGCCCCAAGAATCGCGGCAATGCCGAGCACGCCCGTTAAACGTCCCATCCGATTTGCCTCTTTCTACCTTTTACTTCTGTTCGCCTTACTTCTGTTCGCCGATGACGCGGCGGATCAGCCTGGGCTGCTCGCGCGGTGGTTCCGGCGCGATGAGATAGCTGGCGGCGATCATATCGTTTGCATCCTTTAGCTTGACATCGGAATTGTAGTGGATGGTGGCCAGCGACTCGCCTATTTTTACCGGGTCGCCGATGCGCTTGTGGAATATCAGGGCGACGCCGGGGTCAATCGCGTCTTCCTTTTTCTCGCGGCCGCCGCCCACCATGGCAAGCGCGGTTCCGAAGGCTTCACAGTTTGTTCCACTAACGTAGCCCTCGCTTTCGCTCAGGACATCCACGTGCCCACGCGCCTGGGGTAGACGTTGGGGTTCATCGATCACGCGTTCGTCGCCGCCTTGCAGCTTAATTCCCTGTTTGAATTTTCCGAGGGCCTGGCCGTTAGCGATCATTGCCTCTGCGAGCCGGCGGCCTTCAACGAGAGACTCGGTGCGTTCGCCGAGGTAGAACATCCACGCCGAAAGCTCAATGCTCAGCTCGCGAAGATCGGCGGGGCCGCGGCCGTTGAGGGCCTCGACGCACTCGATGATTTCCGACGAATGGCCGGCGGCGCGCCCGAGCGGCTGATTCATATCGGTGATCAGCGCGACGACTTTTTTGCCCATGCGTCTGCCGGTATCGACCATGATTTCCGCCAGGCGCACGGCGTCTTCTTCGCGCTTCATGAACGCGCCGGAGCCGGTTTTGACGTCGAGCACCAGCGCGTCGATTCCTTCGGCAAGTTTTTTGCTCATGATGGAGGCGCAGATCAGGCCAATACTCTCGACGGTGCCGGTGGCGTCGCGCAGGGCATAGATTTTCTTATCGGCGGGAGCGATCTCCGCGGTCTGCCCAATCAAGCCCATGCCGCATTCGCGGAGCACCGCGCGGAATTGATCGAGCGAAAGATTCACGTTAAAGCCGGGGATGGATTCGAGCTTGTCCAGCGTGCCGCCGGTGTGGCCGAGGCCGCGGCCGGACAGCTGAGGCACGGCGGCGCCGCAGCTGGCCACCAGCGGGGCCAGGATCAGGCTGACCTTGTCCCCTACGCCGCCGGTGGAGTGCTTGTCGACGGTGGGCCTGGTCAGGGAGCTGAGGTCCAGGCAGTCGCCGGACGCGATCATCGCCGCGGTCCAGGTCCGCAGCTCACGGCCGTCCAGGCCCTGGAAGTAGATGGCCATCAGCAGCGCGGACATCTGCTCGTCGGCGACCTGGCCGCGGGCGTAGGCGTCGAACAGCCAGCGG
>Ga0185299_10001470_pt1 | contig 45136 bp, 36 predicted proteins | sample PaiPotPPA55metaG_FD_128002 | JGI IMG/M metagenome (GOLD analysis project Ga0185299, IMG submission 128002) | Iron sulfur acid spring bacterial and archeal communities from Banff, Canada, to study Microbial Dark Matter (Phase II) - Paint Pots PPA... ... | reverse complement strand
GACTGGCGGGCGTGAATGCGGAATTCCTGTTGATGGCTTTGGCCTTCAACTTGACGCGACTCCGCGGAATACAGAAACGCTAAGCAACCGAAATTGGGCCAAGGACCAGCGCCCAACGCTTCCGGGTGCCGAAGACCCGATAAGGTCCGGCGCTGGCCCAAGTCGCGACACAGACTCTTCAGCCGTGCCGCAGAAGCACAGCGACTTCTCACGGCTTCAGCCGCTGACGAATTTAGAACACAGCTCGCATTGCTGGCATGTTGGCAGGTGGACGAATGAACGACCAGTACCTTGCCTCGAGCGTCCGAAGACATTTCGCTCGCCCGGGAAATTAAACTTAACTTTAAGGCCGTTCAACTCATCAATGATCAGGAGAGGCATAGCCCGTGGCGTGCCTGTCCCGAGGTCCAGCGAGCGATCACGATCGACACCGGCGACCCTGTCAGGAATGGGCACCGCGTTTAATGGTCTCGTTTAATGATTTATTGATGCCCTCTACTCGTTGCGAGGATAGGTGCAAAGTGCTGAGCCCAAGGACCTGCCTCCAAAATGCTCAGCGGTTGACATGCACGACGCGTTTCGAGCAGCCTGTCGTTGGATGGGAACAAGCCAACGAGTCGACTTTGCCAGCCACGGGAGTCATTCCGAATAACCAGAGCACGCGAAAGGACAACGAAAATGGCAGCACGCGCACAAGCAATTTCTAAGGGTCCTGCCCTCAAACGCCAAGCCTGGAAGGATCTCGGATCCCACTTTAAAGAGATCCGGGAAGTGCACCTGCGACAGCTCTTTGCCGACGATCCCAAGCGCGGCCAGCATCTGACCGCCGAGGTGCGGGTCTTTATCTCGATTATTCGAAGAATCGCATCACCGCTGAAACACTCAAGCTCCTGATCCAGCTCGCTCAGGGCTCTGGCCTTCAAGAGCGTATCGACGCGATGTTTCGCGGTGAAAAAATCAACATCACCGAAAAGCGAGCGGTTTTGCACGTCGCCCTCCGTGCCCCGCGAGGCGCTTCCATCGTAGTGGATGGCGAGAACGTCGTTCCAAAGGTTCATGCCGTGCTCGACCGCATGGCCGACTTCTCCAATCGCGTACGGAGCGGCGAGTGGAAAGGTCACACCGGCAAGCGCATTCGTAATGTCATCAACGTCGGCATCGGTGGTTCCGACCTTGGCCCGGTAATGGCCTACGAGGCTCTGAGGTTTTACTCCGACAGAGCACTTACCTTTCGCTTTGTGTCCAACGTAGACGGCACCGATTTCGCGGAAGCCGTCCATGATCTCGATCCCGCGGAGACTCTCTTCATCATCTCCTCGAAGACATTCACGACGTTAGAAACGATGACGAACGCTCATACCGCCCGGGATTGGTCGCTTGCCGGCCTGCAAGGTGACGAAAAGTCCGTCGCGAAACACTTTGTGGCCGTTTCCACGAATACCGCCGAGGTCCAGAAGTTCGGTATCGACACCGCCAACATGTTTGAGTTTTGGGATTGGGTCGGCGGCCGCTACTCCATGTCCTCCGCCATCGGCCTCTCGACCATGGTGGCCATAGGCCCGGATAATTTTCGCGCCATGCTGAGCGGCCTCCACCAGATAGACGAACACTTCCGTACCACTCCCTTCGAAAAAAACCTCCCCGTGCTCATGGGCCTTCTGTCGGTCTGGTATGACGATTTCTTCGGCGCCCAGACCCAAGCCGTCCTGCCTTACGAGCAATACCTGAAGCGCTTCCCAGCTTACCTCCAGCAACTGACGATGGAGAGCAATGGCAAGCACGTTACGCTTGACGGAAAGACGGTGACCCGCGAGACATCTGCGATCTACTGGGGCGAACCAGGAACCAACGGCCAGCATTCCTTCTATCAATTAATTCACCAAGGCACCAAGCTCATCCCCTGCGACTTCATCGCTTTTACCGAGCCACTCAATCCGCTTGGCCGCCATCACGACGTGCTCATCGCTAACGTTCTCGCGCAGGCAGAGGCCTTGGCCTTCGGCAAGACTCCCGAACAGGTCAAGGCGGAGGGTACCCCGGACTGGCTGGTTCCTCACCGCGTGTTCGAGGGCAATCGTCCATCGAATACCATCTTCGTTGAGCGCCTGACACCGGAGACCCTTGGCAAGTTGGTGGCGTTATACGAGCACTCCGTGTTCACCCAAGGGACCGTCTGGAACATCGATTCATTCGACCAGTGGGGCGTGGAGCTGGGCAAAGTCCTGGCGCAGCGCATCATCCCGGAGCTGGAAAGCAAAACCGAACCGAAGCTCGCACACGACAGTTCAACCAACACCCTGATCAGCTACTACAGAAAACATAAAAAAACCGCATGACGAATCTCAGCTTTCATAAACCCTCCTAACAAGCTGAAGATTTCGATAGGTTCAGAGAGGCGCCGTGCACAATTCAACCGATGTCGCGTCCGCGGACGTCGTCCGTTCAGACGACCCCACCCAGCCCGCGGCCGCCCCAGTTACAAAACGCCCATCGTGGGCCCAGACCGAAGGAACTCCATTGCCGCTTGGCGTCACCTGGATCGAACAGGAGCGCGCGTTCAACTTTGCCATTCACTCGGAACATGCGGAGAGTGTCACCCTCTTGCTCTATTCCTCCGGCGATTTGGTGACTCCCCTCCTGACATTCCGTTTCGATTTTCTGCGCAACAAATCAGGAAGGATCTGGCACTGTAGAATCCCGCTCACGGAGATGGGTGACGCTTCCTACTACGCATATTCAGTTTCCGGAGGGGACTCTCCTCAACTTCACTGCTTTGACCCGCAGAAGGTCCTGCTCGATCCGTATGCGAAATGCATTTTCTTTCCACCTGGTTTCGATCGCGAACTCGCCAAGCGCGAAGGACCGAACGCAGGCCGCGCGCCCTTGGGAGCTTTGACCGATCACCGCTCGACGTTTGACTGGTCGGGAGATCGTTCACCGCATCACGAATCCAATGCCATCATCTATGAGCTTCACGTCCGGGGCTTCACCAGGAACCCCAACTCTGGCGTTGACCCGTTTCGCGCGGGCACCTATGCCGGCCTGGTGGAAAAGATCCCATATTTGAAAGAGCTCGGAGTAACCACCGTCGAGCTGATGCCGGTTTATCAGCGCGATCCACACGAGGACGACTACTGGGGCTACATGCCCTTGAACTTCTTCGCGCCTCATTCACAGTACGCGAGCACCCGCGGCCATCGTGAACAACATCTCGAATTTAAAAGCATGGTGAAGGCTTTTCATCAGGCTGATATTGGGATCGTCCTCGACGTCGTTTACAACCACACCTGCGAGGGCGACAATCGGGGACCAATCTATAGCTACAAAGGTCTCGACTGCGCTGCCTACTACATGCTCTCCTCCGACCCCGCAAACCCATTCGCCAACTACTCCGGCACCGGCAATACCTTGAACTTCGGTCAACCACACGTCCGCAAGATGGTGACGGACAGCTTGCGTTATTGGAGAAAAGAGATGCACATCGACGGCTTCCGATTTGATCTGGCGTCGGTGTTTAGCCGCAACGCGGACGGATCTCTTAACTGGGGAGACGCTCCGATTTTCAGCGAAATCGCCTCCGATCCGGACTTGGGTCGGTTACGTTTGATTGCTGAACCCTGGGACACTGCCGCTTATCAACTTGGGCGGGGATTCCCCGGCTCAACTTGGCTCCAGTGGAACGGACGCTTTCGCGACGATATACGCCGCTTCGTCAAGAGTGACGCGGGGATGGTTCCCGATCTGATGCGGCGCATCTATGGCAGCGATGACCTCTTTCCCGACAGCCGCGACCAGGCTTATCACGCCTTCCAGAGCGTCAACTTCATAACCTGCCATGACGGTTTCACTCTGTACGATCTCGTCTCTTACGACCGCAAGCGCAATTGGGCCAACGGTAACAACAATCACGATGGCATGGACGACAACCACAGCTGGAATTGTGGCCACGAAGGGGACGAAGCTGCGCCTGCGGACGTGCTGGCACTTCGCCGGAAACAAGTTAAAAATTTCTGCTGCTTGCTCCTGTTATCCAACGGAATCCCGATGTTGCGCGCAGGCGACGAATTCCTGAACACGCAATACGGCAACAACAATCCTTACAACCAGGACAACGAAATCAGCTGGCTGGACTGGAGCCAGCTTTCCGCGAACGCGGACATTTTTCGTTTCTTCAAGAACATGATTGCATTTCGCAAAGCTCACCCTGCCATCGGCCGTAGCAGGTTCTGGCGAGAAGACGTCTCCTGGTACGGAACCGGTTCCGCAGTCGATTTGTCCGGTCCTTCTCGGAGCCTGGCGTTCTGTCTGCACGGCGCTTCTCAGGCCGATGACGACATCTACGTGATGATCAATGCCTACTGGGAAGAACTAGTGTTCCATATTCAGGAAGGAACTCCTCAGGAGTGGAAGAGAATTGTGGACACCTCTTTACCAAGTCCCGACGATTTCTCAGAACGTGCCTTGCCTCTAGCGACGCTCAATTACGGTGTGGCTCCCCGTTCCGTCGTCGTCCTACTTCGACCACGAAAGCGCGATTAACCGTCTAAGCTCCGTTTCCGATTTGAAACCTACCATGGAACCGCGTAGCCTCCACCGTCATCTGTGTGTACAGGAATTTTCACGACAGGCAAAGACCGGGTGCCGCACCCTTGGGTTTTAAGGGTGCGGGTTTTGACGTTGCGTCCACTAGACCGCAAGTGTGGAGACCGAAATTCAAAAATGGCTTTTTCGCATCTGTACCTCTAATCTTACAACCTGCAACTCATCAACGATGGCTGTTGAGCAGGGAGGAACCAGTGAAGCAATTGCGGATTCTCAAGGTTCTGCTGTTACTACTGCCGCTCGTAGCAATCGCTCTATTTTGGGCTCACGCTACACGTTCGGCGAGACGCGCCGACGCCAGCACGCAATCAGAAACTCCCGCGAAATCCGCCGCCCGGCCTCAACAGCTCAGCCCTCAGGGTCAAGCCGCGTTGCAGGCCATAATCCAGTCGGGAAAACTCTCGGATCTACGCTGGCCCGATTTTAGCGACTACGACAAGCACCTCCAGAAATTTTACGACTCCTACGCGTATTCCCTGCCGTGGGTCAGAGGCATGGAGCCAACCGCGCAAGCGCAGCAAGTCATCGCGATTCTGTCGCAAGCAGAGCAAAAAGGATTGTCCGCCGACGATTACGACGGGCCACGCTGGGCCGACCGCCTGGCCAAACTCAAACCCGCCACGTCGCAGCCCTCCGAAGTCGATGCCACGCAATTCGATGTCGCGCTCACCGTTTGCTCGATGAGATATATCTCCGACCTGCACATTGGCAAGGTGAACCCGAAGCACTTTGCCTTTGGCTTCGACATTGAGGCCAAGAAATATGACTTGCCCGACTTCCTGAAAACAAATGTTGTCGACGCTTCCGACGTCGCCGGCGCCCTGGCGCAAGTGGAACCCCCGTACCCAGGCTACAAGCGCACGATTCAAGCCCTGCACACCTACTTGCAGCTAGCCAAGGAATCCGACGGCCAACCGCTACCCGCCATAACAAAACCTATCGCCCCCGGCGATTCCTACCCGGGCGTCCCCCAACTGACCAGCAGGTTGCGACTGGTAGGCGATCTTCCAGCCGACGCCAACGTTCCACCGGATGCAACTGTTTATCAAGGTCCGCTGGTGGATGCTCTCAAAAGTTTTCAACGCCGCTTGGGACGTGAACCGGACGGACGAATCACCGCCCAAACAGTAGCGGACCTGAACGTACCGCTCACCAGCCGCGTCCGGCAGATGCAATTGACTCTGGAACGGTGGAGATGGCTGGCCGTGGCTCCTCATGCCACTCCGATCGTCGCGAACATTCCCGAATTTCGCCTCCGCGCCTATGACGAAAACTTTAAGGTCGCCTTGTCGATGAACGTGGTGGTAGGCAAAGCCTATGGCCACGACACCCCGGTCTTCGGAGACAGCATGGCTTACGTTGTCTTCCGGCCCTATTGGGGTGTTCCTTATTCCATCGCCAGAGCGGAATTCCTTCCAAAGATCGCTCGCGATCCCGACTACCTGGCCAAAAAGGGATTCGAGGTCGTGAACAGCAAGCAGGATGTCGTAACATCCGGAACAGTGACGCCCGAGGTCCTCGAGCAGCTCCGCTCAGGCAAGCTTTTCATCCGCCAAACGCCAGGTCCAAAGAACTCACTGGGACTCGTGAAATTTATCTTTCCCAACAGCTACAACGTGTACATGCACGACACGCCCGAGCAGGTCTTCTTTTCGAAGTCTCGCCGCGATTTCAGCCACGGCTGCATCCGTCTGGAAAAGCCCGCCGACGTGGCCGTCTGGGTCCTGCGCAATAATACGGGCTGGGACATGGATCGCGTTCGCGCCGCGATGAACGGGAGCACGACCCAGCAGGTGAATCTCGCGCGTCCCATCCCGGTCTTGATTGTGTACGGCACTGCGGTCGTGACCGAGGATGGCATCGTTCATTTTTACGACGACATCTACGGGCACGATGCCACGCTCGAGAAAGTTCTTCAGAAGGGCTATCCGTATCCGGGTTAGTCGCCCCCAGTCAGTCGAGGGTCAGTCGCCGCTGATCAGGTTGGCAGGGCAGTCAAAACACCACTGCCGGACGCGCCCGGTGTCGACGTGGATGAAGTCAGAATGTGGATAGTAGCCGACACCTCCGCGACGCAGAGTGAGGGCGGCTTGGCGCAGCTTGAGCGTGTCGATTCCCGGCATGCGCAGGTCGATCGCTTCCGCTTGAATGTGCAGGCTGTTCTTGGCGACTCCGGTGGTGTGCGCGCGGAGAGACTCGTTCGTAGTGGGCGTGCGGTAGCCGCACACGATGTCGATCTCTCCCCCGGGATGCCCGATCGAGGCCGTGAGATCGTAGAGAATATCGTAAAGCCGCGGATCGAAGTGGCGAACGTCACCGGTCCGATGATCGCGCAGGAAATAATCGAGCTTGGCGAGCGCGCCAGCAATGTACTGGTCTCCGCGCCGGTAAGCAATTTCCATTCGCTCACCGGTGTGCGTGTTATAAAGCCGCAGGACATGATCCTGCCCATCCTGACTGCTTGACCCCTCAGGCGGCTCAGGCGCTGCCCCGCGCGATTGGGCCCGTGCGCCACCCGGCGCACTCACCAGCAGCACCGCAACTAGAATCCCCAGACACCCAAAAAACTTTCCAGACACGAGCATTCATCTCCTTCAGCACAATTTTAACACAAGCAACTATTTCGCTCGATTCGTCCGGATCCTGCAGACACCCTTTTTCTTTTTCAGAAATCCGTAACCCCGACTACGGCTTTCATGCTGTGTTCCTGACCGGGCCTGAGATCCACGGCCAAGTCCGCGGTGTTGCAGGCTTCGACGCAGATCATCTCTTTCCATTCGTCCTTCGCAAAATCCGAGAAAGAGAGCGCCTTTTGCACCCATGGATTCCACACCACCGTTGTGCGTGAGTTCTCTTTTTTAACGACGATGCGACGATGCAACACGGGATCCGTAATTTCGATGGGACCGCTGTTGTTCTGATAGACGCGATCGGTTTCAGAGACTATCGCGATGTCGCCGTTCTGCGTCTTCTCCCGATTCGAGTCGGTCTTATCGAAATAATGAACCCCATCAAGACCCCGCACCCGCGCTTTTTCGACATCCCCAACGCGGTAGTACGCATGCAGCGCTTCTTCAAAGCGCAGCGGCGTCGTTCCGGTATTCGTGGCCGCAAGCTCGAGGCTCAGTTGGGAACCGAACGTGACGTGATGAGTCAGCCGGAATTCAGCAGGCCACCATTTCTTGGTGCCTGCGTCGCTCTCGGTGAACATGCTCACGGTGACCCCGCCTCCGGCCTGCGCGATCGACTCCAGTTGCCACGCCTTGGTGCGCACGAACCCGTGCGCCGGCGCTTGAGGATCGTCCGCCTTGCCGCCAAACCAGGGAAAACAGACGGGCACGCCTCCACGAATTGCGCGTCCGTCCTCAAATCGCGATTGTGAGCTTAGAAAGAGCACCTCCTCACGGCCTGCTGGCTTCCAGGAAGTGACGTGGGCGCCGTGCAGATAGATTTCCCCGACAACTTCGGGCGTGGTGATGCGTACCTTGGGCAGTCCGCCGTTTCCTTTCACGATCTCTGCAACGCCTGGAATTTCAAACCGCTGATCCGACTTAGCGCTTGCACCTTCCATTAGGGCCATATGGGTATCCTCCTAGCCTCAAATTGGCACTCTTCTGCTACAGCCGCAGAGGGCCCAAACTCCCCGCAGTGGGCGCGTGTCGAAGGACTCGGCGTTAGGCGGCTTCGACATTTCCAGCGCCCGGCGAAAACTGAGCTCAAGCGACCACTGTTCGTATCGTCAGCATCATTCAGATGAAGGCGGATTAGGTTTAGCAACAAGATAACACCCCTCCCCCCTGTTTTTTGTAAGTGTTCATTCCACAGCAGGTTAAAGTCATTTGTTTTGATAGACTTTTGTAAGTGTTGATTCTAAGGCGGTTAAGTATTCGGGATATCGCGGTTGTTGAGGGCGGAGAGTTCTGGTTGGCGCATCTGCCGGGCGGGACTAGCGGTGTGGGGTTGGAGCTTCGAGGTGCGCTTTGAGCGAACATGGTCAACGATAGCGCACTGTTATTGTTTAGTTAAGTAATTTGTGGGGAGCGGTAAGTATTGAATGTTTGACGGTTAGTAACGCGGGTTGAACGGGGACGGATCGAACTCGTGCCACGCTCTGGCGACGTTTAGTCACGGCTCTGTGGCCTGGTTAGGTGGAATTCTCTACCGTGTTACGCAGCCTACCGAACGTCGCAAAGGGAATTTCGGGCTGGGGCGACGCCGGGAGGCCGACGCGCAGCAGCAGGTTCTGAAAATCTGGGTGCGATCGCAAGGGGCCGATGCAGGGATTCAACTTCCGGGGTGGTGGCTCAGTTTCCGATTACCCGACTCGCCGTCCAAGTGGCACGGACAAAAATGGCAATGGGTCGGCAGACACTAGTTGTCCTTGCCAGGAAGAATGAACCCCAGCAGGAATGCTGTGCCTGTCCGCCACACGACGAAAAGCGAAAGCCAGCCGGCTTCGATCCCCGAGCAGCGCATTCTGAAATGTTTCATGGGGTGGGGTGTAACCGAGTGCGTGGAGAGCGGACCAAAGATGGATCCCGAAGTATGGTCCGAGAGCCCAGCCGATGACAGCTAGGGCGCCCGATAAGATGGTGGTCTCAATGGGTCGACGTAACACTCAGTTCGAACCCTCCTTGCATTAAAAACAAAAGCTAAAATCGCTCGCTAGATTAGATCAGCCGGAACGCGACCCTGGCTAGGTTTTGACCGGGTCCAGCCAAACAGATCGGTTCTCCAGGGGAAGTAGTGTCGGATCAACTGATTAGATGGTGTTGCATCGACCGGTTGAGCCGGCACGACTTATCGGGACTTAGCGCCGCCCGTAGCGCGTAGTCGTGCAAGAAAGGGCCGCCAAATCGTTCAAGTGTAAGTCAACGATTTCTGGGGTTACAATCCAGCCCGTGGAAGTTCAGGAGAAAGCCATGCTGGAAAGTTGCGAGAAGACACTCGTGAATACGACGGCGAAATTGAGGCGCGGCGAATGCTACACCTTTGCCCTGGCCCTCCTTTGCGTACTTCCAGTCGTGGCCCTAGCACAGAAGACTGGTGCGGATCAGAACCCGCCAGCGCCTCTAGGCAAACTGATCGATGTAGGTGGCTATCGAGTTCACTTATATTGCAAGGGGACTGGCAGCCCTGCGGTCGTCATCGTAGGCGCGGGATTTTCTTTCAACTGGGGGCTGGTTCAGCCCGAAGTAGCGAAATTTACTCAGGTTTGTTCCTACGACCATTCGGGGATCGGTTGGAGTGATGCTGGTCCCGCAGATTCGTGCTCCCTGAGGGTCAATGAGGTCCATACCGCGCTGAAGAATGCTGGGATCAAAGAGCCGTATGTAATGGTCGGGCATTCGCTGGGTGCGTTGGTCGCACGCATTTATGCAGGCAGATTTCCGGAGGAAACGGCAGGAATGGTTTTTGTAGATCACGCCTCCGATTTCCGAGCGTTGCAGGAAAGCTCGAAACCGCCGAATGATGGGGCTGCGTCTCCGGTTTCCCCTGAGACTTCAACTGTTCCGACGCCGCCTCCGGGCGCTGCGCAAATTCACGGGATCGAGGACGATCCGAATTTCAGTAGGTTGTCTGCGCGTGATCGTGAATTGCACGTTTGGGGTATGGAGCGAGCACGAAATCAAATGACTATGCAGACAAACGAAAACATAAATCCACGATGTTTCGCCGACGCTGAAGCGTTCGGCAAGGACCATCCGCATCCGCTGGGCCAAAAGCCGCTTGTGGATGTCACCGCTGACGAGATGCGAAGTCCTGAATACCTGCAGCTGCAAAAGGAATTGTTATCGTTGTCTCAAAACAGCGAAGAAATCATCGCGGAGAAGAGCACGCACTTCATCATCATAGACAGACCCGAGGCAGTTATCGAGGCAATCCGTCAAGTAGTGCAGGCAGTACGAAATGACGCCACGCTAAATACTGTCCTACCTCAGAAGTGAAAACGCTTTGAGAGGAAGTTTGGCGAGTCGACCCACTGTCTGGTAAACGGGGTTACCGTCCATGTGAATTTCAAGTTTCCGATTATCCGTGCCAGCTCAGACGGTCGATGCAACACCATGTAATCAGTTGATCCGACACTACTTCCCCTGGAGAACCGATCTGTTTGGCTTTACCCGGTCAAAACCTAGCCAGGGTAACGTTCCGGCTAATCTAGTGTAGCGAGCGATTTTAGTTTTTGTTTTCAATACAAGGCGGGTTCGAGCTGAGTGTTGCGTCGACCCATTGAGACCATTCGACTTAGCAGGAGTTAGCGTGCGGTCTCGAGAACCCGCGGCTGCGTTAGCAGATGCAGAATCGGAGTGGTCGCAAGCGTCGTAACAATGGCCATCACCACAAACATGGTGAACAAGGCCGGCGAAAGCAACCTCAAGTCTAGTCCCACGTTCAGGACGATCAGCTCCATTAATCCGCGGGTGTTCAACAGCACCCCGAGCGATGCCGCCTCGCGCCAATCCGACCCGGTCAGCCGGGCTGCCAAAAAACTGCCTCCAAATTTTCCGAGCGCCGCGACCGCGATGATCAGAAAGCACGCAAGCCAATGGCGCGTTCCATTCAGGAGACCGATCTTGGTGCGCATGCCCGTGAATGCAAAAAACATCGGCAGAAGCAACACCACTACCAAGACTTCACATTTGTCGCGGATATCCCGCGCCAATGCCGAATCGTGAGGAATCAGCGTACCAACGAGGAAAGCGCCAAACAGCGCGTGAATACCGATTCGTTCGGTGACCAGCGCGGCCATCAGCAGCGCCGCAAAGATGATCGCAAACATGTCGAGGGTCGTCTGACCTTTCTCGGCACGCTTCCGGACAAGCCAAAGAGCGCCACGCCTGATGATCACCAAAACAAAGATTATGAATCCGACGGTCGTCGCCAAAGTGAACAGGAGATTCCCGGTCTCGGCGCGTGCCACGGCGACAACCGTGGCAAGCAGGCACCACGCGGTGACATCGTCGACGGCGGCGCAAGCCAAGGCAATCACTCCTAGGTGGCTCTTTTGCATACCTCGATCGGTAAGAATGCGCGCCAACACGGGAAATGCGGTCACGGACATCGCCACGCCGATGAAGAGAGCGAACACGGTGAAGGACACGTTTCGTGTTCCATAGCGGGGGTAGAGCCATAGCGCCAACATTCCTCCCAACAAAAATGGCACCAAGATGCTTGCATGAGAGATAGCGATCGACGATTTCGTTCTTTGGCGTAGCAGATTAGAGTCCAGCTCAAGACCGACCAGAAACATGTACAAGACGACCCCAACCTGGGAGATCACGGCAAGGTAAGGTGCGACGCTCGCGGACAACACTTGGGAAGCAAGCCCCGGTGCGATCCAACCGAAGAATGAAGGGCCGAGCAAGATTCCGGCCACCACCTCGCCCATCACTTGGGGCTGGTGCAGCGTTCGGAAGATCGCGCCAACGACGCGAGCGACGATGAGGATGACGACCAGCGCGAGCAGAACGTGCATCCATATGTTGCTGGCCTCCGAAGGCACAGCCGGAGCCGACCCGCGCGCCTGCGACTCGCCGAGTGCGACCAGCGTGTTGCCTGAGCGCCGAATTAACAAAAAAATGGCGATGCCAGCGGCGATACTTGAGGCGTAGACGAGAATGATTCGCGATGTCCGCGTCATCTATTCCGATTTCCCGTCCGATTCTGCTTCGCGCCGACGATGACTTTCCAAACGATGGAATTGCTCTTGGGAGCGGTCACTTCGCGCGGTATTCCAATACAATAACCGCAGCCCGAACACGATCAGGTTGATTCCCACGACCGTCGGCACAATCAGGTAGCTACCGGTTCGCCAGTCCCACAGCAGGAGCGGAATCGCGCCAAGGAACGAAGCAATCGCGATGATCTTGCGGCGCCGCACCCAAGATGCGCTCATCTCGTCCTTTTCTGCAACGCTTGGGTTTACGACAACCAGCAACGGCGGTTTCGCTTTCCCCTCAAAATCAAATACTTCACAGCACATGGAGGGATGTTCCGTCACTTGTGCTTCGCAGAAGCGGCGCGCATCTTCCAATCGATCGAAGACAAGAAAGGTGCAGTCCGTCATCTTGTCGAAGACGACGCCGTCACGCGAAAGTGGAGCGGCGGTCTGGAAATCCTTGAAAAACACCGCGCATTGAGTGGGAGTGAGCAGCGACATCCAATCTGGCCCTTGCCGGGTCTTGTCGTAGACCTTGAACTCTCGAAACGCGCCCGGCTGACACGAAATCATGACGATACGCTTATCACCCGCCTTCCGAGACTAGCTCATTCATTACGTCTAAGAAAGATTAGGCACCCGAGTCGCCTGCCAGATGAGACGAATCAGTGCCTGAGTAACACCACGGAAACCGGAACTGACCCGAAACCACTTTGAGACAGGAGTTGACTGGCCCTTGCCTCTCCGTCAGAATCTCTCGCCAACCAGCAAAATGGTGGTTGCTACCGAATACGCGGACATTCCCCTCGCGGGTTCCCCGATGCGAACCTTCGTCGCTGCGCCCAGGGCGGAAGGTCAATATCCCGGCATCTGGTGCTATTCCGACATTTTCCAGCTAACGCCGCCACTGCTACGCACCTGCGTACGGCTGGCCGGGTATGGATTTGTTGCGGCTGCTCCGGAAATTTATCGCCGCATCGAACCGCCCGGAACGGTGATCCCTTTCGATGACGCGGGACGCACCCGCGGCCAGCAAGACGCCGGGAAGACCCCGGTTGCGCATTTCGATGCGGATTGCCGCGCGGGTCTGGACTGGCTCTCGAAACATGCGAAGGTCGCGGGAGGAAAAATCGGCGCACTGGGTTTCTGCATCGGAGGCCACCTGGCCTTCCGCGCGGCGTTCCAGGCGGATGTCCGCGCCACGGTCTGTTACTACGGCACCGGCATCCATGACGGCAAGCTAGGTCAGGACGCCGATGCTGGATCGCTGGCCCGCGCAAGAGAAATCCGAGGTGAACTGCTGATGATCTTCGGGACCAAGGACCCACACGTACCTGACGCAGGACGCGAAACCATCGATCGTGCGCTGCGAGACTCCGGCGCCCACTATGACACCCTGCTGTACCCAGCCGAGCACGCCTTCACCCGGGATGAAGGCCCGCGCTTCGATCCAGAAGCAACCGACCTGGCATTTGCAGAGACGATCCGCTTATTCCGCAAAGTTTTCCAGAATTGAAAACGCGATCCGCTCAAGCGATTGAACGAGTCGTGCCGCCCCAGTTTCAAAAATAAAGATGCATCCGGCGCGTTCCAGCCAATCTCTAATGCGGAAGCATAGGAATGGCGACGCAATCTGCGCCGCTGAAACTGCGACTCGATGAGTGCCCGACGGAGGTCTCCGCTTCACTCGTCGTAACGACGAGACGGCCTAGCGGTAGGCGGCGATGAAACGCTGGCAGGCGGCCTCGGAGGTTTCCGGTATGACGATCTGCATCGGGTAGTGAAATGTGACGCTTTGGTTGGGTCCCAGGGAAAAGTTCAACGCTCGCTTGCCGCCGGAGGAATCGGCGCCGTCGACTTGGTGCGCCATTCCAGGCGGGGGTTTGACAGTAACGTCGAGGACATGACACAGGGAACGTGACATGAAAAAACGCGGACCGACCGGATCTGTTTATGTGGCTTTATGTCAACAATTTGACGTCATCAGACACGATTTCCTGAGTGGCGCGTCCGTTGCAGCACATTCTCGGACTTATCTCGAGGAATCGTCGCGCCCGCAGAGGTTGGTTCGGAGCAGATCGGATTTGAGTGTAGGGCAGACCTCGGGAGCGGTATTTTCCGGGCCGGGAAGATTGTGGGAAGTAAAGTTTGAGCTGCCCGACGCTGGTGCTCTTTCCAGCGTCATCTCCAGCAAATCCACCCAGGATTGCGGAAGCACGCGAAGGATAAATCGATGAACGTGAGTTTAAACAGTTTGATCGTGATCTTAGGTATCGCACTCCTGGCCGCGCTTGTCGCTTTTCTCGAGTTGCATGTTCGTCGTTCGAGGATCCAATCGCTAGCTCGGCGGCGCCGGACTCGCGTCGCCGCTAACGAAGCTCTGCGCACGAGGCTGGAGCGAAAAGGCTCTCGCAGGAGTTGGAAAACCGAAACAGACCATCGAACGAACCTGAAAGCGCAGCTCGCGCAGGGGCAATGAGAATGCAGGTCGCCGTCGCCTCCGATCATGCGGGATTCTTGCTGAAGGAGCGGCACCTTCGGCGGCTCGCGAAGATCGATGCGATCGAATTGAGATGCGGACTATGCACCGTCGAACCCCTCTGAAACGCTGCTTCTGGATCGTGGCGATGCTAGCCGCGCAAGCTGTTACTGCTGCCGCTCAGCAACCTGCCAACCCGGGAACCGGCGTCCCACAAACGGAAGACTTACAGAAGCAACTCGAGGAACTCAAGCAGCAATACCAAGCAACGACGCGTGACCTTGAGCAGCGCATTGCCGGGCTGGAACAGCAAATTCAAAAACAAAAAGAGGCCGGCGAGAAAGCCAAGGAGGGTGTGATTTCTGCCGCCGAGCTGGCCGCTGAGCAAGCGGCTAAGAAGGCGGCTTTCGGGCAGTCCGATCAGGTAGGGGCAAAGTACCAAGGCGCCGTACCTTCGGCGCCGACATATGACCTTCTGGAAGAGGCGGACCAGAAAATCGAAAAGCTAAATCAACAGCTAGGCAGCTTTGAATTCCACGGGTACTTTCGGTCGGGTTACGGTCTCAATAGCGAGGGCGGACAGCAGGTGGCGTTCCAGGCTCCCGGGGCTGATGCGAAATACCGCCTAGGAAATGAAGCGGAAACGTACGGAGAGTTGATCTTCGTCAACAACTGGCTGAACCCGGAACGGAGTTCCGATAAGGCGTGGATGAAAACCGAAGCGATGATTGAGGCCAACACCACGAATTCGGCGAGTTACGCGAATTTTCCGAATGGGACTGGCAACGACCAGTTCCGTTTGCGGGAGGCTTTTGTGCAAGCTGGCAACGTGCTGGAGAGCCAGCCGGGCGCCAAGTTCTGGGCGGGGGAAAGGTACTACCGCCGGCAGCACGTCGAAATCAACGACTTTTACCCGCTGGACATGAGTGGTTACGGGGGCGGCGTCGAGGATTTGAATGTTGGCATCGGGAAGATGGCTGTGGCGTATCTGGCGGGGGCGCGCCCGGACATCGTTACGCAATATGGCAACTATGCGAAGAGCAACATCGACGTGCGTTTTTATGATCTGAAGGGGCCCGCGGGGCTTTGGGGTGGATGGTTTAATTTCGCGACGTCGAAGGGCGGAACGACATCAACTGGCACGGTCGTGCCCACAACGGATGGCTATGCGTTCGGGCTGCGACATCAAACGCTGGAGTGGCACGGAGGCTTTCACACATTTTCCATCCAGTACGGAACCGGAGCAGCCAGCAACTTCAGTACGTCGATCGATGATCCGACGCCTTTTCTGCACAGCTCGGCCAGACTGCTTGCCGTGGAACAAGTGCTGTTTCAGCCGAACGACCGGTTCGCCATCATGCCCATCTTCATCTACCAGCGGAGCAAGGACGGAAATCCGCAACACGACTGGAGCCAGTGGGTATCGTTCGGCGCCCGGCCCGAAATCTTCTTCACCCGGTATCTTTCTCTGGCATTCGAGGCAGGGTTCGACCATACCAGCGGTTTTATGCTGACGCAAAACGGCGATCTCCAAATGGACGGTTGGCTGCGCAAATTCACCATCGCGCCGCAAATCGGAGCGGGCAGAAAGTTCTTCAGCCGGCCGGTGCTGCGGGCGTTCCTCACTTACGGGAACTGGTCGGATGCGTTCCGGGGTTTTGTCGGCGGCGTTCCCTATGCGAACCGAACGGATGGTCTGACGTACGGAGTACAAGCGGAAACGTGGTGGTAACGACGGTGGTACCGACTGGCTTTCGAGAAATAGGTCAGCAAAGGTGCTTGGGCACCGGTAGAACTCGGACTGACCGACGGAGCGGCGCGTGAGCGCGGGGGACCCGTCCAGAATTTGAGGAGAGAAGATGGCGACGCGTGAAGTCACGACGGGTTCCGGTCCGGTGCCAAATATTTCAGCGGTTTCGGCGACGCCAAATTACTCGCGTCCGCTCGCAGTCGTTACCACGTTGTTTTTCATGTGGGGATTTCTTACGTGCTTGAATGACATTTTAATTCCTCATCTCAAGTCGATTTTTGAACTGGGTTATGCGCAGGTAATGTTGGTGCAGTTTGCTTTCTTTTCCGCTTACTTCCTGTTTTCGGTGCCATGGTCGAAGGTGGTAAACGCGATCGGCTATCAGAGAACGATGGTGGCAGGCCTGCTGATGATGGCGGTAGGCGCGTTTCTGTTTTTGCCTGCGGCGTCCACGGTTTCCTATCCGTTGTTTTTGACTGCGCTGCTCGTACTTGCGGCGGGAATTACCGGGCTTCAGGTCTCAGCAAACCCTTATGTGGACTTATTAGGCCCGCCGGAAACAGCATCGAGCCGGCTGGATCTGACGCAGGCTTTCAACGCGTTGGGCACGACGATCGCTCCGAAAATCGGAGGACTGCTGATTCTCAGTGCCGTGCCGCTTGCGACGGAACAGCTGATGAAGCTCACACCGCAAGCGCAGCATGCGTATCGGGTGCAGCAGGCGTCCTCGGTCAAAATGCCGTACACCGTGATCTGTATCGCGCTCGTGTTGCTGGCGGTGGTGATCGGGACATCCAAACTGCCAAAGATCGAAACCGGGGCGCCGCGAACTGGAGAAAAGGTCCACGATTCGATCTGGAAACATCGCAATCTCGTTTTGGGTGCGATTGCCCTTTTCGCTTATGTGGGTGCGGAAGTTTCTATTGGAAGTTTTCTGGTGAATTATCTTGGTTTGCCCGAAATTGCGGGCCTCTCGGCTAAGGCGGCATCGGGCTATGTTTCGTTTTACTGGGCGGGGGCGATGGTCGGGCGCTTTCTGGGCGCTGGGCTGCTGAGGCGGATGAAGCCTGGGCATCTGCTGGCGCTTTGCGCAATTTTTGCGGCGGCGCTGATCTCCACCGCCATGATTCTAGGCGGACATACGGCGGGGTGGACGATTCTGGCAGTCGGGTTGTTCAACTCGATCATGTTCCCGACCATCTTCAGTTTGGGAGTGGCGGAACTGGGTCCTTTGACGGGGAGCGGGTCCGGTATCCTGACGATGGCCATCGTGGGCGGTGCGATTGTGCCGGTGGTCCAAGGGGCTATTGCCGATCGCGTGGGGCTTCATCACGCGTTCATTCTTCCGGTTATCTGCTATTTGTTCATTTTGTTCTACGGGCTGAGCGGTTCAAAACCGAACAGCGAGCGGTCCACGACAGCCTAGCAGCCTGCGAAAAAGTCGGATTTGTCATCCCGAACCCGCGTCGTTTGCGGGTGAGGGATCTGCTGTTCGCAAGGAAACCAAGGAAAAAGCAGATTCCTCACCCCGTTCAAAAACCGAACGGGGTTCGGAATGACATATTTTTGAGTTTTTTCCGCAGGCTGCTAGGGAATCGGGTCACTTGGCGTAGTGACGAGACCGTCTAGCGATAGGCTGCGATGAAACGCTGGTAGGTGGCCTCGGTGCTCTCCGGTGTGACGATCTGCGAAGAAATCAGCAGCCGGTAGCGAAGTGTGACGCTTTGGTTCGGCGCCAGAGAAAAGTTCAACGCTTCTTCTTTGCCGTTGGTGAAGATTTTTCGCCCGAATGGATTAACGGCGAACAGGCCGTATCCCCGGGCATGCCAATACGCGGGAAAGTTGGGATTGGCGGGGTTGTCGAAAATGGTGATAGTCACGGGTTGACCGTTAACTTGCCCACTTAGATTGCACCAGCGGCCCCGGGTGCCCCAAGCGGCGTCACCTGTTTTGCCTTCGCTGGTCAGATAGACACCATTTACTCCGGTATTGTCCATTTTCGCTACCGGCGTGGGGCGCCCGCTCGCGTCGAGAAAAATTTCAGGCTTGTCGGAAGGCATCTCCAGCGATCGCGCGACGCGCATTCCCAGCAGGCCCTCTTTGTCGTCCTCAAAGACAACTTTTTCCGCTTGCGCTTGCAACGTGGTAATGCGGTCGATGCTGCGAAATTGCGGTCCGCCGCGAAAGACCAAGAGGGTGTGTTCCATTAGCAGGATTTTCTGCTCGGAGTTCACCCAGTCGGTTTCGACTTCGAGTTCACCTTGCTCGGAGCCGCTCTTTGCCGCCACGATCTTGCGCTGAACTACATTCCCCATCTTGTGCCGGTCTTCGGGTTTGATGGCGTCGGAATTATTCCAGAAGTCGATACCGTTCACGCTACCGTAGTTGAACCACAACCCCGCGTGGTGAGGGTGATCGCTGCGTTCGCCGGCACGCGGCTCCAGCGGATAACCCCTTGTGACAATGATCCCGGTGGCTGTGCGCAGGGGATACAGCACCGGCTTGGCGAGCGTCGCCGGCCAGAGGTACGAAGTGAAGGGCTGGCCGTCGATGATGATATCCACGCGGCGATCCGCCTCGTTCGGGACGACGCGGATTCTATCTCCAGACGCGTTGGGCCTCGCGGCGGCGCAGCACAGCAAGAACGAGGTCACCAGCATGACAGTGAGAGCCGCTCCATCGTTGAGAATGCGCATGGTGAACGTTGCCTCCCCCTCAAGGCTTACTTTGCACTCTAGTTTTTACACCACGAGACTCGGGACACAAAGCGGGATGCCGAAAAATCCAGCATTCCGAAGGACGCGGGACGAAATGGAGTAAGATTGCGGCCGCGAAATCAGGGCGTCGCGAACAACGCCATGGATCACGGGAACCCCACAGACACGTCGGGCATGGCAGCAGCCACGGCGGATTCCGAGCCAGCCGCCGGCCAGGCCAAGCCAGGTATTTCTTTGCGCCTCGGACATTTCCGCTGGGTTATCTGCGCCCTCCTGCTGTTTGGAACGACCAAGAATTATATGGATCGGCAGGTCCTGGGGGTTCTGAAAACCACGCTGCAGCACGATTTTGGCTGGAACGAGATCGACTACAGCAACCTGGTTTTCGCCTTTCAGGCGGCCTACGCGGTTGGCATGGTGGTGGTGGGACGATTGATCGATCGCCTGGGTACTCGACTGGGCTATGCACTGGCGATGGTCTTCTGGAGTTTGGCATCGATGGCGCACGCCTTTGCTGGATCGCTCGCGGGCTTTGCGATCGCGCGCGCATCGCTGGGTTTCGGCGAAGCGGGCATTTTCCCCGCCAGTATCAAGACCGTGGCCGAATGGTTCCCAAAGAAAGAACGCGCACTGGCCACCGGCATTTTCAATGCAGGCACCAACGTAGGCGCCATCGTGACGCCGTTTGTCGTGCCTTGGATCACCGTGCATTGGGGTTGGCGGTGGGCATTTATATTGACCGGAGCGCTCGGGTTCATATGGTTATTGTTCTGGCTGTGGCTTTATCGCAAACCGGAAGAGCATCCGCGTCTTTCGAAAGCGGAGTTGGATTACATTCGCAGCGACCCCGCGGAGCAGCCAGGGAAAATAAAATGGATTCGTCTGCTTTCCTACCGGCAGACCTGGACGTTCATGATGGGCAAGTTCATGACCGATCCGATCTGGTGGTTCTACCTGTTTTGGGTGCCCGATTTTCTGCAGCGCCAGCACGGTTTGAAATTGATGCAGATCGGCGCGCCTATTATGGTGATCTATTTGATCGCCGACGTGGGCAGCGTGGCCGGCGGGTGGCTCTCGTCGTCGCTGATTCACCACGGCAGGAGCGTTAATTTTGCTCGAAAGACAGCTCTGCTAATCTGCGCTGTAGCCGTCATCCCCATTGCCTTTGCCTATCGCATCGAGAGCACGTGGGGTGCAGTTTTGCTGGTGGGGCTTGCGGCGGCCGCGCACCAGGGATTTTCCGCGAATCTGTACACGTTAACCTCCGACATGTTTCCATCGCGCGCCGTCGGCTCCGTGGTCGGAATCGGCGGCATGGCCGGAGCGATCGGCGGGATGCTGATCGCGAAGATAGTCGGCTACGCGTTGCAGTGGACCGGAAGCTACATGATCCCCTTTCTTATGGCGGCCTCAGCATATTTGCTGGCGGTCGCCGTCATGCAGATACTGTCGCCGCGGCTTGAGCCCGCCCTTATCGGCGCAGATTCAGAAAACTGATGGGATTCGGTACTGGGTCGGTTTCCGTTACGCGATTTATCGGAAATTGTCGTGAAACTTAAACAGAATCTCGCCCTCGCGGCTTTGACTGCGTCTAAGATGGCCATAGAATTCAAGACGCAGGAAGAGGTTGTCTTCATTCGAGGATATACAGCCTATGACCGACTGGTTCGCGCGCCCCGTCCTACACGTGACGGACGTTGAGGCCTCGCTCCGCTTTTACGTTGACCGGCTCGGCTTCGCGAGCCCCTGGCGCTACGAGGAGGACGGCAGAGCACGCGTTGCGCAGGTCGACCGGCAGGGCTGCGCGCTCATCCTGGCCGACACGTGGCCGGACAAGATTGGCAAGGGACTGATGTTTATTTCCGTGAACGTCGAGCAGGAGACTCGCGAGGCCACGATCGGCGCGTTGGACGCGCTGCGCGCGGAACTCGAGGCCAAGGGCGTTTCGGTCAAGGAGGATTCGTGGGGTTATCGTCTCCTGGTGGTTGATGATCCCGACGGCAATCAGCTCTTCTTCAACTATCCGAACGAGACTGCGTCCGGCAAGATTGTTAGAGATGAATCGTAATCGCGCAGCCGCGCCAGCAGCCGGCTCCGCATCACCAGAGTCCGCACGGTTAACTATGTTTTCGAGGCTCCTGCAGTCTTAAAGTGGTATTTGTTGATCTTCAGTGACCGAATCTTCGATTCTAATGTTGAACGACTAATCCCCAGCTTTGCCGCTGCTCCGGACGGTCCGGACACCCGCCCTTCGCTCTTGCGCAGGGTAGCCTCAATCATCTCTTTCTCGTGGGCGGCGAGTTTGTGAGTTAGTTTCAAGTGCCTGGTCGGCTCGCTCGCAAGAGGACGCCGCGAAAGCCAACTCTCATCGACCGAGAAATTCTCTGTTTCGCATACGATGACGGAACGTTCGACAACGTTTTGCAATTCGCGAATATTACCTGGCCAGGGATACGACAGAAGAAGCGCCAGAGTCTTTTTATTGATTCCGCGGAAACTTTTTCCCGATTTCCGCGCGAAATGATCGATGAAGTATTCGACCAGCAACGGAATGTCTTTTCTTCTTTCCCTCAGAGGAGGAATCTCAATCGGAAAGACGTTGAGACGGTAAAATAGATCGCATCGGAACGTGCCCTCCGTGATGGCCGCCTCCAAGTCACGGTTGGTTGCAGCGATCACCCGAACATTGGTTCGGATAGATCCGGTTCCCCCGACACGCTCGAATTCGTGTTCTTGTAAGATGCGTAAGAGAGCGATCTGGGTCTCGGAGGGAAGCTCTCCGACTTCGTCGAGGAAGATCGTGCCCCCTTCGGCCAGCTCAAAGCGCCCTAAACGCCGCTGAGTTGCCCCCGTGAAGGCTCCCTTCTCATGACCGAACAATTCGGACCCAATCAGTGACGCCGGAGTCGCGGCACAATTCACGCCGACGAAAGGACGCGAGGACCGCCGAGATCTCTTGTGGATGGCGCGGGCGATTAACTCCTTGCCGGTGCCCGTTTCACCGGTGAGTAGAACCGTGGAATCCATGGGCGCCACCTTGGATACGAGAGAGAGCACTGCTTGGAGCGCGGATGAGGTGCCCACAATGTCCTCAAACATGAGAGCCTGATCGATTTGCTCGCGCAGTACCAAGTTCTCGTCTTGCAGGCGGTCCTTCAGGCTCTGAACTTCTTCGAGACATTCTTGCAGATAGGCTCTGGCGCTCGTACTTTCGTGATACGCAGAGCTATTCTCTATGGCGATGGCAATTTGGTTCGCTACCTGGGTAAGAAACCCAAGATCGTCCTGAGTAAAGCGAAGGTCCTCGCGGCTGGCGAGCGCCAAGACACCGAGGACACCATTCCGGCTAATAATTGGCAGGATAGAGCCGGTGCTGAGGCCCTCCGCAATACCAGGGTCGTCCTTCAGGCCTAACCGAAGCAAGTCGGCGGCATTGCCCATCCAGGGCTTGGCGGTGCGGAAGACCATGCCGGCGATGGACCCCTCCATCGAAACAGAGTCCTCTCGAATGAATCCCTTGCTGTCTGGAAAATCGAGCACGAAGACGCGCAACCTGTTCACATTTGAGCTCGGCAAGCAGACGTACACGACATCACATTGCATCACCCGCCGGACGCTCGCCGAAATGGCACGGAGGAGATCGTCGAGCTGCAAATTTGAGACGACTTGATTGGTGACATCGAAGAGCAACTGCAGCCGGTTTTCTGCCTGTTTGCGGTCGTCAGTATCCGTATGCAAGCAATACCAGCGCACGATGCGTCCTTCCGCGTCCCGCCCGGGGATAGCGCGTACATGGAACCAACGGAATACGCCATCAGCACGACGGAAACGGCACTCAGAGTCATATGGCTGCCCGGTTTCGACCGAGCGATTCCACGTGGACACCAGACGAGAAAGGTCGTCGGGATGAACAAAGCCGCAGTTGGTCCAACTTTGCAACTCGTCAAGGGTTGTTCCGAGGTAATCCAGCCATTGCTGATTGACGAATTCGATGTCGCCGTGCGCCGTCAAAGTAACCACGTGTCCCGGAATGCTATCGACGATCACCCGACAATCTTGTTCGCTCGGACGCAAGGCCTCTTTGGCTGGTTGTGGCGCGTTGGCGTTCACCGGTCGTCCCTCCGCCATTTGCAAGTCTGAGACTTCGGGAGCTTCCTCCGTTAGATGTCGGGCTTCCTTGATTTGATAAGTCTGATTTGCAGGATGGCCGGGGCACGGAGCACCACGAAGGACTCGGCGCGGATCGTGGGTGTAGCTGTTTTTCCTAACGTTCCAAACGAACGGTTCGCCGCGCGAATGCTAATCTCGATGCTGTGAACCAGGAGTTACGACGCGGCGTGAGCGATAGCTTCCCGCCGCGATATGTCCGTGATGATGGTGCGCGAGCCCATGTAGAGCACAAACGCGAGCGCTATGCAGAGAACCGGAATAATGACCATGGCTTGCCGAAGGCCAGTGGCGCGGAAAGTTTCCGTGACCACGGCTGAACCCGCCAGCGCCGCGGCGCGATGCGCCAGCACGTCGCTCAACTTGCCGGTGAGCAACGGTCCGAGGGACGCGCCGCACATGTACATGGCCATAAAATAAATTGCCATCGCTGCTCCCCGCTGGTTCGGAGCGACAATATCCTGTATCGCCGAGTACACCAGGCCGTAGTACGTCGTGAGAGCCGCATACGTCAGCGCCAAGAACGCCATCGCCACGAACAAAGAGCCCGCGGGCTGAAGAATTCCCACGCATGCAAACGGCATGGCCACTAGAGCCATGACGGCGGCGCCGAGCATGCGGCCGTCTTTGCGATGCTGGACGATGAAATCGCCCAGATAGCCCGCGAGGGTTCCCCCGCTCACACCTCCAGCTAAATAGACGACGCCGGTGGCGAGGCCGGATTTCGCCAGCGAGAGGCCGTGGACTCGGCTCAGAAACGCCGGCAAGAAAGTTCCGATGGCATACATGCTGAAATTTAGCAGCGCGCCGGAGGCGATGATCCACCACAGAGTGGGGATGCGCAGCACGCTCCACATCGAGCCACGTGCCAGCGGCGCGGGATGGCTCTCGCTTGCGCCGCGCTCCGGTTCGTGGAGCATCAGCAAAGCGGGAACCAGCAGCACCGCCGGCAGTGCCGCAAATACCATTGCGGCTCGCCAGCCATACGCCTGCGCTATCGGGCCGCTGAAGAAAAAACCGAGTGCGCCGCCGACCGGCACGCCGAGCATGAACAGCGCGAGCACTCGAGAGCGTTTGGCCGGTGGAAACAGATCACCGAGCCAGCTGGTCGCGGTCGGCGCGCAGGCTGCTTCGCCGACGCCAACGCCGACACGGGAAAGGAGCAGTATCGGGTAGGTGGTGGCCAGGCCTGCGGAAGCCGTCAGCGCGGTCCAAATGACGACTCCCCAGGCCAGAAGCTTTTTGCGGCTGGCAGAATCCGCGATGCGCCCGAGGGGCACGCCGACAATGGCATAGATCCAGATGAAGGCGCTGCCGAGGAGGCCGATCTGGGTGTCGTTGAGGTGGAACTCCTTGCGCATGGGCTCGACGAGCGCGCCGGGGACGTGGCGGTCATAGAAATTGAGGATATTGATGGCGAAGAGCACCACCACGGAGAACCACAGACTTTGCTGCTGGGATTTCTGTGACAAGGCGCGAGCATGCTAGCACAGGTGGCGTGAGTGGTGGTTCGGGACTGGTAGCCAGCCAGAGACCCCAAGTTTGAGCCAGGGAAGGCGTTCGACATTAGAGGATGTCCCGCATTTAGTTGAAGGTTGAGAACAAGAAGCAGCGGCTCTCGCCAGGACTCGGATAGAGTTCGGGTTGCGAATCCCTTCGAAAGGAACGGTGACTGAGAGCCATCAGCTGAACGAGGCCGGACGAGGACGGGAGCGGCCAGGATTTAGTTTGTATACGATAGTAACTTCCAATACACTTGCCCTGGTTTGCCCACCATGTCGCAACAGCCAGCGCCGGGAGCAACGCGGCCCGAGCAAGGATGTGTCAATGTTATCTGCCATCCGATGCCTCTTTCTTTTCTGTATCGTCACCACCCTCAATGCCCAATCCCCACAGCAAGAACCCAGGTTTGCATTGGAGGTGGAGTCCGGAAACGGGACCCAGCCCAGTTATTCGCTTGTGCCGAGAGGGCAGGACGGTCGACAAACTTCGTTTTTCTTTACCCAGGTTCTCGTTCCCTTGCCACCGGAAACGGCTGCGGTTGACGATCAAAAGAAGCCCTGCGCCCTAGGGTTTGAGTCCAAAGAGGATGGAGATGCGGTATCAATCGTCGCGTCCGTCTATTTCGCAAATTGCAACCCGCGAGACCTCGGCCGGTTTATGCAAAACGGTGCCGGGCAACTGCTGGGCAATTATTCGGCGCGGCTCGACGAGACCCTTGTTTTGGAAGAAATGAAGCAGTTCGGGTTTCAACCCTATACGATCAAAGTTGTGAACGCGCAAGTACCACGTACAGTCGTACAAACGGTGAGCAAAGTACCTTCGCTTCAGATCGCAATTGTCGGCGAAGATCGCCAGTCCTATAAATTGGTGGTTCGAAATACCTCACCGCGCGCGGTGACGGGCATTGTGATTGCGAGATCGTACCAAAATGGTCGTCAGGGTCTTGAGGGCTACGATGACCTTCGTTCAATGATTGCGCCTGGTGCAGATTACGAATTCAAAATGGACAGCAACAATGTGAATTGCGCGTCAACTGATAGCTCCATGCCCGGACCTGTTTCCTGCCCCATTGTGCTCGAAGGAGCGATCTTTGCGGATGGCACGTACGGTGGAGATGCTGGCCCCTTGGCGAACGTGGAAGCTCGTTACCGGGCGGAAAGAACACAACGACAACGCCTGACGGAGTTGCTCCAAAGCACGCTCGGAGATTCTAGCCTATCGGACGCGGCAAAGATCGCACAGGTTCGGTCCGGGGTTTCACAGTTGGCGGAAAATCCCGATCCGGCAATCATCGATCAAATACAGTCTCGGTATCCCGACCTTCCAGATGCCGCGCGGGTGGATATGGAGGCATCAATGAGGGCTTCTTTTCAGATGGAAAAACGGATAATCCTTGACAGTCTAAAGGAGTTCGAGGAATCTTCCGGAGAATCTTCCACTGCGGAATCCTTGGCCAAATGGTTGAAGCAAAAAGGAATGACAAATTAGAGTGACACCGGGCCACTGTTGGAAGACTTGAACGTCATGCCATCCGATGGCGCCAGCGCCGTCGAACGTCGCAGCACGAGCGTCGTCATCAACTCATATTCGTCTCCGGCTGGCCCCGCCGAAGTTCCCTCGACTGCACGCCGCAAGGCCTGAAACGCGTATTCGGCGAGCAGTGTCTGCGACATCTGCACGGTCGTCAACGGCGGGGTGGTGAATTGCGAGAGGCGGATATCGTCGAACCCCACCAGCGACAAATCCCGCGGAATCACGATGCCACACTCGTACGCTTCCCGCATCACGCCTACGGCGGTCATATCGTTGGAGCACAGAATCGCTGTTGGGCGCTGTGGCAAGCGTGCGAGTTGCACCAGAGCGCGCATGCCACCTTCCATCCGGTGGTCGCCCTCGACAATCATCTCCGGCGGGACATCCAAGCCCATCTCGTGCATCGCTACTTCAAAAGCGGCCTTCCGGGCCATGGCCGATTTAAGGGTCGAGGGACCAGCAACAAAGGCAATTCGCGTGTGCTTGAGGGCCGCCAGGTGCTGCACCGCTTGACGAATCCCGTGTTGATAGTTGATGCGAATGTTGCTGACTCCCGGGACATGCGGGCCGACGTCCACGAAGACCAGCGGCACTTTGCGGAAACGCAGGTCTTCGACCAGCGAGTCTTCCATGCCGAAGGTGAGGATGGCGACGCCATCGACGCGACGCTCGATCATCCGGCGCACCGCGATTTCCATGCGCTTGGGATTGTGAACGGTGGAGGTCAGAAGGATTTCGTAGTTGTGTTGAACCGCGATGTCTTCAAAAGCCTGGACGATTTCCGGAAAGAAGGGGTTGGTGATTTCGGAGACGACCAGGCCGAAGATTCTGCTTCTGCCGGAAACCAGCGCGCGCGCCAGGGTGTTCGGGTAGTACCCGAGTTCGTCGACAACTTTCCAGACGCGCTTGGCGAGTTGCGGGTCGACGGTGGAGACGCGATTGATGGTTCTTGAGACCGTGGCAGTCGAAACCTTGGCACGCCTGGCAATTTCGCGGATATCCATAAACTCGCACGAACCTAACTGGGGACTTGCTCCGTTGATACTATAGAATACGCTTTCTCGCTAAGTCCACGCGCGATGACCACGCAGGGCGCGAAACCTTCCGTCGATGAAAATCGACGCACCGGGATTTCCGATTATCGGTTACTTCGTTCGGTTTCGCCGGCTGCGAGACTTCAGGATTGAACCTGCTGATAGAGCCGATACGTTTCATCCATAATCGAAGAGAACGGGCGAAGGGTCAGAATCGTGCCGTCGGATTTGACTGTCCAATCGCCGGATATGGGTTCCGCGGCCAGCAATTGAGCGCGCGTAAGCTTAGGCGGAAGCGCCGACGCCCCAAACAAAGCGATGGGCCCGTGCATCAGGGCCACGGTATTGGGGTTTTGCTGGTCCACCGGCTCCAGGCGCAACGGCATGTGCAGTTCCAACTCCATGCGATCGCCGTCCTTCCATGTCCGCTTCACCGCTGAAAATTTTCCGGGAGCCAGATCCCCATCGATGCGCTTGCCGTTTACGGTGAGCGTTGTTTTCGCACCTGCCCACTCCGGAACGCGCACATAGACGGCAAAAGTCTCCGGCCGGGCCAGCTTGAACTCGAAAAGGGAAGTGTTCGCGTGCGGATAATCGGTCGTCTGCGTCAAGCTGCAGGGCGTGCCGTTCTGCGACCACGAGACCCGTGACGGCAGGAAGAGATTGACGTAGAGACCATCCGCGCTCTGATAGTAGGAACTGATGCCATAGTCAGCGGCCAACTGAGGGAACGTACCCGAGCAGCAGGGCCACTTATCGTTATGATGAACTTTCCTGGCCGCGTTGCTGTAGTCGGAATAGTAGAACGAAGTGCCGTCGGGAAGGATAGGCCAGGCGCCGCCGATGGTGTTGTAAAGCACGCGCTCCATGCTGTCGCCGTAGCGGGAGTCGCGCGTAACGCGCATGAGGTAGCGCGTAATTTTGAAGTGAGCGTAAGCCCCGCACGGTGTTTCGAAACTGGAATGAGTTTTTTCCAGGCTGGCATGGAGTCCGCCGCTGCCCGGCACGACGAAGGCTTCATTGGGGCCCCAGCCGCCGGTGGCGAAACTCTGTTCCTGGATCATGCGAAAGCCGTTGGTGGCGGCGCGCAGGTAGGTTTCGTCGCCCAGCACGAGATAAGACTGCATGGCCGAGCTGAAGGCGTTCACGTGACTGTAGGCGTGCTCACCGGGAAGGATGTTGTGGCCGTCGGCCAGCGGCTCGAAGTAGTCGTGCTCGATAAAACGAATCCCAAGGTCGCGATAGCGGGGATTTCCGCTGCGCTGGTAGGCCAGGAAAAGATTTTCCGGCAGCGTATAGGATTCGTCCCAGGTGTAGGATTCCGATTTGTGTGGGCGAGCGCGTTGCTCGGCGCGGCTCAGGGCTTTCTCCGGCAGGTGCGGCATGGCGGATTGCGTGCTGCGCCACAGTACGTCGAGCGCGTCCGGATCGTGCGCGAACTCATGCGCATCAGTTAACGCACAACACATTTTGTCGTAGATGTAGGCCGGCAAGTCATAGTCCACATAAAATGTTCCGGCGGAATCGACGGTCTGCGCGTAGGCGCGTACCAGGCGGTTGACTTTTGCCTGTGTGGCCTGTGATCCGGTGATCGCGTAGGCGCGGGCCAATCCTGAAATGTACTGCCCGAAGCTGTGACCCGGAACGAAGCCGTGGAAATTGTCCTTCTCATTGAAGTCCGTGGAGTTGTCATACCAGCCGCCCATGTCGGGACCCGGAGCCGGCAAGCCGGTGCGCTGGCGAAATGGCTTGAGCAGGGCGTCTTCGTTGAGATTGAGAAACAAATCGTGGTTTTGATCGAATTGCCGGCGGAACGGCCCGTCCAACAATTGGACCTGCGAATACCCGAATACGGACAGAAGAGGAACGATAGCGACCGTCGCGGACGTCCCGCCGAACGCGGGCAAGACGCGCGCCGCAAGCGCGCCGCCAGTTCCAGCTGCCGCAGTCATCAGAAATTGCCGGCGCGAAGTCGTGTTCATAGGCTAACTCCTGAGTGTGGCGGGCGATATGCATCACAGCTGCGAGTAATCGTTTACCGGCCATTTATAGGTCGCGGCACCTGCACTGTCAAGGGCGGTTTGTCCCGCCTCCAGCGCTTGTGCCGGCTACCAACTGATGCGCAAAAGCGAGAGACCTTGTCGAGGCAAGGCGAATTGCAGATGTACACGCCCGTTTTCGATCGGTAGCCATGACGGGGAAGTGAGCAATTGTAGTTGTCCCGCATCCTGCAATTGCTGAACTTGCGCTACGGACGGCTGCTGGGGTGAACCCATCACCTGCCAAGCCGCGAACGCATTGCTGTGGTCCGCATCCACTCGGAAATGCTCGCACAATCCGCGAGCGGCGCTTGCCGGCAAGCCTTCAATCACCAGATCGATGCGAGCCGCCGCTGCCGCCAGATCATCGTCGTGATAGTTCCAGACCAGGATCGCAATTTCGTTGTCCTTCCGCGTACCGATGGCGTTAATGTCGGGCTTGCCCCGCACTCCGTCGGTAACAACGTCGGCGGGCGGCAACGCTCCTGAACTGGTTACCTTTACTCGCCGGTTGCCGAGCAGACCGAACATTCGGAACGCGTTTAAGACCGGCTTGTCGATCCCGTTGGACGCCATCTCGCGAAATCCCGCGAAGTAGCGTTGGTCCTCAAATTCAAAGGACCAGTTCACGGCACCGAGAAAGTTAATATGCTCGAGGTTCGCCAGCGCATCGATGTTGTACAGCGCTTCCGCCGTATACGATGCATATAATTCCCCATTCCGATAGGAATTCTGCGGATTGTCTTTTGCCGAACACGCCGCGCACCCTTCCGGGTCGGATTCTCCGAGCACGATGGGCGTTTGCGCCCATTCTGGAAACGAAGCCACGATCTTGAAGCCCTGGTCGACGGCCTTAAGCTGTTGCGCGATGCCCATCTGGACATGATCTCCCAGCCACTTCGGCGATCCCTTGGGATGAAAGCTGATGAAATCCAGCGGCGCACCAATTTTCCCGTTCGCGTAGTTCCGCTGGTGCGCGCAATGCTCCAAAAACAAGCGCAGGAATGCGACCGCTTTGGCTGAGGCTGGACCGGTGGAATCGGGGCCTCCGATGGTTGCGCCAGGGAGCGCGCGCAACACCCCGTCCGCCGTGAAATCGTAGAGTTTGAGAAATTCATCCGGCGTCCCTTTCCAATAGTCGATGTCCGGCTCGTTCCACACTTCCCACATCCACGTTTTCACCTCGGCGTCGCGGTACCGCTCACGCAGGTGATGCACGAACTGAAACACCAACTCCGACCATTTCTTGTAGTCCTTCGGCGGATAAGCCCAGCCGGTGAAGATCGTGCCATTGGGAAATGTGTGCCGGTAAGGTTGAGGATGGGTCGACAGCGCTTCGGGCATGAAGCCAATTTCCACTAGCGGTTTCACCCCGGCCTGCTGAAAGGCGTCGAAGATGCGATCTACAATTACCCAACTATAGATGGGGTTGCCGGCGGCATCTTCGGCGTAAGCGTTCGTTGATCCCCACTTTAAGGAGGCCGAGCCGTCGCCGGAGGTCAAAAGATTGTGCACGCGCACATAAACGGGTACGGGACTCAGGGCGGCCAACTCGCCCAGAAGTTTCTTACCGTTCACCGTGTAGGTGTAGTTAGGCTCGTCGTAGCCCCAGTGATTCCAGGTTGGGAGAAATGATCCGTCCGATTGGTCAGCATGCATGTGAATCGTCGCGTTTTCCGTGGCTTCTTGCGTGCGCGCGACGGGGCAAAGAAGCGCGAACAACGCTAGCGCCTTAGCGAGTCTGCTAGTAAGCATTTTCACGGCGACGGACCGCGCCACAAATATTTTCATCGTTGTTCCGTTTCCACTATTCCAGCGGGGAGACTTTAGCGCGATTCGAAAAGAAAGAAGAGAGGATAACGCAGAGACGCTCAGCGCACGGAGGTTCACAGAGGAGGAAGACACCGGGTACGCGGAGTGCGGTAAGGCGACCTTTATATAATGAAGGGCTGAGACGTTTTCATCTCAGCCCCCTTTTATTTCACCGTTTCAGATGCAGAACCGTTCCTAGAGCGCTGCGCACACCGATTTTACTTCGGTGTAGTTGTGCAGCACCTCGTGCCCCATCTCGCGGCCCCAGCCGGACTGCTTGTATCCGCCGAAAGGCAGCGCCGCATCGAACACGTTGTAGCAATTGATCCACACCGTGCCCGCGCGAAGCTTGCCGGCGAGCTTGTGCGCTTTCTTGATGTCGCGCGTCCAGATTCCCGCCGCGAGACCATACACGGTGTCATTCGCCTTCTGCACGATCTCGTTCGGATCGCTGAACGGAATCGCGGTCACCACCGGCCCGAAGATCTCCTCCTGCACCACTTTCATGTTGTCGGTCGTATCCACGAGCACCGTGGGTTTGACGAAATAGCCTATCTCACCTTGCCGTTCGCCACCGGTGACCGCCTTCGCGCCCTCTTTCTTCCCCGAGTCAAGGTACCCGCAGACGCGGTTCATCTGCTCTTCGGAAACGAGCGGCCCCATGTCGCACTCCGGGTCGAATCCCGGCCGAACTCGGATTTTCTCCGCGCTCCGCGCCATTCCGTCCACGACCTTGTCGAAGATTTTCTTGTCGACGTAAAGCCGGGAACCCGCGCAGCAGCACTGCCCGTGGTTGAAGAAGATCGCGCTGGCAGCCCCGGGAACTGCGGAGTCCAGATCGGCATCTTCCAGAATCACGTTCGGGGACTTGCCGCCGAGCTCCAGCGATACCTTTTTCAGATTGCCCGCCGCGGCATGAATGATCAGCTTGCCGACTTCGGTCGAACCCGTAAACGCCACCTTATCGACGTCAGGATGCGCAGCCAGCGCTGCCCCGGCGGTCTCTCCGTAACCCGGAACAATGTTCACCACGCCGTCGGGGAATCCTGCTTCTTGCAGCAATTCACCCAGCCGTAGCGCCGACAGCGGGGTCTGCTCGGCGGGCTTTAGCACAACCGTACATCCAGCCGCCAGCGCGGGGCCAAGCTTCCAAGCCGCCATCAGCAACGGAAAATTCCAAGGAATGATCTGCCCAACCACGCCAACCGGCTCGCGCACCGTGTACGCCAGAAACTTCGACGGCGGCGCCAGTGTCAGCGGGATGGTGTTCCCTTCAATCTTGGTGGCCCAACCCGCGTAGTAGCGCATGTGCTCAATCGTCAGCGGCACATCAGCAACGCGCGCGATGGCCAGCGGCTTGCCGTTGTCCAGCGATTCGATTTGCGCGAATTCCTCGAGATGCTTCTCGATCAAGTCCGCAAGTTTCCAGATCATCTTGCCGCGCGTGGCCGGAGAAATTTTCGACCATGGGCCAGTCTCGAACGCGGCCCGCGCTGCTTTCACGGCGCGGTCGATGTCTTCGCGATCGCCCTCCGCGACCTGAGCCAGCACTTCGCCGGTGGCCGGGTTATAGCTCGCAAAGGTCTTTCCCGAAGCGGCTTCCACCCATTTGCCGTTAATTAAAAGCTTTTGCTTTCGAGCGACGAAGCTCGAAACATTCGAATCAATCGATGGGGCAGCGACTGCAGTAGCCATAATCTGCACTCCTTTTCTAGCGTGCCATTGAAAAATGGCGATCTCTCCCGCCAAACATGGGCGGGCAGCTGGACAAGCCCGAAATTACTCCTGCGCCCAAAGGAATACAAGTGCCCGAATACCGCAAGCGCACTAGTTCCTGGGTTCCCCACAGGCCGGTGTCCCGTCAGGATTTTGAGGTTTCCGCGGGTGCCGCACCCTTCGCTTTTTTAAGGGTGCGGGTTTCGCGCCCCTTCACGCAGTATTTGCCGCGGGAGCCGGCGTTCACATTGACTTCTCCAGCTTTGTCCAGCAATATCGCGCATTCATGAAACGAACCTTTTTCCTCCTGGCTGTTCTCTGCCTTCCACTCGCCGCCCGCGCTCAGGATTCTCTCGACAAACTCGCCACTGATTTCTGGACCTGGCGCGCGCAGTGGCAGCCCTTTAATTCCGACGACATTCCGCGCATCGAGCGTCCCGCGGGGCTGAAGCAATCCTGGTCCGCGGAGTCCCTCGCTCATCAACGCGCCGATCTTTTGGCCTTCGACGCTCGCTGGAAAAAGTTGGACGCTTCCAAATGGCGCGTCCCGCTACAAGTGGACTATCGCCTGATCGGCTCCGCGCTAGCCCGCGTACATTGGGAACTCGACCTCAATCGCCGCTGGCAGGACGACGCTACCTTTTACGTCGATCAGGCGATGACCCCGGTCGTTGAAGCGATCCTTCCGCCACCGCCGTTTGATAAGACGCGCACCAGCGATCTGATCGCCCGGGTGCAAAATATCCCGTCGATTGTGGAAGAGGCCGAAGCCAACCTGCAGCATCCGACGGCGCCCTTCGCAAAACTTGCCATCGCCTCTCTCTCCGACATTCGTGGGCAATTGTGGTTGATCGCTCACGATGTGGGGCCGCAGTTAACAGGAATCGACGTGCAGGAACTCTCGCCCGCAGTCGAGCGCGCCGCCTCCTCCCTGGAGTCTTTCCGCGACTGGCTGCAAAAGCGCCTTCCCACCATGCCGCCGCACACGCCAGTCGGTCGCGACGCCTACGTTTTTTTTCTGAAAAACGTCGCTCTCTATCCCTTCACGCCAGAGCAGTTGCTCGACATGAGCCGTCTCGAATGGGCCCGCTCCGTCGCCGCCGAACAAATCGAACACCAGCGAGACATTGAAGTTCGCGCACTGGAGCCGTTCGACACGCTCGACGAACAGCTGCAGCGAACCAACGATATGGAAAGCGCGATTCGCCGCTTTCTGGCTCGCCAGGAAATCCTCAGCGTGCCGCAAGACTTTCCTCACTACACGGTTCGCGCGGTTCCACCGTATCTTGCCGGACTTGGTGATTTTTCGGAGCTCGACGATTTCACCGGCCCGTCGCGATTGACGCAGGAGGGTACCCGCTGGACGCCAAAACCTTCCGCCAACCCCGGATACTTCGAAGACGCCAGCCAGCGCGACCCGCGTCCCCTCATCGTTCACGAAGGTGTGCCCGGCCATTACATGCAGCTTTGGCTCTCTTGGCACAATCCCGATGTTATGCGCCGCCACTATTACGACTCCGGCGCCAACGAAGGTCTCGGATTCTATGCCGAAGAGATGATGCTCCTTGCCGGATTGTTTGAGGATTCTCCGCACACGCGCGAAATCATCTACAACTTCGCCCGGCTCCGCGCCCTCCGCGTCGAAGTGGACGTCAAACTCGCTCTCGGCCAGCTCAACAACGAAGAAGCGTCCGCGTATTTGGCGAAGACAGTACCCATGAGCCCGAAAACCGCGCAAAGTGAGGGCGCAGCCTTTGCAACGCAGCCCGGCCAAGCCATCTCCTACCTAACCGGCAAAGTACAAATCACCAAATTCCTGGCTGACGCGCGCCTCCGCGCCGGAGAAAAATTCGACATCCGCGCCTTCAACGATTTCGTCTGGCGCAACGGCAACGTCCCTATCGAACTCCAACGCGCCGAATGGTTCGGCGAATCGCCACTAGTGAAACAAACCGCGTCGTCGCCCGCCGACAAGCGCCCCCAATAATGAAGTCGTGGCGGCCGCTTTCCGAAGCGGGCGCCTTCTTGCAAAACAACTAAACCGATCCGTCCACTCCACCCACCAAGATCAGTCGGTCATTGACGAGCCTGCTCCATTTGTTACCCTAGCAACCCAACGCAAATGGCGCCGGCATGACCCTCGACCCCAAACGCACGATCGCCGAGCTAAAAGAACTTCGCGCCCTCACTGCCGACGCGAACGGCGCCCAACGCGTAGCGTGGACCGACACCTGGCTGAAAGCCCGCGAGTGGTTCGCACAAAAACTAAGCGGCCTCCCGGTTGAACATCACTACGACGCCGCCCGCAACAACTGGGCGACCCTCCCCGGCGAATCCGAAAAATCGCTGCTCATCGGTGGCCACTTGGATTCCGTCCCAAACGGTGGGTGGCTGGACGGCTCCCTGAACGTCCTGGCCGGGCTGGAAATTCTCCGCCGCATCAACGCCGAGTTCAACGGCCGCCCGCCGGTCACGGTCCGCCTTGTCGATTGGGCCGACGAAGAAGGAGCCCGCTTCGGCCGCAGCCTTCTCGGGTCTTCGGCATTTGCGGGCACAGCCAGCATCGCCGCAGACCGCGTGCGCACCGATCGCGATGGCGTACGTCTGGAAGACGCCCTACGCCGCTGCGGCGTGGAAATCGATCGCTTCCCCGAAGCCACCGGCGAACAAAAAAACGCCGCGGCCTATATCGAACTCCATATCGAACAAGGCCCGGTCCTCGAACGCATGGGCCTGCCGCTCGCGACGGTCCTGGGCACAAAGGGTGTCGAGCGCCACGCCATCACCTTCCACGGCCAGGAGGCTCATTCCGGCTCGACCCCCATGAACGCCCGCCGCGACGCGCTCGCCGCCGCCGCCAAACTCGCGCTCGAAATCCGAACCATCGCCGGCAAGCATCCCGACGCCGTTTGCACCGTGGGCAGCGTGAAAACCTTCCCCGGCATCGTCACCGCGGTCGTCGGCCGCTGCGAAGCCACGCTCGATCAGCGCGATCTCGATCCGACCGTACTTGCCACCATGTTCCGCGAGGCCCGCGAAGCCAGCGAGCGTTTCGCCAAGGAAGAGCGCTGCACGGTCGAATGGTCGCGCATCTGGAACATCGAGCCTATCGCCTTCGATCCCGCGCTCCTCGATCTCTGCGACGAAGCCATCCGCGAAGTTGCGCAGACCACGCACCGCATGCCCTCCGGTCCGCTACACGATGCAGCCGAAGTCTCCCGCGCCGGCATCCCGACCGTAATGATGTTCGTCCAATCCGTCGGCGGCATCAGCCACAACAAAATCGAAGACACCCGCGAAGAACACTTGGAGATGGCGGTTACCGCCTTCGACCGCCTCGCTTCCAAAGTTATCGCTTATCTGCGCTAGCATTCTCGCGAGGTTATCAGGGTTAACCGTCTCATGGTGTTCCTTCCGTGTACTCTTTCCTCTGTATTTCCGGACTCCCCTGCGATAATCTTCGTGTTCGTTTTCCGTGATTTTCAAACGCTCTCGAGGAGAATCCCATGCCCAGCCGTGTACTTCGGTTTCTGATCCTTTCCAGCCTGCTGATCCTTCCACTCCGCGCCGCCGACGACGTGGTTAGCGCCGTCCACGGCACCGTCACCAAGCTCGACTCCGGGACCAAGACCATGGTCGTGAAAACAAAAGATGGCACCGAGCACTCCATTCATTTTGTAGGTAAGACCACGGTCCATGGCTTCGATGACGCCGGAGCCCGCGCGAAGGACTCTTTCCACGGTGTCAAAGAAGGCTCCGAAGTCGTCGCACACTACACGGTGAAGGGCACGGAGAAAACCGGTGTTGAAGTCGACCATGTTGGCAAGGATGGCATGAAAGCTGTGGACGGCACCGTTACCCGCGTGGGCAAAGGCGGCAAAGTCGTAGTTGTCAAGGCCGCGGACGGCACCGAGCATACTTTCGACGTTGCTGGTCACGACACTGCAGCGGCCGCCGAAGACATCGGCAAGGGCACAGAAAAGGGCGCCAAAGTAACGGTCTACTACACCGAAGACGCCGGCAAAAAGGTCGCGCACTTCTTCGAAAAACTGTAGCAAACCACGCAGGGTACAGGTCATGGGCCGCGCGAGTAGGTCGCGTCGGCCACCTTTTGGAGTGCGGCGCCTCGCCGCGTTTCACCCACGATCACAATCTCCCGATCCAGGTCGGCGAGTAGCTCCATGCCAATTCGAGTCCGTGTTGCAAGCTAGCGCTCTTCATTCCGGCGTTTAGGGAAAAATTGTGAGGCGTGCAGACAACGCGCGCAAGGTAAAGGAAAACTGGCCCCACGCATCTTGCTCTGACTTTCGCACCGGGTTGGGAATCAGGCCGCACAAACCAGCCCGGTCTTAATCTTTTGGGTTCTTTGTGAACGACAAATTGTCAGCACTTCCAGAGAAAAAACGCATTGGGATCATCTGCGTCACAGCGATCTTCGCTCTTCTCTTTGCCACACTGTGGCCCTTCAACCCTTGGCCGGCAAACCAAGTCACCTGGCTGCCAGATTCCGACGGACTCCGCTTCGGCCGCGAAGCTGTCGTCTTCAGCAAAACTCCGCTGTACTCCCCGCCAGAAATGCCCGCCGGACAATCCTGCAGCATTGAACTACTCCTCCGTCCGGCGAACTTCGAACGGTCCGACATCATTCTTAGTTTCTATCTCCCCCAGAATTCGACACACCTGCTCATCCTTCAGTGGCGGGACCTCCTCATGGTGACCCACGATTCCAATGATGCCCAGGGACAGTTAAGGCATACCGTGATCGGCGCACGCCACGCCTTCCAAATAGGAAAACTCGTGCTCGTGACGATTACTTCCGGTCCCAACGGCTCGATCCTCTACCTCAATGCCACGCCCGCCCAGACGTCCAACAGATTTACGATCTCCCTTAACGAACTCGCCGGCCAGCTCATCCTGGGAACGACTCCGGTGGAGCACAGGCAATGGACGGGTGAAATCCGTGGCCTTGCTATCTATGCGAAACAACTCACGCCCGCTGAAGTCTTAAGCCACTACGCTGCCTGGATTGCGCCCGATCCGTTCAATCATGGTCCGCTCAATCCCGCGGACACCGGCGCGGCGATTGCGCGCTACGCTTTCAGCGAGCGCTCTGGCCGCGAAGTCCACAGCGCCGTTCCCCCGGGTCCCATGCTCGAAATCCCCGCAAGCTTCGACGTCCCCCACAAAGCCATGCTCCGATCTGCGTTCAAAGAATTCGACCCATCTCGTCATTACCTCTACGATGTTCTCGAGAACGTCGCTGGCTTCATCCCACTGGGCGCTATTCTCTGCGTCTATTTTTCCCTCACGCGTCCGCGCTCCAAGGCTGTCCTCTATGCCACCCTGATCGGTGGCTCGCTCAGCCTTACCATCGAATTCCTGCAAGCCTATATCCCCCGCAGAACCTCCGGCATGACGGACATCATCACCAACACGCTAGGCGCTCTCATTGGGGCCGCGATCACGAATCCCAATCTCGTAAGAAAGATTCTGCGTACCGTAAGAGTCCTCCCGAATCAGTAGGAGCTTGTTCACCACCGGAGCCGCGGACATGCGCAAGCCAGCTACCTCTGACTTCGGAGCTCTCATTTCTGACCTACGATAGAATCTAGGAACCTTGTCCGCTCAGCCTGACTTCGACCATTTCCGCGTCGTTCTCGTCGCCACGCGCAATCCACTCAACATCGGCGCCGCCGCTCGCGCGATGAGCAACTTCGGTTTCCTCAACCTTTGTCTCGTTAATCCTTATGAGCCATCCTTCCGCGAAGCGCGCTCCGCGGTTGGCGCCTCCGAACTCCTCGCCAACGCGCGCGTATTCGCCACCGTCGGTGAGGCCGTGGCCGATTGCACTCTGGTCGTGGGAACCACCGCGGTCGGCAGCAGGGAAGTGCGGCATCCGGTCAAAGGTTTGCAAGAGGCCGCGCCGCTGATTCGCAAGCGACTCGCGGTTGGTCGCGTGGCTCTCTTATTTGGTTCGGAGAAATTTGGTCTCTCGAACGAGGACCTCAGTCATTGCAACTGGCTGTTGCGTATTCCCACGCGTGAAGAGCACCGTTCGATGAATCTCGGCCAGGCCGTCGCCGTATGCCTCTACGAGCTTGCGCGCTCATCCCGGCGCGTTCAAATCGCGGAGCAGCGCCAGCCCGCTACGGCCGGCGACATCGACCGCGTCGCCGCACTCCTGCTCCAAGCCCTCGACGCCAGCGGGTCGCTCAAGTCGCGCTCGGGCCCGCGCACCGAAGAAAAACTCCGCCGCCTGATGCGCCGCCACCAACTGACGGCAGAAGACGCCAAATTCTGGCTGGGCATGTTCAGCCAAATCGTGTGGAAGCTCCGCAAGTAGCATAGACACTTAGCGTGTGGCACCGAGTCACTGCGGCCCACTGGCAACGGCCATCTCCGCGCTCCGCTGGTCCTGGGCCAGCGCTCGCGCGGCTTCGTCGCGCACGGCCCGCACTCCAGCGCTTCGCGGACCATCCGGCTCTAGCCGTAGATAGGCATCCAGCTCCTCGACCATCGCCGCCGAATTTTTCTGCCCTCGATCGATCTGCGCCAGCAACAAGTGTGGCATTGCAAAATTCGGAGCATACAGCACCGCTTGCTTCGCGCTCTGCTCCGCCTCCGGCACACGCCCTGCCGTGTACAGCACCCACGCCAGAGTGAAATTCCCTCGCGCGTTGGTGGGTTCCAGCGTCAGGCCTAACCGGATAAAAGCCAGCGCATCGTCAAATTGCTTCGCATTCCCCAGGGTCAACCCCAATCCAAACAGCGGGGGCGCAAACCTCCCATCGCTCAATTCAATCGACTTGCGAAACGCGGCCTCGGCCTGTGCGCTCAGCTGCAGCTCCAGATCCGCGAGTCCTACCTTGTAAAATGCCTCGTAGAAATCCTTGTACGCCGCAATCGCTTTCTGAAACTCCGCGACGCTGCCGGCCCAGTCCTGACGCGTGAACCGTTGAGTGCCTTTGTTGTAAGCGTTGCGCGCCTTCTCTGGAATGATCAGCTCGCGCATGGAAACGGTGGGAGCAAAACCAGCCGCTCCACTTCCCCCGCTCTGCTCCGGCATCGACTGCCCCATGCTCATCAGCGGTAACACAAAGAACGTTATGCAGCTGGTCGCTACTAGGCGGGCCCCGGTCATCGCAGCACCTCTTATTGCAGGAAGGAAACTCTGCCCCTGAGCAGAAGGAAAAACGCTTCCCCTGAGTTGGATATAGTTTGAAGAGGATTTGATTCACGGAATCCGTAAATTTAACAATGTGTAAGGGGAAGCACCTGCCCATTGGTACAGGCTCCGTCGTAGGCCTAAGTTGAGCGAGAATTTCTTTTAGGGGATTGTCCTTCTTGATCGTGATTCCGCACTGCGGGGGTTGGAATTTCTGCTGTTAGGGGCTTCGAAGCAGGTTTAATCGGCACTTCGTGATGTAACTCGTACCGTAACTTGACAATTTTAACGGACTGTATACACTCCCGGCAAGCACATCTGGCATTCCCTTTAAGTCACCCGAAAATGTCCGGCCGTACGACAGTCAAAATAGCGCTCTTTAGGCAATGAAGGAGGCAGGATGTCTAAACTTACGCTCGCGGGCGTTCTTCTCGCGCTTCCTTTTCTTGGAAACTGGACCGCCTCGGCGCAGAGCCTGTGTCCCCTCAATGGCACTACTAGCAACAAGCTCGTGTGCGTGCTCCCACAGGTGTATGGGCCTTTTGGGCTTGGGCCCGGTCAAGGCGCACCACTGATCTTCAACAAGCATCAGTCGCACTTTCAGGGTAATTTCCTCACCAGTTTCGATCCGATCAACGAAGCTGTGGGCATCCAGGTGTCACAATTGCCGACGGCTTCGCCCTCGTCCGGCATCTCTTTTACCTATGATCCTGCGCTGAAGACGTTTTCGCCTTCCACCGAAGAAACCCTCGGACCAATTCTCGGCGAGCGGGCGGGCACGATCGGACGACGCAAGCTCTACGTTGCTTTCAGCTTTCAGTATTTTGATTTCGATTCCATCGACGGGAAGGATTTGAGCCAGCTCCACACAGTATTCCAACACGCGCCTTTCCTACCGCCGTTTCCACCGGCATTTGGAATTACGTCTTGCCCAAACACAACCGGACTGACTGTGGCTAATGGATATGCAAACGCCACGGGCGTAGCTCCCTGCTTCGTACGTGATTTTGTGACTTCAACCGTGAACATAAGTCTCAACGTACATCAGTATACGATCTACGCGACCTACGGGATCACTTCGCGTCTCGACGTTTCCGTGGCGATTCCGATTCTGAATGTGCAGACCACCGACACTGCCGACACGACGATTCATCCGAATTCTGTTCCACCGGTGGATCCGGTAAATTTTCCCGGCGGGGTTTTTCATGCTTTCAATCCGGCGACGGTTCCCAGCTGCCCCCAACTGCCGCTGACCACGCCTTGTTTACACGCTACCTTCTCCAACTCGGGTAGCGCCACGGGGATCGGAGACGTCGTCCTCCGCGGGAAATATGAGGCTTACAAAGGGGAACATCTGGGCGTGGCTCTGGGCGTGGATGTCCGCGTACCCAGCGGAGACGCGGAAAATTTCCTGGGCTCCGGTGCCACCGGCGTCAAGCCGTTTGGCGTCATCTCCTACGCCGCTCGGGTTTCGCCGCACGCCGTAATCGGGTACGAGGTGAACGGTAATTCGATCCTGGCGGGAAACTTCGTGTCTGTCTCGGCGAATACCAAGGGTTCGATTCCCAATCGCTTCATCTACGTTGTGGGCGCCGATGTGGCCGTCACAAAGCGCTTGACGGGCGCATTTGATATCTACGGACAGCGCTTGTTCGGTGTCCCGCAGGTTTCCTCCTCCACGTTTACAGATCTGGGCAGCTGCAGCGACGCAAACTGCGACGTCCTCACGCCGGGAACGACGCATCCAAACTTGACCGTCGGAAAAACGGACTACAACATCACAAGTGCATCTCTCGGGCTAAAGTATCGAGCGTTCCGCCACCTGGTGCTCACCGGCAACGTGCTGTTGAAAGTGGACGATAACGGTCTCCGCTCCAAGGCGGTTCCTCTGGTGGGCGCAGCTTACAGCTTTTAGCTCTTTGACCGGCCTGCCGGAACAGCGGGCTCATCCACGAAGATTGTCCTTCTGACCCGCCGCGTCGTGGGAACAAACTCATCGACCCATTCAGAGAAGTGGCGTTAGCTCCGATTCGAATGCACTTGTGTATTCAAACCCGACCACTTTTTTCCGGAGTATTCCTTCGCGGTCATATAGCATCGTTGTCGGTAATCCTTGAATGCCGCCGAACTTCTGCTTCAACTCATCCACCGCGACGGCCAAGGGATAACGTACTCCTATTCTTTTTGCGAAAAGAATTGGATCTTCGGTATCCGTCATAGTGTCGAATTTGAGGCCAATAACCGCAAATCCTCGAGGGCCGTAGCGGTCTGCCAGTTCCTGGTAACCCGGCATCTCTTTCTTGCAGGGCTGACACCATGTGGCCCAAAAATCAATGAGCGCCACTTTGCCCCGAAGGTCAGCCGAGGAAATCTCTCGACCTTGCAAGTCTTTCACAGAGAATTCGGGCAGGCGGGAGCCGATTTCACCTGCCGCGCTTACTAGCTCCTGCGGTTGCGGGCGCCCCGAACGATGCTGATTGCATCCGGCCAGCCCAATCACCGCGAGGCTCAAAAATAGCAGCAGACTCTGACTTGGCATCTATCCTTTCTTCTGTACATTGAGAATCACTAACTTCAGGGGAGCCGAGAGGTTCGGGATCTCCTCCCCGGCAGGTTTCCTGTATAACTCACCGTAAATCGTGACCGTTGCAAGAGAATTCATAAGCGGTTCCATGCTTTTCAGCAAATCATTCGGCGCAATCGCGAACGATTGATTCGGCTCAACCTGAAAGACGAAATTTCCCGCGGAGTCTTTCACGATTCTTCCGCGTGCGGTCATATCCATCTGTGCCACCGTCACACCGCTATCATAAGTGGCTTTCAGAAGTTGCGCGGGAGCAATGTGCCCGTCTTCTTTAGCCGTGATATCAACTTTTCCATCGATCAAGGTTACTTCGACATTTTGAACGCCAGACTGGCGCCCGAGGTGTTTTTTCACCCCAAATGCTCAATAGTTGCACGTCATCCCTTCGACGCGCATTTCGATGCGCTGGACTTGCGCCTTCGACAACGGCGCCACTACGGAACTAAACAGAAACAGCAACGCCAGTCTTCTTGTGTTCACCGTTCCTCGTCCTCTCTGGAAACTTGCCTGACAACTTGATTTCGCTATGAACAACGCGGATTCTCTGGCTCCTAATGATGAAACCGGAACTGCTGCGTAATACCGAAAGTAATGAAACGTCGAACCGGGACGTGCTCGATCGGGGGAGGCGTGCCAGGGGACGCGCCCACCTGGGACACCGTGATAGCTGCGGAGTGGGGTTGCTCCGCGCTCAATCCTTGATTCGCCCAATGCGCAACGTCCCAATCCATACCGAACCAAATGTGCATTCCGGGACGCACCCCTGCGAAGGTCTTGATTCCCGCTAGGAGCGCGCCGCCACCGCTCCCGAACTGGGTGACTCCGGCAATGGTGTCATCCTGACGATGCATCCACACCAGGGTCGGGCCAATAAGCAATTCGCGTTTCACGTCCTTCGACTGGTACGCCCTGTACGACATCCAGAAGCGTGATTCCAGTTCAACACCGAGCCGCGTCGCCTGCGTCCCAGTGGTACGCAAAAGAGATTTGAAATCCTCATCCGCTACCAGGCGTTTCATCTTAAACACGCCGGTGTAGGTCCAATTCGCTCCAAGGAAAACATCAGTCGAACCACTTCCGGCTTGCAGACTCGCAGGCAGAAGATTTCCGTTAATGTCATTAAAGTTGGTTCGACCCGTCGGCAGTTTGGGCCCAAACGTCACTGACGCCTGCGTCGTGCCTCGCTCGGAATCTTGCCGGTAGAAGCGATACTTTACCAGCACCATGACATCGCCAATGCCCGTGCCCCCGTTTATCAGATTTCCGTTCGTTGGCGGCATTTCATAGTGATTGGTTATCAGCGGCACCCATACCGTCACGTCGAAATTGCGGTAGAAGCCCCACCTGAAAATAAAGGAACCCGCGTGAGAAAAGGTCGGGCGGGCCGCCTGAGGAATGATCTCCGAAGGGTTTGAAATCAGACCACGTGTCGTAAAATTCGAGTCGAAGGAGACAAGCCCACCGCCCGGAAACATCGTCGGACCCGTTTCCGGGGCTGGATCTTGGCCCCTGGCTGGAGGAGTATAAAACGACGAGAGCGCTAACAGGCACACCCAAATGAGTCGCTCGCAAGCTATCGGCTTTCGGAATCTCACAACTTTCCCCCGCCACAAAACACCCGTGCCGAAAGCGGCTTCAGTTCGCCTTCCACTAGCAGGCTGCGGAAAAAGTCAGATTTGTCATCCCGAACCCGCGTCGTTTGCGGGTGAGGGATCTGCTGTTCGCAAGAAAACCAAGGAAAAAGCAGATTCCTCACCCCGTTCAAAAACCGAACGGGGTTCGGAATGACATGTTTTTTAGTTTTTCCGCAGGCTGCTAGAAGTTCATGCATGAACACCGCCGCTTTACCGTCACCTGGTCAACAGGCGTTGATCGTGTGCACGAATCCTATCAGAAAGTAACCACCAAGCTGCCGAAAACCTCGCAGTTCCCATCAACCGATGAATAAGGAATGGCTCTTACTGTTTGTCGTACACAACAATGGTGCTCTCCTGAAGCTCTCGTTCCGAATTGGTCCTTGACAGAATGTTACCAGTCTGTTATCATAAGACGTGTTAACTCAAATAATAATCCGAACGCTTGGCGCCTGCCTCGGTGCCTCTGACGTCCCGCCGCAAAAACTGTTTTCAACCGTAAAGCCTTTAGAATCCGCACTTCCGAAAAACGCGTCCGTAACTCATTTAGAATCCGCAGATCCAAAAACACGACACTTAAAGTCCTTTAGAATCCGCACTTGCAAAAAAGGGTGGGGGGAGCGACTGTCTGTTTTGTCAAGCGGGAAGCGGCACGAATTCGTTGCGCACTTGCCGCGCTTTGGCGTTGAGGCGAACCAGCAGCTTGTGAGCCAGGGCCACGCGAATAACTTTTTTGGGTTT
>Ga0185299_10001467_pt1 | contig 45287 bp, 41 predicted proteins | sample PaiPotPPA55metaG_FD_128002 | JGI IMG/M metagenome (GOLD analysis project Ga0185299, IMG submission 128002) | Iron sulfur acid spring bacterial and archeal communities from Banff, Canada, to study Microbial Dark Matter (Phase II) - Paint Pots PPA... ... | reverse complement strand
CATTTCGCGCGGATTCGTGCGTCGGCCCAACGGTTCCATCACCACCTTTGAAGCCCCCGGCGCAACTCTCATTTTCCCGGAGAGCATCAACTCGGCTGGAGCGATCGCCGGCTACTATCAGGCCAACAGCAACAGCAACCCCCACGGCTTCCTGCGGACTCCATAGCAGCCCATAGCGGAAGTGGCGGCCGTAAAAACCAGCGCCTGAAGGCGAATTGATACACGGCGCTTACGGCACGCGTCTAGAGGCGGTGCTTGTCTCTTCCCGAGTCGGACTCTGTCAGCGGCAATGAAGGAGCAGGCAAAACTGCCCATGTGAAGATTTATCCTGCATATGGAACTTCCGCGAGCGAAAGGCACAGCTTCGGGTACTTGGGCAGCACTGTCTGGGGTGACGACGTGTTCCACTCCCCTCACCCAACACTGCAAACAATAACTGTTGAGAACAAGGCGATTTCGCTCATTGCGGGGTTTTGAGCGTAATGGCGATGCTGCGACCGTTTCGCCACGGTCAGTTGTCCAGGGCACGGCGTTCTTGCGTGCTTCCCGCCAAAGGTACACGGCGCACCAGACTCCACAGCATCGGATCTCTTGTGGAAACAACAAGTTGCGCGTCGAGGCAGTGGGCCACTGAAATGCACCACTCGAAGTGAGCGAGCATCCTTCTCCTCTTTCAGGTTTCCTGAAACTAAGTCAGCCCATCTGAAGTTCTCTTCTTCTTAGCGATTACAACCCTTAGGAGGTTGCCTATATGTTTGCACGCAATGTCTCTTTCCATCTGAAATCGAATATGCTGTCCGATTACACGCGCACTTTTGAAAAAGACGTTCTACCTTTGCTGCGTAAGCAGAATGGCTTCAAGGACGAAATCACTTTTGCCGGTCAGGGCGGAATCGATGTGACCGCAATCAGTCTGTGGGACAACAAGAAAGATGCCGACAACTACAACAGCAATACCTATCCGCAAGTGTTGAAGACGATGGCAAGATTTATCGAGGGAACACCCCAGGTTCACACCTTTGATGTCGTCACCTCGACCCTGAAGCAGCACGAACTCGTGACCGCGTAATAAGAACGCTCTGAGTTGGTTGAGTCCGGGGAGGCGGGATTACTTCCGTCTCCTCGGGCCGCCAAACCGCAACTCGATTAGCAGGATCGTCAGTTGAAGTCCCAGGTGATTTTGCTCACTGAGAATTTGCCGATCTGAGTCAATTGCGTGTAATCGCGATGTTTCGCCAACTATCCGATTCGGGGGGAGGCGCTGAGCTTATATTGAGCAGATGCGAGCCAATCGCACGGGCCTCGACCTCGCCGTCGGGCCTAAGACACCGGGATTCACAGCGGTAGGCATTTTCCTCTTCTTTGCTGCCGTCATGGCTAGTCTTGCCGCAACTACTTTGCTCTGGCGGGGCACTGTTCTTGATCGTGTCTGGGCTCTCAATCCCACTGCGTACAAGCAGCTCGCGCCTGTGGGCGGTACGGTTGGGATTCTCTTCCTGCTACTCGGAGCGGCGCTCGCCACTGCAGGAATCGGGTGGTTTCGACGCCGCCTTTGGGGATGGAGACTAGCGGTCGCGATCATCACGGCTCAGGTTCTAGGGGATGTGGTTAACAGCGTCAGAGGCGACTGGCTGCGCGGCGGAGCGGGCATCATCATTGCGGGTGCACTGTTGCTGTTTCTCTTGCAGCCGAGAATCAGAGCCACGTTTGCCTAGAATCTCTTTCGAAGAAATTCAAAAAGGCCATAGCCGATGAGCGCGGCGATCATGGCAATTTCGAAATTGGCAGCGGTGAAAACGTCTCCGATGGCCCACACTACACCCCTCTTCTGCCCCATGCCTGAGCGCTCGAACTCTCCCATCAAGAGGTTGGAATAAAACAGGAAGATGATAAAACCTACTTCGATCACTGCTCTCCAGACACTTTTCCTCATGGCAGATGCCGACTCCTAGGCGGAGCCGAGATTGTAGCCGATTGTTGACGCAATCAAGGCCATAGCGCTCAAAACCCTTCCCAAAAGGTCAGTGAGTGTAACCGCGATGTTACGACAGCTGCCCGGGTTGGGTGGAGAATTGAAGAGGGGCGGAAACCCCTAGGATCGCTTCCGAGCAAGCGATTCGATTATCTGCAATCATTGAGACCGCACAACGTGCTCTCACGGGACTATCGCTCAAGTCGTGTTGACCGCCGTTTCAAAGCGGGTGTAAACTTCGCGTATCTCGACGAACACTTATCTTGTTAGGTCCTGCTCCCTCTGATGTTCGACTGAGATTCGGTTTCGGGTTCTCGTCTTGCATGGGCCAATCGGAACCCATTCTCCTCGGTCTGATAATAGCTTTTCGCGACAGGATAAGGAGACACCAAAATGCAAGGGAACAAATCTCTCTCTCACACGCTGGTCTTGCTTGCGGCCTTGATATTCGGGTCGATCCTAAGCACGGGAAACCTTTTTGCGGCTACTCTGTGTGTGAATCCCGGAGGCACAGGCGGCTGTTTTTCAACGATCAGTGCAGCGGTGACCGCTGCATCGCCGAATGACACGATCAAGGTGGCGGCGGGCACCTATACCGAAGACGTGGTTATCGGGAAAGCCCTGTCCTTGGTGGGCGCGAGTCGCAGCACAACGATCATCGACGCCACTGGCCTTTCCAATGGCGTCTACATCGATGGCCGCGACAATGCAGGTCTTGGTAACGTAGTTGTAACCGGCTTCACCGTCGAGAACGCAAACTTCGAGGGAATCCTGATCACCAACGCATCGGACGTCACTGTCTGGGGCAACATTGTGGCCAACAACGACAAGAGTCTCCAGCCCGCCATTCCCGCTTGTCCCGGCATTCCCGCGTTCGAGACGGGGGAGGCTTTCGATTGCGGTGAAGGGGTCCATCTGCTCGGGGTCGACCATTCCATCATCGCGAACAATCTTGTGGAGAACAACGCCGGCGGAATTCTGCTTAGCGATGACACCGGCCAAACCCATGACAATCTCGTCACCGGCAACCTCTCGAGGAACAATCCTTTCGATTGCGGAATCGTCATGGCGTCGCACGCGCCCGCCCCGGGCTCAACTGCTCCGCACTTGGGCGTCGTTCACAACACGATTGCCGATAACGAGTCGACGCATAACGGTTTTCAGGTTCCAGGAGCGGGTGCAGGAGTTGGCCTTTTCGCCGACGGCTCTGGACCCGGGCTCGTCTCCGGTAACGTGGTCATCCACAATAAACTCTTTAACAATGGCCTCCCTGGCGTGGCTTTCCACAGCCATGCTCCGGGCGACACATTCGCAGACAATATGATCGTCGCGAACCAGATCTCCGGTAACAGCGCGGACCTCTTCGACACGGCGACTCCCGGCCCTACCGGGATTAACGTGAACAGCGGTTTCGGCTTCTCGCCCATTACCGGCACCCTCATCGCGGAAAACGTCATCAACCACGAAACTGACGAGGTGGCGCTCAATACGCCCGCGCAGGTAAACATACATCTCAACAATTTTCTCGACGACACCGTCGGAGTCGACAATCTCGGAACTGGCACCGCCAACGCCACAGAGAATTGGTGGGCATGCCCGAACGGACCGGGCGGTGCCGAGGAATGCGCCAACGTAGGTGGGCCGGGAGTGCTGTTTGCACCCTGGCTGGGAGCGCCGTTTAAATAGAGTGGGGGCTAGCCTTCGTCCAAAGGGAGAGCGCCCGGAAGTCGGGCGTTCTTCCCTCCTGCCTTGCCCAAATCTACGGAGAGTCTCGACAGATGCTGTAATCAGGCCATAGCGCTCAAGTGCCAAGCGCAAGGCGATGGTGAGTGCTATCGCGAGTGGCTGTTGAAAAACTCCATTTTCGTCAAAACAGCCGAAATCTGAGAGATAGAAAATGTCTAGGAAAACCGAGAACGTCGTTCGTAGGGCTTCCTATCGCAAAGTTTTTTCGGCGATTTTCCGGTGAGTGAGTTTTTCAACAGCCATGCGATTTAACGCCAAGTGAAATCCTCCAACCTCCATTCCATTTCGCCTAAGTTGAGAGTTCAGGATGGACAATTGCCGACGCTCTGCCGTGCTCCGAGCAAGTCTGGTGAATGCCAAACCGCTGCGTTATACTCGACGGCGTTCCGCAGGCAAACGCTGGAGGAAAAAGTATGTTTCACCTAATCTGGTATATCGTCATTGGGCTAATCTCGGGGGTTATCGCGAAATCAGTGATGCACGTGCATATGACGATCTTCTGGACGATCGTGCTCGGCATCATCGGATCGATTCTCGGCGGCGCCGTGACCCACATGTTTTCGCGTCCTGCCAACGAACGATATCATCCCGCCGGCCTCATTTTTTCCATACTGGGAGCGATCCTGATTCTCTTCGCATGCTATAAGCTGAAGATTCATTTTCCCCAGGTCGACCCCTTCTAGCTCATCGACGACTAACCTCGTCAGTTCCGACAGCACGGTCACATCTCGGGTTCATGACGCCACGAGGGCGGTTATTTGCCCGGTTGTGAGCGATATGCGATATTACGTCAACTGTCGCGAACGACTCTCACTGCGATCTTGGTACTCATCAGAATAGTCGCTCTCCGTTGCTCTATTTTTGAAGTAGTCCCAAGTGACTAGCGACACAAATCCATTCACTGTCATGCTTGATCCAGGTATCGGTGAATCGCCCGTAGTGTTCGTAGGCCTTTCCTCTTTGGTTACCTTTTTCGTGCGTAGCGCCGGTTACGACGGCCGTATCGCCGAAGCGATGCACTTTCATATCGTTCGAAACTTCCTGAATCACCCTATTGGAGATATCGCGGATCGAAGCAAGGAACTGCGGTTTTGACATCACCGTGCCGTCAAAATCTGTAAACACGAAATCTGGATGTAGCATGCTGCCCATGGCAGTTGCGTCGTGGTTTATTTGAGCTTGGTTCCAGATATTTTCCAGGGCGACAATTCGTTCTTCATCGCCTCCCGAGGCCGAGGGTTGTGGCGCGAAGAGAATCCAGGAGAAAAAGACACTGAGAAACAGAATTCGTGACATGGAGATGGCTCCTCGCCTAAAAACCGAGGAACGGCTGTTCCGCAGCCGAAGTTTAGCAGGAATCGGAATAGCGGGATTGGTTAACACAATCAGCGTTTACTGACAATGTTCTTCGTGCTCTCGCAGGAAGTGCAGGCAATTCGACACCACAAATCACAGACCACTGTATCGTCGAGTTCCGCTGAAGATGTCGGGTACGGGTTGGACTTTAAACCACGCGAGACAAAAGAGAAGTGGCTGATGCGAATCGTTTATTTGGGAACGATCCTTCTCGTTGCTGTCATTTTGTGGGGATACGTGAAGACTCGATAAGGAACATTGTCGCTAGCAAGCCATCTGATGGGGATGTTACAACAGTTAATTCAGACTGAACCGCGCGGCAACCTAACTGCCGACTGGCTCTTTTGCAGGAGACAGCGCGATCAGGGCCACGCCGATAACGATCAGCACAGCGGATCCGATCAATTCTCCTCGTGCGACGATATTGCGCATTGCCTGCGTTGACATAAGAGCAGCATGGGCTAAACTCGACCATGCCGTGAAGGCAATCAGGCTGCGATTCGCCGCGGGGTTCCGGGCTGCTATTAGCAAGAAGATTCCGAGCGTGACGTAAACGCTGAACGACATCGCCAAGGCAGGCGCTTGCTTGACAAACATAATCATGGGATAAACCAGAGCCGTAAAAATCACTCCAACCAACACTAGTACAAGCTTCAGCGCCCGTTTCCGCAGCATTTGGACAGTGCTCCTCACGTGACCTCGAAATCGCGTATTCTCACAGTTTACTCGTTATCAGCGGCCCGCAATCCCACGATCACGGGGGCTAAGGCTCGCGCGATTCTGGAGGCCCTGACGCGGCGTTCTTCCACGTGGACTGCGGAGTGACGCCGCGCGGATTAAAGCCGTGACCTTCCCGGTCAAGCTCAAAAGCAAAGTCAAAAGCAAGCGGGCAAGAGTGCCCGCTCCACATGATCGAAATCTAAACAGAGTCAAAGACGGACAAGAGTGTCCGTCCAACACAAGACATGAGGTTCGGTTTCCCTCACGCTCAGCGAACGAGGGAGAACCGAAGACAGTTGCTCGTTCTAGAAGCGATTCCAGAGGAACTGGTTGTAGACGTCGTGGTGATACTGGACTTCGGGCGCCTTCACATACGTTCCCAGAAGGCGCGCACAGCGATCGGCGGCGGCTTGCTTCAGATCGGCATAGCGGCCTTTCACATCCTCGCCAAGAAGTTCGGTGGTCCACTCTGCTTTGCGGAAGTTCGCCAGCGCGTCATAGATGTTGTCGGGCAAGTAGCGCTCGGCCTGGCGCAAGTTTTTGATCTTCGAGGTGTCGCCGTCGAGGCCAGTTTTGAAGATTGAATACAAAGCCAGGTAGGGATTTGCATCGGGTGAAACCGAACGAACTTCGACGCGCATGCTTTTCTCGTTGCCGATTGGAATGCGGATCATCGAACCACGGTCCACGGCAGACGCTTTGATTTGATTGGGCGCTTCGAAGTGTGGATCCAGACGGCGATAGGCATTCACGCTGGCATTCAACAGCAGGCAAATGTCGTTGCCGTGGGTGAGGATGCGATCCACGAAAGCCCAGCCCATCTTGCTAAGTTTTTCTTCGCCCTTGGGGTCCCAGAATAAATTCTTGCCGTCTGCGCTAATAGAAACATTGGTATGCATGCCGCTGCCGTTGACGCCGACCACTGGCTTCGGCAGAAATGAAGCCGACAGTCCCATGTTGGTGGCGACTTGCCGGCAAATCAGCTTGTAGAGCTGAATCTGATCGGCGGCTGCGACAACCTCGCCGTAACCGTAATTAATTTCAAACTGCGAAGGCGCAACTTCAGGATGGTCTTTTTCGTTCTGAAAGCCCATGGAGCGCTGGACTTCAGCCGTGGTGTCGATGAAGGTGCGCAACGGATCGCCCGGGAGCGAGTGATAATATCCGCCAGTGTTGACGTATTCGAACTTGCCGTTCTCATGATAGTTGCGTTCGGCGTCCGACCCTTTGAACAGGAAACCTTCGATTTCATTGGCGGCGTTGAGGGTATAGCCTTTTTTCTTGTTCAACTCTTCGGCGTAGCTTTTCAAGACGCCGCGAATGTCGGCCGAGTAAGCTGCTCCACCTTTGTCGATCACTTCGCCAAACACCAGGACTTTGCCGGAGCCGAACACATCGGACGGCCCCCAGTAAAACGCCGACCAGTCAATGCCGAGGCGCAGATCGCTCTCGCGCTGGGCGGTGAAGCCGCGAATCGACGATCCGTCGAAAGTAAGATTGTCCCAGCTCTTGATGAGGAACTTCTTGTCGTAATCCAGCATGTGCAAGCGGCCTTCGAGATCGCTGAAGAGTACGGTGACCGCTTTGATCCGTTTTTCATCGGTCAAGTATTTCAGCCGGTTCTCCTGGATCTTGCCGATGGGGACACGGTTCCGGCGCTGCTCCTTGGCCTCCAGATTGAGGTCTTCGAGTTCGTCGTAGGTGAGTGCCAGGAAATTACGAAGTTCGTTGGGCATGGATATCCTTCAGTCTCCTATTGATTTATCAGCAAGATGATTTCGGGCGCAGCACGGACAAAAGCAGTTGATGGCTGGATCTCAACCAACAAGAATAACGCGAGTGCAGTGCGACCGCCAATCGAAAAAGCTGATGCGAGCGATAAAAGAGATTTATGCGGGGTAGCTATTCGGCGACGACGACTTGCACACCCTACAAGCGAAAATAGTTCTCACTGGATTTCCAGAGAAAAAATGCTCCCCTCTCCTTCTGCTGTTTCGCGATAGTTCAATGCCACCTTTTGCTTTTGCCATTCACAGGAAAATTGGTCGGTGCCGATCAGAACAACGTGGTTCCTGTCAGCCACGCTCATCTTCCACGTCTTCATTCCCGAAACTACCGTCAGGATGGCGAGCGGGGATTTCGAGCAATCGACATTCGTGAGGATGCCGCGGATGAATTTAGCGGCTCCGGGATTTGTCTGTGGTTTTGCGGGTTTTGCGGAGTCCCCGCTCACTTGATCCTCTCCGTGGGGATTGTCCACACCTCCTGGTTTTTCGCTGCGCAGCAAGATCACTCCGGCGCCGGGTTCGTCCGTCGCTGCCTGACGAATCTGCTGGAACTGCTGCGCCTGAGCCAATGTCGCGGAGGCGCGAGACGCAAGTTCAGGGTCGATTGCTGTGCGAAGAGCCTGCAGCAGCGTGATCGCTTGATCGGGCTGGCGGTTCGCCAGATATAAATTGGCAAGATTGAAAATGTAATTCTCGTTGCGTGGACTGATGGCCAAGGCCTTCCGCATGGTAACGATGGCCTTCCCCGGATCCCCCGCCGCGGATTGCGCAAACGCAAGCACGGCGTAAGAGTCGGCAAAGTTTGGATCCAGAGCGATCGAGGTTTCCACTTCACGGGTGATGCCGGGCAAGTCAGCGCCACTGCCGAAACCACTCTCCCGAGCCATGAGCAGGGCGCTGTAATAGTGAACTCGCGGATCGTTGGAATCCAGTTGCGAAGCAAGTTTGAAGTATTGCTGCGCATTCTTGAAATCCTGCCTTTGCAGATAGGCGTAACCAAGTCCACGGCACGCCGCAGCGCTATTTGGATCGGACTTCAGAATCTCCTGAAATTCCTTCAGTGCCTGTTCTTGATGGTCGCGTGAGTGCAGGTGGATATCGGCCAGTACGGCGTTCCCAGTCGCTGCACTCAGAGGGACGGCGGCGTAGTTGTTCGACGAAATATTGGCGGGATTTGGAATCGCATAATATCGATAGCGACCGCTGACAATATAGCTTCGCAGGACCTTGTCGAACTGCGGCCCGCTCATCCCGAACGCTTGTTGAATGGCGTCTTCATTTCCCAGGTGTTTATTCTCTTTGAGGTCGAAGTACACCCCGACCTTGGCCATTAGTTGATTGTCATATATGTAGTGCATGAGCATGCCCGATTCGGCATAAAACGTGGTGCGATGGTCGCCGCTCTCGTTATAGGTCTGGGAATTTTGCTGGACCCGGAACAGGTCGGCGATTTTGATCGTCCCTAATTGCCGCAGAATTAAATATTCGTCCTCTGGTACTTTTCCTACACGGGCCTGCTTGCCGTCGACTTCGATGCTGGAGAAATACTCGGCAAACCCTTCTTCGAACCAGGGGTCCAGTCCCCCCGGCAGCGTGCCATTCATTAATTGATGGGCATACTCGTGGAACACCACGGTCCAAGGATTCTCCACTGACATGTCGAGCATAATGAAACTGCGGTCAGTGCCGGGTTGGAAGAGCCCTGCTACTTGGGTAGGCTTCCCGTTGAAAAGCGGCGCGACTTGCCGCATCTCTTTCGTGTTGCGAAAGGCCACGATTTGAAGTGGAATGGCCAGGTTTACATTTGCTTTCGTCATGAGAGCGCCGAAAACGGCGCGCATCTGCTCGAAGCGCATGGCAACCTCGCGGCCGCGTTTCTCGCCTGCGTCGGTGACAACTGAGAAGTTGGGGGAGCGAACTTCCAACCATTGGGGTTCGCCGGCGAACCCCGAAGGCTCGCAAAAGAACGCGAGAGCCAGGATTGTAAGCGGCCAGATTGCAGGACGTACCCAACTCGAAGGAATACTCATCGGGCGACTCCGTTTGGATTGCCGGCGGCTATCCTACACCAGTTTGAAGTGAAGTCAATTCCCTAGCCCTTGACCCGGTATGAGCCAGGCCATGACACCGAGGGCGGTCAAAACTGCAGCAAAATAAATCGTTGTGGCACGGCTAGGACGTGCTGGCAGATGTCCAGCGAAGAAGACTTGATATCCGAAGCCGAGTGCTACCAGGAAGAACATGTTTTCTCCCAGCACCAACCACAGCGCAAGACATATGCTGAGCAGAACGATGCGCTCAGTCTTGCTCAACGCCAGGGCGGCCTGTCCGCCATCGAGCACCCAGACGGGAATCAGGTTCAGCAGATTAAGCACAGCGCTCGCCCGCGCCAAGGCGGCCCATAGCGGATTGCCGGTTTGCCACCAGAGCGCAGCACAAGCCAGGGCTGCGAAAAGGCCTGCCAGCGGCCCCGCCAGGCTGATCGCGGCACGGGTTTCGAGGGGCACGCCAAGCGCCTGCCAGCGCACGTAGGCTCCGAGTCCGGGCAAGAACACAGGCATCTCGGCAGGCAAGCCGCGGCGTTTGATATCGATGAAGTGGCCCATCTCGTGAATCAAAATCAGCATCGCGAAGCCCACCCCGAACCACATTCCGAAGGCGGCCCAATAGATTCCGATAAAGGCGACAAAGCTCAGTAAAAACTTTAGCTTGAAAATCGCGGTGAGCAGCACTTTGCTTTTCGCGAGAAGAATGGCGACGGGCCCGACCGGGCCGAGCTTCTGGGCCCACTTGTTTTCACTTTTCGGGGCGGGCTGAATCTGATTCGCGGCGGCGTCGAGGGACCGAGCATGATCCTGAATCCAGCTTGCCTGGCGCGAATTCGCGGGCAGAAGGGGCAGGCCCATCAGCCAATGCTCTCGGGCCTGGCGCAAGTCGCCTTGGGCCTCGAGCTGCTTGGCTTCGGCAGCAAGTTGATCGAGTTTTTCGGAATGCACCAGAGCGTGACACTGCCCGCATACCAGCGCTCCGGGGGCCAGTTCGTGGGAACAGCGTTTGCAGTTGCGAATGAGTTCGGGAGTGATGGTGGACACGGATGCGAAAGTCTGTGGCTTCATTCTACGCGATGTTTAAGGCGTGCGTTTAGCGCATAGGTTTAACGCGGGTGTTCAATGCGAAGGTTGAGGAAAGTCGTTAAACGGTCCGAAAATCTCCAAGGGCCGGCCTCCAGTTAATTTGGCGGCGATCTTCATGCCGACCAACAGGATCACTAATCCGATCAACCAGCTGAACGTGACGCCGCCTCCCATTACTTCCAAAAAGGGAGACGCCAATCCGATCAGCGCCACGCGCCCCAGCCAACCGATGAAGCTCATGCGGGGTGGCGCAGGTTTGGGAGCTGGCAGGGAAGATTGCCTTCCCGACTCGGCTTCTAATTGCCGCTGTTCTTCCTCGACCTGTTGTTGTGCCTGCACCTGCTGCTGTTGTTGCCGCTGATGTTTGTTGCCGTAGTGAATCCAAACCGGAACCGCGGCCATTGAGACTGCGGCATAGGTGAGCAGGACGGCAGCGATCTGATAGCGCCTGCCGCCCACACCATTTGATCCTTTCATCATTGCGGTGCCAACCAACCAGCCCACTGCTAATGAGACGTAACCCACGATCAATCCAGTCGCAATCTCGAAGACAGCGTAGAGGATCATGCCAACGACGGCCGCGCCGATGCCGTATAAAAGAGCGCGCATGAATGCCGCATGACTATCCGTTGCTAGAGACCCGCGCATTTTCTCAGCGCACGAGCCGCACGCCATCGCTTGGTTAATGCGATAGTAATTTCCCGCGATCGGCTGATGACAAAACTGGCAGTGATCGTTACCTGGGGTTCCCAGATACTCCGCGGTGCCGAATTGCGGGGAGGGATTGCTGAAAGAATCGGCCATGGCCCGGAACGATAGCACGGAGTGCGCCGCCACGAAAGAGCAATTCAACTGTCGAAGAGCTGAAAGCAATAAGGAAAGGAAACTTACTGGCGGTGGGCGGAGGCTCCCGCGGCGATTTCGCGGAGGGCGGTGACAAATCCGGCGGCGGCGGCCGGATTAGCCAGGGCTTCGAGGTGAACCGTGGCGGAGAACTGAGGCGATTCTGGGCGGAAGCGGACCTGGAGAATGTCCTGGCGCCGCGCCGACATCAGCGCACTCAATTCCGCGCTGGGATCCTGCTTCCAGTGGGTACGGGTAGTCAAGATGATGGGACCGGGCTCGTAGATATTCCATTCCCGCTCGTCCTGTTTGCGGGATGCAGTGCCGCGGTTGTGGGCGCTCCAGCGATGCCGCACTACGTCCAGATAAAAGCTGGGAGAACCGCCGAGATCAGCTTCGAACGTGAGCGTTTCTTTTTGGCGCCGACAGCAGCTCACCAGCCATTGCACGGGGAGAGCCCTGGGCTGGAACTTGACCGTGACGCGGGCATTTTCAAACCATTGGGAAGGGAAGTGCAGGCGGGCTTGCAGGCGGGAACTTCCCATCCAGTGTGACTCCAGAATGCGGCCCTTACCGGCGCATGCGGTCTGGACCCAACGCAGGGCGGAGGCTCCTTTTTTTCGGTTGTAGGAGGAAAACACGAAGTACCACAGTCCCAGCACGGCAACCGATCCAGCCACGTCAATCAGCAGAAGGCGTCCCACAACGCTTCCTCTGATGCTCATGGTACGTCGGAGGTTGCGGCCTAAGCAAGTGGGATCAGCCCTCGATTAAACTTCTCCACGAAGGTGCAACCGAAAATCTGTGGAAAACGAGTACTTTGCGGCTTCGAGAGTTTCGAAAGTAATCTCTGACCGGTCCGATCCCTGTTACTCCTACTACAATGGCGGTCGTGGCCTTCATTCGCGACCTGCAGTCCGGAGATTTTGAGACGCTGTGGCGCATCGATCAGGATTGTTTTCCGGCGGGGATCGCGTATTCCCGGGCCGAACTTAAGACCTACATGCGGCGAAGTGGTGCGTTCACTTTGGTAGCTGGGGATGAGGGAATCCGCGCAGGAGCGGAAGGCGATGCGGGAAAGAGTGAGAAATATATTGCGGCGGCGACGTCAGGCCCAGGCAGTATCGCTGGCTTCATCGTGGCCGAAGCGGACAAGCGTGCTTCCGGTCATATTGTCACAATCGATGTAGTCAAGACTGCGCGGCGCTTCGGAGTGGGATCGCTGCTGCTTCAAGCTGCTGAAGATCGGCTGCATGAGAAGGGGTGCCGGTCGGTTGAACTGGAGACCGCAGTCGACAATTTGTCGGCTCTGTCGTTTTATAAACGCCACTCCTACAGCGTGGTCAGGATGTTCCCTCGTTATTATTCGAACGGCGTGGATGCGCTGGTGCTGGAGAAAAAGCTGGTCCATGAATAGGTTGGAATCGGCAGAAGCGATTTGTGCTTTGCGGCCTCTCCAGCTACCTTGCTTGTGATGAAATCTGCGATCAAAGTTGCGATTCAGGGCGAACTCGGATCTTTCAGCCACGAGGCGGCAGAGCGGATGTTGCCGGGATGCACGGTCGTTCCCTGCCCGCGATCGGTCGAGGTATTCGACCGAGTGCAGCGCGGATCGGTCGCCGCCGCCGTTATCCCTATCGAGAACTCGCTGGCCGGCACGGTGGCGGAACACGCCGATCTTTTGGTTGCGCGCGACGTTTTTATCGAGGGCGAATTTCTGCTGCGCATCGTGCACAATGTGATCGCTGCGCCTGGGGTGAAGCTAGCCGGGTTGCGCAAAGTGCTGTCGCATCCTGTGGCCCTCGACCAGTGCCGAGACTTTTTTACCAATCATCCCCGGATTGAGCCAGTGCCGTTCTACGATACAGCCGGGAGCGTGAAGCATGTCGTCGCACATGGCCTTCAGGATGCCGCCGCGATCGCCGGGCACCATGCGGCGCGGGAGTACTCGGGAAAGATTCTCCAGGGTGGCATCGAAGATGATAAACGCAACTTCACGCGTTTTTTTCTGATTCGGAAGGGCGCAGCCCCATCGCCGTCAAGCGCTAAGCCGAGGAAGGGAAGTGCGGCTTCGACGAGCCGTAAACGGCGGCAGGTTCCTAGCGGGACTGGCGGGGCGAACAAAACTTCGATCGCATTCAAGGTGAAGAATGTGCCCGGCGCTCTATTCAAATCACTCAGCGTGTTCGCCTTGCGCGACATCAGCCTGAGCAAAATCGAATCGCGGCCGATGCGAGGCAGGCCTTGGGAATACGTTTTTTATGTGGACTTTCTGCGGGGGGATGACGAGCCTGCGCGCAACGCTCTCCGCCATTTGGGCGAGGTCGCGGACTTTGTGAAAGTTCTGGGAATTTACCCGGCAGCGTGAGACGGCCCAGTCGCTTTCACGAAGACCGAAATGAACAGACGAAAATTGGAGAAGGGCGGGTTCCGCGCAGCGGCGCCCGCCCTTTAACATGCTGGTCAAACATTTAGCTGCAGGGCGGTCCTGCGTCGCTGGTGAAGGTATTGTTGTCCGAGAACCAGCCGTTGACTGCAATCGAAGGTGCGCCATAGAACCACGAAAAGAACACGAGCTCCTGCAAATGGTATCCGTAGCCGTTCGGCATGGTCACCGTGGCGATATCCGTTCCGGTTAGCGGATCCCCCACCTCAAGGTTATTCTGACAGCCGGGTTGTTGTCCGATGTGTCCCCAAGGTGGCGTGGGATTGTCACCGTATGGATCATTCATCCACTCCCCCACTTCGTGAGCCGAGACGGACGTATCGAGAATTGTCGGTCCGAAAAGGCCGGTTGTGTCGAAATCCATCGGCGAGTAAGTCTGGATGGGTAAACCAGTCGTGCCGTGGTAGCCCAGAATGCAGCAGGTGTTGAGATCAGTGACCGGAGACGCCATCACCACGTTTGCGAGGAGAAAGATCGGAAGCGAACCGGGGTTCACCCCTTGCGCATACAGGGCTGGAATAATCGTGCTGTCCAAATAAGCGTCGAACCAGTTGATGTCGATGATCCCCATCGGAGCGCAGAAGTCCGGGGGTCCAAGGGAGTTGGTGGCCAAGGCGAGCCCGTCGGCTGCCGGCACGTTGATATAAACTGTCTGGGTTCTTGTAACCGGGTGCAGCAATACATGGTAGTCATGTCCCCGGGTAAAAGCCCAAAAATTTGCGCGCTGGAAGGCATCCAGATATTGAGTGTCGCCCACGTTGGTGCCACCAAAGGCAAAGCTGGCGTGCTGGATGATCGGCGATTGGCGATAAAGGGTCAATGGAACGTTGTTCGGCGGAGCCAGGCAGGCCGAGTTAGCGACCGTAGGATCAAGCGTGGTGACACCCGGTGTGGTGGCAATGGTACCGGAGCTGTCAACGCTGGTGCCGACCAGATTCGTTGTGATTACTACGGGAACAATCTGGGTCGGCACACCAACGCTCTTTTGTAGCTCGTGACCAAACGGGTTGCGGCCAACCATCACACCTGAATAGTTATTGTGATCTCTGGTTGACGAAACATTGAAGGTCCACAAAGGAAGCTGGGGGCTATTCGGGAAGGCTTGGCGCGATGCGGCCGCTGCGCCCGGCTGCGTCTTGACTGTCGTGTAGGCTCTCAGTCTAGCGGGGCCTTGATTCTGCGCGGGGTTTTGTCCTGAAGCTAGGGTTGTGGCAGCGCACCACGCAATTGTGGCGCAGAAGAAAAGCAACGTTGTTTTGCACTTCATTCGACACCTCGTTTTGTTGTCAGATTTGAATACTCCCAAGTCCGCCAGGGAACGGACCCATTTTCCGCGATGGCAGGTGGGGTCGCGGGAAATACGCGCGCAATTATACACCTGATTCCGTCAAGGCAACTCCGGGATTGATCGCTTCTTTTCTTCTCTCCTTCTAACTTCTTGTTCAAACGGCGCCCTCCTGCTAGTAAGCATGGAGATCTTGGACCTTTCGCGTGATCAGCGTGCTAGACTCCCCGAACCGACGAGAGAATAAGACCGAGGAGATGAAGATGCCAGACGCTCCCTCTAGCCGCCGCCGATTTCTGCGGCATTCTTCCGCAGCCGGCGCTGGATTATTAATTCCAGCCTCCGCCTTCGCGGCTCAGCAGAAAAAATCGCCCGATCCCGATAAGGACCAAGGCGCGGAAAATATTTCTCCCGCCGAAGACTTGATGCGCGAGCATGGTGTGCTGAATCGTGTCCTGCTCATCTACGACCACCACGTGCATATGCTGGCTGCCAAACAGACGTTTGACGGCTCGGTGCTAGCCAGCGCGGCCGATGTGATTCGTCATTTCGTGGAGGACTACCACGAGAAGCTGGAAGAGGATTTTCTTTTTCCGCGTTTTCGAAAAGCCGGCAAGCTGGTCAACCTGGTGGACACTTTAATCGCGCAACACAAGGCGGGCAGAACGCTAACCGCGCAGATCCGCGAGCTGGCGTCGGTGGCGACGCTGAAGTACGTCTCTGACACCGATAAACTCGCCGAAGCTTTGCGAGAATTTCTCCGCATGTACCGGCCCCATGAAGCCCGCGAAGATACGGTTCTGTTTCCTGCGTTCCGTTCCATCGTCTCGGCGCACGAATACGACGCGCTGGGCGAGGATTTCGAGAAGAAAGAAGATGAGCTGTTCGGGGAAGACGGCTTCTTTAAAGTCGTCGATCAGGTGGCAGAGTTGGAAAAGAAGCTGGGGATCTACGATCTGTCGCAATTTACGCCGAAGTGAAGGGGCTCTTTGGAATGATCCTGACTATGTTGAAGCCTAAAGCGAAAAAGCAACCCTGCCGATCTCTCCAGCATGACCACAATGAGATCGTTTGCTTTGTTCTTTCTGTTCTTTGCCGGAGCTGTCGGCGCGGCAGCGCAGGCTGACCCTGCCATCCGGGAGGCCGCAGGCGATCCGCTTCCCGACGCCCCCAGCTCTTTCCAACACGCGTGTCAGTTGTGCCAGCCATGGCAGGGGCCGACTGAAACCCCTCTAACCTGGCGCAAGACCTTCGATAAGAAATTTATCGTCCTCTACTCCAGCATGTTCGTGGCAAATTTCGTAGACATTGCCGAGACGGTTCACGTGGAGGCCAAATGCGGACTGCTGGAAGCGGGCGACCCGGTTCCCTACAAGGGATCATTCGCGGATCTTGCCCGGCGCGATATTCCTTATGACGTTGGCTTCACCTTGGCCGGAGCTCTGTTGAGGAAGTATCGGGTACGCTACGCCTGGCTAGTGGGCCCTCCGATCGTGATCGGAAAACATATTAAGGGAACAGTAGACGGCTATCAGCAGTGCCCGAGCTTTTTCTAGCCGCCTCGCGAGAAAACCCGCGAGCGAGATTCCAAACGTTATTGCTTTTTCCGAGATTGGAACTGGAGTACCATCCGCGGTAGCTGCTGCACCTTGGGCATCATGTTAAACAATGGAAGGTACCGATAGAATGACAAAAGTCGTTGTCGCCCGCGTTAGGATGAAACCTTTCCGGAATAGCATCATCTAAGCTTGAGTGAGTTACACTCAAGGAGAGCCAATGAGCCAACAACCGCTTTCCGAGCAAGTTCCTAAGCATCGGGAAACAAATGACGTACGGGCGCTGCCCGTGCTTCCAGTGCGGGATACAGTTCTTTTTCCGCACGCCGTATTACCTCTTACGGTAGGCCGTGAGAGTTCCGTCCAATTAATTAATTCGCTGGGCGAAGACAAGACCATCGTGGTGGTGGCGCAGCGCGAGGCGCGCGTCGACAGCCCGCAACCCAGCGATCTTTATATCGTCGGCACCTCGGCTATCGTCCACAAAGTGGTCAAGATGCCGAACCAGAGTCTCTTTGTATTTGCCGAAGGCCTGGAGCGGGTACGCCTGGGCGAGTTTACGCAATTAGCTCCATTCATGCGCGCCCACATTTCGATTATTCCCGAGGCGCCGCCGCCGGACAGTTCCGAAATCGAAGCGCTGCAGCGCAACGTGCTGACGCTGTTCCAGCAGATCGTTGCCGGTTCGCCGACCCTTTCTGACGAGCTTTCCACCGTGGCCATGAACATTGACGAGCCGGGACGGCTGGTGGATTTCATCGCTTCTTCTTTGCCGTCGCTATCGACGCCGGACAAGCAAGATACGCTGGAGACTCTTGACATCCGGGTGCGCCTGGAAAAGATCAACCAGCATCTCGCGAAAGAACTCGAAGTGCAGCAACTGCGCAATAAGATTCAGAGCGAAGTGCAGGACCGGGTGCAGCAAACTCAGCGCGAGTACTACCTGCGCGAGCAGATGAAGGCCATCCAGAAAGAATTGGGTGAGCAGGATGAAGGCCAGCGCGACGTCGAAGATTTGAAAAAGAAAATCGATGAAGTCGGCATGCCCGACGAAGTGAAGAAAGAGGCGCTGAAGGAATTAGGCCGATTGGCGCGCATGTCTCCCATGGCCGCGGACTATTCGCTGACGCGCAACTACGTGGAGTGGTTGGCGGTGCTGCCTTGGGCCAAGACTTCGGGACAGGAAATCGAGATTCCGAAAGCCAAAGAGATTTTGGATACGGACCACTACGATCTTGAGAAAGTTAAGGATCGCATTCTCGACTACCTCTCCGTCCGGCGCTTGAAGCCGAACATGAAGGGCCCGATCTTATGCTTTGTCGGACCGCCGGGCGTGGGCAAGACTTCGCTGGGCAAATCGATCGCTCGAGCTTTGGGACGGAAGTTCGTTCGTCTGTCCCTTGGCGGCGTGCATGACGAAGCTGAGATTCGTGGACACCGTCGGACTTACATCGGCGCGTTGCCGGGACAAATTATCCAGGGCATACGACGCGCTGAAACCAAGGACCCTGTGTTCATGCTCGACGAAATTGACAAAGTTGGCCGCGATTTTCGGGGCGACCCCGCTTCAGCTTTGCTCGAAGCGCTCGATCCTGAACAGAATTCGAGCTTCCGCGACAACTATCTCGACGTGACGTTCGACTTGTCGAAAGTTCTTTTCATCACGACCGCGAACATGCTCGACCCAATCGCCGAGCCGCTGCGCGATCGCATGGAGATCATCGAACTGCAGGGCTACAGCGAGGAAGAAAAGCTGCACATTGCGGTTCGTTACCTTGTCCCGCGGCAGGTGGAAGAAAACGGAATCACGGCCGAGCAGATTGAGTTTCCTGACGATGCTCTGCGCTATGTGATCCGCCACTACACGCGTGAGGCGGGCGTTCGGAGCCTGGAGCGCACCATCGGAACCATCTGCCGCAAGCAGGCGCGGCGGCTGGCCGAAGGCAAGACCGAGAAACTTGTCGTGACTCAGGAAATTATTCAGGAATTCCTGGGCGGCATCAAGGTTCGCACCGAAGGTGAGATTGAGGAACGTACCGAGCGTCCCGGCGTAGCTGTGGGCCTGGCTTGGACTCCCTCAGGCGGTGACGTACTCTTTGTCGAAGCGAATGCCATGAAAGGCAAAGGCGGCTTCACCATGACCGGACAGATCGGCCAGGTGATGCAAGAGTCGATGCAAGCCGCGCTGACCTGGGTGCGATCGAACGCGGCGCACCTTGGCATCGCGGAAGACTTCTTCGCCGACCATGACATTCACATGCACGTGCCGGCGGGGGCGATTCCGAAGGACGGTCCTTCAGCGGGCGTGACCATGGCAACCACTCTGGTTTCGCTGTTGTCGGGTCATCACATCCGTCCGCTTACGGCGATGACTGGTGAAATTACGCTGAGCGGCAACGTGCTTCCGGTTGGAGGCATTAAAGAAAAGGTGCTGGCCGCCAAGCGCGCCGGAGTCAACACCGTGATTCTGCCCGCGGAAAATAAGATGAATGTTGAGGAGGATCTCACGCCCGAGCAGCTCGCGAACCTCACCATTCACTATGTCAAGACAATCGGCGAGGCTCTACGCATATCGCTTCCCAAGGTGGCGGAGTCGCTGGCTGCAAAGTCAGTGCTTACGCCGGCGAAGGATTCGAGGCCGGAGCATGGTACGGTTTCACCGGTACAAGGGCCGCCGACGGTTGCTCATGACAAAGTTGTACCCTGGCATTCTTAACAGCAACTGGCAGTGGTGAGCTGTAAACGAGCCCTAATGTTCCGTTGGAACATTAGGGCATTTGTTTGTTCCTTTGCGTTGCGTCCGCGGAATGACGTTGACGGATGCAATTCCTGCGGCAAGCTTGCTGGCGGCGAGGACGGATTTAGGTGAAGACCCCGTCGCGGCGCCTGTGAATGGTCTGTAAAGATCTGTAAACTTATGAGAGCGATCTTGACTCTCTGAGCAGAGGAGTCTACGATCCTGGACATCGTTTCCTCCCCCCCGATATCTAGCTAGTTTGGTGGCTAGTGTATTTCGCAAGTTAACGGTTTTGACGGGATCGATCCTCTTCCAATTAAAAAAGATTCCGAGCGAGGTAGCTCAATGCATTTCCATCACACGCGGCTGACGATCGGTCTTCTAGCGGCTCTGTTTGCTGTGGTTGGATTAGCACCGCAGGCAGGAGCGCAAAGCATAAAAGTTCTTTACGCACTCGGCGCAACCAGCACCGATGCCGCAAGTCCGCTGGGCGCGCTGATTGCCGACAAAACCTCGCTTTATGGTACAGCCAATATTGGTGGCGAGTTCGGCTACGGCGCGGTCTTCCAACTTACGAAACCTGCGTCGCCCGGTGCTCCATGGACGGAAACGATTTTATACAGTTTTACTGGCGGAGCAGATGGTTCTCGCCCATTTGATACGCTCGCCATGGACAGTACCGGCGTACTCTATGGCACGACGGCACTTGGCGGGGCCAGCGGAGACGGAGTTGTATTCAAGCTTGCTCCACCTGCCATTTCAGGCGGTCTCTGGAGTTACAGCCTTATTCACACCTTTGCCGGGACCGACGGTGCGACTCCCTATGCTGGCGTAGTCATCGATCGGAACGGCGTACTGTACGGAACAACAATCGCTGGCGGAAAATACGGCGTCGGCGCGGTTTATGAAGTGGTGCCCCCCACTGCGGGTGGCGCCTGGACCGAGAATGTGCTTTGGAGTTTTAGCAATGCTCAAGGCGCTCCCGCAGCCCGAGGTTGCGAGCCCTATGCCGGAGTTACTCTCAGTCCGCAGGGAACCCTTTATGGAACGACGCAGGCTTGCGGAGCGAATAACGGCGGTGTTGTCTACAGGCTCGCGCCTCCTGCGCCAGGACAATCGAATTGGAGCCAAGCCGCGCTGCACTCATTTGTCGCCGGTGGCGCGGAAGGTTATGCGCCGATGGGCGGGGTCATTTTTGGCCGGAACCGAGCATTGTTCGGTTGCACTAACGCGGGCAATGGCTCCGTTTTCGAACTGTCGCCACCGGCGATCGAGGGTGGAGCGTGGACCGAACAGGTCATCGCGAGCCTTCCAAGTTATTCCTATTGCCAGGGCAATTTAGCAATCGATCCGGCATCGGGTGCGATCTACGGGACAGCTTCGCTGGGCGGTGCGAACAATGCGGGAAATATATTTAGCCTGACCCCTCCAAGTGGCGGCGCGTGGTCCTTCACTGATCTCTACGACTTCACAGGCAATGCCGATGGCGCATTTCCCTATGCCGGTCTTTTATTGCGCGGCGGCGTGCTCTATGGAACGACCAACGCTGGTGGCAACTCCAATTTCGTGACGAGCGGCGGCGGAACCATTTTCGGTCTCGTCCCGTGATTCCGGGGAAATGATTCAGGCGACGTGATTCACCGAACCTCCTAGATCCATTTCCGAACGGCATAGAGGGGCTGCGGACAACTTCGATCCACATCCGTCTTCCGCGAAAAGATAGCGATCTCGAATTTTCCATGCGCGGTACACTGATGGAGCCAGCTTGGCTCTATGCGCGTGCGCGTCCTCTTCTTCGGAATGTTGAAAGACCTGGTGGGCAAGTCCAGCGATTCTCTGGAACTGCCTGAGGGGGCCTCGGTGCGCGATGTGCTGGAGCACTATTTGTCGCGAGTGCCCAAGCTGAAGACATCCTTGACATCAATCGCCGTAGCGGTAAATCAGCAATACGCTTCGGCGGAAACCAAGCTGAAAAACGACGACGAAGTGGCGCTCTTGCCACCGGTGAGTGGAGGATCGGGAAAAGCGCTCATCACTCGCGATGTAATCCGTACGTCTGACGTGCTTTCCCGCATCAAGCAAGGCGAGGACGGCGCCGCTGTTGTATTCGAAGGTGTGGTGCGCAACCAGACGCGTGGGCGGAAGACGCTCTATCTCGACTACGAAGCCTACGAGGAGATGGCGCTTGAGCAACTGGAGAGTCTGGCGCAGCGGGCGCTAAAAGAATTCGCAGTCCGCGATCTGGCCATTGTTCATCGGCTGGGGCGATTGGAGATCGGCGAAACCAGCGTGCTGATCGTAGTCGCGTCGGCTCATCGCGCCGCTGCTTTCGATGCGTGCCGCTGGCTGATTGATACCCTGAAGCGCACCGTCCCGATCTGGAAAAAAGAGTACTTCGAAGATGGGGCTGTCTGGGCTGATGGCGAACCTTTCCCGCCGGAAATTCATCACGGAAATCATTCCTGCTCGGGCAGCCCCGGCAAGGAAGACGCATCTAAGTGAGCGGGCTTGGGAAGGCATACCTCGTTTACCGAATGACAAGATTCACTACCTTAATTTTGCTGCTGGCTTGCGCCCCGTCGAGCGCGCAGCAGGCTCCTATTCAAAAACAGCCAGAAGGTACGCTTAAGGTTGATGTCAAACTGGTGAATGTGTATGTCACCGTCACCGACGCACATGGATCTCCGGTCGCAGGTCTCAAGAAGGAAAATTTCCGTTTGCAGGAAGATGGGCGCGAGCAGATCATCTCGGTGTTTGATAAAGAATCCGCGCTCCCGCTTTCGATCGCGCTCGCCATTGATACCAGCCTGAGCACGCGGCACGATCTGCCACTCGAACAGGCTTCCGCGAAACGCTTTGCCCGCGCCATCCTGCGCCCGGTCGATGCTCTGTCTGTATTTGGATTTAGCGAGACGGTGTTGCAGTCGACTTCCTACACCGCCGACATGCACCGCATAGAGGAGGGGATCGACCACGTCCGCCTGGGTGCGGCCACCGCATTGTTCGACGCCGTTTATTTAGCTTCGCGTTCGCTGGATAAACGGCAAGGACGCAAAGTTATGGTGCTGATCACGGACGGTGGCGACACCATCAGTAAATACACCTACCAGGAAGCGGCGCGCGCCGCCGAAGAAGCCGAAGCCCTGGTTTATAGCATCATCGTCGTTCCCATCGAGAGCAGCGCCGGACGCGAAACCGGCGGCGAGAATGCGCTGATCCAGCTCTCCGAAGACACCGGAGGCAAGTACTACTATGCAACCTCGATGTCGCAACTGGACGATGCCTTCCGCCAGATCAGCGACGAACTCCGCACCCAATACCTGCTGGCCTACTATCCCTCCCAGCGTTTGTCGAACTCACAGTTCCGGCGCATTCAAGTTGCCGTCAGCCCAGCCGAGCCGACCTCTTATCACGTGCGACACCGGGCGGGGTATTACACGGCGAAGTCGGATTTCTGAACTTTATCCGACTTCTGTAGTAGGTATTTCTCTGTATCTAATGCGGCACACAAAACACCGCAGACAGCAATGTTTTCGCGGGATAATTCTCGATTTCCAAACTTCAAATATGGTTTTATGGATTGCGCAATTTCTCAAAGTTAGCTTGTGTGCGCTTCCGCACCGACCGACATTTCGTAAGTGTTTGATTGATAAAGCAATGCCGGATATTCCCATATCGGCATAATGCTGGTGCAAAAATTGCTAAGCTGATGACCAGAAATACTGTTCGACGCCGCTTGGAATGACTGTAACAGCTTGACGCTAAGGCAGAACGGCAAAGAACAATTTCGAAAGGCAGGCCTACTATGACCGTCAACTCCCCTCGCCATGAACGATTTGTCCTTCTAACTCTGGTGGTCCTCGCAGTGCTCTTTGTCTCGCTTACAGCACTTGCTCAGACTACGATTCAGACCGGTAGTATTGTCGGCACTGTAACCGACTCCACCGGCGCCGTGGTTCCGAATGCGAAAGTTACCATCACGGGACCAACCGGGCAGACCATCCACACCACTACCACCGGATCCGGTACCTATTCTTCCGGTTCTCTGGTGCCGGGGGCCTACACAATTCGCATCGAGGGCAAGGGGTTCAAGACGACTCAACTGACCTCCAACGTTCAGGTGGGCAATGCCGCGAACGGGGACGTCAAGCTGGAGATCGGGCAAGAGAGCACTGTGGTTGAGGTGCAAGGCTCTGAAGTTCAGGTCAACACCGAGCAAGCCACGGTTCAAGGCGTGTTAACGGCCAACCAGATCGAGAACCTTCCGGTGAACGGGCGCAACTTCCTTGACCTTGCGCAGCTTGAACCCGGTGTGCAGATTCAAGATGGTCAGAACTTTGACCCCACCAAAGCGGGCTATTCCTCGATATCATTCGGCGGCCGTTTTGGCCGTACAGCCCGCATTGAAGTTGACGGCGTGGACGTCTCGGACGAAACCGTGGGTACGACCACTACCGATATACCGGCCAGCGGTATTCAGGAATTCCAGATCGGTCAGGCCAGCTTGGATATGTCAACCGAGTTGACGTCTTCCGGTGCGGTGAACGTCACAACTAAATCCGGGACGAACGGGTTCCACGGCGAAGCTTTCGGGCAATTCCGCGATAACAGGGCAGGAGCTGCCGCACTGCCGGGCGGAGCTGATCTGTACTCCCAACGCAGCCAGTACGGCGCCGATTTTGGTGGGCCAATCATTAAGGACAAGTTATTCTTCTTCGGCGACGGAGAGCGAACGGTTCAGAACACGCAATCGTCGGTGCCTATTTCCGACCCGTTCACCGCTTTTTCTGGAAGCTTCAGCGACCCCTTCCGTGAGGACAATCTCTTAGGCCGTTTGGACTACCAGCTCACCAAGAGCGCACGCGTCTTCTATCGCTACTCTTATTTCAAGAATCTGCTGGGGGCGACTTTCGGATTCGGCTACTCCGTGTATGACAACAAAGACATCACACGCAACGATGTCGTGGGTGTTGATTTCAATACCGGCAGCTTCACCCATTCCATCCGCTTCTCGTACTTGAAGTTTCAAAACCAAATCGTCGATGCCACGACCGGAAGCTCGACGCTGCCATTTGCCAACATCGGAGCGGAAATTTTCATGGGAGCCACTGGCCTTGTCGCCGGACCAAATCTACTCGCTCCTCAGAGCACGCCCCAAAGCGATCACGAAATTAAATACGACGGCAGTAAGGTTTTGGGCTCGCACATCATTCGCTACGGGGTAACGTTTAATCACCTTCAGGGCGGCGGCTTCGCATCGTTCTTTAAGAATGGGCCGCAGGTCATCTCCACGGTCAGCACGAACGAAAGTCAACCTGGCGGGACGGCAGACACCTCGTGGATTGCGGGATGTCCCTTGCCTGGACCGACGGGACCCTGTTTTCCGGGTGGGCGGACGAATCCGTTCAACTACCCTGCCGATGGCGGGTTTGTCTTGGGCAATGGCTTGGGCTTCTCCACGACGAAAGCGGCGCTTGGATTTCCGGCTGGCGGGTTAGGGCCCGATAACCGGATGCTCCTTTACGTCGGAGACTCCTGGAAAATAAAGCGCAACTTCACACTCACCTATGGCCTGCGCTATGAACGCGACACGGGCCGTACCGATAGCCAGTACGCCGGCATTCCTGGACTCAGCGGTCTCATACCTGGACTCGGAAATTCGGTCAATCAGCCGAATACGAACTTTTCTCCCGAACTGGGTTTTGCCTGGGATCCCGCGAAGAATGGCAAGACTGTCGTTCGTGGGGGCATTGGATTGTTCTACGAGAATGCTATCTGGAACAACGTCCTCTTTGATGGTCCATTCCGCGAACCTACCGGTGCCTTCCTACAGACTCCCTCGCCTTGCTCGTCGGCGGGAACTCCGGCGACTCTAAAGACCGAGACCGGCGACATTACTCCCTCAGCTGCGGTGTGCGGTTCTGGCGGGGCCTATCCGCTGATCGGGAACGCTTTGGCGCCTTTGCTCGCCCTTCAGGCGCAGTACCAAGCGGCAAACCCACTCAACCTGCAGACGCCCAATCCGGCCTTTGCGGGACAATATTTGAACGGGTGCGCCGGTGCCACACTCGGTTCGACTTGCTTCTTCGCGCCCGGCAACAACATGTTTAATCCAAACTACAAGTCGCCGCGATCGGTCGTGATGAACATTGGCGTCCAACACGAGATCCGTCCCGGCATGATCATCAGCGCTGATTTCATCCGCAACGTGCAAACCCATTTCCTGTTGGGTGTGGACCAGAATCATGCTGGCTCTATTGGCAGCTTTAATTTGGGCGGCGCACAGGCGGCAATCGCCGCGACATTGGCCGCTTGCGGACCAGGAGTGACCTCGGTTAGCGCAAGCTACGCGGCGCCATGCCCAAATTTTCTTGACAGCAACGGTAACCCTCGAGCAGCTACCATGGCAGACTTCGCCGCTAATGGCCTCGGTTCTTCGACCGACATGGGAGGCAACAGCTGTCTCTCCGTGCTTGGCTATAATTGTGCTTTCCCTGGTATCAATCCCAATGCTCCCCCACTCACCTTCCTGTCGCCGGTGGGACGTTCCGAGTACGACGGGCTACAGATGAAGTGGGTGGAGAATGTGAAGAGTCCGTTCCGGGGAGCGAAAGCTTTAAACTTCCAGGTAGCGTATAGTCTGTCCCGGTTCAACAATAGCGGCGGAGGAGTAGGGCCGGACTTGACCGTAACAGCGGCTAGCGGTGACCAGGATTTCATTGTCCCTGCTCTGGATAATTCCAATGTCAACCGTTACTTCGGGCCCTCCACGCTGGACCGCACTCATCAGCTGTCTCTCGGTGGGTACGTCGACTTGCGAGGAGGATTCCAGGTTGGCGTAATTTCACATTTTTACAGTCCACTATCGACCACCCTCACCGTTCCTAATACCGGTACCGGTCCCGGCGAGATCTTCCGCACCGACTTCACCGGCAGCGGAGTCACGCAAGACCCGATCCCGGGAACTCATGTCGGAAACTTTGATCGTGGAATTAATGCAAGCAACATCAACAAGGTCATCTCTAACTACAACGCCAACGTTGCCGGTCAGGCTACGCCCGCCGGGCAGGTTCTGATCCAAAACAACCTGATGACACTACCTGACCTGGTGGCCTTGGGCGGCGTAGCTCCTACGTTGCCGCTTGCGCCTGCTGACCAAGTCAACTACAGCTGGCTCAAAGCATTCGACACGACAATCGCATGGAGTCACACTTTCTTCGAGCGAGTGACTATTAAGCCGCAGGTTGGTTTCTACAACCTTATGAACTTTGCTAACTTCGATCTGCCGACGAGCATGATGTCGGGCCTGCTGTCCGGTTCTACCGGCAGCGTGAATGGCACGAACTATGCTGGGCATCTCGTCAATCGCGTTGGCGTAGGCACCGGCGTCTACGCGCTCGGTTCGCCTCGACAAATCGAATTCAGTCTGAAGATAGTTTTCTAGCTGAGTTGCAAATCAAAATTGAAACCAGCCCTCTTCAAGGGCTGGTTTTTTTGTGGCTCTCAGAGATTACCGGGTCAGTTCACCGCGTAAATGCTTCGAAAGCTTTTCGATCTGTTTCAGCTTCTGCACCACATCCTTGGGAAACATTCCCTTCTCGATACTCTGGACGTCCGCAGGAATCGACTGCGCTAGCCTGGACAGTTCATCGGCCTCCTGTTTGAGTTTTGCGGGATCTGCCGCTAAATGGTAGACCGTCGGAGGAGGGACATTTTTCTGCGTTTGAGTGTCCGCTTGGGCTGCCTGCTGCTGGCCGGGTGGTCTTGGGTGCGTTTGCCCCGAGAGGAGAAATGGCGAGAAGCCGACGATGAGCGATAGGGCAGGGACAAGGTGATTCATGGGAGACCTCCTACGGGAAGGGAATCTTGCCGGGAATTTTACTCCGTACTCACACTTCGCGGACAATTTTGACTTGCGGCGCAAATGCTCTCGATAGATTTGGCAGACAATACTCTGCCGGGAACATGCACTCGGTTTCGGTTGGAGTTCTTTCGCAGTTATTTCACTCCACATGTACAATGCCCTCATGCCTTTCCGCACCCAGGGAAATCCTAATGCCGCCAAGCGTGGCCGGACTCCTCCTCCTGAAGAGACTTTCGAAGAGGCCAACTTCCTGAAAGCGCTGGGTGAGAAGCAGAAGTCGGTCAGCGTGAAATTGATGGACGGCCAGGTCGTGAGCGGTTGGATTGAGTATTACGACAAACACATGGTGCGGCTGACGCGCGACGGGGTTCCCAATCTTTTCATTTTTAAGCACGAGATCATGTACATCGCCGAGGACGGGGCGAAGAGGAAGTAGGGGCTCCGGCGTCCGGCTCCCGCTAACCGGCTTCCGGGAGGACATAGTCTTTAATCTTCCCGGTACCCTTGCCGTTCTTTAGAGCTCAAAGCCGCAGTCCGGAAGCCGGCCGCCGGAAGCGGAATTAGAATGTCCACTAACTCAACCAATCACGACAGCTTTCTTCCGGCCATGTCCACCATTGCGCGCGAAGCGGGTGCGTTGCTGATGGATTATTTTTCACAGCACCTGAAGATCGAATATAAGGGCGAGGCCGACTTGGTCACCGCTGCAGATCGTGCCTCGGAGGTGCTGATTCGCGAACGCATTCGCGAGCAATGGCCCACGCACGATGTTCTCGGTGAAGAGCAGGGACTGAGTGATCAAGGCAGCGACTATCGCTGGTATATCGATCCGCTGGACGGCACTACGAACTTCGCCCACGGATTCCCGGTGTTCTGCGTTTCCATGGGTCTGGAGCGCCGGGGTCTGGAGCGCCCTTCTTCTGGACAAGACGGCGAACGCATTGCCGCGGTGATTTACGATCCGACCCGTGATGAATTATTTTCCGCAGAGCAGGGAAGCGGCGCGCATCTTAATGGCGAGCCCATCCATGTGTCGAAAACGGCGGCGTTGAAAGAGTCCCTTCTGGCTACCGGGTTTCCGAGTCGAAAGCGGCACAAGAATCCGAACATTTATTTTTATCACCAGATTACATTGCACTCGCACGGTGTGCGCCGGGCGGGCTCGGCGGCACTCGATTTATGCAACGTCGCCGCGGGACGTTTCGATGGTTTCTGGGAATTCAATCTTAATCCATGGGACACGGCGGCGGGCGTTCTGATCGTGCAAGAGGCGGGCGGAAGAGTTACCCGCTTCGACGGATCGCCGTTCGAACTCAACAGCCGTGAGACCGTGGCTTCGAATGGACTGATTCATGATGCGCTCCTGCAGGAGTTCCAGGAAATCTTTGGTGGAAGAGGCCTCGAGGCCTTGCCGGATCCTCGTGAGTACAAGCGATAGTTGGGGCGGCGGTGAATCGCGCGTCTATGAGCTGCCGCGCTACAATAGCTAGGGACTAGCTGTTTCCACCCACGGCCTGTTCCAAATCTTTCGTTCCGACGGGTTCAACGTGATCAACTCTCTCCTGGAACGCCAAATCGAAAAGCGCCCTGATAAGGTCCGTTTGGAAGGGCGCATTCTGTTTCTTACCGAAGATCCCGAACTGATCAAACGGCAACTGGCCGGGGAAGACTTGCCTTGGGACACGAAGAATCCCGAAAATAATCCCAAGCTGCGCGACGACATCTCGACCGACGAAATCACTCCGGCTCACTACTGTTTTTATTTTGACGAGACGCTGGGCGAGATTCCCTATTTAGGGCTCAAGTGCGGCAATGTCACGCCGATCGGTCGTGGCGAAGTGAAGCGCGGGGGATTTGTTTGCGCGGTCAGTGGCAAGCGGCGCGGCAAAGGATCGAGCCGCGAGCAGTCGCCGTACGCGGAAATGTGCGCCGGCATTCAGGTGGTGATCGCGGAAAATATCGAACGTATTTACAAACAGAATTGCCAGAACCTCGGCGTGCTGACTTCGACGGATTTTTCGCTGATCGACAGAATCCGCGGCGGGGAAGAGATTGCGCTCTCCGAGTTTACTGCGGGAGAAGATGACATCACGCGCCAGGTTATTGAGTATGGGGGGCTGTTTCCGTTCAATGTGGCTCGCATGCAAAAGAAAGTATTTCTGCCGCCGATCAAATCCGGCAAGCGTGCCATGACGTTGGCAGAGAAAATTTTTGCCCGACATATGCTGAACGAGAAGGGCGAGGTGGGCGTGCCCGCTGTAAAGCCCGGCGATACAGGATTCGCTCAAGCCGATTTGCGGTTCAGCCACGAGTACGTGACTCCGATGGCCGCAATCTTTTTCGAGCGCTACGTCGGCAAGGATGCGAAAGTAAACGATGCCTCAAGCATCATCTTCTTCCGCGATCACCTGACCTTCCTCGATGAAGTGATCTCGGAGGAGAAGAAGAAGCTTGGCCTGCTCGATCTCGCAACTCAACTCAAGCTCAAGCAGCAGGACTTCGCCGCTAAGCAAGGAATCAAGTTGCACGGCGAATTGAAAGACCGCAAGGGCTCGGAGGGCATTTGCCACTCGATCGTGCTCGAAAGCTACGCGCTGCCTGGCCAATTGAATATTGGTTCGGACTCGCACACTCCGCACGTGGGAGCAATTGGCTGCGTCGCTTTTGGTATCGGCACGACGGACGTCTTCAATAGCTGGATCACGAGAGACGTTCGGGTGAAGGTGCCGGAATCGGTGAGAATCGTGATTCGTGGCAAGAAGCATGAGAACGTCACCGCGAAGGATTTCATCCTGAAGATTCTCAGCCTGGATTACGTTCGCAGCGGCAAAGCACTCGCCAAAGTTATGGAGTATGCGGGCGAAGCCATGGAAGCACTCAGCGTAGATGAGCGCGCGACCATGACGAATATGGCCGCCGAGATCGGCGGTTTCACCGGCATCGTCGCGCCTGACAAGAAGGCCGTAGACTTTTTGGTGGGACGGCGTGGCATGGAGCGCAAGAAAGCTGGGGCCATGATGGATGGCTTGTACAGCGATCCGGATGCGCAGTACGCGCACGTGATCGAGCTCGACGCGGCTGAGATTACGCCGATGGTTGCAACGCCGGGCGACCCGGGCAATGGAAAATATGTGCGTGAGCTGAACGCTCCGGTGCCGGTGGAGATTGCATACGGCGGCACCTGCACCGCCGGAAAGAACGAAGACATGGACATGTACGCCGCCGTGCTTTCCGCTGCGCTAAAGCAGGGCAAGCGTGTGGCCGATTCGGTGAAGTTCTATATCCAGTTCGGTTCGCAGGAGACGCGGGAATACTGCTTGCGCCAGGGCTATCTGGATGTGTTTCAAAAGGCCGGCGCGATCGTAATTGAGCCCAGTTGCGGAGCCTGCATCAATGCCGGGCCGGGAGTATCCTCCCGCCCCGATCAAGTGGTGATTAGCGCCCAGAATCGCAATTTCCCGGGAAGGAGTGGTCCAGGACAGATGTATCTGGCTTCGCCTTTCACGGTCGCGGCCAGTGCGGTCGCGGGCTACATCGTGGAGTACGAACCGAGCAGCGCCAGGGAGTTAGTGGGCGCCTAGCGTTAGTATCGTTTCTGGTAAGTGATTGATTTCAAGCGGGGTGGCTGAAATGAGCCACTGCCAAACCTGCAACTTTTTCCTTAGATTCGAGTTCAAATAGGTAGGCAGTTCAGATTGAAGATTCAATCCGAAAGGCCTGCGGGTCCGAAGCATTAAAGTTAGAGGCGGACCCGAGACAAGGGGGTTCACCATGCGTTACCTAAAATATTTGGCTCTGGTTGGTGTTCTGTTAGTCCCGTTGGCTTATTCCCAGGCACAGGTCAGCGTGGGCGTTGGATTCGGTCCGGGCTACATTGGCGCCGCGCCCGTTTGCGATTATGGATACTACAACTATTACCCATACGCGTGCGCGCCCTACGGCTATTACGGACCTGATTGGTTCGCAGGTGGAGTCTTCATCGGTGCCGGTCCGTGGTATCACGGGTACTGGGGCGGTGGCTGGGGTTACGGACGCGGCTACTACGGACGCGGAGGATGGGGCGGTTATGGACGCGGCGGCTATTATGGTCGGGGCGGCTATGCCGGACGCGGATATGTTGGCCACGGTTATGCTGGACAAGGCTACGCACGTGGTGGCGCGAGCGGCTTCCGGGGCGGTTCGGTTGGCGGCGGATTCCACGGCGGCGGTGGTGGATTCCACGGTGGCGGAGGCGGCGGATTCCACGGAGGTGGCGGTGGTGGTTTCCACGGCGGCGGAGGCGGACACCGGTAATTTGTGATCGGTACTGAACGTCAGAGCGACAAACGGCCGGCAGCGGAAGCTGCCGGCCGTTTCTTCTTGCCGGTCCCTAAATCAGTACCGGCTCAGAAATTCGCTCAAGAAGTCTGTACCGCAGCCTCAGTTTCTTGCTAGAATGTGCGGTTCGCGGTGCAGCGCCAGTAGTAAAATGGCTGTATAGATTCCAGGGGAGCCACAATCTTATGACCTACGTAATTGCAGAGCCTTGCATCAACACCAAAGACACAGCATGCGTCGACGCGTGTCCGGTGGACTGCATTCATCCCAAGAAGGACGATCCCAAGCATGCGGCGGAGCCATTGCTTTATATCGATCCTGTCGAGTGCATAGATTGTGGCGCATGCGTGCCCGTGTGTCCGGTCTCGGCGATCTTCGCACTGGATGACCTGCCGGAGAAGTGGAACGAATACACCGCGAAAAATGCGGCCTACTTCGGCCGCTAGAGAAACGGAAGTTCTTATTTGAATACCGGCGCGCGCCTATGAGCAGGCGCGCGCCCTCTTTTTTGTGCTTACATTTTGTTGAAGGTGAAGGTTCCCTGGCCGCTGCACGCGGTCGATCCAGTTAAAGTCCACGTGCCACCCAATGTGTTGTTGGGGCCAACCCCGCCTTGAAGCGTTAGCGTCGCGTTATTAGCGTTGGTTGAGTTTATGGTCATTCCAAATGTCCCGGTGACGTTTCCATTGAAATTCCCGCTCAGAGTGAACGTGCCTGCCTCAGACGTTTCCCCCGACACAAAACACGAGCCGGTCGATGTAAATGTAAAATTCGAGATGCTGAGCCCGCCTCCGCTCGTTTCGGCGAACGTCGTGGTGAAGGCGTAGATGGTGGGCCCAGTTGGTGTACTGGTCAGGCTGGCGCTCCAGTTGCCATTCACGTTGGTGGAATTTGATCCGTTGCTGCTGCTGCTACAGCCCACCATCGCGATTCCCACCGCTAAAAGAATGATGATCCCTATCGCTTTATGCACGTCCCCTCCCTAAGTGAATCGTTACCCACAGGAAAGAACACAAAACTCTACAGAGAGTTGCTTGGGAATTGTGGCAGCGGCTGCAAGTCCTCGGGCCGCGCTGGCGCGCTACGGGATTCAGTGTATTGCTCGTCTCTCGGCTGTCCACTATCGTTGTCTTCGTAAGCCGGTTACTAGAAGTTAGCTTCATGGACGATCATGGGTTAGTGTTCGCAGGAATTGCGACATTCGGACCCTCACGATCGTCCTTCTCTTTTTGCCCCTCATTACTTTCCTCGGTTGTTTCCATATCCCCACCTCTTCGTTACAATCGTCCCTTACATTGGAACTTGATGGACTTCCATGGCATTGATGGAGTCGGAAGCGATCGTCCTGCGGACGTATCCGCTACGCGAAGCCGATCTGCTGGTTACTCTGTTCACGCGTGCAGAAGGCAAAGTTCGCGGCGTGGCCCGGTCGGCCAAAAAATCAAAGCGGCGCTTCGGCGGAGCACTGGAGCCGCTGACCCATGTGCGGGCATTTTATGATATTCGTGAGCGCCAAGAGTTGGCTCGCCTGGATGCCTGCGAAGTTTTGGAATCTCCGCTGGCCACCGAAGTCAGCTATGCCCGGGCAGTGGCACTCGCGCACGTAGCCGAGTTGCTGGACGAACTGCTCCCTGATCGCGAAGCCAACGACGCCATCTTCCGGCTGACCCTTTCTATTCTTCATGCTTTGGGGGGGCCTGATATGTGGATGCCGGTCACCTATTTTGAGCTCTGGCTCACGCGTCTGGTCGGATTTCTGCCGGAACTGACCGAGTGCATAGTTTGCGGCCGAAGTTTGAACGGAAGCCGCGCTTATTTTCATGCCCTGGCCGATGGCCTGATGTGTCCCGAAGACAAGCGCTTGGCGTCGTCTGAGATTTCGAGCGAATCGCGGGCGCTTGCGGCTCAGATGTTTCGCGCTCCGGTGGAAAGCTTTGCGGAGATACCTTGGCCCAAGTCGCAGGGCGCCGACCTGCGCAAGTTTCTGATCCAAATCCTGCAGCGGCATATTGAGAAGAAACTGGTCACAGCGGGGATGCTGGAGAAGGGCGCGTTTTGAACTTCCAATGCGCCCTTTCCGCCCCTCCCTCAGCTTTCAGTTCCGTTCGCCAAATCCGTGCTTGCTGCGGCACACTTTGCAATAACGGGCCTCTTCGGTATTGTCTACGCGGTGCTTTACAGGCGTTAGGGTCCGCAAATAAGCGAAGATGGCCTTGAGGTCCTCGTCGCTGAGGTTCCGGAAAAAGCCCCATGGCATGATGCTGGCCAATGTGCGGGCGTTGACCTGCCCCGTGCGAATCACGTTGATGAATATTTTTTCGTCGAAGTACGAGATGCCCGAAGGATCAGGCGTCAGGTTCAACGACGCCACCGCGATGATCTTCTTCGGGTCGGGTCCCCAGGATCCAGACATGTCGACTCCACCGGCGAAGTGCATCCCTGGAATCGGATTACCGTGCTCGTCCTCGGGCGTATGGCAGCCCTCGCAATGCCCTGCCGTTACCAGATACTTGCCGTAGGCTACCCGATCGAAACGGTCGGGTTCGGGAACGTGCGCCAGCGGTTCCAGCGGCTGGAACGTTTTCTTGATGTCGTCAGTTAATGTGGTCTTCGGTTGCTGGACGTGCACGGGAGCCATAGACCGTTCGTAGACGATTACCGATGCCAGGTCTTCGTCGGAGAGGGTGCGAAAGTATTGGTAGGGCATTAGGGGAAAAAGAGTGCGTCCATCGTGGCCGATGCCCCGCCGGAGCGCGCGCACAAAGTCAGCGTCCTTCCATTTTCCGGCGCCATAATCAGGATCGGAAGAGATGTTGGGTGCGATGATCCGATTTCCTTTGGGCAGTCCAAAAGTATCGAAATCGGCGCCGCCATATTTTTTGCCTTCCACAGGGCGCGCCGGACGATGCGTGAAATCATAATCGGAGTGGCAAAAGGGGCACTGCAGCAGCCCTTCAACCAGATAGTGGCCACGAGCCTGTCGCGCTGGCGTGCGCGGGATTATCTCCATTTCGAGAACCGACGCTGCCGCAACCGTTGGCGCCTTCTGACAGCCAACTCCCAGACACACCAGTAACGCGGCAATCCCCGCAGGGATCGACTTCGACGTTTTCATGTGTTCTGCCCCTATTCCAGATTTAGAGAAAAGAAAAGACCCGCACCCGAGGTTGCGCGAGAGTATACCCCACAGCTTCAATCTTCCAATAGTTTTCTTTGAGCAGTGTCCTGATTGTCAGCACAGCATCGTTCCTGGTGCACGGCTGACGTAGACCGTCTCCTTCCTTTACAATCGTTGCTTAAACCGTGACGGTTCTGCGGTGTTGCACGACCCGGCTCCTGGCAGCGGGGATTAGAACCTCGTCGATGACCTCATCTCATTCGAACCCGTTGACGTTCCAGGAACTTATCCTGCGCCTGCAGGCATTTTGGGCTGAACGCGGATGCGTTCTGCAGCAGCCCTATGACGTTGAAGTGGGGGCGGGCACGATGGCGCCGGAGACGTTTCTGCGCGTGTTGGGGCCCAAGCCGTACAAGGTCGCGTATGTGCAGCCCTCGCGGCGTCCGGCGGATGGGCGCTATGGAGAGAATCCGAACCGGTTGTTCAAGCACATGCAGTTGCAGGTAATCCTGAAGCCTCCGCCGGAGAACATTCAGGAGCTATACCTGGAGTCGCTGGGAGCAATCGGCATTGACCTGCGCCATCACGACATCAAGTTTGAAGAAGATAATTGGGAAGCTCCTACCCTCAGCGCCTGGGGCGTGGGCTGGCAAGTAATGCTCGACGGTCTGGAGATCACGCAGTTCACTTATTTTCAGCAGTGCGGCGGAATCGATTTGCTTCCGATTTCTGTCGAGCTGACTTACGGCCTCGAACGCATCGGTGCGTTTCTGCAGGACGTGGATTCGATTTACGACATCGTGTGGGCGAGAGATTCGGAAAGCGGTCATGAAGCAAAGTACGGCGAAGTCCGGCTAGCGGACGAATTACAATTTTCTGTCTATAACTTCGAGATGGCGGATGTGGAGAAGGCTTGGAAGCATTTCGATCTGTACGAAGCGGAGTGCAAAGGACTACTGGCCAAGTATGCCGATCTCGGCAAAGATAAAGATAAAGATGATGATAAAGATAAAGCGGAGAAGGATGGGCTCGCCCGCGATAAGTCACGCTTCCCACTGCTGGCGGCATACGATCTCTGTCTGAAGTGCTCGCACCTTTTCAACATTCTCGACGCGCGCGGCGCAATTTCGGTAACTGAGCGCGTTGGCGTGATCGGCCGCGTGCGAGCTTTGGCCGTCGGCATTGCGAAGGCCTGGACGGACCAGCAGAAAAATGAGCCCGCTTCTACCGAGAACTCGGACGAGCCTGCACCTGTTCGCGAGCAGAAAGAGAAGAAGCGCCAAGAAAGATTGTTGCCCGCTGTCATTTAGATTTGTCATCCTGAGCGAAGTGGAAAGTTCGCGAAGCGAAGTTTCCGCGCAGCCGAAGGATCTCTGTATCGATTGACGAGGCAGAGACGGTGCAAGGCATTCTCTTTGCGACCGGGGGCCTAGAAGCAACAGTACGAGACCAGCGGCGGGTCACAAGACGAGAATACGGTTAATAAAATGCCAGATTTTCTACTCGAGATCGGATGCGAAGAAATTCCGGCGCGGATGATCGCCTCCGCCTCGCGGGAACTCCGCGACCGGGTCGCCGCAATGTTGTCCCGCGAGCGCCTGGCGGCGGGAGACGTTACTCAGTTCGACACTCCGCGACGGCTGGCGGTGATGGCTGCAGGGATTCCATCCGCACAGCCCGATGTGACCGAGGAAGTTACAGGCCCACCGGTGAATGTCGCTTACAACGATGGTGAACCCACTCCCGCCGCGCATGCCTTTGCCCGTAAGGCCGGAGTGCAAGTCTCTCAACTGGAAAGAATCACGACATCGAAAGGCGAATATCTCTCCGCGAAGATTACCAAACAAGGCCGGAGCGCATCTGAAGTCCTCGCTGAGAATCTTCCCAGAGAACTCTCGTCCATCTACTGGCCGAAGAATATGTATTGGAGCAAGCCGAGCGAGCGCTTCGTTCGTCCGGTTCGCTGGCTGGTTGCACTGCTCGACCAGGAAACGATTCCGCTGGAGTTCGAAGGAGTCCGGGCAGGGAAGACCTCGCGCGGGCACAGAATCTTGTCCCACGGCGAACTGACGATTGCGCACGCCGGGCCAGCCTATGTTGATGCTTTGCGCTCAGCCAAAGTTCTGGGGCGCGCCGAGCGCGAGCAGCGGATTCGTAAAGCGTTGGACGCTGCCGCACGAACGATTGCCGGAGCACGCTGGCGCGAAGATAATCCCCTGCTCGACACGGTCGTGAATCTCACGGAATTTCCATCGGTAATTTTAGGTGGATTCGATCCTCAGTTCCTTGTCTTGCCGGATGAAGTGCTGGTCACGGTGATGCGGGACCACCAGAAATATTTTGCGCTGGAGGATGCCGAGGGCAAACTTCTGCCACATTTTCTGGCGGTTCTCAATACTGATAGCGATCCGCAAGGACTGATCCGGCACGGAAATGAGCGGGTATTGCGGGCGCGCTTCAACGACGCACGATTCTTCTGGGAGACGGACCAGAAAAAATCGCTCCTGGAACGCCTCGAACTGCTTCGGCACGTTACCTTTCAGAAAGATCTGGGCACCTACTATGAGAAGACGCAGCGGGTGCAGCGCTTGTGCAGTTGGCTGAGCGAGATCATCAAGCAGAGCGGGATGGCTGTGCGTCCCGGTGTGATCCATAAGGCCGCGTGCATGGCAAAAGCCGACCTCACCACCGAACTGGTAAAAGAGTTCACCGAATTGCAGGGCATCGTCGGCGGGCTCTACGCGCGCGCACAAGAGCTCGATCGATCGCTACCCGAAGCCACGCGATTCGCCATTGCCGATACGATCTACGATCACTACAAACCCGAGTCCACTGAAGATGAAGTGCCTCGATCAATGGAAGGCGCTGTACTCTCGGTAGGCGATAAGGCCGATACGATTGCGGGTATGTTTGCGCTGGGATTGGTTCCGAGTGGATCGAAGGATCCCTTCGCCCTGCGGCGGCAGGCGAATGCAATCGTAAAAGTCATCGCAGAGAAAAAGCTTCCGTTCCATTTGAGTGACCTGATGCGCGATGCGCGCGCCGGCTACCAGGGGTCAGAGGCGGAGAAGAAATTTGTCGACGATTCGAAGTTCGTCGATTCGGTGAAGTCATTCTTCCGCGAGCGGTTGGAGTTTTATTTGAAGGATGTGCGCGGCTACGCCTATGACGTGGTTCAGGCGGTCTTGGCCGCAGGCGCGGATGATGTTGTGGACGTGCTGGCGCGCGCTGAAGCAGTGAAACAGGTGATGCACATGCCGGAGTTCCTGGCCATTGGCGCCGCCTGCAAGCGTATGCGGAACATTCTGAAGCAGGCGGGAGAAAAAGGCATCGAGCCGGCGCGGCAGTTTAACGCTACACCTGGTTCTGATCCCGAAGAAATAAGTCTAGCTGCTTTCCTGGAGACTCACGCTCACACCATCGAAGAGTATCGCAAGAAGAAAGAGTACCGCGACGCTCTCATGCTTCTCTCGACGGCGCGCGAGCGCGTAGATGCGTTCTTCGATAAAGTGATGGTAATGGTCGAGGATCAAAAGGTACGAACGAACCGCTTGGCGCTGCTTCGAAAGCTGTTAACGGAGTTTTCGACCATCGCCGACTTTTCAGAAATCGTGACAGAAGGCAAAGCATAAAAATTATTCAACTTCTTCTCGCAGCGCCGAAAGCGCTACGCCAATTAAAATCCTAGGATAGAGGACTCCTCATGGCGACAATCACCATCCCCGAAGCTGGTGTACAGGAAAACAAGAAATCCTCAATTAAGTATGTTTACTCTTTCGGCGGCGGCAAGGCCGATGGCAACGGCAAGATGAAAGATGAACTGGGCGGCAAGGGCGCCGGCTTGGCTGAAATGACGAATGCCGGCTTGCCAGTCCCTCCCGGTTTCACCATCCAGACGGAAGCTTGCCGCGAGTACATGCGTAGCGGTGGTGTCTCCAAAGAAGTCGAGCGGCAGATGGAAGACGCGCTCGCAAAACTCGAAGCCCTCCAAGGTCAGAAACTGGGGACGGGAGAAAATCCGCTGCTGGTCAGCGTGCGTTCCGGCGCAAAGTTCTCCATGCCGGGCATGATGGATACAATCCTCAATCTCGGGTTGAACGACAAGAGTGTCGAGGCCTTGGCCAAGCGCAGCAACAATCCACGTTTCGCGGCAGATTCCTACCGTCGGCTGATCCAGATGTTTGGCAACGTTGTGCTGGAAATCCCCAAGCATGCTTTCGACGAAGTCTTCGATGCGAAAAAGAAGCAAAAGAAAACCAAGCTCGACACTGACCTCGACGCCAAGGCCTTGAGGGAAGTAATCGAGGAATACAAGAAGGTGGTCAAGAAGCACGCCAAGCGCGACTTCCCGCAGGATCCCCATGAACAATTAGTGATGGCGCGGGACGCCGTGTTCCGTTCATGGCAGAACGATCGGGCCAAGACCTACCGCCGCATCAATAATATCGATGACATGCTGGGCACTGCGGTCAACGTGCAAGCAATGGTGTACGGCAACCTTGGAGATACGAGTGGCACGGGTGTCGGCTTCACGCGAAATCCCGCTACCGGCGCGAAGGAGTTCTATGGCGAATATCTGATGAACGCCCAGGGCGAAGATGTGGTGTCGGGTGTGCGCACGCCAGTGCCGATTCTCGAACTGCAAAGAATTATGCCTGACGTGTACAACCAGTTGCGCGACATCACCACGCGGCTGGAAAAGCATTATCACGACATGCAGGATTTCGAGTTCACCATCCAGGATGGCAAACTCTACATGCTGCAAACCCGCAACGGCAAGCGTACCGGCCTTGCCGCCGTGCGGCTGGCAATCGAGATGGTGGAAGAGGGGTTGATCAGCAAAGAAGAGGCGATCTTCCGCCTCGACCCCAATCAGGTTGTGGATTTCTTCGTGTCGCGGTTGGACGAAAAAGATGTACGACCGGAAGACATACTGACCAAGACCGGATTGGCCGCCTCACCAGGGGCAGTCGTGGGGCAAATCGTTTTTACCGCCGATGATGCAGTTCAAAAAGCAGGTCACGGTGCGGAGAAAAATCCCGTTATTTTGGTTCGCGCCGAAACCACTCCCGAAGATATTCACGGAATGGAAGTTGCAATCGGCATCTTGACGTCGCAGGGCGGCATCACCAGTCACGCCGCGGTCGTCACTCGCGGCATGGGCAAGAGCTGCGTTGCTGGCGCTGGCGAGATCTCCGTGGATGAGCGCAGGCGCGAGATGCGGGCCCGTGGCCAGGTATTCAAAGATGGAGACTGGATTACGATCGACGGCACCACCGGTCGCGTGTTAAGAGGCAAGAGAAACTTGTTGCCGCCCGACCCTGAAAATCTGGCAAAACTCGAGAAGTTCATGAATTGGGCGGAGCCATTTCGAAAAATTGGAGTACGCGCCAATGCGGATATACCACGCGACGCCAAGAAGGCTCGCGAATTCGGAGCCGAGGGTATTGGCCTTTGCCGCACCGAGCACATGTTTTTTGCTCAAGACCGCATCCCGCATATGCGCGCCATGATTCTCGCCGACAATGAGAAAGACCGGCGCGTTGCCCTTAAGAAACTGCTCCCCATGCAGCGCTCAGATTTTATCGGCCTTTTTAAAGCGATGGAAGGATTGCCAGTGACGATCCGCTTGCTCGATCCGCCACTGCACGAGTTCTTGCCCAAGCGCGAGAAACTCATGGTCGATATCGCAAACCTGACCAGCGCCACCGCGAAGCAAAAGAAAGCTCTGCTCGACGAATACGGCGACTATGGCGCGAAGTCCCCAGGTGATCTAAAAACTCTTCTTCCGCAATTGCTGTCGCGCGTCGAGGAGTTACATGAATTCAATCCGATGCTTGGCCATCGCGGATGCCGCTTGGGTATCACCTACCCCGAAATCACCGAGATGCAGGCGCGCGCCATTTTTGAAGCCGTCGTCGCCGTGGACAAACAAGGCATTAAGACGCACGCAGAAGTGATGATCCCACTAGTTGCAACTGTAAAAGAAATGGCAAATCAGGGCGCGATTGTGCGGCGCGTGGCCGAAGAAGTATTCAAGGAGAAGGGAAGGCACGTGCATTATTTAGTCGGCACAATGATAGAACTGCCCCGCGCCTGCCTGGTGGCCGACGAGATCGCTAAAGAAGCGGAGTTTTTCTCATTCGGTACAAACGACCTCACTCAGACTACATTTGGATTCTCGCGCGACGACGTGAATAAGATTCTGCCGACCTACCTCGAGGAAGGGATTCTAAAGCAAGATCCCTTCGCCTCAATCGACCGCGACGGCGTCGGCGAACTGGTGCGAATCGGGATCGAGCGTGGGCGAAAGACGCGTCCCAAGCTGGAAGTCGGCATCTGCGGCGAGCACGGCGGCGACCCATCGTCGGTGGAGTTCTGCCATCAAGTGGGAATGGACTATGTGTCATGCTCCCCGTTCCGTGTTCTGACAGCGCGATTGGCAGCGTCGCAGGCGGGAGCGACCGATGCGTTGAAGGTTGAGGGAGGAAGAACAAAATAAAAGAATTGAGCTCAGCGGTCTACTGTACTTTTTGCAGTCGAGCGATCAGTTTTTGCGCCAAACTTTCCTCTGACTCTGACCACAGCAACCGTGCGTTTGCCCCGCTATTTTTTCCCACATTAGTCGAAAACTCAACTAGCTTTGCTACGTTCTCGCGAATTTTGGCGCGAGTCTGCTCGTTCAACGAAGACTCAGGCTGCAGAAAGTAGGAATCCAAGCCAAAGTCTATCTCGATGTGACCTGTCTGCCGGAACGCTCCCTCATCGAATTCCTCTCCCTGAATGATGAATCTCACCACGGCCGGCTCAAGCACCCAGTTGTCGTTGGATGCGTCTGCAGTCCAAAGATCCCAGTGCGCCTCGAAGACGTAGGCGTAATCTTCGTGAACCGACTCAGCGGCGATCAGGGTCGCCTGGCCCGCATCGATCCCGCCTGGAAATCTGCGCTCCAGTACCGTAGCCTCATTCCATGAGACCGGATGCAGCGCAAAGTAACTGACGCCCGGCCGCTGCGCCGAGAAAGGAAACTGTTGCAATACGGCAAAAGCATGCGGCAACATTTCCGGACCGGAAAAATCGACAAACCAAAGGCTCAGATAAAGGGGATCGGACACAGTTGCCTCTCGAATCGTTAGCGCCGCACTCAGCGGCACCATAATTCTAAATGTTCTCGCCATTGTTTGATGCAATCAGTGTTTGATGCAATCAGTCCGCCGGACAGGTTCTCTTTTTGACAGTCCCTCGAAGGGTTGCTACGATCAAGGTTGCTTCTCGCATTTGCCTCACATCCGTCCCCGTCGTCTAGCCTGGCCTAGGACATCGCCCTTTCACGGCGGTAACACGGGTTCAAATCCCGTCGGGGACGCCAACAAAATCAAATACTTGCAGGAACCCCAGTTCCCGACGCGGTACGCATTACGGTACGGTCTTGTCTACGAGTGACCAAGCGAACCACCTTTCTGTGCGCCATCTGCTTCTCGTCCGACATCGCTTCATCGTAGATGTCCATCGTCACTTTGATGGAGTTGTGGCGCAGCAGCCCTTGTACGACCTTCGGATCGCCGTTATTCTGCCGCAGCAGTGTGGTATAGGAATGGCGTAGCGTGTGCCATCCCTTGATCTCGATTCCTGCCTCGCTTGCCGCAGGTTTGATGTGGTGCTGCATGATGCGACTCATCCAGTACGGTTGTTTGCCCTTCATTTTCGGGCTAGCGAAGATGTAGTCGCTGTTCTCGGCATAGGGGGTCTCCTGTCGCCAAGCCAACAGTTCCTCAAGGAGGTCATCGTCCAGGGGAATGGAGTTCTTGGACCTTTCTGTCTTCACTGCTCCCACGTGCTGCTTAACAATTGAGCGCCTGGGGGTGAGCTTGTGTTCGCCGAAGTCGATATCTTCCCATTTGACGCCGCTCAATTCCCCTCTGCGGAGGCCCGTACCGAAATCGAGCAGCACCATGACGCGCTCCCTCGGTTTCAATACTTCGAAAATGAGCTGGGATAGCTGATCGACGCTAAGACGACTCGGAGTCGACAGACGCTGTCCACCCTGGCGAACGGCCGAGATGGGATTGTGGTCAATCCATTCGTAGCGAATGGCGTGTGCGTAGAGAACGTGCATGAGGTCTCGGATTTTCTTCTTGGTCCCTGGAGCCAGAGCCTTCCCGTTCGGCTTTTTGAGTGGTGAGAGCCAATCTTCCATAGCGATTGCCTTCACTTCCTGCAGCGCTACCTCACCCCATCGGGGAAGGATCCACCTCCGCAAGTAGCTTCGGTAGTTGTCCTTGGTTGAGAAAGCTCGCCGGCTCATAGGATCTGTTTCCATTGAGCACTCTTTCTGCAGCCAGTGATCGACCAGTTCCTTGAAGGTGCCGGGACCATCCCCAGATCGGCGACCCAAGCCAAGACGCTGAACTTCTCTCCGTGCCGCGGCCTCGCTTCGAAAGTCTTTAGCTAAGCCGAGTACACGCTTGCGTTCTGAGGGCCGACCATCAGTTCCAGGGTCATACCATCGATAGACCAAAACAGCACCGGACTTCCTTTGAATCGTGCTGAGGAAGCCCTTACTCGTATGCCTCTTTCTCATTGAAACCCTTTCCTTTCAGAAAGAGGCGGGCGGCGATCCGAGTGTAGCTTTCTTTTCATCCACTCGTCTAGCTGCGAGATTTTGAATCGCCACATCTTGCGCACTCCATTTCCCCAGGGGTATGCCGGAACCTCACCCTTGCGTGCTTTCTCCAGGAGAGTTTTGGGTGCGACATCGAGGTACTCAGCTGCCTTTTCAACTGACACGTAGGGTTCAAAGTGTGTCGTAACGGCTGGCGTTGCCGGACCTGGCTGGGGCGACATTGGGGTCCTCATCCTCGCGGACTCCTTGAGTTGCCCGCGGCGAACGCCCGTCAGACCTGTGAAGCGATTCGCCGGCGCGATGTGGCGATCCGGTTACGACGGTTTGGCGGGAGCGCGCGATTCGCAGTTCTTTTACAACGAAAGGGGATTTCAGTCAAACGGGCTCAATCGCAGGTAGTGGGTCAGTGGGTCTGTGGGTCTGTGGAAATCAGAGTGACCCACTACCCAATCGCAGGTCCCTGACTTCATCGAAGCAGAACCGTCGCCACTGACAACAAAATGCAATCGAGGATTGTTTCATCTCAGGCAAGCTTATCAGAGCAAATCTCTGTAACGCTTCCAAAGCCACGCGAACCAGTTGACTCCGTGTGCGCACTTCCGTCTTGCCAAACAGTTGCCGCAGCGTGTTCTTGCCCGCGCTTCCGAGATATACATGCGTGACGCAATTCCTTTATTCGATGAGCCTTAAACAACCAACCGAAGTACGTCCATCTTCCTGGAAGCAAAATCAATGCGTGTCAAGTGCGAGATTCTTGCTAACCCTGTGTACACAGCCCACCGCATAGCCACCAGTCGTTCGTGGCGGGCTTTCGATGAGGTTGGTCGGATTGGTACCCCAGAAGTCAGCTTCGAGGAGATCGCCATTGATCTCCTCCAAGCCCGTTTCTGGATAGCATCCGGTTTGCCGACAATTCGGGCGTTGATGACGAGAAGCGCGTTTCCCAGTATTAATCCGACGGACGAAGAGATAACTTCCGAGTTGCCCGTCACTCAGGGGCAATCCCCAGGGTGTGAGGATGCCACATGTCTGGTTTCCTACTCATTATGAATCGGCTGTAAAGGCTACGCGGCAGAGCTGTTGGGTAATGTCTGGAATGCGACGCCCTTTTTCAGACACTACCAGCTGTTGTGTGCCGCCTGGCTGCCAAGAGAGCTCTCCTGGTGCAGGAGACCATAAGAGTGGCCTGGCTAGAGTGTGCACTTTTGACCGGAGGACAGCCAGCGCGAATGCTAAGGTCGAGATTGAGGATAGACGTAACCCGGGATTTGTAATTCGGGCGCGCCCCAGATCGTTCTTTGACATTCGCGAATCTGAAACATCGCAAAGGAGTTGAGTATGGTCGGCACCTCAGGACAAGCGACTGCGCCTTTCAATGATCGCAACGTCTCCCTGGAGGCGCTTGCAGAGAGTGAGCAGAGATCTAGAACACTTGTGGAAGCGTTACCTGATGCCATTCTCGTTCATAGCGAAGACAAAATAGTCTTTGTGAATCCATTCTGTGTACGATTACTGGGCGCGGCAGGACCGGAGCAACTCCTCGGTAAGGACCTTAACGAGGTCGTCAATCCTGACGACCTGCCAGCAATAAGAAATCGAATCCAGGATTGTTACGCGAGCGGAACGGCGTCTCCTGCAATGGAGTCCGTTCTGATGGCCTGTGACGGGTCGTCCGTGGAAATCGAAGCTGTCGCGATCCCAATTTGCTGGAACGGAGCACCGGCGATCGAGGTGGTTGCACGCGATATCAGGGATCGGAAACGGGCAGAGCGAGCAGTTCAAG
>Ga0185299_10001466_pt1 | contig 45312 bp, 31 predicted proteins | sample PaiPotPPA55metaG_FD_128002 | JGI IMG/M metagenome (GOLD analysis project Ga0185299, IMG submission 128002) | Iron sulfur acid spring bacterial and archeal communities from Banff, Canada, to study Microbial Dark Matter (Phase II) - Paint Pots PPA... ... | reverse complement strand
CACACGCAGCCGGTCGCGTTCTCGTTGGCTCAAGGCAATTCGCTCCGTTTCCATAGGGCCCTCGGCCACCTATGAAAGCGGACATTTCTACTTTGCTCAAACCGGACATTCTCATTTTGCAGCGACAATACTGAACGACTCAATTGACTTGGCTTAGGTGCCCTCCTAAGATGTGCTGTCCTTAAGCCATGATTGGCCAAACGATCGCTCACTACCGAATTATTGAGAAGCTTGGTGGCGGCGGAATGGGCGTAGTGTATAAGGCGGAAGACACTTGCCTGGGCCGCTTCGTCGCGCTGAAGTTCCTGCCTGAAAATGTAGCTCACGATCCACAAAGTCTCGAACGGTTTCGCCGCGAAGCTCGTGCGGCGTCCGCTCTCAACCATCCCAACATCTGCACCATCTATGAAATTAATGAAAGCGAAAGCCAAACCTTCATCGCCATGGAATTGCTGGAGGGCCAGACTCTCAAGCATCTGATTGCAGGACGGCCGATGGAGATTGAGACGGTTCTGGAGCTGGGCATACAGATCGCCGCGGCTCTAGATGTGGCCCACAGCAAGGGCATCGTGCACCGCGACATTAAGCCCGCCAATCTTTTTGTTACCAAGCATGGGCAAGCCAAGGTGCTGGATTTTGGGCTTGCGAAGCTCACTATTAACGAGGTTGGCGGCGCCACCTCCGCACCGACTTTGACTGCGGAAGAAAATCTGACCAGCCCTGGCACGGCCATTGGAACGGTCGCGTACATGAGTCCGGAACAGGTGCGCGGAAGAGAATTGGATGGGCGCACGGATCTTTTTTCTTTTGGCGCGGTGCTTTATGAGATGTGCACCGGCGCGCTGCCTTTCCAAGGTGATACTTCCGGAGTGATCTTCGAAGCGATTCTCAATCGCGCGCCGGTCGCGCCGGTTCGCTTGAATCCGAGAGTTCCAGCCAGACTCGAAGAAATCATCAATAAAGCTCTAGAAAAGGATCTCGAGACGCGCTGCCAGTCCGGGGCGGAATTGAAAGCTGATCTCAAGCGGCTCCAGCGGGACTCTATCTCTGGAACCGCGGCCCACGTTGTGCCAGCCGTTGTCACTCGGCATTCTTCGAAGAAGTGGCAGATCGCCGCCGTCGTTCTAGCTGTCGTAGTGATTCTTGCGCTCGCGATATGGTTTGCCGCGCACCGCGGGACCCCATCGAAAGTCACGCAAGCGACATCCACTGCGAGACGCTTAACCTCCAATCCCACCGAAAATCCTATCGCTGTCGCGGCAATGTCTCCTGACGGAAAGTACCTGGCGTATTCAGACCGGACCGGCACGTACTTGCGGCTTATGTCCACCGGTGAAGTGCACTCTTTATTGTCAAAGAATTCCGAAGTTCAATACTTGAACTGGTTTCCGGACAGCACGCGACTCTTGCTTGCCTGGGCGTCATCTCCGACGGCCAAGATGGGGCTGTGGGCCATGCCCATTCTCGGCGGCAATCCGCGGCAACTCTCTGACGAGGGCTGGTCCGGCTCGGTGTCACCCGACGGCTCAAAAATCGTCTTTCTAAAATCCGCGGCCTACGGGGAGAGCGGCTCGGAAATCTGGATCATGCGGTCAGACGGTACTGGTCAACGCAAAATCGTCTCCGACCCCGACGGCAGTGTAGCGTTTTCCTCGCCGACGTGGTCCCAGGATGGACGGTGGATCGCCTACGATAAATTCCGGTCTGCGAATTTCGGCAATGAGGCGTGGGTCGAAGTTTTCAACCTGGAGCGAGGAACGAAAAGCGCAGTGGTCAATCAGCCTCTCCTCGGTTGGGGCATTGTCTGGCTGCCCGACGGCCGGTTGATTTACGCAGTTTCCGAGCCGCCGCCGGTTCAGAATACTTCAAACTTCTGGAGTTTACCGATGAACACGGCGACTGGCCATCCTTCAGGCGCTCCCATGAAGATCACTAGTGGCGAAGATTTTGTAAACCTGCCGAGCGCCACCACAGACGGCAAAAAGCTCGCTTTTAGCAGGTGCAAAATCCAACTTGACGTGTATGTCGCCGATTTTTTTGCCAAGGGACCGCGCCTATCGACACCTCGCCGCCTTACTCTGAATGACGCCGACGACTTACCCTTTGACTGGACCGTCGACAACAAATCAGTTTTATTCCTCTCCAACAGAACTGGCGGTAACAGCATTTTTGACATTTTCAAGCAGCGAATTGACGAAAATTCTGCGGAACTGCTGGTCTCCGGTCCAGAACAAAAAGGAGTTGCACGTCTCAATTCCGACGGCACGCAGATCATTTATTTGCTCCCGCCCGATTTGCCGGGGGTCACTTCGCAGCCACGGCCGGGGATACAACCAGGGGCGCAAACGGTTCGTTTGCTTCGAGCGCCGGTCGAGGGAGGGCCATCGCAAGTAATATTGGAGGGCCCAGACATCGTCAATTTACAATGTGCCCGAGCTCCGGCGAACGTTTGTGTTCTGGGCCGGTCGGAATCGAAATTTTTTGTTTTTGCGGTATTTGATCCAATGAAAGGCACCCAGCGAGAAGTCGCGAGGCTCGAACAAAAGGCTAGCGGCTGGAGCTGGGGCCTTTCGCCCGATGGAACAACGCTCGCGGCCACCCTATTGGGGGGAACGGATCGCCAGATTCACCTGATCTCCCTCGCTGGGCAGCCGCCGCGCACGATCACTGTTAAAGACTGGGACAATCTGCTTACCCTCGATTGGGCCGCAGACGGCAAAGGGTTTTTCATTTCCAGCAACCCTGCTGGCCACCTTTCCACGCTATTGTACGTAGACCTGGCCGGCAACGCTCATTCGCTCTGGCAAGTAAAAAACTACCAATCGACTTGGGGAATCCCTTCGCACGATGGCAAGTACGTTGCCATTTCCGCGCCCACCACGGAGTGCAATGTGTGGATGGCGGAAAATTTTTGAAGCTGGGTTCCGTCAATGTAATAATGGCTGATGAAATCTTGGAAACTTTTTCTTTTGCTTAGTGGCGCGATACTGATCGCGCTCGGCGCTTATGGAGTGCGCCTAGTTTCGCGCGGATTTAGCACGGCGGAACAGCCGTCATTTTTAGAAACGGTTGTGGCGCGGACTGCGCGCAATCTGGCCATCCCGCGGAAAGACCGCCTGGAAAAGAACCCGTGGACGGGCACGGCGAGCGTTCTAAAGGAAGCGCGGGAGAGTTTCGTGGATCGCTGCGCCGTTTGCCATGGGCCGGACGGCTCCGGGCAGACCCAAGTCGGCAGCAACCTTTATCCTAAAGTTCCTGATTTACGCTCGCCGCGAACGCAGAAGCTAACCGATGGGGAAATCCGCTACATCATTCGCAATGGCGTGCGCTTGACGGGCATGCCGGGCTGGGCGAAACCACACGACGAGCAGAGTGATGATAGCTGGAAGCTGGTGCTCTTCATCCGCGGCCTGGGGCTGTTAAGCAAGGAACAACACGAAGAGCAGGTGTCCACGGCAAATTCGGCTCGCTACGTCGGCTCGCAATCCTGCGAGAAGTGTCACGCGCAAATTTACGAACACTGGCGAAAGACGCCGATGGCGAATGTGGTGCGCGATCCGCGGGAACACCCCGAAGCGATCATTCCGGATCTTTCGACGAATACGATTGCCAAGTTTACGAAGGACGATGTCGCGCTGGTTTACGGCAGCGTTTGGAAGCAGCGTTATTTCACGAAAAGAGGAGACGATTATTTTCCGGAGCCGGCGCAGTGGGACATTACCGGGCACGTTTGGCGGAAGTATTTTGTGGCCAAGGGAACGGATTGGTGGGAGCCGTTCTATCCACCGGACAATATGCAACGGCCGACTGGTCCGACTTGCGACGGTTGCCATTCTGTGGACTACAACATTCATACGAAACAAGTGGCGGAGTGGAACGTTGGATGCGAGAAATGCCACGGTCCGGGAGGCGAACACGTCGAACATCCAACTCGCGTAAACATTCTGAATCCAGCGCGCATGGATTATGTTCAGGCCAGCGACACGTGCATCCAGTGCCATTCGCAAGGACGCCCGCCGGCGGGTGCCATCGAAGGAAAATATTACGACTGGCCGGTTGGCTTTCACGTGGGCTTACATTTGCGGGATTTTTGGCAACTGGAAGAGCACACGCTGGGCGAGACGACGTTCACGCATTTTCCCGACGGCACAGCGCACAAGAACAGGATGCAGGGCAATGATTTTGTGCAGAGCGTGATGTACCGACGGGGAGTGACCTGCTTTGGCTGTCACGACGTACACGGCACGGACAACTATGCACAATTGCGAAAACCGGCCGACCAGTTATGCCTGGATTGTCACGGCCCGCTTTCGTTGAACGGGCCGCGCACCGGCACACTCGAAGAGCATACGCATCACAAAAAAGGATCGGCGGGAAGCAGTTGCATCGCTTGTCATATGCCAAAAATCGCGACGACCATTGCGGACGTCAAGGTGCGTTCGCATACGTTTGCTTTTATAACGCCAGCCATGACCGACAAATATAAAATTCCTAATCCTTGCACGACGTGCCATGCGGACAAGACCACTGCTTGGGCCACTGAGGAATTACGTCGCTGGCCGGAGCGCTCAGCGTGGCGCATGGACTGAGGCGTGACACACCTAGGGCAAATGAGTTTGCATGAACGGGGGCTTTTACTATATGGGATTTTCGCGGCGGCCGTGGTCTGCTGAAGGGGCAAATTTGAAACACGTTCATCAGTTGGCTGTAAGCGTTTCCTTCTTTCTGTTAGTTTCGACGCTCGCATCGGCGCAAACGCCGTCGGCGCCGCCAACGGACCTAACCGAACGCGTAGACAAACTCTTTGAGAAATGGAATCGCACGGATTCGCCGGGGTGCGCGCTCTCCGTGATGAAGGACGGCCGAATAATCTACAAACATGGCTACGGGATGGCGGATCTTGACCATAACGTGACTATAACTCCCTTGACGGTGTTCCACGTTGCGAGCATGTCGAAGCAATTTACCGCCGCGTCTATTCTCATACTCGCGCAACAAGGGAAGCTTTCATTGGACGACGATGTCCGCAAGTACATTCCGGAACTCCCTGATTTCGGATCACTCATTACCATCCGCCACCTCATCCATCACACCAGTAGCCTTCGAGATCAGTGGAATCTTCTGGACCTCGCCGGATGGCGCTACTCTCTCGACCTAATCACGGATGATGACGTCATATCTGTCCTCACGACCCAGAAAGATTTGAATTTCAAGCCCGGTGAGAAACACGTTTACTGCAACACGGGGTACACGCTGATGGCCATCATCGTCAAGCGGGTCAGCGGCATGTCCTTTCGTGAGTTCACCACCAAGAATATTTTTGAACCGTTGGGCATGACGCACACATTTTTCCGCGACGACCATGCCGAGATTGTGAAGAACAATGCGTATGGATACGAATCGGAAAAGGGAAAACCTTTCCGTCTCGGGCTCACAAACTTTGACACCGCCGGGGCGACCAGTTTGCACACGACAGTCGAAGATCTTGCACTGTGGGACGAAAACTTCTATCACCCACGTGTCGGTGGGCCCTCGTTCCGCGAGCAAATGCTGCAGCGCGGAAAACTCAACAATGGCGAAACGCTCGACTACGCCTTTGGACTCATTGTGGGCCAATACAAAGGGCTACCTACCGTAGATCACGGCGGGGGTGATGCCGGTTACCGCTCAGACATGACGCGCTTCCCGGAGCAGCATTTTTCCGTTGCGGTTCTCTGCAATAACTCGGAGACCAGTCCATCGAGCCTGGCCCGCTCTGTCGCCGATGTCTATCTTGCGCAGGACTTGAAGGCTCCTCAACCGATGGCCGCGGTTTCTGGCCCGGGTCCTGGCATTGCCCTCACCGAGCAGCAACTCGCTGGCCTGCAGGGACTCTACTGGAACCGCGACGATGACCAGTTCCTGAAGACTTTCCTGAAAGATGGCAAGCTGCGGATTTCTTTTGACAGCGAAGATGATTACGCTCTCAAGCCCGTAAGCGAGACACTTTTTCATATCGCCGATGCGCCTTGGGGCGATCAGGCTAATTTCCGCTTCGAGCCTGCCGCAGGAGACAAACTTCACCGTCTCTTGCAGGGCTTTGGCGACGAAAAACCTGAGGTTTTTGAGCTCGTTGCTCCCGCTAGCCCGACCGCCGCAGAGCTGGACGTTTATGGGGGAAGCTATGTGAGCCAGGAAATCGAGCCGGTCTATCGCATGGTCGTTCAGGACGGAAAACTCATGCTCACACGCCTGAAGCACAAGCCGGCTGCACTCGAACCAAGAACTGTTGACGCCTTCACGGCAGAGATCGGGACGATCCGTTTTACGCGCGATTCCAACCATCGCGTATCCGGGTTCGTGCTTAACTCAGGCCGCATTCGCAATTTCCGATTCACGCGGCGTGCAAACTGAAACTTAGCCACTGGCATTACGGTTTCATTTCCGACGTTTACCAGAGGTAGTCGCGTTGGGTGAGGCGGGGAATTTACGAGGTCAATTGTTGCCGGAGGGGACTTTGCGGCGGAGCTCGTCGAAGAAATTGAAGATAAAGCTGACTTTAGTTACTGCGGAGGTAGGCCCGCATCTGGAGCCCTAAGAACTGCGACCCGCTGCCATCAGGATGGACATCATAGCCGGTGTTGGCCAAACCCCGGATGGAGAATAAGCCGGGCGACCAAGGCCGTGGCTTCTCAGCGTGGAATGAGTCGTCGGGAATCGTATAGGCAGCGCTCATTGACGATCTTACTTTAACCGGCGGGAAACTCCGCAACTCCTGATTATGGATTCATCGCGATGCAGTTCTGCTGCCTGGTTACGCTTTTATAGAATAAGTACCGACGGTTTTTGTGTGAGCTGTATACTTCCCGAATAATTGACTCACTAAAGAGGTCAACATGCATATCGCAAAACGGATCGGTGGTTTGTGCTTATCTGCAGTCCTTCTCTGGGGCGCGTTCTATCAATTCGAATTGGTATTTGCGTCTGACATAGAGGAGCAGTTGAAGGGCGACTCTCCCGCCCTCACGATTTACAATCAGCACTTTGCCGTTGTGCGTCAGAAGCTGCCTCTCGATCTGCGCTCAGGTGTTAACAACCTTCAGGTCACCGACATCACCGCTCACCTCGAGCCTGATTCCGTGATCCTGCGTCCGCTGGACCCTGGCCGTCATCTTCAGATTCTCGAACAGAACTACCGCAATGATCCCGTGTCGCAGCAGTTGCTGCTTTCCTTGTATGAGGGCAAGACCATCGATTTCCTCGAAACCGACAAGGATGGCACTGTGCGGACTGTCCAGGGCAAAATCATTCGCAGCGGCTACGTACCCCATTACGCCGCGTTCCAAACGTACGGCCCAGAATATGCCGCACAGCAGGCCGCGGTGGCGCAGGGCAGCGAGCAACCCATCATTGAAGTCAACGGCAAGCTGCAATTCTCCCTGCCAGGTCAGCCCGTTTTCCCTGCGCTCGCTGACGATACGGTGCTCAAGCCCACGCTCTCTTGGGAACTCCTAAGCGATAAGCCGGGCGCTACGTCGGCAGAATTTAGTTACGTGACTGGAGGAATGAACTGGAACGCAAGTTATAACGTGATTGCACCGCCGAAGTCTAATGTGCTGGAACTTGTCGGCTGGGTAACGCTCGACAATCAGAGCGGCAAAACTTTTCGCGATGCGCGCCTCAAGTTGATGGCCGGCGATGTGAACAAGGTTCCGCCGCCTGGCGCAATGGTGATGATGAGTGCGGGTGCCGCGTCATTTGGAATGGGTGGGGCCCCGTTTGGCCCACCGGTGACAGAGAAGACTTTCGACGAATATCATCTTTATACCCTTGAGCACGTCACAACTCTTCACGATCGCGAAACCAAGCAGTTAGAAATGGTGCGCGCCGCTGGAATTCAGTCCAAGACTCTCTATGTCTACGATGGATTTAAGGTCGAACAAAATTATCAGAATTGGCCAATGGAGAGCATCCGCCAGCAGGAAAGCTACGGCATCCTTTCCAATCCGAAGGTTTGGGTCATGCAGGAGTTCAAGAACAGCTCCGAGAATCATCTCGGAATGCCGCTTCCAAAAGGACGCGTGCGCTTCTATCGGCGCGACGATGATGGTCAACTCGAGTTCACCGGTGAGAACGACATCGATCACACCCCAAAGGACGAGACCATCCGCCTGTATACCGGCAACGCCTTCGACATGACTGGGGAGCGAAGCCGCACGGAATACCGCGCAGATTTCAATGTGCGGTGGCTCGACGAATCATTTGAAATTAAGGTTCGAAATCACAAGAGCGAGCCTGTCGAAGTGCGCATCGTTGAGCACCTTTACCGCTGGACGAGTTGGGACATCGTCACAAAATCGGATCCTTTCAAAAAGATCGATAGCCGTACGGTGGAGTTTCTTGTGCAAATTCCAACTGATGGAGAGAAGACGGTGAGTTACAAAGTCCACTACAGTTGGTGAAGGTCGTAATCCAGATCCATAGCAGGCACCGTCGATTATGTAACTATCGTATCTTCCGAACGGCTTTCAAATGTCGGCCATGGTCTGGAAGAGAGGCAACTACGCACAATTGTGAAAAACCGCGGACCAACTATGCCTGGATTGTTACGGCCCGCTTTCGTCAAACGGGCCGCGCACCGGCACGCTCGAAGAGCATACGCATCACAAAAAAGGATCGGCGGGAAGCAGATTGCGTCGCTTGTCATATGCCAAAAATCGCGAAGACCATTGCGGGCGTCAAGGGGCGTTCGCATACGTTTGCTTTAAAACGCCAGCCATGACCGACAAATATAAAATTCCTAATCCCTGCACGACGTGCCACGCGGACAAGAGCACTGCTTGGGCCAGTGAGGAACTACGGCGCTGACCGGAGCGCTCGGCGTGGCGCATGCCCCCATCTCGCTTGGAGGAAGACCCGCCTATAGGCTACTTGTCCACAACAGCCATACGATTACTGCGAAGGGGTTTATCTACGTGGCAGATTCAAACGGGCCAGTGTTCATGCTGCTCGGAATCGCGATGTCCGACCCAGAACGACTACAGACTGCGATGGAGAACCTGAAGTTTTTAGACTCGACAAATTAAGCTGCAACGGAATCCTCGACGGTGCTCCTTTCTTCTTGCCACTCTCAGTGCTGGGACCGTTGTCCGGTTTCGCGACTCATCGGAGTTAGCAACCGCTCACAAATGTGGGAAGCCGATGCGGCGCACCAGTTCTTGGAATCGAGGATCGGCGCGCAGGGGATCATATACAGGCTCGCGTGTAATAAACGTGAGCCAGAAATCGTGCTGCTGATAACCCTTTTCGAGCCAAGCGAACGCTTGCTCCGTATTACCCAGACCGATACAAACCTTCGCGAACATGCTTGGCGCTATAAAGGCGCTCTTCGACTGGGTCTGTAAGTCCGCGAGCACCTTACGTGCATCCGCGGCATGGCCCATTCGACCGTAAACGTAACCCATCGTCGCGAGAGGTTCTGCAGTAAAATTGCCCGCTTTATTCAACTCTTCCAGCGCCTCGGGAAACTTACCTTGCTCAACCTGTGTCTTGCCGAGATATACGCGCGCGGGCCAGAAGCGCGGCTCGAGTTCCAAGGCCTTGCGCAATTGGGAGATCGCCTCGTCGTAACGCCTGGCCTCATAGAGAGATTGCGACACCATGAAATTTGCTACTGCGGACACTGGATCGAGTTCAATTCCGCGTCGGCCTTCGCGAATCGATTCTTCAAGTTTTCCTTCTTGACGCAGGAAATGTGCATAGGAGGAATGCGCGAGCGCGGAATTGGGGTTCAACAGCAACGCCGTTTGATACTCCTTCTCTGCACCTGCCCAATTCCAGTCGTAATCCACCAGGTTGCCGGCTAGGCAGACATGGGCTTCCGCAAGATTATCGTCAAGCTCCAGAGCGCGCCTGGCGGCGGACGTCGAGAGTGGAGCAACGTCCGCTGGAGCGACGTTGCTATTGAAGATGAGCGCCCGATAGGCATCCGCCAACGCAGCATAAGCCGCGGCGTAAGACGGGTCTTTTTTGATGGCTGCTTGAAACAGTTCGATAGCGTGTCGTTCGTCAGGACCGTTGCGCAGGTTCAGGTGGAACAGGCCGCGAAGATAATCTTCGTGAGCTTCGGGATCAACACTCTCGCCATGCGCGAAGTGGGCTTGTTCTTGTGGAGTGAGCTTCAGCTGGATTTCATCCACAATGGCCTGGGCCACCTCGTCCTGCAGACGGAGCGAATCGCGCAAATCGCGTTCGTAACCCTTGGCCCACAGATGCGTGTCGCTGGGACCCTGAATTAATTGTGCGGTGATGCGAACGCGGTCGCCTTCGCGTTCAACCGAACCTTCCACCACGGCGTCGACATTCAACTCCCGTGAAATCTCCGGGACTGACTTCTGCGTTCCTTTATAGCGCATCGCAGACGTGCGCGAGACAACTCGCAAGGAACTGACCTGCGATAACGCGGTGGTTAATTCTTCGGTCATGCCGTCGGCGAAATATTGCTGTTGTGTATCGCCGGAGAGATTCTCGAGCGGTAGCACGGCAAGCGACTTAATACCTGTCGACGGCGCGCCATCGAAAATTCTGCGTCGCAAGCCGCCCACGTTGGCGGCAAATAGAACAGCGATGATAAGAACAAAAACAGCGAGCGCGCGGATGCTTGGAATCCACGGACTTCGCTTCGGGGCGCTTGCGGGTGCGGCGGAAGAGGGAACCGCTGTGGACGTAGAAGAAGTGTCCGGCCGCGTCTGAACGGCTTCCAGCGCCGCGCAAATCTCGCCGGCCCGCTGATAGCGGTGGCCCGGCTCTTTCTGCAGGCAACGTTCGATGACCGTTCGCAGTCCAGAAGGAAGTTGTGGCGGAAGAGGCGGGAGCGGCTCGCGAAGGATTCCGGAAGTCAGCTCGAATCCGGTATTGCCACGGAACGGTCTATTGCCTGTGGACATTTCGAACAGCGTGACTCCGAGCGACCAGATATCACTGTGCGCGCCGGCTTGCTCACCGCGAAGAATTTCTGGCGCGATATACGGAAGCGTGCCGACAACTGCGTTGGCAGTGGCGGCTGATTCGATGGAGCGAGTCGCATCGGAGAGTTCCGTGTCGCTATAAAATCTGGCAAGACCAAAATCCAGAACCTTAACTTGACCAGCGGGTGTGATTACGACGTTGGCCGTTTTGATGTCACGATGGATGATGCCGCGATCGTGCGCATGCGCCAGCGCGGCGGCAATCTGCGCTCCATAACGCAAGACTAGTTCCGGCCGCAATCCTTCCGCGGGGATAAGCGAATTGAGAGGCTTGCCCTCGACCAACTCCATGACGATGAAGTGATCGCTATCGTCTTCGCCCACTTCGTAGATCGTGCATATATGCGGATCGTTTAAAGCCGAGGCGGACTGTGCTTCGCGAAGCAGGTCCTTCTGCGCCGCTGAACTGGTTTTAGAACCCGGTTGCAAGATTTTCAGCGCGATATCGCGTTTCAATCTCTCGTCCCGTGCACGATAGACTTCGCCCATGCCTCCGGCGCCGAGTTTTTCCACGATTCGGTAGTGTGAGATGATTCGGCCGATCAGGGGTGAGGAGTCCCTCATTCCGGCCCATCTTAAGTTGGGGCCTAAAGGCAAGTCAACGAATGGAACTCAAGTGAATCTCTGCTGGGAGCAAGCCTTGTAGCAAGCACAGTAAGTGCCACGCGCTAATGGGAAAAGTGGACTGTAAATGTCCAGTAACGCGACTCCCAGGCGACGGTTCTAATTCCTGTCAAATTCATCTCTAACAATGTCGATCCTGCAAAATGTTTTTGTTCGTGCTTCTCCGTGGGCCATTCCTTCGCACAATGGCAAGGACGTTGCCATTTCCGCCCCGACCACAGAGTGATCTTACTGAAACTTGATTTCAAATGTCGGCCATTCTGGAAGAGGGGCAGGGTTTGACACAACTCCAAAATTTTCTCCTGAAATTCAGCCGTTGGTGCGGCGAATTCGAAGCCGTACATTGAGCCGTTTTTCCGTCGCACGGTAGCCTTCACGCGGGCCCGTATTACCGGGTACAAAATTACTTGTTCTCCGACTTCTAGTTGTCCTGATGTTGCGGCCGACATTCCTCCGGCGCCAATCTCAAAGCTCATGCCGTGCATGGAGGTGCCATTCTCGCTGGATATGTTCAAATCGACGATGAATCGATGACGAGAGTGCTTGCGGCGTTCGATTCCGCGAGGCGCGACAGATGGATTTTCAATTGGATTTGATGCCATTTTTAGATTTCGATCACAATTCCGCTGAACTATTGGAGATCAAGTGCCAGGCGTTCCGGGTGGAGGGAGTAAGCGAGCCGGGACAGTAATCGTGATTACCTTGATCATAGAAACGTACTGGACCGATCGATGGGCTTACGTGTTTCCACAAGTGCAAATCTCAAGAGGCTATCGCTAGCTTCGTATGCACCTCACCGAGGAAGGCACTCTATGCAAAGATAAGGTTGCAGCTAAACATTTCGATTTGAAATGTAACGGCGGGATGACGACTGTGATTTCATACGATATAGAGACTGGTTTTCAGGACTCTCACGAATGATGGTGTGGGTATTGGGCGCATTGAGGTTAAAGATACTGCGATGGTCGGCTGTGATTCTTTTTGTAGCGCTGCTCTGCCAAAGAGCGCTTCTCGCGCAGGACCAGGATCAGGATCAGGCTCAAAAGGAAAGTACGCTTCGCGTAAGCGTGAATCTGGTTTTGTTGGATGCCACGGTGAAGACCAAAGCCGGGCGCATCATGGCCGATCTGAAAAAGGACGACTTCGAGGTACGCGAAGATGGCGTCCCGCAAAAACTGGAAATCTTTGGCCGCGACGAGCTTCCGTTAGAGGTTGCGCTGGTGTTGGACTTGAGTGATTCGATTGGTCCTTTTATGGGGCCTTTGCGCGAAGCGGCCACTACTGCCCTGGGTGCGCTGAAACCGGAAGATCAGGTGGCGCTTTTTACGTTTGCCACCAACGCCGAATTGCGCGTGCCGTTCACCAGCGACAAATCCAAAATTGCCGAGCAATTCGGTAGTTTCAAAGTCGGCGGGTCCACAAATATCAACGACGGCATATTTGTCGCCGCCAAGTATCTTCTTAGCGCCCCGCCGAAGGGCCGCCGGGTGATTATCTTGATCAGCGATGATGTCGGTACGGACGCGGGTGGACAGGGCACCCACGACATCGTGACGGAGGCCATCGCCTCGGATGCGGTCTTATATAATTTGAAAATACCGGGTTACAACCCGGCATCAACGCTTTTTATGGCCAGCATGGTTCCAGGGTTGGTAAACATACGTAAAGTGATGGACCAGACCGGTGGAGAAATCTTCGACGTGAAAGATGTGGCAAATCTTGATACCGAATTCCGCGCGCTGATCCAGCGGATTAAGACGCGCTATACCTTGGGGTATTACACGCAGGCTAACGGAGCCACCGGCAAGCCCCACAAACTCGACGTAAGACTCAAGTCATCGTTTGGGAAAAAGGGGCATGATTACGTGATGCTGGCAAAAAGCGGCTACTACGTTCACTGACGATACCAATTGAGTGAGTTCTTTGACTTCTCACGCTGCTATCCATTCGAGCCGTAACTCGATGCAGATTCGGAGTTAATGCCGAGCGGATTTTCTAAAATTAGTCACAACTCATGACGAACGGGGCGATTCGAGAAAAACCAGAGGTATCAATTGAGTACCACTCTGCGTAGCGTGCAAAACGTAAAATCAGCCCAAGAGTGCGCAGCGGTTCGCGCGAAATCGCTCATGACAGCATTCCCGGAATGGGACGCTCACCGCACCGAGCGAAGACTCAAACCGAGCGAAGACTCAAAAGGAGTCGATATCGCGCGGTTTGCCGTTAATCTCTGTGCAGTTTTCGCCGTATATTATTAGAAAGACAAATCTTACGGGAGGCGAACTAAGGGTTGTCATTGAGACGGCGGTGGTTCAGAATAACCCCATCCATTACCCGGTAGGGCGGGTAATGGCGGCAGCATTGCATCCTCGCAGTGGGCGCTGTGAGATCGCACCGTCGTTAATCCTCTCCGATGACGGATTCATTACGCTGCTTGGGGCTGGATCGCGCATGACTTATAACCTCGAACGCAGGCAGTCTCCGCGGAAACGATTTGAAAACCTGCTCTATGTTGAAGTAGAGCCAGGCAATGGCGGCATGGTTCTTAATTTGTCAGAGCACGGTTTTGGTTTCCGCGCGGTGAAACGCGTGCGCCCGAAAGCAGAAGTGAAAATCGCATTCAATCTGGACGAAAAGCGACGTATCGAGGGGCGGGGTCGTCTCGAATGGTCCGATAAAGAAGGCCGTGTCGCGGGCGTGCAGTTCACCGAGGTTTCCGAAGAGTTTCTCAGCGAGATGCGTAACTGGATGGCGAATGCGGTCGAATATCCAATGCAAAGTTCGGGCCCTGGTTCTAGCAGTTCTGTACCTACTGCCAGCTCAGTAGCGGGCGCTTTGACGGCGGCAAACGGTAATAATGCGCCGGCGTCCGAATCAACGGCGTTCGCCGATCCCGCGCCTTCCACTAACGGGCACGACAGAGGTGCACAGCCCACTGCGGCAAAATCAGTACGGTCTATAAAGTCGGTTCCGTCTACCGTTGCTTTTCCGCTGGCGCCCGAAATGCCAGCGGAATCGCGTTCATTTGAAACGTCAAACAAACGCGACGCCGGCGGGACGTGGGCTTCCCTGCCGCCAGCAGTCGGTGCGGAGAGAAAACCGACTCCGCTTCTCCCACGGATGGCAGCACAACCCTCGGATTTTTCGGCGGCCACCGCCTATAAGCTTGATGCAGTGGAGCATCAGGATGTGGATCAGGATGTGGAAGATCCAGATCTCTCTGGGGACTTTGAGTTGGCTGAGGACTCAGACGCGTCGTCAAGGTGGACCACCAAGGCCGATGAAGTAGCCGCGCAGGACCGGGAGGATCCGATCGTCTCGCTGGAAGATCGCACTGCGCGCGCGCTCAATGAACATGCCCAAGCGCTGCTCCAACACTTTCAGCATGAAGAGCAGCGCACGCTGGCGGCGTTTCGGGAGGCCGCAGCGCGGGTGTTGCGTGATTCTGAACGCCAATTGTTTCCTATCCGCGAAGCCGCCCAGGCGCAGATGAAGAGCCTGGAATCTGCGGTTGCCTCGGCGGGCGCTTCGGTGAAAGTGCTGGATCGCTATCCGTCGCTGCTGGAACGCGCGCAAGAGCAGGCTCTCGATCGCTTCCAGACCCAGGTTCAGGAAATTCTGCACACGCACACAATGGAGATGCGGAGGCGTTCCGAAACGATATTGGAGCAGATCAACACGCAAACCAATAGCGCGGGATTGCTACCAGGCAGGATCAAAACTTCTTCCGGAATTATCGTTACTGCGGTGCTGGTGATGCTGCTGATAGGGCTCTTTGTTTTTCGGCGTGAAGCCGCCGGAGCCTTTATCTGGTTGGGCCAGCAGATGGTTGAGCCAGCACCGGTTTCAGGGCCGGCGAAGACTGTCCCTGCCCCGGTAACAAAGCCTCCCGCTCAGGACACGAAGCCGCCCGTTCAAGAGACGAAGCCGCCGGCGCCGGAAGCCAAGCCAACGGAAGAACCGAAAGCCAGCCCAGCCGATTCCGAGGTGACTCCAAAAGAAACAGCTTCGGCTCCGCGAGTTCAAAGCGTCAAATCTCTGTGGGATCAAGTTGCCAAGGGCAATGTGACCTCCATGCTTACTTTAGGCAATATGTATTTCACGGGGCACGGAGTCACCAAAAATTGCTACCAGGCTCGCCGCCTCTTCGCCGCAGCAGCAAGGAAAGGCAGCCTGGAAGGCAAACAAAGACTGGCGGAACTGGACCGTAGCACGTGTCCTATAGTTGCTCCGTGAAATTAGTTGCTCGCTGAAAAATCCGAGCCTTCCATTTTGGCGTGCAAGTTAATCTGCTCTGTCTTCCTCGTGCTTGCCGCAAATAGCGCCGCGTCATACACTCTTCGGCATCCTACCGAGCTTGCGAGGACAGAATTGTGACCACTCCGGTAACTCCAGCGGCTATGGGCGCCGCAAAATCACGCAGTCAGGAAATCGTCGCCAAACACAAAAAATTCCTGTGGCCCTCAGTCACCAACTACTTTGAACAGCCGCTGGTGGCCGATCGCGGCGAGATGCAACACATCTGGGATCTCGACGGGAACAAGTATCTTGATTTTTTTGGCGGCATCCTTACTGTTTCCGTTGGGCATTGCAATCCGAAGATCACCTCCAAAGTGAACGCGCAGGTCAATCGTTTGCAACATACTTCCACCCTTTATCCCAACGAGCACATCGTGGCGCTGGCGGAAAAAATCGCGCAAATCACGCCGGGCAACCTGCAGCAAAGCTTCTTCACCAGCTCTGGCAGTGAAGCCAACGAAGCGGCTATTCTTCTGGCACGCATGTCGACCGGCAGTTTTGACGTAGTGGCGCTGCGGCACGCTTACTCAGGTGGGTCGAGTCTCACAAAAGCGATGACCGCGCACGCCCCGTACCGCCGGGCTGGTGTAATCAGCGTGGGCATCTCTCACGCTGTCAACCCTTACTGTTATCGTTGCCCGCTGCATTTGACGTATCCCGATTGTGGTGTGGCGTGCGCGGGTGACGTGGAAAATCTAATTCAGACCGGCACCAGCGGTCACATCGCCGCGTTCATCGCCGAGCCCATCCAGGGAGTCGGCGGGTTTATCACTGCGCCGCCCGAATATTTCAAAATTGTTTTTAATATCGTAAAAAAATACGGCGCTCTTTACATTTCCGACGAAGTGCAAACCGGATGGGGGCGCACCGGCAAAAACTGGTTTGGCATCGAACATTGGGAAGTAACTCCCGACATTATTACCAGCGCCAAAGGTATGGCGAACGGCGTTCCTATTGGTCTTACCGTCACTACTCCGGAAATCGCCGGTGGCTACCAGGGCAGCAACATCGCGACCTTTGGCGGCAATCCGGTCACCAGCGTGGCGGCCCGCGCGACCATCGAGCTCATCGAAGAAGATGGCTTGCGTGAAAACGCGGACGTCGTGGGCAAATATTTCCGTGGCAAGCTTGAGGAATTGCAATCGAAATACGCGCTGATCGGCGATGTGCGCGGCATGGGGCTGATGCAAGCATTGGAACTGGTGAAAGATCGCAAGACCAAAGAACCCGCGCCCGAGGCTACCAATCTGGTCATGGAACGCGCGCGTCACAATGGTTTGCTCATCGGCAAAGGCGGGCTGTACGGGAACACACTTCGCCTCGCGCCCATGCTGAATACCACCAAGGGTGATGTGGACGATGCCATCCAACTGCTCGACAAATCATTCAGCGAAGTAAAGGTGGGCTAGTGTGGTTGTCCACCTTCGCGAATTATTTGAGAAACGGCGCTAACGATCGCATAAGTTGCACGTTGAATCAGACGTCGCGATTTAATGAATCCCGACTTTGCGTAGTCTTCTGTGCGGTGCTCCTTGCGATGCTGATGGCGCTCTTCTCTGATCCTCTGCGGTCTCAGACCGCCGAAGCCAGCAAGCCCGTTGAATGGAAATCTGTCTCCTTCGCAATAGTGCGCTTCAACGACGAAGCTCCGGCCTCTTGGAATATTTATCACACCTCCAAGCGCGGTGTGCTGCTGGTGAAACTATGGAAACGCTATCTGCTGGTCAATGTGCCCGAGCACCAGGTCTTCGACATTGATCCACGTACCGTAAAACCGCAAGGCGATGGCGTACAGTGGTCTACTTCCGACATGCCTGAGGAACCACTGGAAATCACAGAGTGGAAAGATCGCAACGTCGGCCCCGTTGAACGGCTCCGTTTCCGGCTCGGCAAGGACGGGCATATCCTCGAACTGCAAATCCCGCTGCGCGCTGACGGCAAACCGGCCTATTGAAGTGATTCCCAGCTCGCGTCGCGACGCCGTGTCGCGGTAGAACATAATTTTTAGAAAGCACACACAGATGTAAAAGGCCCCGGATGTGCTTTAGAACTTAGTCGCAAAAACAAATTTCAAGGAGCATCGAAATCCATGCGCAGCGCGAAATCAAAACATATCGAGCTTCTCTGCTTGTGCCCGGCCATTCTTTTGGTTCTTTTCGCGGGCACTTATTCCGCGCACGCGAGCCCCGACGCGGCCGATGAGGCTATGAACACCATTCGCCCGGAAGCCATCCGCGCGGACATGCGTTTTTTATCAGACGATGCGCTGGAAGGTCGCGGCACCGGCTCGCGAGGCTACGATATCGCGGCAAAGTTCATGGCCACTGAATTCGAATCGTTGGGGCTTCAGCCCGCGGGAGACAACGGTTCCTACTTTCAAAGCGTGCCGCTACGTTTGGCGAAGCCTAACGAAACGAAGACGACGCTCATTCTGTCTCGCTCAGGAAAAGAGGAGACTCTTACTTTCCGTAAAGATTATATTTCTCACGGGAATCCCGTTCTGGCGGAAACATCGGTGGAGGCTCCGGTGGTATTCGTAGGCGACGGCGTCACCGCGCCCGATCAGAACTATGACGATTACCAGGGTATTGATGCGAAAGGAAAAATTGTGGCCCTAACGGCGGAGGCACCCAATTTTGAGTCCTCCCTGAAAGCGCATTATTCGGCCAGTGAAGTGAAGTTACAGAACGCTGTAGTTCACGGGGCGGTGGGCGTGATCTTCCTGGACGATCCAGTTTTTGAGGGGCTGTATTCGTTCAAGGAACAGGTGCGCGATCTGTCCTTCCCGGAATTGCGCTGGCTCGACAAACAGCAGCGGCCCAATGATTATTTTCCGGAGTTAAAGGGCGGCGCATTCTTGAGCCTGGAGGCAACTAAAAAATTCTTCGAAGGCAGTCCGCACTCGGCGGAAGAAGTTTTCGCCGCTATGAAAGCTGGGAAACCCCTGTCATTCGTGATGCCGCTTAGCGCGAAGATTCACAACGTCACTGGATTGCGGGATGTTGCTAGCCGCAATGTGGTGGCAAAACTGGAAGGCAGCGACCCAACGTTGAAGAATGAGTATGTCGTCTATAGCGCGCATCTGGATCACCTCGGTATCGGCGAGCCCGTCAAGGGCGACAACATTTATAACGGCGCGCTGGACAATGCTTCAGGTTCGGCAATTTTGCTGGAGGTCGCGCGCGCCTTCAGTGGGATGAAAACGCGTCCACGCCGCTCAATTCTGTTTTTGTCCGTTACCGGCGAAGAAGCTGGATTGCTGGGCTCCGACTATTTTGCACATTATCCGACGGTGACCAAATCCTCGGTGGTCGCCAACATCAACATGGATGAAGATGTGATGCTTTGGCCACTGCGGGATATCGTGGCCTTCGGCGCCGAGCATTCCAGCCTCGATGCGGTGGTCAGGAAAGCTGCGGCCCGCTTGGGTCTAAGCGAGAGTCCGGACCCGCTTCCAGAAGAAGTGGTCTTCATTCGCAGCGATCAGTATTCGTTCGTCAAACAAGGCGTGCCGGCGATATTTCCGGTAGCAGGCTTCAAGTCCGATGACCCGAAAATAAAACCTGCGGACATTTTTAAGAAGTGGGAAGAGACTCGTTATCATCAACCACAAGACGACATGGACCAGCCGGGATTGGACTTCGAAGCCGCAGTGAAATACGCGCGCTTCGTATTTCTCTGCGGCTTCCTAATCACGGAAGACTCGCAGCGTCCACAGTGGAATAAGGGGGATTTTTTTGGCGAGCGCTACGCGCATCAGGCGAACTAATAGTCATAGCGGGAAAGTGCGGGTCACGCCGCGTGATTGACAGTTTTCCTGTATTAGATGAAACCGAAGTCAGGAGGGAACCGCGTATGTGGCGACTAATGGTTGCGGTGCTGGTACTTGGCAGCCTCGTGGCGACCCAGAAACTGCAAACGAAAGGAACAGACATGGAGATGGCGGACAACGTTTCAATACCGGAAATGACGGAAGCGATCTCAGCGCGGCTCGTCGCCCAATGGGAGGGCTGGAAGAACCAGGATACGGCGCCCAATGATGCGATCATAGCCGATGACTTCCATTCTTTCTGGCCCGATGGCTCCCGCCACGTCGGAAGGCCTACGGCACAGCAGATGTCCGAGCAGCCCATCACAGAGTACAGACTGTCAGAGTTGCGCGTCGTGCCGGTTGGAGCGGATGTGGCGCTCGTTACGTACTTCGCCGACATGAAAACCCCCGGAAACAACACTGAATTTCACATGGCCGTGGGAGAGTCCTGGGTGAGGCGCAACGGCAGATGGCTTATCCGTGCTTACTCGGGCACGCTAATGAAATAGGTTAGCCGGCTGCAATCGTCACTATCGTTTCAATGCTCCGCAGCAAACTCAGCGGCGGTAAATTCCATAAAACCAGCTGATACCCAGCGCGCCTGGGGCAACACCTACTACCACGGCGTCACCGTCATGGAACCGATCGTAATCATCAACGTCCACGGCTAGTCTTTCCACTTTTTGTCCCGGACGTAAGGAACGCACAAAAAGTCTTCTGCTTCCCCGCACTATTCCACGCATATTGAAGCGGCTCTGCACCGTGGTGGGGTAATAAACTACATTCTTGGGCGAATCCAGCTTGCCGTTCAGGAATAGCGTGGCCGCGAGAATCCATGGCAGGGGAATAAATCCGGCGTAAATGCGCTTCAACACTTCTATATCCTGGCGATTGCGCGCGCCGCGATCCACAAATACCGCCACCGTCAGCCCGGCGAAAAATATCAGTCCAAAAAATACCAGCATCCAGTCGAGGTCCAAGGGGGGGTAAAGCTGGCTTACGTACGGAAAGAGCAGCGAGCCCGCGAGAAAAACGGCGGTGCGTTTGATAAAGCGCGGACGAAACACCAGCTCGGCGATGGAAGAAGTAAGTCCGCAGGAGGGACACTCGTCCGCCTTACGCTCCGACCCGCAATTGAGGCATCTGGTCATTAACCGACTGGCAGCCCCCGGCAGCCCTGGTTTGCACCTGGTTTACGCAGCATGACGAGCGCGAATAAGACGGCGCGGCAAACTACGCGCAAATTCGCCAGATCGAGCTCACCAGCCTATTATAAGGCGGTGCCGGTAGTATTGCCTGCGAGGGAGACTAGAAGATCCTGGTAATATTTTTGATGCTCGGATTCCGCGACGGCCATGGAAACGCCCATTCCAAGGCCGGGCTCCACGCGTTTCACGGAGCAGTCCACCTTCAGCGGAGGATCGACATTCAGGCGAGCCGTGAAACCCGCTCCGATCCACAGCGTGTCGGCGGCTTCGATAAACATGCCGTTGGAACTGATGTCGCGCGTTTTCCCCGCCAGGACTGCCGAGCCCCATTCGATCTCGAGGTCAGCACGAAACGAATAACGCGGCGCCCAACGGCGTTCGAGGCGTCGGGATAAATTCTCTCCATTATCCATAAACTTGGCGAATCCCCCCCTGCCAGGAGTGCAAGCCACGGTTGAACGTCGAGCTCCGTCTAGATCTGAGAATACGTGATTCGGGAGCATGGATATAGGACGGCGATAGCTAATGTTTTGTTCCCGACAATGGCGATAATTTTATCGAAGCGCGCGCGGAAGTTGACATTGCAAGTAGGTAATACCATCTGGATCTTTCGCTGCTTCTAGACATCTTTAGAGGGTTGATTATCTTCGGAAGCTTCTTTTTCTGCCACCGACTTCTCCCCCGCTTGAATCCGGCGCTGGGTTTCAGCCTCCAGATACTTTCGCAAAGGTTCGGGGACGATTCCCGGGGCTGCCAATTCACGCAGATCCGAAACTGTGAGTTCAGGCAAATAACTGAGTACAGTTGTGAGTGTGGTCGCCGGATTTCGTACCAGTGCCAGGCGCACGTTGTAATCGCAGCTCCATTTGCGATGCTGCGCGATAGCTTGCACTACGGATTCCGGCACACCTTCACGCGCCAGCGCCTTTAAAATCTGCGCCGCGGTCAAATTACTATTATCGAGTGCCACAGGTATGACCAAGGGATGTCCTTCCGCGAGGAGTAAGCCAGCCACGCGCGCGGGACCACGCCGCGCCAAGGTGATTTTTTGTCCCAGTGGAAGCTGTGGCAATCGAGTAGCGAGCTGATCCTCAGCGTTGCGTTTCAATTCCGCGGAAATGCCCGGTAGCAGAGCGATCTGCACCAAATCCATTAAATACAACTCTCGCAGCAGTCGCAGACTGACGAGCCGCGGCGTGTGCGGATGGCAAGCCAAGGCCTTTTTTAAAGCGTATATCTTAAGCCATTCCCGGCGTTTACAAATTTCCTCGATCACCACGACGGGCAGATTCTTGCGCGCCAGCAGCATAACGACGTCCGACTCCGCGAGCGCCGGATTTTTCAGCAGTGCTAAGAGGACTTCGTCATCATTACTGTGAAGTAGTGCAGCGAGTTCCTCCCCGGTGGCCGCGAGCGCGCGCTGCGCGCCTGGCGCATCGTGAGCGTCGTTCGTTTTCGTCAGGTCGTTGGTGTCAGCCATCGGAATTTTTCGTAAATTCGATTCCAGGAATGGATTCCAGCGCCAGCAATGCGGCGGCATGCGCCGGCGAAATCGGCAACAATCCAATCTTGGCGGTAGGAGCAGCTTCGCGTAGCCGCGACTCCAGCTCATCATCGAAAAACGCGCAGTGCCCTATCGTCCCGCCGGTTTTTGACAGGCGAAATGGCACCTGCTGCAAATTAAGATCGATGGCCAGTGTTTTCACCAGCGCCGCGAGATCGTTGGCGGCTGCGCGCAAAATTTCACGGGCCATCGGGTCGCGGGCATCCGCGGCGTTAGCCACCACGGGAAAGAGCTGCGGATATACCTGTTCCAGCGGTGCGCTGCTGATGCGATTATCGAAGTCGCGCCAACTGGAAATACCCAGTTGACGCTTGAGCTGCTTGCCAAGAGCGCTTTCTTCACCGCTTTTGTCGCGTTCCAGTCTCGCCACGGCCACTGCTTTTCTGCCTACATCGCGCGCACTGCCTTGGTCGCCAACTTGCGGACCCAAGCCACCAGCACGGCGCACTTCTCCGTTTACGCCACGACCCATGACGGCCGACCCGGTCCCGGCGATCAACACGATGGCGGGTCCCGTGCCCGTCGCAGCCAGCGCGATTTCCAGATCCGTACAAATTTTCATCGTCATGCCGGGAAAGGCCGCTGCCAGTAATGCGCGCATTTTTTCAGCAGCTTTCACAGCGCCTACCCCTGCGATTCCAGCACACAATGCTTTGATCGTGTTTGGCTTCACTCGCGCCTCAAGCGTCGCCGCTTGCGCTGCTTTTTTTATCTCCTCGGTCGCGCGTTCAAATCCCACTTGACCCGGATTTGACGGGCCCGATCGTACAGACGCCAGTACATTTCCCGCTTCGTTCAGCAACACGCATTCCGTCTTGGTCGCCCCACCATCGAAACCCAGTACGCAGCGCATCTGAAAAGCATAAGCCAATTCAGTCCAACTGCTGTTAACCGTGTGTTTCAATACGGCACAAAAGGACACCTAGCGCTAATCTTGACGCCTGAACCACTCACTACTATCCTCTGGCCACTCGATGCACATTCATTCTCTCGATCTAGCCATCGTCATCGTCTATCTACTGGCGGTAACCGTGCTGGGCATGCATTTCCGGCGCAGGCAAAGCCAGGTTGCGCAAAGCGCCGGCGGTGATCGTAATGCCGTCACGCGCGAGTATTTTCTTGGAGGCCGGACCGCGCCTTGGTGGGCGCTGGCGTTTTCTATCGTGGCCACGGAAACGTCGACGCTTACCATCATCGGCACTCCGGCCATCGCGTACGGCGGGAATCTGACTTTCCTGCAACTTATATTTGGCTACCTAATCGGGCGCGTTCTGATTGTCCTGGTGCTGCTGCCTGGATATTTTCGCGGAGATTTCTTTACCGCCTACGCGCTGATCGAAAAACGGTTTGGTCAACACATGCGCGCGGTGGCGGCCAGCACGTTTCTGATCACGCGGGCGCTTGCTGAAGGCGTGCGCGTCTCGGCCATCGCGATTGTGCTTAGCGTGGTGCTCGGCACCAGCGAGCATCTCTCGGTCGTGATTGTCATTGCGCTGACGCTGCTCTACACACTGGAAGGCGGGATGAAAGCGGTGATCTGGACTGATGTGGCGCAACTTTTCATTTACCTTGCCGGCAGTGCTGCCACGTTTTTCGTGCTGCTCCATCGCGTTCCCGGCGGCTGGAACGAGGTCGTCCAGGTAGCGGCCACTCACGGTCATAAGCTGCAGCTTTTTGATTTTTCGTTTGATTTAGCGAAGAAATATACATTTTGGTCCGGCCTGATTGGTGGCGCGTTTCTAACCATGGCCACTCACGGCACCGACCAGACCATTGTTCAGCGTCTGCTCGCGGCTCGCAATCAACGCGACAGCAGACGGGCACTTTTGGCCAGCGGCGTCATCGTTCTGTTTCAATTTACAGTTTTTCTGCTGATCGGTGTGCTGCTCTTCGTTTTCGCGCAGCACACGCCGCTACTTTCCGCCGGTGAAGCCACCGACCGCGTCCTGCCACTTTTTCTTCTTCGCGAAATGCCCACCGGCCTTGCGGGACTGTTGCTCGCTTCCATCATCGCCGTGGCCATGTCCAACGCCAGCGGTTCGCTGAATTCTCTGGCAGCCAGTAGCGTGCTGGATTTTGCCGCGCTGCAACTGGGTAAACGCAAACCTGCAAATGACGCCGGCTTTCTGCGGCTATCGCGGCGCATGACGCTGTTCTGGGGACTTGTGTTGATGGGATTTGGGCTGATGACCTGGGGGCCGGTACTCGAAGCGGGACTGACGGTTGCGTCGTTCCCATTCGGAAGTTTGCTCGGGCTTTTTCTTCTGGGCACGCTGAACCGCGGTTCGAACGCCAATGGAGCGCTGGTAGGTATGTTCGCCGGACTCATCACTATTCTTTGCGTATGGCGCCTGACAAGTATTGCGTACACATGGTATTTCTTGATCGGTTCCGTAACGACTTTTTTGGTCGGCTCACTGGTAAGTCTCTTAACCGGGCCTGACGAATCGGAGAATCTTCACCCCACCATGGGTTCTGCTCAATGAATTTTGTGCCACGACCATTCACAACTATGACGAATACCGATGACTGAGAAACGCCTCGAACTGGTTCGCGGGCTTGGCGCGTGGGCTTCGGCAGCCATCGTTATTGGCACCATGATCGGCACCGGCATTTTTCTGAAGCCTGCAGAAATGGCTCGCGAAGGCCGCACCGTTTCTGTGGTTTTCGCCGCGTGGATCGTCGGCGCGGTGCTATCCATTTTCGGAGCATTGTCTTTTGCAGAGCTTGGCGCGGCGATTCCGGAAGCTGGCGGCGAATACGCATATCTGCGCCGCGCGTTCGGCCCGGTCTACGGCTTTCTTTTTGGGTGGATGCATTCCATCGTCGGCAGGCCCAGCTCGCTCGCGTCCATTTCTGCGGGCATGATGCGCTTTGTCAGCTTTCTCATTCCGGCAGTGGCCACGCCACTTTTCACGGTGCACGTCCCTGCACTCGGTACATGGATTACGCCTTACGATTTTGTCTTCACCTGGGGGCAGCCGCTGGCAGTGTTATGGCTTGCGGGAATGACGGGCGTGAATTATCTCGGTGTGCGGCTTGGCGGCGCCGTGCAGGTTTTCCTGACGGCCATAAAAATTATGTCCGTCGTCATTGTTATTTGCGTGGCGTTTTTTTCGCCCGCGGGAGCGCCGCACGCTCCGGATCCGTTTTGGCCGGCGGCGGGCGACGGTGTCGGAACTATATTCGCGGCATTTCTCGCCACGCTGGCGGCAGCCCTCTGGGCCTATGACGGGTGGGAAGATTTAAATCTGGTGGGATCAGAGGTAGCCGACCCGCAGCGCAATTTCCCTCGAGCGCTGGTTGGCGGCGTCACTTTCGTCGCTATCATTTATTTATCATTTAGCGCGGCGTGCCTGAAAGTTCTCCCGTTCGAAACCGTCGCCAGGTCACAGCACATAGCTTCGGACGTCGTAGAGCACGTCATTGGGCGAGGCGCGGCCGCGTGGATTACCGTCGCGATGGCCATCTCCGCTCTAGGCTCGATGAATTCTTCGGTGCTGAGCGGAGCTCGCGTGCCGTACGCCATGGCACGCGACGGTATTTTTTTTAAAATTGCCGGCGGCATTCACCCACAATTCCGCACTCCCGGACGCGCATTAATTTTTCAAGGTGTGCTTGCGAGCCTGATGGCGCTCACCGGCACGTTTGAAGAGCTGACCAATCTTTTTATTTTTGCGGGATGGATTTTTTACGGCTTCGCGGTGGTTGCTTTGTTTCGCATGCGCCAAACGGAACCGGATTTGCCGAGGCCGTATCGCTGCTGGGGGTACCCCTGGGTTCCTGGACTTTTCGTGGCGGGCGCGCTGGCGTTGACTATAAATATTTGGATCCAGCGGCCGGGCCGCTCATCGATCGGCTTGCTATTGATCCTGGCGGGGCTGCCGTTTTATAAAATGTGGACGCGTCGCGAGAGATCCGGCTCCGCCGAATTCACGCCATAGTTTTGGCCTGTGGGAGCCGCGACCTCAAACGCGCTAGCAGCTTCATCTCCGACCACAATTTCGGGATGAAAGATTTTTGCCAGCGCCTCGACCCCGGTCACTAAGCGAGGCCCGGGGCGCGATGCGTACGCGTTGGCTTCAAATGCATAAACGCGCCCGTCACGCACCGCGGGAATTGCATCCCACTCCGGCGGAAAAGTCATGGCGCAATATTCCTTACGAGCCTGCTCTGCATCGTAGCCGCACGGGGCCACAACAATGATGTCGGGTGCTGCAGCGACGAGGTCTTTGAGTTCTATGCGAAATGATGGCGCGCCCACGCGCCCAAAAACATCTTCTGCCCCAGCCAGGGCAATCATCTCTGGAACCCAGTGGCCGCCAACATAGAACGGTTCCAGCCACTCAAGAAAAACCACGCGCGGGCGCCCCGAAATTCTTTCGACCTGCTGTTTCAGCGCGTGCAATCGCTGCTTAATCTCGGCTAACATTTTCTTGGCGGCATCTTCCCGCGACGTCTCGCGTGCGACCCTTGAGATGTCGTCCCACACATCGCCAAGATTACGCGGATTCAGCGACAGTACCCTGGGACGTTTCTCAAAATTCGCCAACACCGCCGCCAGATCATCGGGCGACGCCGCGCATACCAAACACAAATCCTGCGTGACTACCAGGTCGGGAGCCAACTCCCTCAGCGCTTCCGCGTTCACGATGTACAGGCTCTCTCCGCGCTCTACATACTCGTGGACGCGGCGGTCTATCTCTAGTGAAGGGAGGCCGGGCGGAATGCGTGAATCGACTACCACGCGCCGCCTGCTGACCTGCGGGGGGAAATCGCAATCGTAACTCACGCCAACGACTTCAGCATCGAGCCCTAACGCAAACAGAATTTCGGTAGCCGAAGGCAACAAGGAAACAATGCGCATCTCAAAACTTTATCACTTTTAAAAACATTTCACTTGTACAACAAATATTTCCGCCGCATGACCTCGAAAGTCTTCAAATCCGCGCCCCAACCCTTAACAATTTCCGTAGCAGGCACCCCCTCCTGCAATTGGCGAATGATCTGCTCGTTCGCGACTAGAAAAATCACCTTCTGTACGTCGAAATGATCCGGGTAAAGCTGCCGCAATACGCTGGCGATTTCCATCCCCATGGTCATGGACCGCACGGCGCGCTTATCGAGCACTCGAATAGCTACTCCGCCACAGCGCTCGGCGGCATACAATCCCGCCACGGGAATAAAATCCGCGGCAACAAATCTTACTCCCGGGATGTGTCGCTCATTCAAGCGCGCCGCCACATCTTCGCCATGCATCCACGGCGCGCCAAATTCTTCAAACGGCGCCTCGGTACCGCGTCCAACGGAGACGCCGCCATTCTGTAAAATTTCCAGCCCGGGATAAAGCACCGAACCTTTAAGGGTGCGCAGGTTTGGCGACGGGGGCAGCCAGCGCAGGCCGGTCTCTTCATAAAAATAATTGCGGTGCCAATTTTTCATGGCGATCACGTGCAGATCGCATTTAATGCTATTTTCCTCGTTAAATAATTGGGCCAATTCGCCGATGGTCAGGCCGTAACGAACCGGCAGCCGAAAATAGGCCGTGAAGCTGGTCTTGTCCGCGTCAAGCATTGGCCCTTCGACGATCTCTCCGCCGATCGGATCGGGCCGGTCTAAGACGAAGAATGCAATTTTGCGTTTGGCCGCCTCCTCCATGCAGTACGCCATTGTCGTGGTGTAGGTGTAGAAGCGCACGCCCGCGTCTTGCACATCAAAAACCAGCGCCTCGATGCCGGCGAGCATTTCGTCCGTAGGCCGACGGGTCTCGCCGTACAAACTGTAGACCGGCAAGCCGCTCACGGGGTCTTTGGTGGAGGAAACATTTTCGTCTTTGTTCCCTCCCAAGCCGTGTTCTGGAGTGAATAGCGCGACCACTTGAACGCCTGGGGCATGCGTAAGCGCATCTATGGTGGTGCGGCCCTGCGCATCGAGGCCGGTGTGATTGGTAATCACACCTATGTGTTTGCCGCGCAGCGGAGCGAAGCGCTCCGCCTCCAGCACATCCAGCCCGACCATCGTCTTTGCCGCATGCCGGGGATGTCGCGCTCGCTGTACTTTCGCGCCCTGCGCACTGGGCTGCGCCTGCGACACCACAGCAAAGCAGCCCAGCATCGTCGCCACAAAAAATCTCAGCCTTAACCGCTGTGACGCTTTACACTCATACGACCCCATGGTTGTCATCACCTGCCTCATATGTCGCAATAATATTCTGGAACGTCTCTCGCGCGTGTTGTTTGTGGGCCCCAAGTGCCTGTGCTATATACAACGTCAGAGCATGCACGGCACCAAACGGGTCTTTTTTTCGACTGAGGGTTTCGATGAAGGGCGATAATGCCCCGGTGAGAAATCTCTACGTCGGCCTGCTGCCACTAGTTTTTATTGCGATCATTTTTTCTATGGCCTACAACGCGCGAAGTCAAACCATCTCTTCACCCACGAAGAAATCCATCGCTCCCAAACCCGCAACGCGAGCCGGTACGCCTTCTTCCACAAATAAACAATGGGTCGAAGCTACGCTGCGCAAAATGACCGACGACGAAAAAATCGGCCAACTGCTCTTTACCACCTATCACGGGAGCTTCACGTCCACGGATGCAGACGCCTATCGCAAGATGATGCACGACGTGGATGATCTGCACGTCGGCGGATTTATCAACATCACGCAAATGTCGCCGCTGGGAATTATTAAGAGTCAGGCTTACCCGACGGCGGTGCTGACGAATCAGCTTCAGGCGCGCTCCAAATTGCCTTTGCTCATTGGAGCCGACTTCGAACGCGGCTCGGCGATGCGCCTCGACGAAGGCACGTCGTTCCCAACGGCCATGGCCCTGGCTGCGGGAGGAAATCCTGCTGACGCTTATACCATGGGCAAAATCACCGCGCTGGAAGCTCGCGCCGTCGGCATTCACTGGATTTACGCGCCGGTTTCCGATGTAAATAACAATCCGGGCAATCCCATTATTAATACGCGCTCGTTCGGCGAAGATCCGCAGCGCGTCGCTGAATACGTCGCCGCTTTCGTGCGCGGCGTGCAAGAGAACGGCGGACTTGCCACCGCGAAACATTTTCCGGGGCATGGTGACACCGCAGCCGACTCGCACATCGATCTTCCGGTCATTCACGCGGACAAAGACCGGTTGGAGCATCTGGAATTGATTCCCTTTCGCTCCGCGATTTCCGCTGGCGTTGGCAGCATCATGACTGGCCATCTTTCCATTCCTGCGTTGGAGCCCGATCCCAACACTCCGGCCACGTTGTCTAACAATGTTTTGACTGGACTTTTGCGCGATGAGCTTCATTTCGAAGGGCTCGTCATAACCGATGCCATGGATATGGGCGGCATCACAACGCGTTATGCTCCGGGCGAAGCTGCGGTGCGCGCTTTTCTCGCAGGAGCCGATGCGCTGCTGATGTCACCCGTTCCCGACGCGGCATTCGAAGCCTTGCAGGCCGCGGTAAAATCAGGGCGCATCTCGCATGAGCGCCTCGACGCATCGGTGCGGCGCATTTTGCAAGCTAAAGCGCGTCTGGAACTCAACAAGAACAAGCTCGTTGATTTGAACGCCATCAACGAAAAGTTTGGCCGCGTGCCCTGGCAAAAAGAAGCGCAAGACATTTCCGATCGCGGCGTTACGCTGCTGCGGGACACCGCGAATCGCTTGCCCTTAAGCGCCGCGAAACCGTCGCGCGCTTTGCTGCTCGCTTTTTATGCCGATCCCGAGCCGTATCCCGGAGAAGATCTTGAGCGCGAACTGCGCACGCGCTTCGATTCGGTAACCACGCTGCGCGCGGATACGCGCTTCGTAAAAGCCGACACGTTAAAGTTGCCGCCGGCCGATTCCTACGACGTGGCCATCCTCGCCCTGTTTGTGCGCGTCAGCGATCGCAAAGGGGATGTGGATATTCCCGCTGATCAAGCGGCGTTTGCGGCGCAGGTTTTTAAAACTGGCAAGCCGGTCATCGCGGTGGGCTTCGGCAGTCCTTATCTGATTGAAAATTTTCCGCAGGCAGAAACCTGGCTTTCAGTTTTTGGCATCAGCGATGTGGCGCAAATTTCCGTGGCTCGCGCGCTGTTCGCGGAAATTCCCGTGCGTGGTCGGTTGCCGGTCACGATTCCTGGAGTCGCACTCCAAGCAGGATTCGGGATTTCACGTCCCGCTGATCCCGGCACGCTTCAGCCCATGGACACGGCTGCCGACAAAGAATTACAGCCTGCCTACCGGGTCATTGAACGATCTATCGCCGACAAGGCTTTTCCCGGCGCCACACTCGCTGTCGGCTATCACGGAAAAGTTGCCATTCATGCTTTCGGTAAGCTCAGCTACGATGCACAAGCTCCCGCCGTCTCGGAGCAAACGAAATATGACATCGCGTCACTCACCAAAGTGGTGGCCACGACAACGCTCGTCGCCAAGCTGGTGGAAGGCGATTTTCCAGTCCCGCTGGATCTGGATGCCAAGGTGGAACGGTATCTCCCTGAATGGGGCGCGACACCAGGACAAAAGGAATGGCGCAGTAGAGTTGCGGTGCGCCATTTGCTCACGCACACGTCGGGGCTGCCGCCGTTTAAGGAATATTGGCGCACCTCCAAAGGCAAGCAAGATACTTTGAGCAGAATTTTTGTCGAGCCGCTGGATTATGAACCGGGCACCAAAGAGGTGTATTCCGACCTCGGCATCATTTTAACGGGCGAAATCATCGAGCGGCTTACCGGCCGCACGCTCGACGATTTGGCCAAGAGCTACATTTTCGATCCGCTGGGAATGTCGAACACCATGTTCCGTCCGCCGAAGAAACTCTGGCCGCAAATCGCGCCGACGGAAATCGACACTAATTTGCGGCATCGCCTGGTGCAAGGCGAAGTGCACGACGAAAATGCCTTCGCCATCGGCGGCGTCGCAGGCCACGCCGGGCTGTTCAGTACCGCGCCAGATCTTGCCGCATTTTGCCAGATGCTGTTAAACGGTGGCAGTTATGCGCACCATCGTGTGCTGCGCCGTGCGACCGTCGCTCAGTTCACCGCGCCGCAACAGCTTTCCAGCGGTACGCGCACTCTCGGCTGGGCGGTACCCACGGAAGGCGGGTCCAGCGGCCATTTTTTCTCTGCCCATAGTTTTGGCCATACCGGATTTACGGGCACTTCTATCTGGATTGACCCAGACCGCGAACTTTTCGTTGTGCTGCTCACCAATCGCGTCAATCCCACGCGTGATAATCAAAAAATGGCTCAGGTTCGTCCGGCACTTCATGATGCGGTTATGGAGTCGTTGGGACTTGCCGAGCCAGCTCACGCGTCTCGCTAAAACTTTTAAGGCGTGCACCGCGACTCTCGCGCCGAGTTTCTTGTTTGGTGTAGGGCAAGATGATGCGCTACGCCGAAAAAACTCCCTGCTCCAGATCATGCGCAGCTTGCTGGAGATCAGTGAGCTTTCCGAGGTCGCGCCAATAGTAGTCGTCGGCGCGAAACGCGATAATTTTTTCTCCGCTACCGGCCAGACGCAGATAAGCATCGATGATGGAGAAGACGCCTTCTTCCTTCAACAACGTTAATAAGCGGGGAGAAATGACATGAATGCCGGAAAACGCCAGCGCCTCCGTTTTTGGTGCGGCTCGCACAATCTGTGGATTCCCTTCGCGCCCAACCCGTCGTCCGCACAGCTGGAGCTGCTCGTCAAATAACAGGTAACGGCTGGTTTCCCGCCGCTGCACCGCGAGTGTGGCGAGCGCCTGATTGTCGCGGTGAAACTGCACCATGCGCTGGAGGTCGATGGTGCTCACGATATCGACGTTGTGAAGGAGAAACGGTTCTTCTTCCGGCGCGGTGGGAGCAGCGGAATGCTCAGGAAAAAACCAGCCAGCCCTTTTCAGGCCGCCTCCCGTGTCGAGCAGGACGTCCTCGCGTGACACTTCAATGTGCATGCCAAAATTTTCGCGCTCCTTCAGGTAGGAGATCACTTTGTCGGCGAAGTGGTGCACGTTGATGATCACGTCGCGAATCCCGAAATTACGCAATCGACAAAGCGTAATTTCCAGCAGGCTGCGCCCGGCGACCTCCACAAGCGCTTTCGGACGATCGTTGGTGAGTGGCCGCAAGCGTGTACCGAGCCCAGCGGCAAGCACCATAGCTTTCATTGGCAGGCTTTCATCGCATGGCTTTCATCGGGAGGACCGTAATCGCGACGCTTGCATTGCGGGCAACATCATTTGCCCATCTTCTCGAGTTGCAGATGCCGCACCGCCACTTCCACGCCATTCCTGGCACGAAAATGTTTTGCCAATTGTTCCGCGAGATAAACCGAACGGTGCTGTCCACCGGTGCAGCCGAACGAAACCATGAGATTTTTGAATCCTCGCTCGCGGTAACTGGCCACGCTGGCATCGACTAAAGACATCACGCTGGCCAGGAATTGATGCACGCTCTCCTGCTGATTGAGATATTCGATCACCGGAGTGTCCTTGCCGGTAAGCGGCTTAAAGCGCTCTTCACGGCCAGGATTCGGCAAGCTGCGTCCATCGAAAACAAATCCGCCGCCATGACCGGTTTCATCTTTAGGCACTCCTTGATGAAAAGAGAAACTAAAAATGCGCAGCGTGAGAGGCTCCGCATCGCCGGCTAATCCTTGCAATTTCTCCGAGGCCAGCATGCTCTGGAACGCGGCCATCAGGGTCGGCAGTTCGATTGGCAGCGTGGCGTGATGCAAGAGCCAGCGCAGATTCGTCATAGCGAACGGCACGCTTTGCAGAAAGTGCAGCTTGCGTTCGTAAAAACCGCGAAATCCGTAAGCTCCGAGGGCCTGCAGGATGCGGACGTATACGTAAGCGTAGTAATACTTCATGAATGCTTCGCGATCGACTTTTATGTAACCGCCTAAAGCATCCAGATAATGATCGAGGAGTTCCTGGCGTAGTTCCGGCGGCAAGTCGGCCTTGGCATCGAACAAAAGAGACGCGATGTCGTACTGCAACGCGCCCTTGCGCCCGCCCTGGTAATCCACAAAATAGGGCTGGCCATCACGCAACACAATGTTTCTGGACTGAAAATCGCGATAGAGAAAATAGTGCCGTTCCGCGGTCATCAGGAATTCGGTCAATCGCCCGAAATCGTCTTCCAGCGCCTGCTCGTTGAAGGGAACACCGGCCAGACGCAGAAAATAATATTTGAAGTAGTTCAAATCCCAGGCAACGGATTGGCGATCAAAGCTGCCGATGGGATAACACGCTTCATAATTCACGTCACGGCCGGCTTCGACCTGAAAGCGCGGCAAGATCGCTACAACTTTTCGATATGCTTCCACCACCGGCGGGGCAATCGTAGCGGCATTGCGATTTTTCGTTAAAAATTCGTACAGCGTGATATTGCCGAGGTCTTCTTCCAGATACACACCGTGGTCCAGGTCTTCGCCGTAAATTTCGGGCACCGGCAAGCCATGCCGGCGAAAGTGTTTGGAAAATTCGAGGAAAGCGACATTTTCTTCGCGCACGCCGTAGACGATGCCGATCGCAGTGTTTGATTCGTTCGAAAGGCGGATGATCTGGCGCCCAGACCCACCCAGTTGCCCTTGCAGCGGATGCACGTGCGTGACCGGCGAATGGAATCGCTCCTCAAACAGCCGGTTCAGAATATTCATGAGTGCGATTTCCAAGGAGCCCCATCCTGCCGACAACCCGCTGCCAGCCCGCCGTTTCATGATAGCCGAATCGCCACTTGGTCTCCGCAAATAGGAAAGGTCGAGTTTCGTGAAGGTATTAGCAATTTGTTGGCAAGGCACAGGCGTTTTTCGTTGCGAGTCCTCCGGATTGCGGCAGCCCCCGGCTATAATCGATTGTGGCCTCACGACCCAGAGAAAACCGACGCAGCGAGCTGCGGAATCCGGCGTCGACAAATCTCGACCGTCTAACCGCTTTGCAAATCGTGCGTCTGATGAATCGGGAAGACCGCAAAGTGCCTGCCGCGGTCGGCCGGGTACTTCCCGCTATTGCGCGCGCAGTCGACCTCATCGTAGAGGCCGTTCGCCGCGGAGGGCGGCTCATCTACGTGGGCGCGGGTTCCAGCGGACGCATCGCTGTGCTGGATGCCGCGGAGTGCCCACCGACCTTTGGAACATCGCCGAAACTGGTGCAGACGCTGATTGCCGGGGGCAGCGCGGCGATTACTCGCGCGGTGGAGGGAGCCGAGGATTCAGCGGCGAATGCCGAGCGAGATCTGCGAAAAATTAAATTGACGCGAAACGACGCGGTCGCGGGGATTTGCGCCAGCGGTACCACGCCGTACGTGCTGGGTGCACTGCGCTTCGCGTCGAAGACTGGTGCCGCGACCATCGCAATTACCGTGAATCGCAACACCCCGGTGGCGCGACTGGCGGACATGCTGATCGCGACGGACGTGGGGCCGGAGATACTCACCGGATCGACGCGGCTGAAATCTGGCACCTCGCAGAAAATGGTTCTCAACATGCTGACTACAGCAGCGATGACGCGGCTTGGGCACGTTTATGAAAACTTGATGATCGATGTGAAAGCGTCTAATCGCAAGGTTTCGCAACGAATGGTACGCATCCTGGCGGATGCTAGCGGCAAGAGCCTGTCTGCCTCGGAACACGCTCTGCGTCAATCGAGAAACAATTTGCGCGTGGCGCTGGTGATGCTGAAATTGCGCGTAAACGCGGCAGATGCAGCGAAAAGATTGCGCGATGCGAAAGGACATCTGCGTGCAGCACTAGGTGAGTAACCGCGAAGCGCGGTACGCGTTCGAGTTGGGGCACGTATGCGGATTAGCGGTTCGCGTTCCGAGTTTTCTTTGATTCCCTCTCATGGACAAATTTCTAATCAAGGGCGGTAAGCCACTTCACGGAAAGGTAGCCATAAGTGGCGCAAAGAATTCCGCGCTACCGGCAATGGCTGCGGCGCTACTTACGGCGGAGCGTGTTACCCTCCACAATATTCCCAAGGTCCGCGACCTCATCACCATGAGCAAGTTGCTGGCGTTCATGGGCGCCAAAGTTTCCATTACGGATATTCCTGCCAGCGATTACGTCATACAAGCCGTCAGTCTAAGCGATGCCGTCGCGCCCTACGAGCTGGTCAGGACCATGCGCGCGTCCATTCTTACCCTTGGTCCGCTGATGGCTCGCATGGGGGTCGCGCGCGTCTCGCTTCCCGGCGGCTGCGCCATTGGCGCGCGGCCGGTGGACTTGCATCTCGCGGCACTGGAAAAAATGGGCGCGGAGATCACTACGGATCACGGCTACATTCAAGCCCAAGTTCCCGATGACGGCCGGCTCAAAGGCGCGAATATCACTTTCGAAAAAATTACTGTCACCGGCACCGAAAATATTTTGATGGCTGCGGTGCTTGCCGAAGGAGAAACCGTACTCAACAACGCGGCGCGCGAACCGGAAGTGACCGACCTGGTGGATATGCTCCGCAAAATGGGCGCGCAGATCGAAGGCGATTGCAGCTCCACACTGCGGATTCGCGGAGTTGAAAAACTCCGCGGCACCGAACACGCCGTAATTCCCGACCGCATCGAGGCGGGCACGTTCCTCGTGGCCGGCGCAATCACCGACGGCGATTTAACGCTGACCAATTGTGCGCCAGAGCATCTCGCCTCCATCATCGTCAAATTGGAGCAAACCGGTGTACGCATCGAAGCCACGGACAAAACGACGTTACGTGTGCGCGGCGCAAAGAAATTGATTGCTGCGGATGTCACAACGGAGGAATATCCCGGTTTCGCCACGGACATGCAGGCACAATACATGGCCCTGGCTACTCAGGCCGAAGGCGCTTCCGTGATCACGGAAACGATTTTCGAGAATCGCTACCTGCACGCCAGCGAAATGCTGCGCATGGGGGCGAACATCACCGTCGACGGCCGTCGCGCAGTGGTGCGTGGGCCTTCTCCGTTAACCGGCACTACCGTGATCGCCAGCGATCTGCGCGCCAGCGCTTCGCTCGTTCTTGCGGGATTGGTGGCCAACGGCGAAACCACTATCGATCGCGTTTACCACATCGATCGCGGCTACGAAGACATTGTCAAAAAACTTCGCGGGGTCGGCGCCCAGATCGTGCGCCTGCACATCAAAGACTGATTTCGAGACGAGAGCGATGGCAAGTTGAACGGCTTCAGAAGTAACTGAGCCAGGCGTCGCTGCGACGCTGTTTCAACGCGGCAAACCACTTACACAACGGATAGAGCGCCACTACAACAAAAATCCAAATCAAATACACGACCGGGAGCGAATAATCCCAACCCGGCGGCCGCGTGATCGGGAAATATTCGATACTCGGAGACTCAAACATCCAGTGCGCCAGTCCGTAGCGGACATAGCAAACGATAACGGCAATGAGGTGTATGAGAGGTATATGCAGAAGGTAATAGAACATCGGCACCTTGCCGACGACCAGAGCGGGTCGCAACCAGTGTGGAACTCCGCCATCGACGGCCCAAAGAAAAAGCGTCGCGGGCCCCAGGGTCATCAGCAGATACAGTAGCGACGGCGGATATTTGCTGGTATTCAGAAAGGAAAGTATCGTGAAGACCGCGGATTTTTGAGCGGCCCATCGAAACGGGTCTCCATAGATATTTATTGCGCGAATCACTACGAAGGCCCCGGTCAAGCCAAGTCCAAGGCGCAATAAAAAGTTTTGGCGGCGTTCAGGGTGCCACTTGTAAATCTGACCGAGACCGTAACCCGCCGCAGTGACACCGACCCAGGGAATGAGCGGATACAAAGCAAACACGAAATGCTGGCCATCGCTCCACACCATGTTGGGAGAGTGCAGGATGGACCAAATTGGATTTGCGGATTGGATGCCGTCCAACAAGTTGTGGCCCGCAATCAGCACCACTCCGAAGGCCGTCACCCACGACGCCGGCATATAAACAAGCGCGGAGAGCACAATCATCGACCAGCCCAACGCCCACAAGACGATAAGCAAGGTCAGGCGATAATCAAAATTAAAGTGCCAGCCGAGACATCGGACCACTACCAGTTCCAGAAAGATCAGCCACAGGCCGCGAGTAAAGAGGAAGCGCGACAACTGTGCTTGCGATTGTTTTCGGAGTGAAAGATACGCGCCCGTGCCGGTCAGCAGGAAGAATACCGGGGCGCAGAAATGCGTGATCCAGCGGGTAAAGAACAGAACCACGTTAGTGTGCGCGAGATCAGTGGGCTCAAAGCCGGGATTGGAAAAATAATCCCGCACGTGGTCGAGCGCCATGATGATCATGATGACGCCGCGAACCACGTCAACGGATTCGATGCGGACACATTTACTCTCGACAGCCTCAGTCATGGAATGCCGCCCCGACGGGAGTGTAACAAAGACGAATACTTGTCTTAGTTGACGAACGCCATGGGTAAATGTTTCTTACTTTTCGGGTTTTCTTGAAGGTTACGGCGGCGGCTGATACGATTTGCCCAAATGACGGACGAAAAAATACGCAAACATTTCGGCGATTACCTGGGCACGGCCGAAGTCGTCATCCTCACCATTCTCGCGGTGCTCATTTCGCTCACGGCGCTTGCCAGTATCGCGCGCTCCGGCAGACTGCTGTGGGACACCTGGCATCAGTTTATGGTGGTTGCCGACACGGACCTGGTGCTTCGCGTACTCGATCAGCTTTTGGTGGTATTGATGCTGGTGGAAATTCTGCACACCGTGCGCATTTCCATCCGTTCGCACACACTGGTTACCGAGCCATTTTTGGTTGTAGGTCTGATCGCCTCCATTAGACGCATGCTAGTGATTACCCTGGAAGCGGCGGCATTAACAAAAGAGGGCAAGTGGACGCCCGAGGGCGCAACCATTTTTCGCGCTTCCATGATTGAACTTGGTTTGCTTGGCGTGCTGATATTTGTGCTGGTGTACAGCATTACCCTGTTACGCCGCAGCCCGGAAAAGTCCGAGGAGGAATTCAGCGATCCCGACGCACAGAAGGGCGACAGGAAGGACAGTTCGAATGTAGCGGCCCCGTCCGCCGGCGCGGCGTAGCAACGTCACCACAACATTCCCGTCTGCGCGCGAACGATTATTCTTTATAAATTAAATTACGATTGACTCGTGTGTGAACTGCGCGAATTATGGTGATTCGCGTTTCCGCAGAATTACTGCTTACGTATTTTATCCTGCAACCTGCGCACTCGCCTGACCGGGCTCGAAGGAATTAAGCGCGCTCGCTTCGTCCTGCTCTATGTCGAGAACGCGATCCAGCTTGGTCATCTTCAATAAATCGTGAACATGCTTACTGGGATTCACAAGCTTCAACTGCCCGCCGTGACTGCATACCGACGCATGGGTGCGAACCAATTCACCGAGGCCGGAGCTATCCACAAAATCCACCGCCGCCAAATTCAGGACGATATGCTTTTTTCCTTGCTCCGCCAAACCTCGCATTACATCGCGTAGCGCGGCGTTACCATCGGCCAGGGCCAGCCTGCCTACGATGTCGACTGCGGCGGCATCACCCAACTCGCGCGTGGTAACCTTAGTTTTCTGAGTCGCACCCTTTTTCATGCTCATCCCGAATTCGTCCAGAATCTGACACGCCGAGGCTGCTACCTTCGGGGATTCGGTTCGCACCACAATCAGGGAGTGCCCCTCGTTCAGAACTTCCCGAAAATATGCGGAATCTTCCGCTGAAGCCTCCCCGGTGGTTGGCGATGGAGCGCTGGAATCATGGGCGGCGCCCCCGCCCACAGCGGCGCCTGTTCCCGCGCCTACCAATCCGAGCAGCGCCGCCGCACCAAAACCGAGCGCGAAAACCGCACCGACTCCGGGAATGGCCAGCGCCGTAGCAGTCACAACTCCTGCTGACATGCCCGCCGCGCCGCCCATAAGCCCTCCGACGTACGCGCCTAATTCCTTGCCGATGCTGCTGGCTTCGCGTTCGGAGCGTGTCAGATACACAATCGAATCCTTGGGTACTCCTTGTTCAAGCAAGTGTTTCACGGCCTCTTCAGCACGGTCGCGCTGAGCAAATACACCGATGGCAGTTTCCATGGGAACTCTCCTCATAAGAGCAGGCTCGCTCGCTATAAACAATCTTGCGTAGGTCGAGCTGTTATCAAAGCGAAGTGATTCAGGGCCATCAGGGACAAACTACGGAGGCAACAAGACGGATCGTTTCCCAGGAAATCGCGCGGGCGCGCGACGCTTGGAGTCCGGAAATCCGGCCTGCCCACATCCCCAAGGAACCCGGGTCGGAGTTTACGCTCGTTTACTCGGTACTTGTCAAGGCGAATATTATGAGTGGCCTTGTAGGCGGCGGCTCGAAACGTTTGTCGGCCGCAACACCCTGCGCTGGACGGCGATTGAACCCCACTAATCATCCGCTCCTGAGTCTTTCCCCCTAAAGCAATGCGCGGCAATTTTTGCTACAATGCGGCAGTTTTGAAACAGCGGCTACGGCGCACCTCTTTTAGCGCGCGCGGCTCGCTCCTGAGGATATGCACATGTCCAACAGCGAACTACTCCCACGACTTGATACCGCCATCGCAGCGAAGAATTTACTGAACCATCCGTTTTATCAGGATTGGCAGGCCGGCAAGCTTTCCCGCAAAGCCCTGCAGTTGTACGCCTCGCAGTATTACCGCCACGTCGAAGCGTTCCCGGCGCACCTTCGTGTACTCGCGGCCCGCACGGACGGTGATCTGCGCAAGCTGGTAGAAGAAAATCTTGCCGAGGAAGAAGATCCAAACGGCTCACATCCAAAGCTATGGCGCGACTTCGCGATCGCGCTCGGTGTTCCTGAAGACGACATCACTTACTGCCCGGCGCTTCCCGGCACGCAAGCGGTGGTGCAAACCTACCGCGAGATTTGCGGCGATCGCCCCGTTGCCGAAGCGGTTGCTGCTTTGTACGCCTACGAATCTCAAGTGCCCGAAATAGCCACTACCAAGATTGAAGGGCTGAAGACCTTTTACGGCATCACTAATCCTGAGGCTTTGGCCTATTTCACGGTGCACGAAGAAGCCGACAAGGCGCATCGCGCGGCGTGGCGTAACTGGCTTGAGCAGCACGCCAACGATGATTCCGACGGGATCATGGCCACCACGGATGAGGCGCTCAATGCGCTGTGGAGCGCGCTCGACGCCGTGCACTGTCCGCAGTCCTGCGCGAAAAACTAGGCTTAAAGATAGTTCGATAGTTCTGCAGAAAAGTTTTGGCGGCCCGCATCACTTCGTCGAAAGATTTACAATCCCTCAGAATCGTGCGTTCTAAGCTCGTCTCGAAGTGTGGAGACGACCTCCTAAGCTGGGGCATAAGCTGGCGTTGACCAAACAGCCGAATCCGGTGTTGAGAAAGCCTAGTTCTTTGTATCGAAAATTATTTCTTGGAATTAGCCGAGTGCGAAGTCCTGCCCTCCCGAGGTCTGCTCGGGAGGGCAGGTCTACGCAGAAACATTAGAACGACATGTACCTCTCGTTGACGGTAACAGTCTGACCATGAACCAGATCGAAGTCGTAGAAATAGACTATAGAACCATCGGTGTTGGTGATCGGTGATGCATAGTGCGAGAAGATGCTGCAAGCTGGCGGGCCGCTGGAAACGTTCTGTGCGAACCCTTCTCGCCCGTACGGCACAGAGGTTGGCGACGGATTCCCAACAATCTGCAGCATTAAACCATAGGCGTTATTACCTGAAGTGTTGCCGATCCCAATGTAGCCCCATGCGCTATCCAGGGTTCCGTCCAGGTCCTGTAAGAAACCATCGTTGCCGTGTGCGGAGTCAGCGTGATCCGGATCGGAGTCGGCATAGCGAGCCAGCTCGACGAACTTCGTTTCGGCGGAATTGTTCTTGAGCGCCATGGTGATCTTGGCATATGGGTTCGTCCCACCTACCTTGGTGAAGGTCTGGGTCAGAGTCCAGGCGCCATCGCTGGTGGTTCGCTGAATTTTGACCGATGTCGAGGAGCTCGAAAGCGTGACCGGCGCGTTCCAGTTCGCGGTTGCTCCGGCGTCTGCATAGTCGTAGTACGCGATGCCCGTAGTACCATCGCAGATTTGGTAGCCCTCGCTGTAAGCGCCCTGCCGAATCTGTTCGACGCCCACCGGGCTTTGAAACTCCGTGATGTTGCCATTTACAGTCACGCAAAACTGCAGATAAGTTTGGCCGCTGCCCGAGGTGAAAGTGTAGGCGCACGTGTTTGTAGCGGCCGGACTGACCGCGCTGCTCTTTCCTTGTTCCTGTGCACTGCTGGCGGGTGCTGCATTGCCGGGCAATGCCGACGCAGCCTTTGCAGCGGCCATGTCATGGAGAATTCGGTTCTGAAGTATTGTGTCCGGACCTACTGTTTCATCATCCTGCGCGAGAGCGGATCCGGCAAACGGCCCTACAACCAAAAATGCTAGACAGACAGTGATCAGATTGATTAACGATAGTCTCCGCATCTAGTTTCTCCTTTTACGATTGAATTCAAGAATCCCTTAGAAACCTGGCCCATTACTCCCCTTGGAAACTTGGCCCTTTACTCCCGGTGGAAACCTGGCCTATTGGCTCACAACTCACACTGACATATTTAGTAACTCGCCTCTTCATTCACATTTTCTAAAGCAGGTGTTACTAAACTCATGGATTCCACACGCGACCCTGCTGACGCTGAAGGTGTGCCTCGGGCCCGTTCTGTACGTTCTGTGGGTTCTGTGGGTACTGTGCATAAGCAAGCGGAAGGATTGTGACGATCAACAGGATTAAGATGGGCAAACAGATTGCGCGTCGTGGGCGCTGGGTGCCACGCCTTATCATCGGAGACTATCCTCGACGAAGCTGGGCCGAAAGCAGGCGGAGCCTCGCATGTCTATTAGTCGATTGTCAAGCTTATTGCGTAGCAGTAGTTCTTTTTAATTAATACATTAGTTTTAATTCAGCTCTGAAAATGTGATGGGCTACCTAAACCGACGGGCTGTTCAATTACTGAATACCGCGAGAACGTGACTTTTCCCCCCATAAACTTTCTTCGACACCGTTACATCCCGAGCCGGCCGCTTCTTTGGGGTCGGCGGGAAAGTTTTTTATTCTCGCCTTGAACGATTCCCAATGCTCTTAGGTACTAGACCCATCTTAAGTCACACAAAAAAGACCGGGGATTTTCGCCGGTCTTCCCTGCCATCGAAGTTTGGGTTGAAGCCTACTCTGAAATATTCGAATTGGCCTCATTACTGTCGTCTTCGGTGGTAGTTGTGGTCGTGGTGGCACCGGCGCCCGCAGCCTTCTGCTGCTTTTCGCGCGCTTCCTTAATCAAGGCTTTGCGTGACAAGCGCACCTTGTTGCCCTCGATGGAGAGCACCTTAACCAGAACCTGGTCGCCGAGTTTCAGCTCATCGCGCACATCGCGGATGCGATGCTCTGAGATTTCGCTGATGTGCAACAGGCCGTCGGTACCCGGGAAAAGTTCTACGAAGGCGCCAAACTCCGCGAGCCGCACAACTTTGCCGAGGTAAGTCTTGCCGATTTCGGCGCTGGCGGTAATGTCCCGCACCATTTGCAAAGCAGCGTCTCCGCCAGCTCCGCTGGTGGAGAAGATATGCACGGTGCCGTCTTCGAGCACGTCGATCTTCACGCCAGTGGTCTCGATGATGGACTTGATTTTCTTGCCGCCTGGCCCGATCAGGTCGCGGATCTTATCCTGCGGAATCTTCAGCTTGAACAAACGAGGCGCAAAAGCCGAAATTTGCGTACGGCCTTCGCTGAGCGTGTTTTCCATGGTGTCCAGAATCTGCAAACGCGCTTTCTTGGCCTGGGCCAATGCTTCACGCATCATGGCGATGCTGATGCCCAGAACCTTGATGTCCATCTGCAGCGCGGTAATTCCGTCGCGCGTTCCGGCCACCTTGAAGTCCATGTCGCCGTAATGATCTTCCGCTCCGGCAATATCCGTGAGGATCGAATACTTCATGTCTTCGCCAACCACCAAGCCCATAGCAATTCCCGCGCATGGCGCCTTCATCGGCACGCCTGCATCCATTAAGGCCAGCGAGCCTCCGCAAACGGTGGCCATGGATGACGAGCCATTCGATTCCAGAATGTCCGACACCAGGCGCATGGCGTAGGGAAAATCCGCTTCCGGTGGCAGCAAGCTATTCAGCGCGCGTTCCGCCAGCGCACCGTGACCGATTTCACGCCGTCCGGGGCCGCGCAGAAACTTAACCTCGCCTACGCTGAACGGCGGAAAATTGTAGTGCAGCATGAAGCGCTTGAACTGGTCCTGCGCGAAGAGCAGGTCCTGGCGTTGCATATCTTCCTTGGTGCCCAACGTCAGGGTGGCCAGCGCTTGCGTCTCGCCGCGAGTAAATAACGCGGAGCCGTGCACACGCGGCAGCAAACCGACTTCGCACGAAATGTGACGGATCTGGTCAAAGCTGCGCCCATCTGGACGGCGGCGTTTGTTCAGCACGTCATCGCGAAAAATATTTTCGCGCAAGCGGTCAAAGGCCCGCTTGGCCAAAATGCGCTTCTCTTCCTGTTCTTCCGGGATCGATTCTTTGAGCTCATCCTTGATCGCGTCGATCAATAGGTAGCTTTCTTTCTTGGGGTGCTTCTCGGTATTGACTGCGTCATGCAGTTTCGCACCGTACTTCTTTTCGATTTCCTTGTAGAGCGACTCGTCGAACGGCAGCGGCGCAACGGTAACCTTTTTTATCTTTAGTTGCGCGTGCAGCTGCTTGATGGCTCCGACAATCTTCTTGATTTGCGCGTGGCCAAATTCGAGCGCATCCACGACCGCTTCTTCGGAAACTTCCAAAGCGCCGGACTCGACCATGACGATGGCGTCTTCCGTTCCGGCGATCACAATGTTCATCAAACTTTTTTTCTGATCCGCTACGGTGGGGTTGGCGACGAGCTGGCCGTCCAGCAGCCCTACGCGCACGCAGGCGATGGGCTTCTCAAACGGCAGGTCCGAGCAATAGCAAGCTGCGGAAGCTCCGGTCACCGCGATCACATCGGGATCGTTGTCGCTATCCGCCGACAACACCATGCTGACGATCTGGGTTTCGTTGCGCCAGGAATCGGGGAACAACGGGCGCATGGGACGGTCGATCAACCGCGAAGTCAAAATTTCTTTTTCCGATGGGCGGCCTTCGCGCTTGAAAAATCCTCCGGGAATCTTTCCCGCTGAATAAGTGTTTTCGCGGTAATCCACGGTCAACGGCAAAAAGTCGCGATCATTCGCGGTGGGCGCCATGCAAGCAGTGGTTAATACGATGGTGTCGCCGTAACGCGCCATAATCGCGCCGTTCGCTTGCTTGGCAACTTTGCCGGTTTCCAATATCAGCGGACGCCCGCCGACTTCGACCGTTACCTGGTGTGGTGCGGGAGTGTGTGAGTGTTCAGACATTTATTCTTTCCTTTAGCTTCGCGTTCGCGCAAAGCATTGCAAAAAGCGTCAGCCGTTGCACGGCTGCGCGTAAAACTTTCTCTGCTGGCAGTTGGCCGGCCATCGAGGCGACCGGTTAAGAAGACAAGAGGTGGTCGAACGCTTTGTGGGACCTGCAAAACTCCGACGGATAACACCGCGAAAAACGCCTAAAATGCAGCCCTGTCGTCCGCGCTATTCGACAAACGCGAATCGCGCGCATTCGAGCCGGAGCTCACACTACCGGCAGACAGACTCCCTGTGGAATTTGTCACTTCGCGATTGCGTTGCGGATTCCGCCCCACCGCACTATCAAGGCGGTTACTTGCGCAGGCTAAGACGTTCAACAATCTCGCGGTACCGATCCGGGTCGCGGCGGTTGAGATAGTCCAGCAGCCGCCGGCGTTTGTTCACCATCATAATCAAACCGCGACGTGATG
>Ga0185299_10001464_pt1 | contig 45345 bp, 54 predicted proteins | sample PaiPotPPA55metaG_FD_128002 | JGI IMG/M metagenome (GOLD analysis project Ga0185299, IMG submission 128002) | Iron sulfur acid spring bacterial and archeal communities from Banff, Canada, to study Microbial Dark Matter (Phase II) - Paint Pots PPA... ... | reverse complement strand
ACTCGCGCAGCTGGCCGGAAAAGCCGCGGTCGTCGAGGGCGAGCCAGCCCTCGTCGATGATCAGCAGCGTCGGCCGGCCGTCGAACCGGTCCTCGATCCGGTGAAACAGGTAGGAGAGGACCGCCGCCGCCGCGCCCGAGCCGATCAGCCCCTCGGTTTCAAAGGCCTGAACCGCGGCCTCGCCGAGACGCTCGCTCTCCGCATCGAGCAATCGTCCCCAGGGACCGCCCACGGTATAGGGCTGCAACGCCTGCTTCAGCGCATTCGACTGCAACAGAACCGAAAGGCCCGTGATCGTCCGCTCGGTGACCGGGGCGGAGGCGAGCGAGGTCAGCGCCGACCACAGGTGCTCCTTGAGTTCCGGGGTGACGGTCACGGCCTCGCGGGCGAGCAGCGTCGCGACCCATTCGGCCGCCCAAGCGCGCTCGCCGGCATCGTCTATGCGGGCAAGCGGCTGCAGGGCAACGGGCTCGGCGATATCGTCGGCGAGCGCGCCGCCGAGATCGTGCCAGTCGCCACCCATGGCGAGCGCCGCCGCGCGGATCGAACCGCCGAAGTCGAACGCGAAGACCTGGGCGCCCGCGTAGCGGCGAAACTGCAGCGCCATCAGCGCCAGCAGCACGCTCTTACCGGCGCCGGTCGGGCCAACGACGAGCGTATGCCCGACATCGCCGACATGCAGCGAGAAGCGGAACGGGGTCGAACCTTCCGTGCGTGCAAAGAAGAGCGGCGGCGCTTCCAGATGCTCGTCCCGCTCTGGACCGGCCCAGACCGCCGAGAACGGCATCATGTGCGCGAGGTTTAGGGTCGAGATCGGCGGCTGCCGGACATTGGCGTAGACATGTCCCGGAAGGCTGCCGAGCCAGGCTTCGATCGCGTTGACGGTCTCGCGCATGCAGGTGAAGTCGCGGCCCTGGATCGTCTTCTCGACGAGAAGCAGCCGCTCGTCCGCGACGCGCGAATCTTCGTCCCAGACGGTCACGGTCGCGGTCACGTAGGCCTCGCCGACGAGATCGGAACCAAGCTCCTGCAATGCCGCGTCGGCGTCCTGCGCCTTATTGGCGGCGTCGCTGTCCAACAGCACCGACGCCTCGTTGGTCATCACCTCTTTCAGGATCGCCATGATCGACTTGCGCTTGGCGAACCACTGCCGGCGAATGCGGACCAGCACCTTGGAGGCGTCGGTCTTGTCGAGGCAGATCGCGCGCGTCGACCAGCGATAGGGGAATGCGAGCCGGTTCAAATCGTCGAGCAAGCCCGGCCAGGTCTGCGACGGGAAGCCCATCACGGTTAGCGTGCGCAGGTGGGCGCGGCCGAGACGCGGTTCGAGCCCGCCTGTCAGCTCCTCGTCTGCGAGGATCGCGTCGAGGTGCATCGGCGTCTCCGGCACGCGCACGCACTGATGCCGGGTAGAGATGCACGAATGCAGGTAGGTCAGCGTCTCCGAGTCATCGAGCCATGCGGTTTCGGGCATGAAGCCCTCGACGAGCGCGAGGACCCGGTCGGTGCGATCGATGAAGCCCGAGAGAAAGGCGCGCCAGTTGGCGCGAGCGCGCGGCAGCCCCTCGTAAAGCCAGCCTTCGGCGCGCGCTACCTCGTCGGCCGGCGGCAGCCACAGCAAGGTCAGGAAATATCGGCTCTCGAAATGCGCACCCTCTTCCTCGAACTGCGCCCGGCGCTCGGCATCGACGAGACGCGACGCGGGATCGGAAAATAGGCTCTCCGGATACCGGTTGGCCGGCTCGCGCTGGGCTTCGATAAAGATCGCCCAGTCGGAGCCGAGCCGGCGCAGCGAGTTGTTGAGCCGCGCCGTGGTCGCGACGAGTTCGGCCGGCGTCGCCGAGTCGAGATCGGGTCCGCGGAACCGCGCCGTGCGCTGGAATGAGCCGTCCTTGTTGAGGACGGCGCCCTGCTCGACGAGCGCCGCCCAGGGCAGGAAGTCGGCGAGGCACTGCGACCGCCGGCGATATTCCGCAAGGTTCATCATTTGCGGCCTCAGGCGACAAGATGCTGCGGGTAGCGCAGATGCCGGCGCACGACCTCGACGAAAGCTGGATCGCGCTTGGCAGCCCAGACCGCGGCGAGGTGGCCGATCAGCCAGAGGACACCGCCGGCGATCCACAGGCGCAGGCCCAGCCCGACCGCTGCCGCGAGCGTCCCGTTGACGATGGCGACGGCGCGCGGGGCGCCGCCGAGCAGGATCGGCTCCGTCAGGGCACGATGAACGGGGGCGTAGTAGCCGGCCACCGGCTCGTCACGCTCCATCATACGAGCGCTCCGCCGCCAAACTGGAAGAAGGACAGGAAGAAGGAGCTGGCAGCGAAGGCGATCGACAGCCCGAAGACGATCTGGATCAGCCGGCGGAAACCGCCCGACGTCTCGCCGAAAGCGAGGGTCAGGCCGGTGATGACGATGATGATGACCGAGATGACCTTCGCGACCGGCCCCTGCACGGATTCCAGGATCTGGTTGAGCGGCTGCTCCCACGGCATGTTGGACCCGGCGGCATAGGCCGGCGCGGTGAGTGCGGCAGAAAGGATGACGGTGTAGGCCGTTGCGAGACGGTGGCGGATGCGATGGGCGAGCATCATGGTTCTCCTGCTGGGCTGAGGACGTAGTCGCCGCCGGGCCCAAGCCCCTCGACGCAAGCGAGTTCTGCGAGCCGCCGCGCCGAACCGCGGCCGGCGAGCACCGCGATGAGGTCGATCGTTTCCGCGATGAGGGCGCGAGGGACGGTGACAACGGCTTCCTGGATCAGCTGCTCCAGCCGGCGCAGCGCGCCGATCGCGGAACCGGCGTGCAGCGTGCCGACCCCGCCGGGATGGCCGGTGCCCCAGGCCTTCAGGAGATCAAGCGCCTCGGCGCCGCGCACCTCGCCGATCGGGATGCGGTCCGGTCGCAGCCGCAGCGATGAGCGGACGAGATCGGACAGCGAGGCCGCCCCGTCCTTGGTGCGCAGCGCCACGAGGTTCGGCGCGGCGCATTGCAGCTCGCGGGTATCCTCGATCAGCACTACACGGTCGCCGGTCTTGGCGATCTCGGCGAGGAGCGCGTTGACCAGCGTGGTCTTGCCGGTCGAGGTGCCACCGGCGACGAGGATGTTTTTGCGTTCTACGACCGCTACGCGCAACAGCTCGGCTTGGCACGCCGACATGATGCCGGCCTCGGCATAGTCGCCGAGGGTGAAGACCGCGACGGCCGGGCGGCGAATGGCGAAGCACGGCGCGGCGACGACGGGCGGGACCAAGCCCTCGAACCGTTCCCCGCTTCCCGGCAGCTCGGCGGAGACGCGGGGCGATCCCGCATGCACCTCGACGCCGACATGATGGGCGACGAGCCGCACGATCCGCTCGGCGTCGGCCGGCGTAACGCGGCAGCCGGTGTCCTCGAGGCCGCCGGTCAGCCGGTCGATCCAAATCCGGCCGTCGGGATTGAGCATCACCTCGACGACGCTCGCATCTTCGAGATAGCCGGCGATCGCCGGTCCGAGCGCGGTGCGCAGCATGCGCGCGCCGCGGGCGAAGGCTTCGGATCGGAAGGAGATGGTCCCCATGGTGAACCCCACGAGATCGCCTCATCGAGGCGCAATGATCGGTGGGGTTGATTAGGAAGGGCTGGAAACGGGGGCGCGCAACAAGGCTGATAGGGGTGTAGGGCTGCGGGATAGAAAGACAAGCGGCCGGCAGGGTCGCCGATCAACCCCGCAGGGGCTCTGAACCTCCGTCCGCTTCGGCGGGACCGATGTCGGCCGGGATCTCGTCGGCGAGCGTGCGGCCCTTCGCCACCCGACGCCCAAGCGCTTCGACGAAACCGTCATAGCGTTCCTTGCCCTTCGCCTGCGCCGCCGACTGGGCGGCGTCGGGCAGCGGCGGCGTGCTGGTCAGCCAGAAGCGCACGAACAGCGCCAGCGCCTCGCCCGAAATGCGGCCGTGCCGTTCAAGCCGCTCGAGCTGACGGGTCATGCGGTCGAGGCGTCGAGCCAGGGCAGCCTCAAGTCGATCGGCCCCATCCGGGGAGAGATACGAAGCGAGCGCGGTCTCCACCACGAGCGCCTGCGGCACATTTTTTCGAGCGGCGTAGTCGGCGAGCTTGCTCCCGAGTTCCGGGGGTAGCCGGAAAGTGTGCTTGATGCGCATCCGGATTCACAATCCCATGTCGTCGCCGGGATCGAGCGTGGCCTGGCGCGCGATGGTGCGGACCTGGCGCTGCAACGCGCGAAGACGCTGCGCATCATCGTCCGGCTCGTCTTCGGGGAGCTCGAATTCTCGGGCTGGCCTGAGCGGCTTCGGCGCGATCTCTTCGTGCTCAGGGAGCTCCGGTTCACGCCGAATGCCCGCATTGTCCGGATCATCGGTAGAGGTCCGAGCGACGATCGATTCCTGCCAATCGCCCGCGTCCTGCGGCGGTGACACATTGGCGGAGCCGGCGATCGGGACGGCGGCGCGCGGTTTGGGTGGCGGCAGGATGCGCGCCTGCAATTGGCTGTCCTCGTAGTAGCGCGCCTTCTTGGCGCGGATCGGATGACAACCCGAGACCAGCACCAACTCGTCGTCGTGCGGGAGCTGCATCACCTCTCCGGGCGTCAGCAGCGGTCGCGCCGTCTCCTGGCGGGAAACCATCAAGTGCCCGAGCCATGGGCTGAGGCGATGACCGGCATAGTTCTTCATCGCCCGCAGCTCGGTCGCAGTACCGAGCGCATCGGACACGCGCTTGGCGGTCCGCTCGTCGTTGGTGGCGAAGCTCACGCGGACATGGCAGTTGTCGAGGATCGAGTTGTTCTGGCCGTAGGCCTTCTCTATCTGGTTAAGGCTCTGGGCGATCAAGAAGCTCTTCAAGCCGTAACCGGCCATGAAGGCCAAGGCGCTCTCGAAGAAATCGAGCCGGCCTAATGCCGGGAACTCGTCGAGCATCAGCAACAGGCGGTGTCGCCGGCGCTTCGAGTCCAACTCCTCCGTCAGGCGTCGGCCGATCTGATTGAGGATTAGCCGGACAAGAGGTTTGGTGCGGCTGATGTCGGACGGCGGCACGACGAGGTAGAGGGTCGCGGGCCTAGCACCCTCTACGAGGTCGCGGATGCGCCAGTCGCATCGCCGCGTCACCGTCGCCACCACGGGATCGCGATAGAGGCCGAGGAACGACATCGCCGTTGACAGCACGCCGGAGCGCTCGTTCTCGCTCTTGTTGAGAAGCTCGCGCGCGGCGCTGGCGACGACGGAATGTACGCCGCACCCACCAAGGTGCGGAGTCGTCATCATCGCGCGCAGCGTCGTCTCGATCGGACGCTTGGGATCGGAGAGGAAATTGGCGACACCAGCGAGCGTTTTGTCCGGCTCGGCGTAGAGCACATGCAGGATCGTTCCGACCAGCAGCGAATGGCTGGTCTTCTCCCAATGGTTCCGCCGTTCCAGCGCGCCCTCCGGGTCAACCAGAACATCGGCGATGTTCTGGACGTCACGCACCTCCCATTCGCCGCGGCGCACTTCAAGCAACGGGTTGTACGCGGCGCTCTGCGCATTCGTCGGATCGAACAGCAGCACGGGTCCGAAACGGGCCCGCCAGCCGGCAGTCAGAGTCCAGTTCTCGCCCTTGATGTCGTGGACGATCGCCGATCCCGGCCAGGTCAGGAGGGTTGGAACGACCAGGCCGACGCCCTTTCCGCTTCTGGTCGGCGCAAAACACAGGACATGCTCGGGACCGTCGTGGCGGAGGTAGCCGTCGCGCCAGCGGCCGAGGAGCACACCGTCAGAGCCGAAGAGGCCGGCATGGCGCACTTCGAGCGACTCTGCCCAGCGCGCGGACCCGTAGGTCGTGAGCCGTTTGACCTCCCGCGCCCGCCAGACCGACATGGCGACGGCCACGACGACCGCGGCGATGCCGCCGGACGCCGCGATATAGGCGCCGTCGACGAAAACATCACGTGCGTAGGCGTCGTAGGCGAACCACCACCAGAAGAAGGCCGGCGGCTGGTAGACCGGCCAGCCGAAGACATCAAACCAGGGGTGGCCGAGCTGAGGTTGGAAGCCAAGCTTCCATGCGGTCCATTCCGTCGCCCCCCAGACGAAGGCAAGAACGACGGCGCTGACGAGGAGCACCTGGCCCCAGAGGATCTTGGTCGCGTTCATGGCGACGAAGGATCAGCGAGGGTTTGGGGACGGACAGCAAGCGCAGAATTGGGGCGAGCGCGCTACCGCATGCTCTGGAGCACAAATCGGACAGTTTTGAAGGTCGGCTCACGATCGCCCGGTTGCTTCTGCCGCCGGGCGCGACGCCGCCTTCGATTGGTCTCTGCACATCTGGAGGTTGATCTCGGGACAACCCTCTATGACAACCTTCTATATTGACGGCTTCAACCTTTACTATGGAACGCCGCGGAGAACCCACCACTGGCTGAATCTGCGAAGGCTCTCGAAGCTGTCAACGGCGAAGCACACTCCCGGCAAGAGAGGCCGGATGATCTGAGACATGACGACTGGCATGGGCGGGATGATGGCGGACAACCCCGGGGAGTTTAGAACAGAATGCCAAACTCAAGCATTCCGCGTGTCTGTGACTTACTGTTGCCGCTTGGACCAAACACGAGTCCAGGCGTTGTGTGCGTTGCCTGAACATAGGAAGCCTCTGCACGCACGAAGTATTTGTCCCGTTGGTAGGTCGGCGTGAGGGTTATCGACCAAGCATTGCTGCCCGGACCATACATCAAATTTGGTGCGCCGGCCGCAGCGCTGCCGGTGCTGGCAATATACTCGAGGCGAACGGGCAGGCTCACGCCCGACAAAGGCGAATCGGCTGCGAAGCTGTAATTTGCCAGTATGGCGGCGCCATAGGTCGATGCGGACTGCAACACGCCGATCGACGGGTTAACCGGGACATTGGTGAATTGGAAATACGGCGTGATGATCCACGGCGCGGCGTTGTACGTGTAGATCAGGTTTAAGATGTCCTCGTTATTCTGGATCGGCGTCGCCAACGTCATTTTCGGTCGGCGGTGTCAAGTCGAGCGCCCCGGCACAGCATGGCTATCGCACCTTTTGATCCTACGAGGGATCGATTAAATTACAATAAAAATGTGGTATATAAGGAAATTCAGGTGTTTACCACTTTGGAGGGTCAGGTGATGGCCGAGATCTGTTGCGAAAAGCCGGTCCGCACCGGCGCCGTCTCGGATGTCGAGCGTGGGACGTTGATCCGCGAGGCGTCGCGTGGATGAGCGTCGAAGCTGTCATTGCCATCGCCTCGGGCATCGCCGCGCACAGCATCAGCATGACCGCATTCGATATGCGAGGGCGGGGCGTTTCCCCTCGCGGCGCCGACAGATCCGGTCACCCATGCGCGGCCCCTCAAAGGAAACCGATCAAACGACCTCGTCCGGCGCGAGGCGGCAGGCATCCTCGCGGGTCTCGAGCTGAATGGTGGCATGCACGATACCGAAGCGCTCGTCGAGCTCATGGCAGGCGCGTTGCAGAAACACGTCGGCCGGGCTCGCATCCGGACGCACGAGATGGGCGGTCAGCGCCGTCTCGGTCGTGCTCATCCCCCAGATATGCAGGTCATGCACTGCGGTGATGCCAGGAAGCGACGCGAGGTAGCGCGCCACCGCGTCGCGATCGATGCCTTCCGGCACGGCATCGAGCGCCAAGTTTACCGAATCGCGCAGCAGCGACCAGGTGCCGACGACGATGACGAGGCTGATGACTAGGCTGATGGCCGGGTCGAGCCAGTGCCAGCCAGTCCACAGGATTAGTGCACCGGCAATAACCACGCCAAGCGCGACCAGGGCGTCGGAGGCCATGTGGAAAAACGTCGCTTTGATGTTGAGATCATCCTTGCGGCCGGCCATGAACAGGAAAGCGGTCACGCCGTTGATAAGGACGCCGATCGCGGCCACGATGATGATGGTGAGGCCGGCCGCTTCCTCCGGTGACGCGAGGCGTCGAATGGCTTCCCACGCGATACCGCCGGTCACCACGAGCAAAACGACGGCGTTGCCGAGCGCGGCGAGGATGGTGCTGCCGCGCAGCCCGTAGGTGTAGCGACCGCCCGGGCGCCGGCGGCTTAAGAGCGATGCGCCCCAGGCGGCAAGCAATCCCAATACATCGCCGAGATTGTGGCCGGCATCGGCGAGCAGTGCGAGCGAGTTCGCTTCTATCCCGGAGAACGCCTCGGCGCCGACGTAAGCGGCGTTGAGCCCGATCCCGATCGCAAATGCCCGCCCGAAATTCGCGGGTAGGTGCGAGTGGCTGTGGCCGCCGTGGGCGTGCCCGTGATCATGGTGGTGCGGATGGTCGTGCTTGGACATCGTATTCCGCCTTGACCAGCGTGATTGTTCATATGAATATCTCTTCACTTGTAGAGGTTGTCGCTGATGCCGGACAAAGTGTCAATCACCGAAGATCAGGCGATCGAACTTGCCGAGATGTTTCGGCTGATGGGCGATCCGAGCCGGCTCAAGATCATCGTGGTGTGCCTGGAGGAAGCGGTTTGCGTCAGCGACATCGCGGCGCGGCTCAAGCTCTCGCCGTCGCTGGTCAGCCATCATCTGCGCCTCCTGCGGGCCGCGCGCGTGCTGCGCGCCGAACGGCAAGGCAAGCAGGTCTTCTACACCGCGGCCGATGAGCACATCCGCTGCGTCATCGTCGACATGACTGCCCATGTTGGCGAACCCGACGATACGAACGATCCGTTGGAGACCCAACGATGACCGCGAGTTGTTGCGGGGCGGGTTCGGCGTCTGAGGCCCTAGCCCATTCCCTGCGGCAAAGTCTCATCCGGCAGGCCTTTCGCCTGGAATGGTTCACCGTCGCTTGGATGACGATCGAAGCCATCGTCGCGATCGCCGCCGGTCTCGCGGCGCACAGCATCAGCCTCACCGCGTTCGGGATTGACAGTCTGATCGAGCTCGTCTCGGCCGGGGTTTTGATTTGGCGCCTGTCGGTGGAACTCAAGCATGGCAGCGCCTTCTCCGAGGATGCCGAGCGAACCGCGAGCCGGATTGGCGGTGGCCTGCTGTTCGCGCTTGCCGCTTACGTCGTCGTGGCCGCAGGCTGGGGCCTGTGGCGGCATGAGGGCGAGGCGTTCTCCGGGCCTGGGTTGATCGTCGCCGTGCTCGCGATGCCGATCATGTATCTGCTCGCCAAGCGCAAGCTCGCAGTCGCCGCGCAGCTCGGCAGCCGGGCGCTGCGTGCCGACGCTATGGAGGCCATCACATGCGGCTGGCTCTCGTTCGTCGTCGTGTTGGGGCTTGTCGTCCAGCTCGCGCTCCGCGCGTGGTGGATCGACGCCGTGACCTCGCTCGCGATTTTGTGGTTCCTGATCAAGGAAGGACGCGAGGCCTGGGCAGGGGAGGAGTGCTGCGAAGCACGATGATGGCTGAATTGCAGCCGGCCGCACTTCAGCTAATGGAAAGCAAAGACTGTCGGTGGCGAAATGAGATCTTCGGGATCAGCGTCCCCGCAACGAAATCCACAAACGCCGGCGTCTCCCAATCGGGACAGGGCTGGATTGCCATTGACGGGTTCGCATTTTTGCGAAGTGACCGAACTTCGCATTTCTGCTAAGTTCTACCCATGAGGACTCCACACCACCCAGCGACGCATCGCGGTGTAGAGAACGACAGCTCTGCGATCGCTGCCCAATGCGCGCGGCGGCTGGTCCAGCTCCGCGCTCATACCGGCGAAACGCAAAAGCGGTTGGCTGCGCGTCTCCAGATGACCGAGTCCATGATCTCGCGCCTGGAGCGCGGCGATCACGTCCCGAGCCTTGCCACCCTCTGCCGGATCGCCGAGGCATTCGGCCGACGGCTGGAGATCGTGTTCCACGAACACGAACATGAGCATGCCGACGGCACCCGTCATACGCACTCCCATGGCCATGACGACGTCGACCATCAGCACGACCATGGAGAGGAGCAATGAATTACGCACCTGAGCTGCTGCTGATAGGCGCTGTCGCCGGGGTCGGCTTGCTGCACACGATAGTCCCCGACCATTGGGTGCCGATCGCGCTGATTGCCCGGCAACGAGGCTGGTCGAAGGCCGAGACGGCGCGCGCCGCGCTTCAAGCCGGCACCGGACACGTAGTGTCGACCTTGCTCATTGGTTTGTTGGTCTGGTTCGCCGGAGTCGCCGTCGCCGCCCGCTTTGGCCACCTCGTCGAGACGGCGTCAAGCCTCGCGCTCATCGCCTTTGGCGGCTGGATCGCGATCTCGGCGTGGCGCGAACTACGCACGACGGGCGGGCATGGGCACAGCCATAGTCACGATTTCGCGCACTCCGAAGGACACGGGCGTCATGAGCACCACGATCATGTGCATGGACCGGAGTTGCAGCGCATCGCGACCGGCGACGGCGTGCTGGAATTGTCGATTTTCGAGGCGGGCGTGCCGCCGCGCTTCCGCCTCTCCGGGGTGACGGCGGAAGCGGTCTCGGTCGAGACGCTGCGCCCGAAGGGCGCGCGGCAGGTGTTCCGGTTTGCGAGCCGGGGCGAGTATTGGGAATCCGTCGAGGAGATCCCGGAGCCCCATGGATTCGAGGTCACAGTCACCATTGAGCATGGCGGTCACGCGCACACCTACGAGACGCAATTCACCGAGCATGCCCATGGTCATGGACACGGCGATGGGCATGACGACGCGGATACCCACGACCACGAACTAAAGCCGGCGGCGGACCCGCTCTATGCGCCGCTCCGCGGCGAGACCGCCATGCTCACGCGCCACGTCCATATCCACCGGCATGGGCAGGGCTCGCCGCATGCGCATTGGCACGATCATGCTCCCGCCACGTCTCACCAGATCACAACCGAGATCGCCTCGGAGCCCCCGATACATGAGCACCGTCACAAGACATCGGCGCGCACTGCGCTGCTGCTGATTCTCGGCTCGTCGCCCATGGTGGAGGGCATCCCCGCCTTCTTTGCCGCCGGAAAGTATGGCCCCGGCCTCATTGCCATAATGGCCGTCGTGTTCGCGACCAGCACGATTGCGACCTACATGCTGCTGTGCGTTTACTCGACCGCGGGATTGCAGCGGGTGCGGCTTGGTGCAGTTGAACGCTATGGTGAGGTCCTGAGCGGCGCGTTCATCGCGCTTGTCGGCGTGGCGTTCTGGGTCTGGCCTTTAATGTAGCCAGCCCTCCTTGATTGAGTAATAAGAGAGCCATAATTTACCCAAAATATGGACATCCTGAGCGCATTCGGTTTGTTCGCAGTAACGGTAATGCTGATATGCTATGCGCTGGAGGCCCACAGTCCATGGTTTGTCTTGGCATTTGCTGTGGCGTGCGCCTTGGGCTCGGCTTACGGGTTCCTGCAAGGAGCGTGGCCGTTCGGACTGGTGGAGGCGATTTGGTCTTTAGTGGCGGTGCGGCGATGGTGGTTTGCGAATTGATGCCGCGTTGGGGTTTCGCAGGTGGCGGATAGGGCCTCAATCAGCGGGCATCCGGCCGCTTCCCCTGCATCGCAGCGGCGCACAGTGTCAGCCAGGACACGCTCCATGGCCCGGAGGTCGGCGATCTTCGTCCGAACATCGGCGAGGTGACTCGCCGTAAGCTCGCGCCCCTCGGCGCATACCAATGGGCCACCCTCGGCGGACAGGGCCAGAAGGGCGCGAATTGCGTCGAGGGTGAACCCTAGCTCGCGGGAACGGCGGATAAAGGTGAGGGTCTGCGTTTCGGCTGGCCCGTAAACCCGCCGCCCGCTGGCCGTGCGAGGCGGTGGCGCTACCATCTTGATGCGCTCGTAGTAGCGGATGGTCTCGATATGGACCCCGGTGCGGCGGGACAGTTCGCCGATTGGCAGGGCAGCGGGGTTTGGAGGGGCAAAGGAGCGCATCAAAATTTTCCTCTTGATCCTGTAGTTGCTACAGGATGTAGCATCCTCCCCATGACCAGCCAAACAGAAAACCGAACCCCTCCGGCCCGACCCGACGAAGGCCACCGCCGCGCAGGTGCGCAGAAATTTCTCGCGGCGGGCGGCATTCTGGCCGCCCTCGGCGCGGCCTCGTGTTGCGTGATTCCCTTTGCGCTGTTCTTCCTGGGCGTCAGCGGCGCATGGATCGGAAACCTGACCGCTCTTGAACCCTACCAGCCGATCTTCGCTACGCTAGCGGCTGGATGCCTTAGCTTCGGATTTTACCTCGTCTACCGCAGGCCGAAGGCCGCCTGCGTCGAGGATGTCTACTGCGCCCGACCGGGTTCGAGCCGAACTGCCAAGATCGGCCTCTGGGTAGCCGCCGCGCTCTTCGTCATCGCGCTCGGTTTCCCGAGGCTCGTTCCTTTGTTCCTCTGATTACAAGGAGTTAAAAGCCATGATCCGCCATATCGCCGCCGCCGCTGTCCTCGCCATCATGCTTTCTCCCTTGGCCGGCCAGGCAGCCGAAAAAACCGTCGTGCTGAATGTCAAAAACGCGGACTGCGTGCTCTGCCCCCCGATCGTCAAAGAATCGTTGGCCCGCGTATCGGGCGTGAAGGCAGTCGAGATCAAACAGGCTGATCAGATGGCGCCCTTCATGGCCACGGTCACCTTTGACGATGCAGTCGCCAATGTCCCCACGCTCATCGCCGCAACGACGAAGGCTGGCTACCCGTCCAGCCTCGCGAATTGAGCCGCGCATGAACGATCGCTCCCTCATCGCCACGGGCGTTATCGGCACGGTACTCGCGGCGATCTGCTGCGCGACGCCGATCCTTGCCGTTGTGCTGGGGGGCATCGGACTTACGGCGTGGCTGGCGAAGGCCGATTACATCGTCATTCCGGTGCTGATCCTTGGGCTGGCGCTGGTCGGCCTCGGGCTCTACCGCCGCCAGGGTGCGCCCCGCCGTGAGACGAGAGCTCAAGAGCGGGATCGCGCGTGAGCGATAGAAAAACATACGATCTTGCCGTCATCGGCAGCGGCACAGCAGCGCAAGTAGCAAGCTCCCGCGTGCGCGCGGCCGGATGGTCGGTCGCCGTCATCGACGACCTGCCGTTCGGCGGCACCTGTGCGCTGCGCGGCTGCGATCCGAAAAAGATGCTGATCAGCGGTGCCGAGGCGATCGACATGGCCCGGCGCATGCGCGGCCGGGGTGTGACCGGCGATCTCGGGATTAGCTGGCCCGATCTCATCGCCTTCAAGCGCAGCTTTACCGATCCCGTGCCGCAAAAGCAGGAACAGCGTTTAGCGGAGCACGGCATTGATGCGCTTCACGGTATGGCGCGCTTCACCGGACCGGCTGCGATCGAGGTAGCCGGGCAAACCCTTGAGGCGCGGCACGTGCTTATTGCCACGGGTGCACGGCCGGTTCCGCTCACCTTTCCCGGCGCCGAGCACCTGATCACCAGCGATCAGTTCCTTGAGCTGGCGGAGCTTCCGCCGCGCATCGTCATGGTGGGCGGCGGATACATCGCGGCCGAGTTCTCCCATATCGCCGCGCGCGCAGGTGCAAAGGTGACGGTGCTGCAACGGGCCGATCACATGCTGACGCGGTTTGACCCCGAGCTGGTCGGCTGGCTCATGGAGAAGTTCGCGGAAATCGGCGTCGAGGTGCGGACCGGGACGGTGGTTGAAGCGGTCGAGCACGACGGCAGCGGCTTTACGGTGCGCGCGCGGGCAGGAAGCAAAGAGGTCGAGGTGCGCACCGATCTCGTGGTGCATGCCGCCGGGCGGGCGCCCGATCTCGATGCGCTCAACCTTTCCTCGGCCGGTGTCGCCGTCGAAAACGGCCGCCTCGTCCTCAACGAGTTTTTGCAAAGCGTTTCCAACCCGGCCGTCTATGCGGCCGGTGATGCTGCCGCCAAGGGGCCGCCGCTCACTCCGGTATCAAGCCATGACGGCAAGGTGGTCGCGGGCAATCTCCTCGATGGCAACCGGCACCGGCCGGACTATCGCGGCGTGCCGAGCGTCGCCTTCACCCTGCCGCCGATCGCGGCTGTGGGCTTGGGCGAGGCGGAGGCGCGCGCGGCGGGCCTCAAGTTTCAGGTCAAAAGCCAGAAGGTGCCGGACTGGTACACGGCGCGCCGCGTCGCCGAGACGGTTTACGGGTTTAAGACGCTCGTCGAAGAGGGCAGCGGGCATATCATCGGCGCCCATCTCGTCGGCCCGCATGCCGACGAAGTGATCAACCTCTTTGCTCTCGCGGTGCGCCACAGGCTTACCGCCGATGATCTCAAGCAGACGATCTTTGCCTATCCGACCGCCGCATCGGATATCGGCTCCATGCTTTAGTTTGGAGGAGAACATTCCTGTGATGACCCCGCACGATTGCTGCGCCTCAAATGCCAAGAAAGCGAACGGGCAGTACGATCTCGCCGTCATCGGCGCCGGGTCGGCCGGGTTCTCGGCGGCCATTACCGCCGCTGACCAGGGGGCGCACGTTGCGCTGATCGGACACGGGACGATCGGCGGCACCTGCGTCAATATCGGTTGCGTACCGTCGAAGACGCTGATCCGCGCGATGGAATCCATCCATCAGGCAGGCGCCGCAAAACGCTTCGCGGGCATTACCGCCGCGGGGCGCGTCGATGACTGGCGGGCCGCGGTGCGGCAGAAGGATGAGCTGGTCGCCGGCTTGCGGCAGGCGAAATACGTCGATCTGCTGCCGAGCTACAACACCGTCGCCTACCTCGAAGGCCAGGCGCGGCTGGCGGAGGACGGGGTTGCGGTTGACGGCAACCTGATCAAGGCCGGCAAGATCATCATCGCAACCGGGGCCGCGCCCGCGCTGCCGCCGATCCCGGGCATCGAGACGGTGCCCTATCTGACCAGCACGACGGCGCTCGAACTCGAACGGCTGCCGAAGTCGCTGCTCGTCATCGGCGGCGGCTACATCGGCTGCGAGCTGGGCCAGATGTTCGCCCGCGCCGGCGTCAAGGTGACGATCGCGTTCCGCAGCCGCCTGCTGCCCGAGGCCGAGCCGGAAATCGGCGAGGCGCTGACCCGCTATTTTCGGGATGAGGGAATCGTCGTAAGCGGCGGGCTCACCTACCGCGACATCCGCCAGGGGCCGGAAGGCATCGCGCTGTCCGTTGTGGCAGATAGCGCTCCCCGGAGCATCAACGCCGAGCAGGTTCTCGTCACGACGGGACGCCAGCCCAACACGGAAGGAATGGGGCTTGCGGAGGCTGGCGTCGAACTCCTGCCCAACGGCGCCATAGAGGTGGACGACCGGATGCGCACGACCAAGCCCGGCGTCTATGCCGCCGGCGACGTGACCGGGCGTGACCAGTTCGTCTACATGGCCGCCTACGGCGCCCGGATCGCGGCGGAGAACGCGCTCAACGGCGACAGCAAGCGCTACGACGCGACCGCCATGCCCGCGGTCGTGTTCACCGATCCGCAAGTCGCGAGCGTGGGCCTGACCGAAGCGAAGGCGCGCCGGCAGGGCCTTGAGGTGACAACCTCGGTCCTCCCCCTCGAATACGTCCCACGGGCACTTGCCGCGCGCGATACGCGTGGGCTGATCAAACTCGTTGCGGAGGCCGGCAGCGGCAAGCTGCTCGGGGCGCACATCCTCGCGCCCGAGGGCGCCGACAGCATTCAGACGGCGGCGCTCGCAATCAAATACGGCCTCACCGTCGAGCAGCTCGCGGAGACAATCTTTCCGTACCTCACGACGGTCGAGGGGTTGAAGCTGGCGGCTCAGGCCTTCACCAAGGATGTCGCCATGTTGTCCTGCTGCGCCGGATGAGCCTCAGCCGCTTCCGCTATTCCGAGAGAATCACATAGCGATAGCGGTTTGGGCCTGGGGGAAAGAAAGGCGGTCGGTCTCGTCAAATCCTGACCCAACCGCGCTTGAAGGCATAAGCAATCGGCAAGCCGACAGCAAAAGCGGCAGCGGGGTTGAGCGCAACGCCGATCGCAGCCATCAGGAGAACCAGGAACAGGTCGCCTCCCTGGTACTCATGCAGCTTCGACGACAGCGCAAGGTCGATACCCGAGAACAGCAGCAGCGCGCCCAATACGGCATCCGGTATCGTTCTGAGCAGCGCGTAACCGCTCTCGCCGAGACCGACCCCGAGCACGACAAACACGAGGCCGATCAGTACCGGAGCGGTCGCGGTGCGCGCACCGAACCGCACATGCCCGGCAATACCCCCGGCACCGTGGCACATCAGATAGCCGCCGAACGGCGCGGCCAGGAGGTTGCCCAGCCCGGTCGTGATCGCGAGGTTGCGCTCGTTGACCGGGTGCAACTCCTTCGGGAAAAGTTGGCGGGAGACCGCCGCCGTCACGATGATCGCGTTCGTCAGCGTCAGGGGGATCTGCGGCAGAACGGCGTATTCGGTGCCGTGGAGGATCTGCGCCCAGGTCGGCACGACCAGATGCGGCAGATGCAGTCCGAAATCGAGTATCGGGAACGGCGGCGCGATCCCGAGGGCCTGCCCGACCGCGATCCCCATGAGCACCGCGACGAGCGCGGCCGGCGAGCGCCGGTAGCGCATCAGCGCAAGCATCAGCACCGAGATCGTCACGCCGAGCCAGAGTTGCGTCTCGATCAGCCGGATGCCGAGTCCGGCAAGCGACAATCCAAGCCCGAGTTGCAGCCCCGCCGCGATGCTGCGCGGCAGGGCGCGGGCGAGCCGGCTCACGACACCCGTGAGGCCGAGGATCAGGAAGAAGGCGCCGATGACCAAACCGGCCCCGGCAATCGCCGCCGGATCCATCGGCTCGATCAGCACCGCCGCCGATGCCGCCTTCATCGGCTGCACCGCCATCGGCACGCCGTAGAAGGTTCCGGAAAACAGATAGAACAGCCCGAAGGTCGTGAGGATGCCGGCCGGGGCCATCTTGACGATCGTGATGGCGCCGATGATGTGCGGCAGGAACGTCCCGAGATCGCCGAGCGAACCGGAGACTTCGCCCATGTTCCAGGCGAAACGCGGGCGCGTCAGCGTCGCCGGCTCGTCCTCCGCCTCCCGCACCATGATTTCCGGAATCCGGAACCACTTCCCTGCCAGACGGGCGGCAGAGCCGCCCGCCGGAACGGAGCAATGTCGGTGCCCGGCATCCGCGTCGCCAAGATCGTGCACCTGCGAGCCTCATCAACCGGAGCGCTCACTCAATTGATCACATCAGAACATCCGACCCGATATGGTATCTCGTTCATATCGGACACCGAGTCATCAGTCCTCGGGCTCCCCTTCGCCGTCTGGCCGGGGCATGATCGTGCGGCGGCCCGTCAGCCGGGATGCGCCGCCAGGAAAATGTAATCCAACGAGCAATGTCGAATACGCGCTTGTCGTGACTGGTGCATTGCTCGCGGCGATCATCACCGGGTTCCGGCTTGCGAAATCGTTGTTAAAGCACCGACCACGAATCGACGGCTGAGGTCAAGCCCGGCCCTCCCCGACGCATCCCCAAGCGCCTTCACCTTTCAACAGAATAGCCTCTGTCAGCGGCTTGGGCTTGAATTTGCGAGTCTCCGGGGTGTTTATGCCGGACATGCAGTGATCGCGGTCCTCGGCCACGGAGGGGGGACATGTACACCACCCTGACGCTGATCGATCTCGCCGGGGCCATCGCCCTGCTGCTCTGGGGCGTCCATATGGTCCAGAGCGGCATCCAACGCGCCTTCGGCCCCCATTTGCGGCGGTTTCTCGGGCGCACGTTGGGTGGTCGGTTCCGTGCATTCCTGGCCGGGCTCGGCGTCACCGCCGTCTTGCAAAGCAGCACCGCGACCGGGCTGATGGCGTCGAGCTTCGCGGCCGGCGGATTGGTCGATCTGGTGCCGGCGCTCGCGGTCATGTTAGGCGCCAATGTCGGCACTACGCTGATCGTGCAGCTCTTGTCGTTCGACATCAGTCGGGTCGCGCCGCTGTTCGTGCTTATCGGTGTCATCCTGTTCCGCCGGAGTTTCGCGTCTCGTACGCGCGATCTCGGTCGGGTCGCGATCGGTCTCGGATTGATGCTTTTAGCGTTGCAGCAGCTCCTTTCGCTAATCACCCCGTACGAGGACGTACCAAGCCTGCGGCTCCTAATGGGCGCGATTGCCACGCAGCCGATCATCGACGTGATTCTCGCTACCGTATTGACCTGGGCAGCGCATTCGAGTGTCGCGACGGTGCTGCTGACGGTTTCGTTGGCCGCGAAGGGTGTAGTTCCTCCCGACGCGGCGTTCGCGCTGGTACTCGGGGCCAATCTCGGCTCGGCCCTCAATCCGCTCCTTGAGGGCGCGGCCGGCGGCGATTCGCTGGCGAAGCGGGTTCCGGCCGGCAACTTGTTGAACCGACTGATCGGTGTCGGGCTCGGGCTCGCTCTACTCAATTGGATAGGGCCGCTCATGGTAACGATCGAGCCCGATGCAGGACGTGTGGTCGCCGATTTCCACACCGCCTTCAATCTCATGATGGCGATCCTATTCCTGCCGCTCCTGCGGCCCTTCGCGAGATTGTTGACATGGCTGCTGCCGACACGTGCGGCACCAACCGACCCATCACAGCCGATCTATCTGAGCGAGGCGGCGCGTGAGACCCCGGCGATTGCCCTTGCGGGCGCGGCACGAGAGGCGCTCCGCATGGCCGATGTACTGGAAGCGATGCTGCGGGGTGCCCTCGATGCACTCGATGGTGGCGACCGCAAGCGTGTGACCGATACCAAGGCGCTCGACGATGTGCTCGATCGGCTGAACAGGGCGATCAAGGTATATCTGACAGGCCTCGATCCCGATGTGCTCGACGACGACGATAATCGCCGGCTGGCGGAAATCCTCGCCTTCACCACCAATCTCGAACATGCCGGCGACATCGTCGAGAAGGGGTTGATCGCGATTGCCGCCAAGCGATTGAAGCGCGGGCTCGCCTTCTCGGTCGAGGGTCAGGCAGAAATCCGGGTCATGCTCGAACGGCTCGCCGGCAATGTGCATGCCGGAGCGGCGGTGTTCATGACGGACGATGCCCGCGCGGCGCGCAGCCTGTTAGGCGAGAAGGAGGTTTTCCGCGAGCTCGAAGCCCGAGCGACGGAGACGCACTTCGCCCGCATCCGTGCCGGCCGGATCGAGAGCGTCGAGACGAGTACTCTGCATCTTGACGTGCTGCGCGATCTCAAGCGGATAAATTCCCATATCGCCGCCGCCGCATACCCGGTTCTAGAAAGGATCGGCGAACTGCTGCCCAGCCGTCTCCGGCGGGACGCCGACACCGATGACACCCAGCCCATTGGGGCGGAGTTGCGCGACCGATAAGCACAATGAGCGAAAGCGATACAATCTTGAGCAGAGTGCGATCACCCGAAAGAGCAAGCGGCCAGGCAGTGGGGGCATCGGCGATGCAAAGGATAGCTCCGCCTCGCCACGGCGTCTCAGCAAGCGCGTCTTCCATTTGCCTGAAATCGGCAATCTTTGCCCGAACATCCTGCCTCGCCGTCCTCATGCTACAAGGGGGCAGCGGCGGACCGCTTTATCCAACGAGCAGAAGTCGGACAGCCATGCCCAATGCCGCCACGACCACGAGCGGACGGACGAGCTTCGCACCTTTAACCAAAACCGCCCGCGCTCCGAGGCGTGCGCCGATTACCTGTCCCGCCGCCATGGCGAAGCCCGCCGCCCACACCACATTCCCGCCGAGCACGAAAAAGGTGAGTGACCCGACATTGCTCGTGAAGTTGAGCAGTTTGGCATGTGCGGTCGCCGTGCGCAGGTTTTGACCGAGCAAGCCAGCCGTCGACGCGACGAGGAATGCGCCGGTACCGAGACCGAGCAATCCGTCATAAAAGGCGATGCCGCCCGCTACAAGGGGCGCGAAAAACGCCATCGGCAGGCGCTGTCGCTGGTCCGCATCACCGAGGCGGGGAGACAACAAGAAATACAGCGCAACAGCGATGAGAACGAGCGGTATAAGCCGCCGCAAAACGCCGACATCGATTTGTTGGACCACGAGAGTGCCAAGCGCCGCGCCGACCAACGCACAGAGAGCCGCCGGCCACATCGCCGGCCCGTCGATGGTACCGGCACGCGCAAAGGTCAGGGTGGAAGAACCGGTGCCGAATGCCCCTTGCAGCTTGTTCGTGGCGAGCGCCTGTGTCGGCGGGAACCCGAGAGCCAGCAGGAGGGGCACCGTGAGTAGACCACCCCCACCGGAGATCGCGTCGAGACAACCGATCCCAATCGCACACGCGAATAAAAGCGCCGCCAACTCAAGACCGATCGATGGCTCCATCGCGTCAGTGGTTTCGCACGTGGGACAGCATATCGAAGGGCTGAGCGGTCATTCCTCCGGTGGCTGATCGACCATCAGGCCGCGCAGCTTTTCCATGTCCGATACGACCGCTGTTGCCGCATGATCCTCCATCGCCCGATAGAGCGCCAGAACCTCGTGGCCCATCGAAGTCAGCCGAGCACCGCCGCCACCGACGCCGCCCTTTGTTGCGTCGATCAACGGCTCCCGGAAACAGGCATTCATGGTCTTCGTGAGCAACCATGCGCGGCGGTAGCTCATCCCCATGCATCGCCCGGCGGCGGCGATCGAGCCGGTATCCCCGATCGCCTGCAACAGCGCGGCCTTGCCGGGCCCGATCGCAATGGACGATCCCAGCAGGATGCGGATGCGGGGTTCCAGCCGATCGTTTGGCATGGTCCTGATACCACACTCTATCGCGGGTTCCGGGAGGAGACCGGGGCTCATCACCCAACCGAAGCCACAACGGTCGCACCGAGCGCGCCGAGCATGACGACAAGCCACGGCGGCACCCGCCAGAACACCAGTAACAGGAAGGCGGCGACCGCGAGCCCGAAATCCGCCGGCGTGAAGATCGCGCTTGTCCAAACCGGCGTGTAGAGCGCGGCGAGCAGGAGCCCGACCACGGCGGCATTGACGCCTCTGAGCGCCGCCTGCACCGCCGTGCGGCGACGCAGCGCATCCCAGAACGGCAGCAGACCCATCAAGAGGAGGAAGGTCGGAAGATAGATCGCGACCAGGCAGATGAGCCCGCCGATCCAGCCGTTCGGCTGCGGTCCCATGGCGGCGCCCAGATAGGCAGCGAAGGTGAAGAGCGGCCCCGGCACCGCCTGCGCGGCACCGTATCCGGCGAGAAACGCATCGTTGCCGACCCACCCGGGCGGGACGACCGCCTGCTGCAGCAACGGCAGCACGACGTGGCCGCCGCCAAAGACGAGCGCGCCGGAGCGGTAGAAGCTGCTGAACAGCGCGACCGAGTGATTTGAGGTCGCCGCAGCGATGAGCGGCAAGCCGAACAACAGGGCGAAGCACAGCACCAGCGCGACGATTGCGAGTGGACGGGCGATGCGCACGGCGAGCGGCTTTTCCGGGGTGACGGCTGTTGCCGGGAAAAAGCGCCAGCCGATCAGGCCGCCCGCGACAATGGCGCCGATTTGGCCGGCGGTCGACGGTATAGCAAGCGCCAGCAGCGCCGCTCCCACGGCAAGCGTCGCGCGCTCGCGATCAGGACAGAGATTGCGCGCCATCCCCCACACCGCCTGGGCGACGACGGCCACGGCCACGATCTTCAGGCCGTGCAGCCATGGCACATGGCTGATGTCGCCCAGGGTACCCACCCCGTAGGCAAAGAGGATCAGCGCCGCCGCCGAAGGTGCGCTGAACCCGAACCAGGCGGCGAATGCTCCGGGGAGGCCGGCGCGCAGGGTGCCGATGGTAATGCCGACCTGGCTGCTGGCCGGCCCCGGCAGGAATTGGCAGAGCGCGACGATATCGGTGTAGGCCGCTTCGTCCAGCCATTTGCGGCGCTCGACGAACTCGGTGCGAAAATAGCCGAGATGCGCGACCGGCCCGCCAAAGCTCGTCAGCCCCAGCTTGATGAAGACGCGCAGGACTTCGAAGGCCGAACCGCGCTGGCCTGCCGTCCCGGTCGCTTCAGTGGCTATAGTCATGAAGCGCCCCGGTTTGCTGGAGCTGCCCGTGGTGAGCGTCGCGTGTCTTCGGCTGAGCGGGTGCCGGCCGATCCCGGCGTTTGCTCGAACCGCGGCATGACCTCTCCGGCTAATAGCTCAAGGGTCCTGACGACCTCCTCTTGAGGAAGATTTCCAAGAAAACCTGTCACCAGCATGAAGTTGCCGAAGCCGAGCTCCTCATGGAGGGCGGCGATTCGATCGGCAACCGTGTCCGGGCTGCCGATGATCGCCACCTCGCGAAGCCAGCGTTCGGTTTCAAGCTCTTCTTCGGTCGAGATCCGCCGCCGCACCTGCTCGCCGCCGCGGCGATAGCCGGCGGTGAGTTTCTCGGCCGCGGGCCGGGCCGCCTGATACGCCGCCGCGTCGGTTTCGCCGACCACGACGAAGCGGCCGATCGGCACTTGTGCCACATCGCCGCCGGCATCCTTGAACGCGGCGATGCAGCGGCGGATGCTGTCCACCGATTGCTGGCTGCCCTGGAACAGGACGAGCCCCTGCTGGCCGATCCAGGCGGCGGATTCCTCGCGATATGTCGCCACGTACACCGGCGGATGGGGAAGCTGGACGCATTTCGGCTCGATCGACTCGGTGCGGGAGCCGACCTGGACGGTCGGCTCCGTCCAGTAGCGGATCAGTCTCTCGAAACCGGAATCGAAGGCGGCCGAGCGATCCTCGTAGTCGAGCCCCCAGGCTTCGAAATACCGGCTTGTGTTGCCGCGCGAGACGCCAAAATCGACGCGGCCCTCGGAGAGCACGTCGAGGGTCGCGATCTCCTCCGCCAGTCGTATCGGTTCGAAGAGCGGCAGCACCAGAACCGAGAAACCGATCCGGATCGTGCTGGTCCGCATCGCCAGGGCGGTCGCCAGCAAGATCGGAGAGAGACAGACACGGCTTCCCTGCCCGAAATGCTCCTCGTTGATCCACAGGCCGTCGTAGCCGAGAGCCTCGGCCAGCGGGCCGAGCTCGATCAGGCTCCTCGCGGACTCATCCAGGCCGGCACCGCATCCCGATAGGTCAAAGCGCATTTCCAAACATCCCCCTCAACATCGCCAAGTGCAGTCCCCCGATTCAACCCGACTCGATTGCGGCATCAGACGTAGTCGAATAGCGCCATGAAGCCGAAATCCATGTGCAGCTGCTGGTGGCAGTGGAACAGCGTCGGCCCCGGGTTGTCGGCGACGAAATCGACTTCCAATTCCTGGAACCCGCCGAGCATGACGACATCCTTGATCACGCCGGACGTCGGCTTGCCGCCGATCCGCGTCAGCTCGAAGCTGTGCCGGTGCAGGTGAAGCGGATGGACGTCGTCGCTCGCGTTGCGGAGTTTGAGCCGGTAGCGGCGCCCCTGGTGCAGCGGAAAGCGGGGCGTCATCGCTTCCATCGAGAAGGCGTCACCGTTGACGGTCCATCGGTTGAAGCCATGCGCCGCGGCGTTGCGCTTGACGAAAATCATCTCGATTGTCTCGTCAGGCGCGACCGGTGACGCATTAGCCTTGCCGAAACGCGCGTAATCCCAGCGGAACGGCTTCGGCTTCGCCCATTGCGGCTTCCCCTTGTGCCCGGCGTATTCGACGACAAGCCCCATGCCATGACCGCGGTCGTCGTCGGCGAGATCGCCCATCACCCAGATGCCGGGATGCCGCATCTCGACCGTGGCCGAGACCCGTTCGGCAGTGCCGAGCCACAGCACCGGCACCTCGGCCGGGTTCGGCACCGGGTTGCCGTCGAGCGCAACGACGCGGAACACATGACCGGGGAGCGCGAGGCTGCGGATTTCGGTCGCGCTCGCATTCAGCAAGTGGAACAGGATGCGCTCGCCTTCCTTGACACGGAGCGGCTCGCCCTGTCCGAGCATCTTTCCGTTGATGCTGAACAGCCCATAGCCGACTTCGAAGCCTTTGGTTTTCTCCGCGGCCTCGTCGTCGGCCTTCTTGCCGATCTGCTGCAATGCCTCGACCGGCGCGCCGGCGAGCATGTCTATGCTCATGTCGCCGCCGCGGCTGAAGGACGGCGCAAACTCCTTCAATAGCAGGAAGATTTCGCGGTCATAGGCGCCGGGATTGTCCTTCGGCTCGATATAGACCGGCCCGGCCTGGCCGGTGTAGGTGCCGCGGTTCAGATCCCCGCCGGCAACAACATGAGTGTGATAGAAGCGGAAGCCCGCTGGTTTCGGCGTGAAGGCGAGCTGCCGCATGCCGTGCGGCGGCACGAAGGGCGAGCCCTCCTCCGACGCGCCGTCGACCTCGCTCGGGATCGTCTGCCCGTGCCAATGGACCAGTTCGGGCGTATCGGTATCGTTGAAAACATCGATGACCACCGGCTGCCCTTCCTTGAAGCGCAGCAGCGGGCCGGGAAACGCGCCGTTGTACAGCGTGGTCGATACGATGTGGTCGGGAGCAAGCTCCACCAGACCGGCGGCGATCCGCAGCGTGTAATCCGCCTTCGGCGGAGGCCCGGACCCGGCGGCCCAAGCCCACCTCGGCAAAGCCGTGGCGAGCGGGGACAACCCCGCGAGTTTCAGGAAAGAGCGGCGGTCGATCGTCACGACCGGGCTCTGGGGGCAGAGAGCAACCGAACCCGCTTCAGGACTTGCAGACGCGCGCCCGGTGATCCTTCCGGACGACTTGCCGTTCGGGTCGCGCGGTTAAAGCAGGTCGAAAGAATTTGGCAGGGCGCCGGGCGCCCGGCAATCACTCGTCCTCGAACAGTTCGCCGAACAGCTCCCGCACCTTGATCTTGGCTGCGGCGAGCGCTTCCTTCCCGGCGGGAGTTGCGCGATAGACCCGCCGCGCGGCGCTGCCCGCCCGTTCCTCTACTGAGGTGAGCAATCCCCTTTCTTCGAGACCGTGCAGGATCGGATACAGCGTGCCGGCGCTCAGCTTGTAGCCGTGCCGCGCCAACTCCTCGATCATGGCAAGCCCGTATACCGGCTCGTTCGCCGCGTGGTGCAGTACATGGAGCCGGATGAGGCCGGCATAGAGAAATCGATCGTCCATTCAGCCGTTCCGATGACGCCGCCGGGATCCGGTAGTGTAACACTTGCGGGGAAAAGTTTCGGGGCAGTGCGATCATATCGGGACTCATCAACGAAATACGATATCGGTATCCGATATTGGTGCAAAGAAAGGCCCCCGTCCAGCGCAAAGCTCCTGCGGGACCATCGCACCACCGGAGCGAGCAACGCTGTAGATCGTCTCGTTGCACCCTGGATGAACCCGACCGGCTGGCGGATGAAGGCGATGCAACGGCCAGGCGTGGCAGCGGAGAAGGTGGTTCGTGGTAAAGGGCCTTGCCGCCTATTGCGGACTTCTGACGATGATAGTGGCGCTGTTTCTGCTGGTTCCCGGTCTCGATCTGGCGATGAGCCGGGCGTTCTACGATCCTCATCAAGGCTTCTTTCTGACCGCGTGGCCGCCAGTGCGCTTTATCCACGTGGGCATCCCCTGGATGACGCGGGGGATTGTCGTTCTCGCCCTCATCGCGTCGGCTTGGCTCTTCGTGAGCGGACGGCCGATCTGGCGTCTCGACCGCAAGGCGCTTCTCTTCATCGTCATGTCGATGGCTCTCGGCCCCGGCCTGCTCACCAACACGGTGCTGAAGGACCATTGGGGAAGGGCGCGACCCAGCCAGATCGAACCCTTCGGCGGCACGAAGGAATTCACCCCCGCACCGTTGCGCGCCGACCAATGCCTGCACAACTGTTCCTTTGTCTCCGGCCATGCGGCGCTCGGCTTTTCGCTCGTTGCCTTCGCATTTCTGCTCCCGCCCGGCCGGCGGCGATGGGTGGGGCAGACAGCCGCCATCGCTTTTGGGGCGGTGGTCGGGCTCGCCCGCATCGCGGAAGGTGCGCATTTCCTGTCGGATGTCGTTTATGCGGGGCTGCTCGTCTATGGCACGAGCTGGTTGCTCTGTCGGTGGATCGTCGAGCAGGATCGCCTCGCCACGCCCGCACCGCTGCGGCTGTATCGGGCACTCGGCGGCGCGACCGGGGTGGCTTGCCGTCGCGCGGCGCAGCTTTACGAGTTTCCGGCCGGACGCATGGGACTATGGGCCGCCGGGATCGCCATCCTCGCCGCACTGGCGATGATGTTCATCGATGAGCCGCTCGCCCGGTATTTCCATGCCCAGAACCAGGCACTCAGTGCGCTGTTCCAGCCGATCACGCTGCTCGGCCTCGGCTATCCCTATCTGCTGCTGTCCGGGCTCGCCTATATCGCGCTGCGCTGGGGCGGTGCGGCACCCCGGCTGCGGCCGTTGGCAGCACGGATGCGCGATGCCGCCTGGATACCGCTCTTCCTCTTGATCTCGATCGGCGGCTCCGGGCTTTTCGTTGATGTACTCAAAGTGATCTTAGGCCGGACCCGACCGAAGCTGCTCTTCACCCAGGGAACCGACTATTTCAGCGGGCTCGCCTTTCGGGCGGACCATTGGTCGTTCCCGTCCGGCCATACGACGACCATTGCCGCGGTGATGACAGCCCTCTGGCTGCTTTGGCCGCGGCATGTGCTGCTCTACATCGTGATCGCGGTGATCGTCGCCGCGAGCCGTCTCGTGATAGGCGCGCATTATCTGAGCGATGACATCATTGGCGGCTTCGTCGGGGTCCTGTCGACGCGGGTCATCTGGTTTTACGCGCAGCGTCGACCCGTGATTCATCGGTCGTAATTTACTGGGCAATGGCGGTTAACAGCGTCACGCCACCCCAGAGAATGAGAGCGATGCCTCCCGCCTGCCCCAGCATGGGGCCGGCCGGGATCATCTTTTCTGCCAGGACAAACAGTGCCAGCGTGGCGATCCAGAGGGCATTCATCAGACCGCCGACGAACAGCAGCGCCATCATGGCCCAGCAGCAGCCGAGACAAAAGAGCCCATGCCGCAGCCCCATACGGAAGGCGCCCAGCGCTCCTCCTTGCCAATACCGGCTCAGGAACTCGATCGGCGATCGGCATCGCTGCAGGCATGCTTGTTTTAGCGGCGTGAGTTGGTACACGCCGGCGAGGAGGAACACGGCCCCCACGAGGGAGGTGTCGACGAATGCCAGGGCCGGAGACAGGAGGCTTTCATGTTCCAGCCCCCATTGCGCGCCGGTCGCTGCGATGCTGAATGCGGCCCAGAGGACCAGATAGGCGAGGGCGAAAAGCCCGGTCGCGTACGGGGTGCTGGTTGCGGACCGCTTCCGGTTGATCGTGGCAAAGAGAAGGATCATCGGCGCCGCGCTCGGGAGCATCATCCCCGTCATCATCACGATCCACATGACAAGCATCACGTGGGAGGTGGTGAGGGTCCACGGCATAGGCATCATGACGTCGCCCATGGCCATGTTCATCGTGGTGTCTGTGCCGGCGCCGAGGAGAATATAGGTCCAGGCGAGAACGACGATGCCGGCGAGCGCTCCCGCGACGATGGCGCGGTCGCGACGCGCCAGCCACACGATCGCCGCGTCGCGGCTCATCGCCAGCGCGGGGCGAGCCCGCACCGGAGCGCACGACAGAACGCCATCACCCTTCTCCTCGGCCGAGCGCCCAGAGTAGGCTCAGGCTGCGACGCCTGTCGGGGTCTGTTCGACCTTGGCCAACGAGCTATGTCCTTCGGATACGGTGAACTTGATGCCGCCGGTGCTCTCGATCCGGGCGTTGGCGATTTCGGCTTTGTGGTGCTCGAATCCCTCGGGCGTGACCACCTCGATGCGGTGCGGCGCACCGGTCACCGGGTTGCGGATCGGCTTGGTTTCCGTCTCCAGCACGCCGGGGATCGACACAAGCGCCGTGCGGCCGTCCATGTCGAACGCGAAGGCGATCGGGGCAAAAATGGGGTCGAGCATTTTGGAGACGATCAGGCTGAAGATGTGAAAGAGCGTGCCCTCCGCCGCATGCTTGCCGGAGAGGATCTGGAACAAGGCGTCGCGCTGCTCCGCCGTGGCCCGGTCGTCGATGATCGCCTGCACCGTGCCGTTGCCCTCGTGCAGCGGACCGGGAAAGTCGACCACTACGAAGAAGCTTAAGCCGTCCAGCGTCGTGCTGCCGAAATGGCCGCGCTCGATACGCATGCCGAGCAAGCCCTGGCAGTTGCCATGCGTCGGTCGCGCATTGAAGTCGCACGGGCAGCCGAACGCACAGTTGCAGTTCTTGATCCAGTCGCCGCGAAGACGCCAGTCGGTTCCTTGCATTTGAGCCTCCCTGTTCGAATGAATTCCCTTGGATTACGCGATTTCCGCAGCTTCGATGGGCAGGCCGGCCACCTTCCATTCCGGAAAGCCGTCCTCCAGCCGCCGCACCTGATAGCCCCGCTGCCGCAGCAGCGCGACCGCCTCAAACGAGAGGACGCACCACGGGCCGCGACAATAGGCGACGATCTCCTGATCCGGCGGCAGCTCCGCCAGCCGCCGTTCCAATTGCGAGAGCGGGATGTTGAGCGCATCGGGCAAGTGACCGTGCGCGAACTCGTCCTCCGGCCGGACATCCAAGACCGTTGCCGTTCCTGAGCGCAGCCGATCGAGCAATTCGTCGCGCGATACCGGCTCCAACTCGTCCCGCGCCCGGAAATAGCTCGCCATCACCCGCGCGATCTCGGCGCTGTTGCGCTCGCCGACCCGGCTGAGGGCAAGCAGCAGGCCGACGACGGCCTCCTCTCCGGCAAGGCGATAGTACACGCGCTTGCCCTCGCGCCTGCCCACAACGAGTGCAGCGCGGCGGAGAAGTTGCAAGTGGCGCGAAGTGTTCGCCAACGTCAGGCCAGCCCGCGCCGCCAAATCCTCGACGCTGCGCTCGCCCTGGCCGAGATGTTCCAGCAGCTCGAGGCGATGCGCGTGACCGAGCGCCTGCGCGATCTCGGCGAGGCTGGCGAATACGTGCTGTTTTGGACCGCGGTTTGACATCTTTCTCTATCTGGGATCAATCCGCAAATTGATTGAACAAGGGAGCCACCCGCTTTGCTGCGTTCCAAGTAAAAGCCTTGTTCCTTATCTTCTCTGTTTCTCTCTGTTGAAAAATAGATATTTGACCAAAGCCGCAGCGGCAAGGACCAGGACCACGACGGCGAGTACGCCCCAGAGGCCCATACCCCACATCATTCCACCGTCCATGCCGCCCATCATTCCTTGCATCACCCAGTCCTCATAATAGTCAGAGTACTATACCGCCGTGCCCAAATAAAGGCGGCAGTTGGTATTACGATCCATTGCAGAACAGGCGACAGGCCGGTGCACAGCGGGGGTAATCGCGGCATCAACTCCGAATATGTCCAGGTGTGAAGCACTTCGACGTTCCGGTATTCGCTGAATACGGTGTAGCCAAGCCCGATCGTGAGGGTGAGCAGGGCAACGCGCACAAAGCCCGTGCTCGGCCAGGCGCGGTCCCCGGCGATCACCACAGCCGCAGCCAGCGAGGTGAGCGCAATCAGCACATCGCCTATCGTGCAGTGAACGACGGCGAACGCAATCTGCCCCATTGAGCCCGTCTGCCCGATTGTGTAGAGCGGCAGATGCGTGGGTTCCCTCAGAAGTTCGAGGGCCGTGGTTGCGATCAGATACGCGCGCACCACCGCGAGCCAGTTGGCCGCGCTCGCCTCACGAGGATGGCTCACCAGAGCACCTATTCCCGACCACCGCGTGCGCGCTCCGACCGATGCAATACCTTCCCCCTTCTTCGCGAAATCCCCGTCACTCCGACCGCGGCGGCGCGACCTTTCCGTTGTAAATCTCCGGGCGTCGCGGCCCTCCCTCGACCTTCCCCGCAAGACTGTGAATATGAGCAGCTTCCGAGCGCGCGGATCATCGCCCGGCTGTGTCAGGCCCGGCGGCTAACCCTTCTTCTCCGGTTGGGGTGCCAAGGTCGGACCCGGCTGCATGTGGCTTTCCATCATGCGATTGCAGTTCTCCATCATCCGGCTCATCTGCTGAATCATATTCATCGTCATAGGCGTGTTGCCGTTCTCCATCATGCTGCTTGGAGGCGACGACGGCATTTTTTCCTGGTCCTCGGCATAGGCCGCTAACACGAAACCGGCGATCAGCACGGAAGACGCGACAATGATCCTGAGGCGGGGCATGGCTTCCTCCAAGATGTTGCATATTGGCAGATCAATCAGTAGATTGATTGACTGTCAGCCATCGGTCAAGGCTCCCGATGGCCCGCGCTCCTGGGAGGTCCGAATGATCCTGCGTCAATTCCTCCATCCCGACCCCGTTGCGATCTCCTACCTGTTCGGCTGCGGCGGTCACGCCGCCTGCGCCGTGGTGGACCCGATTGGAGACATCGCACCATATCTGCGGGTGGCCGACAACACCGGCATGCGCATCCGCTTCGTCATCGACACCCATATCCACGCCGATCATCGTTCGGCCGGCCTCGCTCTCGCCCGCGAGGCGGGTGCCGAATACGTCTTGCACGCGGGAGCGGAGGTTGCTTTCCCGTTCCATGCCGTGAAGGACGGTGACCAGCTGCCGCTTGGGAACGTCGTTGTCGATGTCCTGCACACGCCCGGCCACACGCCCGAGCATATCTGCCTTGTGGTCACCGACCGCACCCGCGCGGACGAACCCTGGTTCGTGCTGACCGGCCATACCCTGATGGTCGGCGATGTCGGCCGCACCGAGCTGGCAAGCGACGCCGCGGCGGGCGCGCGCATCCTGTTCTCGAGCCTCGCACGCCTGAAGGCGCTGCCCGACCATATCGAGGTATTGCCGGGCGCCTATGCCGGTTCGGTATGCGGCCGGCGGCTCAGCGGCAAGCCGTTCTCGACGATCGGCTTCGAGCGCCGCCACAACGCCGCCTTCCGGATCGATGCGCAAGATGCGTTCGTCGAGTTCATGGTGACGGATATTCCGCCGGCGCCCCCCGAAGCGTCCGAATTGCGCGCCTGGAACGCGGGACTGCACGCCGTCGCGGCAAAATGACCATGGCCGGCAACGCCACGGCGGCACCCGGCGGCATCGCCCTCGGCGTCCGCGCCAACCTGAACCAGTTTCTGCTGCTGATCCTGTTGAACGCCTTCGTCGGCGGCATGGTCGGGCTGGAACGCACGGTCGTGCCGCTGATCGGGTCGGAGACCTTCCACCTGGCGTCGGCCAGCATTATCACCGGGTTTATCGTCAGCTTCGGGGTCGTCAAAGGGCTGACCAATCTGGTCTCAGGCCAACTTGCCGAGACATGGGGCCGCAAGCATACGCTGGTCTTAGGCTGGCTCTTCGGGCTGCCGGTGCCGTTCATGATCATGTGGGCGCCGAGCTGGGGCTGGATCATTGCCGCCAACGCGTTGCTGGGGATCAACCAGGGACTCGCCTGGTCGATGACGGTCTTGATGAAGATCGATCTGGTCGGACCCAAATCGCGTGGCCTCGCCGTCGGCCTCAACGAGTTCGCCGGCTACGGCGCGGTCGGCCTGACGGCATTTCTGACCGGCTGGATCGCGGCGCGCTACGGGCTGCGTCCCTACCCCTTCTACATCGGTATCGTTTATGCCGCGCTTGGACTCGGACTTTCTATCCTGGTGGTGCGCGACACCGGCGACCACGTGCGCCACGAGGTTCAGGCGCATGGCCATGGCGCCGCCGAGGCGCTCGGATTTTGGGACGTGTTCCGGCGGACCAGTTTTGGCGACCGGCGGCTGTTTGCCGCCTGTCAGGCGGGCCTCGTCAACAATCTGAAAGACGGCATGGCGTGGGGGCTGTTCCCGCTGTTCTTCCTCGCCCATGGAATCGGCGTCGAGCGGATCGGCGTGCTGAAGGCGGTCTATCCGGCGTGCTGGGGCATATTGCAGATCGTCACCGGCCCGCTCAGCGACCGCATCGGGCGGCGCGGGCTGGTGGTCTGGGGCCTGTGGCTGCAGTCTGCGGCGATTGTGCTGACCGCGCTCACCGGCAGTTTCGCGTGGTGGCTGCCGGCAAGTGCGTTGCTCGGTCTCGGCACCGCGATGGTCTACCCGACGTTGATTGCCGCGATCTCGGACGCCGCCCATCCGGCGATGCGGGCGCGCGCGCTCAGCGTCTATCGCTTCTGGCGCGACCTCGGCTATGCGGTAGGCGCCCTAGCATCAGGCGTGATTGCCGATTTCTTCGGCTTCGAAGCTGCGATCCTGGCCGTCGCCGCACTCACTCTTGCGTCCGGCGGTGTCGCCGCCGCTATGATGCGTGACGAGGTGCGATGACCACAGGCGATCGGAACTCCGGTATGATTTTGCCGCAAATCCGGCCGACCCCGCCGCGGCTGCATTATGCCTGGATCATAGTCGCCATCACCTTTGCGGCGGTGGTCGTAACCGCCGGCGTGCGCGCCACGTCGAGCGTGCTGATCGTGCCGCTCGAAGGGGAATTCCACTGGTCGCGGGCGACGATCTCCCTCGCCGCCGGCGTCAACCTGCTGCTCTACGGGGCGGTCGGCCCCTTTGCCGCGGCGGTGATGGAGCGCTTCGGGGCGCGCCGCACGATCGCCCTGGCGCTGGCGGCGGCGGCGTTCAGCGTGGCGCTGACCCCGGCGATGAGCGAACCCTGGCAGCTCATCCTGCTGTGGGGCGTCGCGGTGGGCCTCTCCACCGGGTTTGTCGGCGGGTATCTGGCGGCGTTCATCGCCGCGCGCTGGTTTCGCGCCCGCCAGGGGCTCGTCGTCGGCGTCTTGACCGCGGCCAACGCCGCCGGTCAGATCGTTTTCCTGCCCGCGATGGCGGCGCTCGCGACCCATGCCGGCTGGCGGGTCATGTCGCTGGTCCTGGCCGGGACCGTCGTCGCTTTCCTGCCGGTGCTGCTTCTGTTGATGCGCGACCGGCCGGAGGATCTCGGCCTGGCGCGTTACGGCGAGGCAGGGTCGCGGCCGGCCGCTCCACCCGAGGGCAATCCGGTCGCGGTGGCGTTCGGCGCGCTGGCGACATGCGTGCGCTCGAGGGACTTCTGGCTGATCTCCGGCGGCTACTTCGTATGCGGCGGCACGACCAATGGCCTGATCGGCACCCCTGATTGCGGCCTGCGTCGATCATGGATTGAGTGAGGTCGCCGGCGCGGGCCTGCTCGCCGTCACCGGGGCTTTCGCGTTGGTGGGCGGGACGATCGCGGGCTGGCTCAGCGACCGCTGGGACAACCGGCTTCTGCTGTGTTGCTATTATGGATTTCGCGGCTTGGCGCTGCTCTATCTGCCCTTCGCCTTCGGCATGTCGTCTTACGGCTTGTTTCTGTTCAGCATGGTTTACGGTCTCGACTGGATCGCCAGCGCGCCGCCGACCGTGCGTCTCCTCATCGGCGCCGTCGGCGCCGAGAGGATCGGAATCATGGTCGCCTGGATCACCGCCATCCATCAGATCGGCAGCGCCTCTGCCGCCTACCTCGCGGGCCTCATGCGGGTATCCTTCGGCACCTATTTCGAGGCCTTCATCCTGTTCGGGATCTTGTTGATAGCGGCGGCCGTGATGGTGCTGTTCGTCAGCACCGGTCACGGCGGGCGCGATCGAGAGATCGCCCTCGCCACGGCAGCTTGAGCAGATTGCCTGACCCATCATCGAGAAGGAGGAGGGGATGAGTGACGGTTTACCAGTCCATGCGATAGCGCTGCGCGAAGAGGTCAAGACCAAGTACCGCGAGGTCGCGGTCAATCCGCGCGGAAGCTTCCATTTCCATACCGGACGCCCGTTGGCTCGGCGCTTGGGCTATGACGAGGCGGTCGTCGCCCGAATGGCCGACAGCGCTATCGAGGCGTTCGCCGGTGTCGGCAATCCATTTTCGCTCGGCGCAATGCGACCGGGAGAGCGTGTCGTCGATCTCGGGTCTGGCGGCGGCTTCGACTGCTTTGTTGCCGCCGCGCAGGTGGGGGTCGAGGGCCGCGTCGTCGGGGTCGATATGACCGAAGAAATGCTGGCCCGCTCTCGCGCCGCAGCGGCGGCAATGGGTCTCCAACAAGTCGCGTTTCGCCAAGGCGTCATCGAGGACTTGCCGGTCGAGGATGGGTCGGCCGACGTTGTGATGAGCAATGGCGTCATCAATCTTTGCGTCGACAAGCGCCAGGTCTTTGCCGAGGTCCTGCGGGTGCTGAAGCCCGGCGGGCGTTTGCAGTTTGCCGACATCGCGAATGGCAAGGAGGTCCCGGCGGGAGCGCTCCGCAACATCGACCTGTGGACCGATTGAATTGCCGGTGGCCTGCCGTGCGCAGGTTGGCGGCAAATGCTTGAGGAAACCGGTTTCGTCGATATCCAGATCGGCCCGCCGGTTGACACCTTTGGCGGCGCCGGGGGTGAGAGCAAGGCGCGGCTGTTCGAGGTCTACGGCTACGCTTTTCTGGCACACAAATCGAAATAGTCGATGCAGAGCGCGCGAACCGATTACGTGGTGCCGACGCCGGTATGGGCATAGGCGGCGTTCGACGCGAGCAACAGTAGGCCGGTGACTAAGGCTCGACGGTACATGGCTCACCCTTTCAGAGGGGGTTGTGACGGTCGAACGAGCAGGGGGCAGCGGCGTCGCCTCGTCAATGCGTCGACACGCCGGCAGGCAGCGGGCTTCTACCGAGCGCGACGGGGTTCCGCCGCCACGCCGAAGCCCAGCCCCAGCGTCGTCCAGAGCAGGAGTTGTGCCCCGATCGAGGCGATTCGGAACTGCCACAGCACGTTGGCCGGGAATTGTTCGGGCACCTCATTGACGACAGGCAGCGCCACGCCCGCGACGATCATCGCGACCAGATAGACGGCGCCGGCGATGAGGCACCCATTCCACGCGCCGAAGCGGGGCTGAAGCCGGACGCGCACCATTCCGGCGCCGACCATCGCCGCGAGCGACAGGGCGATCATGCTGAAATAGAGCGCGGTGCGCATGCCGATCGTCTCGGCTTCGCCGACCGATGGCGGGTTGGGCGGAAATTTGAGGATGGGCACGACACAGACCGCGACAAACCCCGCTCCCGCGAGCAGGGCGGCGGTGGCGCGCGGCGAAAACTCGCCCATGCGGCCATAGGCGAGCGCGAATGCCAAAGCGAAAAGCCCGCCAAAGGCGGCGCTGTAAACCGCTATGCCGGTAAACAGGCCGAGGCCGGCCTGGACCTGGCGGCTGACCAATTGGGGATCCGACTCTTGCTTGGGAGCCTCCGCGCCTGGGTGGGTATGCGCGTCGCCGTGAGCATGCGCTTCGGCGTGAGCCTTGGCAGCTTCGAGCTGAGCCTCGAAGGCGATCGCCCGGTCGACTGGCGGCTCGCCGGCAAGCTTCAGAAAACCGCAACAGATTATGCCCGCGAACACGCCAACCAGCATGCCGCGCCACAACAGGACGCCGACCATGTCGCGCCCTCCCCTTAGTGGCAGGGGAAGCCGAGCAGATGGCGTCCATCGTGGACGAATTCGTGCACGTACATTCCCGAGATCAGCGAAGTGGCGCCTTCCTCGACGCCGACGAAATAGACCGCCAGAAGCAGAAGCAGCCCGCCGAACACGGCCCACGGCAATACCTCGCGCACCGGAATGGCGGCCGGTCGAAGTGTGGGGGCAAAGGCGGTGATCGTCATCGTTTGATGTCCGTGGGATGGCGCGTCCCGTTAGAGGCTGTCGCTTACACGAGGGGGGTCTGACTCTCGGCCGCGCGTTCCCGGCGTGAACCGATTACAGTGGCGCGACCGTGCGGGGTTCTCACCAGCTTCCGCACCTCGCATCGACGGCACCGATCATAGAAGTCGCCATTTCTCCCTGTCAATCGGGCGATCAGAAATGCGCTTCCTGCCTGGCCGCCATCACCGGGGCTTGGCCTGTATGACCCTTTTGAGGTCAAACCCCTCGGTTCCACCTGATCCGGCGAACGGCCGGAATCGGGAGCGCCGGGAGACCGGCAAAGAGCAGATGGTGCGAGTCCATTACGATGAAGGAGCAGCGATCCACATCGGCCCCGAGTCAATGCGCGGGCGGTCGTGAGGCCGTACGTGAAGCGTTGACAGGGGAGTGCGCAGGCCAGCCATTGAGCCGCGAAAAGGCCGATATTCCGGATGCCGACGCCGTCCGATACGCGGAAGGCCACACGAAGGGGCGCGCTATCGCAAGCTCCCCGACGACCCGGCGTGGTCGGAGACCCTGGTATGTGCAGACACTCTTTGTTCGGGAACCGGGAGGTCTCGTGGTTGACCAAGGCGGCACACCGCGATTGGTCCGCATCGGGAAGGCGAGGAGCCGAAGCCGATGATGCACGGCCACGAGAAGTCTGATCCTGCCATAGTAGCGAAGAAGCCTGCGAACAATGCCGGGCAACCGGCGGCGGAGCGGGTGGAGCGAAGGGCGGGAACCGAGGGGAATGCGGGCCAGCAAAGCACGCGCCGGGCGCAGAACCGAGAAAGCGTGCCACGGGCGCTGGAGCGCGTACGGCAACCCTCAACGCTTGCCGTCAAACACCCGAGGTAGGAGCCGGATGCGGGAAACCCGATCGTCCGGATCTGTGCGGGGGGCTTCCGGAGACGGGCGTCCCTACCGCACGCATCTCGGCCACCTGGGGTACCGGCGTGAACGACGGTTCGCCACCCAGTTGCTGCAATTCGTCATGGATCAGATGCCTAGCCCACGCTTTCGCCCAAAACTCCAATCAACCCCGCCGGCACGAGACATAACGCCCGCGACTTGTCTCCCGAGTTGCCGCTCCAAAGCGCGTCGCCAGGGCACCAACTGGAAGCCGAGGCCATCGTCAATCATGGCGAATCTCCCCGACGCGAGGGTGATGCGCTGACGATAGACGCCAGCGACGTGCTCGCCCTCGGCCGACGGGCGGTGCGCGAGGCCCGTTTCGGCTGACAGTCTGGCGACCGCGTCGTCCAGTTCGCGCTGCCGCAGGGTGTTGAGGAGATCACGCGAAAAAATGACCCGCTGGCCTTTCCGGTGCGCCAGACCTTCCTCGACGAGGTGACCGACACGACGGTCCATCGCCTCGCGGACCTCGGCGCCGAACCCTCCGCCGCCAGTCGCAGGCTCCCGTGCGAGAAGCTGCCGGTCGATCCAGGTGGCGCCCGGTGCGCTCACCTGCGCCTCGATCGTAAGATCGGAACGGGTGGCGAGCGACAGGCGAGTGCGGCCGGTCGCATCCTCATAGACCCGGGCCTCGACGATCGCACCCGGCTTTGCGTCGCCGGTCATCTCCAGGTCGGAGAAGCGCAGATGGTGGGTGCGCCCATCGACGCCCTCCACGATCGCATAGGCCGATCCCTTGAGCTCGTCGTGCAGCCCGCGTGCGACCAGGCGCCCGAGCACGGGCTCGGCAGCGCCATTGCCGTGTAGGGCGAAGCCCGCGACATCCGGCTCGCGACCCGCTCCGGTCATCGCGCGGTGCATCGTCTTGATGATGTCCCCGCGGATTGAAAGGTCGCGCAAGGTCTGGTCGATGTCCGGCTTCAACGCCCAACGACCCGATCCGACCAGCTCGGCGAGACCCAGACGTTCAAGCTTTGCGGCGCGTCCGAGCAACAGCCGCCGCAGTTCCGGACCGTGGTCCGTGCCTCCTGGGCGCAGGTCGACGATACCGCCGCCCTCGTCGGCGGCGATCCGGAGCCCGACATCGAGCCCGGTCCAGCGCTCCGCCTCGACTTCGCGGGCGAGCGCCGCGCTGATCTCGTGTTCGCTGCGAGGTCCCAATTCCAGTGAGACCCGCGCCTGGGCGCGGTCGCGAACGCCGCTTCGGATGTAATCGGGGTTGATCACCAGATCCTGCCCGTCTTCCTGCTTGCCGCGGAGCAAGACATGGATGTGCGGATTGTCGGTGTTCCAGTGATCGACAGCCACCCAGTCGAGACGAGTTCCGAGATCCCGCTCGGCATCCGCCATCAGCTCTCGGGTGAAGGTCCGCAGGTCGGCCATCTCGCCGGAATCCTCCGGTGAGATGATGAATCGGAAATGGTGGCGATCGTCGTCGCAGCTTTCCGCGAAGGCGCGCTCGTCAGCGCTGTCCGAGTTCGCGTTGAACATCCGCGCGCCTGCGCCGTCGCGGGTGACGCCCTCGCGTTCGAGATAGGCGATGTGCCTGGCCAACGGCGCTGCCCGAAACCGCGCGCCACGATGACGGACGACCCGCGCCTTGACGATCACGCGCCGCGAGGGAGAGCGCAAACTCCGGGCGAGCGCAGCGCTGCGGCCTCGACCGAAGCGGGCGCCGCGGCCCGGCCGGCGCGCGCCGAAGCCGCGCCCACCCTGAGCGGCCCTCCTCGCAGCTCGCTCGACCTGGCCGATGAAGCTACGCGCGTCACCGTCCCGAATTCGTCCCGGCCGAATGCGAAAATCATCGTCGCGACTGGTCATCGGGGTCGAGCCCCAGTGAAAATACCCACCGACGGCGCGGCGACAGTTGATTTTCTTGGGCTTTTCGTATTCAGCGGCAGCAGCGCATGGGCGGGAGCCGACAGAAAAATCCAATCTAACCAATCACATGCACCCCGGCCGACGGCGGTGCTTTTATCTCGCCGTCCGTGGGTCAGTTTCCAGCGCACCCGTCCTGTCATCACCAATTCCACGACACCGCACGCCAGCGCGCGATCGGTCGCATCGGGAGTCATGGCGTCGGATTCTGATGCGAAACGGCGATAAACAGGCCAGTCGACGGCGGCGCGAAGCCGGTCAAATCCGACACTCGTGCAGCAGCCGAGGAGCGCTCGTGCTGCACAGCAAACGACAGTTCATGTGCGGCTAAAGAATGGGCCGCGAGCAACACGAAGAGGGGCGCTTCGGCCCACGATTGCACTGTCGACCCGACCGCCAGACGTGTCGCCGCACCGCCGCCGGCCGTCAGCGGAGCAAGCGCTGCGACGTAAGCGCGCGTCTCGTCGCGCAGCGGTCGGCCTGTCGCGATGTCCGCCGCGTAACGAGCCGGGCCGGTGTTGTAGGCAGCGAGAAAACCCGGATTTCCGAAGCGATCATGCAGTTCCCGGAGATAGGCGGCGCCGGCCAGGATGTTGTCGCGGGGATCAAATGGGTCGCCACCCAGACCGTAGCGAAGCCGCAGGTCCGCCCAGGTCTGCGGCATCAGCTGCATCAGCCCCATGGCGCCTTTCGGCGATACGGCGCGCACGTCGCCCCGACTTTCGACACGCATCACATCGCGGATCGAGGACGCTGGGATGTCGAACCGGCGCGATGCCTCGGCGATCCAAATGGCAAAGGGATCGCCGGTTTCAAACGCGCTCGATGCATTCGGCTGCATCGTCTCGGCATCAACAGCACGCGCGCCGAGCACCAAAAGGAGCACAGTTGCGACGCAGATGTGGTGCGTGCGCCAGTGCCGGCGACCTGTTCTCGAACGACACGCCAGCACACAGGGAATCGCCGGGAAGGAGGAGGAGTGCGGGCCTCGGGATGGCGTTGCCGGCGCGCGCTGTCTGCCGATCGGCTGCATCGTCACTTCCTGTCGGTGGTCCAGAGGGGATCGGCCCGGCCGGTAATGGCGGCAGCAGGCAGCGGGCCGAAGTAACGGCCATCGAGGGAGTCGGCAGGCCGTCGGTTCATCAAGAAGACCTCGCCGTCGCGAAGCGCCCGGCAGCCTTGCCAGGCGGGCAACGGCCGGCCGCGTCGGTCGCGTGCCAGCGCCTGTCCGACAAGCACGCCGTCGATGCTGATGCTGTCGCCGATCCGACAGACGGTTTGCCGCGGAAGTGCGAGGACGTGCTTCAGCAGCGGCACGGCGTCAGGCAGGTAGCTGCGATCGGCGAGGAAGCTCGCGAGCGGTTCGGGCGGCACGACAACGACCAGTTCGCCGATATGAAGGAGGCCCACCGGGCGCACGGCATAGAGGCCGATCGGCACGCTGGCACTCGCGTTCCAGATCAGCTTCGTGCGGAATTTGAGCGATGCTGTGAGCGCCACGGCGGCGACTGAAGCAGCTGTAAACGCGAGGACGATCTGCCGCGGTGTCATCGTTCGAGGGCCCGCCGCTTGAGCCAAGCGGCATGGCGCTCAAGCGTGTATAGGCGCGGCACTTCGCCGGCGGCGATCCGGTTGTGGACGTGTCGCCAGTGGTCGGGACAGGCCTCGGCGGGTTCGACACCGGTGGCCTCGACGGCGTCGATCGCCTGCAGCACCCGCTCGACTTTCGGCCAGCCGGAAATGCGCAAGAGGATCTCGCCGCCAGGGCGGACATAGGCGACGGTCGAATGGGGTTTGCCCGGAGCGACGGCGCGCAGGATGTCGATCCGCGAGACGACGGTGCCGTAGTCGTTACCAGCCCAGCGGACGTACGCGAAGACGCTGTTGGGTGCGAAGCTGAGGATGCGGCGGCGGCGATCGAGGATCTGCTCGGCGACGTCGTGACCGAAACGGATCCAGTGCTCGATCTGCTTCTCGATCCAGATCAGCTCGACATTCGTGAGGCTGTCGGATGAATGCGCGATCATCCGCTAACCTCCAGGCCGGCGCGGAATTCGCGGCAATCCCGATGAGCCGTCTTCGGTCGATGTTCGCGGTGGTCGGGCAGCAGGTTCGCCTGCTTTCCTTCCCGGGCGGAGATGCCGGTGAGAGGCACACTCGGTGTCGTACTGCGGACAACGCGCGACTCGTTGGGAAATGCAGCAATCATCGGCGACGCTCGCGGGATATCCACCGCCGGCGCCTGCTCCCAACCACAGAAGAGTTAGAATCTTGTTGGTTAGAGTCTAAGTTAGGTGGCGCGGAAGCTGCTGATCTGCTTGATGAAAAGGGTCCTACCGGTTCCTGATGGCACGAGGGTCCAGTTCCGGATAGCACGTGTCCGGCGGTTCCCGATGGCACGAGTGCGTCAACACGTTGTGCACAGGCCGCTGTGGATAATGTGCTGGCGAAAACGAGGATCTCGCGGCCGTTTGTCTCGCGGTGTACGGCGAGCCGATAGCCTGGCAGGGCCTGTCGGCGGGCGATGTCGCGCAGCTCGAACGCAAAGCGCTTGAACGGCGAGAGGCTCGCCGATTTGGCGTGCAGATGTCGGACTTCGAAGCGCCAGCCGGTGCGCTGATGGCCGGCGTGCTTGCGGACGATGCGGTAGAGCCAGCGCTCGAGACCGCCCGTCAGAGAAAAATATGCACGGTCGATCGTCAGCACGAGCGCGTCGTCGAGGACAGCGCGATAGAACCAGTCCGGCACGATCAGATCGATGCCGTCGGGGCGGCCGTGCGCGTCGGCGCGCTCGGTCCACTCGTTGATCCACGAGAACCGATGCAGCCGCCGCTCGTTCGACTGGCGCAGCGAGGTCGCGACCGTCGTCGACTGCAAACGGTCGAGCGCCGCCTTCAGGCGGTGATAGTCACGCGCGCTCGTGCCGCGGCCGATGAAGGTCAGGATCTCGTACGGCGTTGCCGCCATCAGGCGCGACGTCCGCAGTCCGGCGTCACGCGCTTCGACGATCTGGCTTGCGGCCCAGATCAGCACGTCGGCATCCCAGATCGTCGCCATGCCGTGCTCGGGCACCGCCTCGACGCGGATCGTGATGTCGTTCATGCGGAAGTCGATCGGCGTGACGCGGTGCGTCTTGGCGAGGCTGAAGAACGGGTAGGCCATCAGGTCCTGAGCGTCGCGCGGCACGAGATCGCCGGGGAGCGCACGGAAGAGATCGAGCTGCTCGCGCTCAGATCGCATGCCGCGGCGTTCCGGCATGACAGCCCGGCCTCAGCGGCGGCGTTCGCCGGCGGCGGGGATCAGGTGAGGGTGCCGCTTGGCCGGCAGGACGGTGCCGACGCCCGGGTCGGAGGTCGACGCCTTGGCGCCGAGTTCGACCCAGGCCTGCAGGTCTTCGAGGCGATAGACGACGCGGCCGCCGAGCTTGGAATACCGCGGCCCGGTGCCGTAGGTGCGATGCTTTTCGAGGGTGCGGATCGAAAGGCCGACAAAGCGGGCGGCCTCGGGCGTGCGCAGGTAGCGCGGCGGCATGCCGGCGGGAGTGGCGAGCATCGGAAAGCTCCGTGGTCCTGTCGAGCGCCGCCGAATGCCGGCGGTCGTCATGGATCACGGTGGCGGAAAGGACCGGAGCAGGGGGATGGTGATGTCACAAGCCGTCGAGATCACCACCCTGCTCGTTATTCGCCATCGACAAACAGTGCCCGAGTTGGGTCGAAGTCACCATTCGATCGGGCCCGGAGATCGCCGGTTCCGCCTCTCTGGGCTGTTACGGCGCATCCAACTGTTTGGCCGAAGCTGCCCCCGAACGGCCATTCCCGGCGGAATTCGGCAACGGCTCAGGTGGTGGAAAAGCGATCTTCGATATGTCGGCGGCAGGTGACGGGTGACGCCGATAGCGGCCGGGACTGACCCGGGCGGGCGTCGTGCTTTAGGCGGATGCGGCAGGCATCTTGTGCGCGATGGTATGTTGTGCGCTGAGTCAACAAGGGCATTTACGTTTCCTCAGCAGCCGCCGTCGGAGGGCGTTAGGCGAACATGATGTCCGAACACCGCATAGCGGATCAGGCCGGCGGAACGTATGGATCGTCGGAGGCCGCCGCCGGATGGCAGCGCAGCGGCGTTGCCCGTGCGCAGATTCTAGCATCGCTGACCGATCGGATGCTCGACTTGGCCGGAGTCGACATCGGCCATCGAGTCCTCGATGTCGCCGCTGGCACCGGCGAGCAGACGCTCCTGGCGGCTCAGCGTGTCGGACCTACCGGCGCGATCTTGGCAACCGACATCGCCGCCCGGATGCTAGCGTTGGCGGAAGAGGCGGCCGCGCGGGCGGGACTTCGGAACGTTGAGACCCGAGTCCTGGACGCTCGCGACCTTAACCTCGAGCCCGAGTCATTCGACGCCGCGATCGCGCGGCTGGCACTCATGCTGGTCCCAGAGCGCGCTCGGGTAATGGCCGGCATTCATCAGGCTCTGAAGCCGGGCAAGAAGTTTGCGGCTTTGGTCATTGGCACCGCCGATGAATGCCCCCTTATCGCGCTACCGATGGGGATCGCGGGCCGCCATGCCGGAGCGCCCCAGGCGCCGTTCCGCGACCCCGGCTTGTTCGCGCTTGGCGATCCGGTCGTGCTGGGGGCAGTGTACCACGATGCCGGGTTTCGTGACGTGACCGTCGAAGCGGCGCCGGTCCAGCGGCGACTCCCTTCGCTCGCGGTGGCCATGCAAAACGTCCGAGACCTGCTGCCGGAAATACCGCAGCTGCTGATGCACGCCACCGAGACTGAACGCGCAGCAGCCTGGGCCGAGATCGAGGATGCTCTGCGCCAGTACGATAACGTTGACGAATTCGTGGCACCACAGACGTACCTGATCGGCGTGGGGACGAAGTAGCCGCCATCAATGGCTGCCAAAGGTTCGCGTTGGATCGATCCCGGCGGCTCGCTCGCGGTCGCGCGAGCGTCCTCTTCGGTCGGATCATACGTCAGACGGTCAGACGCGGGCTCGGGATGGATGAAGGAGCAGGCGTCGGTACCCACCCTGCATCGTCGCGAAGCCGAGCCGCACGAGGCGCACCGTGCGATCACGGAGGTCGTCGGTCTTCCAGCCGTGTTGCGGCAAGGCGACGGCACCGAAAAGAGCCGCCGCGATTTCGCGATAGGTGGCATTGTCCAGCCGCGCGTCGAGGGCGCGAAGAGCGAGCGCCAGACGATCCCGCCGGTGCCCCGGCAATGTCGCCGGATCGCGGCCCGGCGCGCGGCCGGTCAGCGCGCGCCACAACCGGAGCGCCGCCGCGGCGCGTAATTCGAACAGCCGGTCGAGGGGCAACAGGACGCAAGCAGTCTCGTCGCCGGGATCCTCGACCAGGTGGAGCCGATGCAAGCTGCCCTGGAACTCGATCAGCCGCTCGGGTCCATCCTCGGCGAGCACGCGTCCGGGAAGAGTAGCGACCCGTAGGCGGGGGTCCGCGAGATTGTCGGGGAGCCGCGCGATGGCGACGGCGCTCGGCAGCGCGGCCGCCGTCCATAAGACGGGGCGAGCGTCGCTGTCACTCCTGGGCGTCGGGAAATCGCACGCCCCAGCGCCGGGCGAACCCGTCGAGTTCGTCGGCGCTGAGGGCCCCCCGTTCGGCAGCCTGTTCGAGCTTCCTGCGATCGCGCTGGAATGCTCGGTTGCGGCGGAGGAACTCCCAGGCGAAGCCCGGCGCGTCAAGGGAGCGGAGGTTCTCGTAGGCCGCAGGCGAGCGCCAATTGGGCCCAGGCATGACCATCACTACTCCCGCAGTCGCCATACGTCGGCTTCGTCCGGGAGATTCGCGCGCGGCCGGCGAAATCGCTACCGGCAGGGGGTGCAACGGGTGTTGCCGATACGGCAACGACCCGATTTCAGTGAGGGGCGCCGCCGCGCAGCAGATGCGTGAAGCCGCTCTCGGTCATCCAGCGGGCGCGCGCCAGATGCGTTTCCCATGCGCGCCGCGCACGCTCTGGCTCGCGGGTGGGATCGATGTGGAGGACGAGCCTCGCGACCTCGCGCCAGTCGGCGCCGGCATGCTCGGCGTCGAGCAGCCGCAGGTAGGTGACGACGTGCTGCTCGTCGTAGCCGGTCAGGATGGTATCCGTCGGGGCGGTGTCGGCAACCGGAGGATCAAGCGGCGGAGCTTGCATTGCGATCCATCGACGTGGATGAGCGGTGATAATCCTGATGGTGCCTGCGACCACAACCGACTCCCCGGCCTGGTCGCGACGAGACGGCCCGGACGTGTTCGGGACACGGCCGCAGAGTATCCGCGTATTATAATACGTAGCAACAAAATACGCGGTTCGCCTCCATCCTGTGGATGGACATCCGCACCGTGTTTGGTCGAAACCTGCGTCGCTGCCGCCTCGCCGCCGGGCTCAGCCAGGAGGCTGTGGCCGAGCGCATGGGCGTCGACCGCGCCCATGTCAGCAGCATGGAGCGCGGTCAGCAGAATGTCACGCTGCTGACGATTTGGCAGGCAGCGCAGGCCCTTGGCCGCAAACCGGCGGAATTTCTGGACGAGGAGGCGGCCACCGCTACCGCGTCAGAGGGCGTAGCAAAGGCGCCAAGGCGGCGGCGCACGAAGCTGTAGAGACGCCGTTTTGCGTCAGAAATTTAGCGGAATCGCGACCCCGCCCGGAGGTCCGGGCGGGGCGTTGCAGCGGGTCCGGCTTAGTCGCTGTTCGGCTTGCGGCTGCGGGACCAGATGAGGGTGTAGCCTTCGCCGTCCTCGTCGTCGAAGAGGTTGGCGTAGATCGGCGCGTTGAACGAGGGGTCGTCGAGCTTGACCGAGAGGTAGTCGCGGCCCTCGTTGGAGCGCTTCGACCAGGCGGCCCCGATCTCGGCCCGGCCGACATAGACCCGATGACTGGGGGCGTTGTCGTTGGCCCGGTTGGTCTCGGGGACGATGCGGACGCCCTTGGTCTGGACGCTCAGGGTGACGATCTCGCCCTGGAACTCGCTGCTGGATTTCTTGAAAGAACCGATATTGGCCATGTTACTTCTCCTTGCTGGTTTCGAGCCCGCGACCACCGCGGCCTCGATGGCGATCGGGAGGCCGGAGGCGATCGATGACGCACCCGCTCGCGGGCCGGAGCGCAGCGGAGGATGGCGGCGGGGGGACTTTCTTGCCTCGCGAGGAATGGGCGAACCGGGGTCCCCACGGGGCTTGCCCCGTGGGGTGGAAAGCCCAGGGGAAGAAAGTCTCACCGGCGCT